>SCPN01000638.1_pt1 | contig 94252 bp, 166 predicted proteins | sample 6106831 | NCBI WGS metagenome assembly SCPN01 (sample SAMN10720447, study PRJNA508395) | human gut metagenome | isolation source: Participant 1, 0 month
AAGGTGCCTGCTGCCGTCAAAGTTGAACCTGACCGGAAAGCCGGCAAAGTGGATCAGCGGTAAGGACATCATCTTATATCATCGGCATGATCGGTGTGGATGGTGCCTGTACAAATCCATGGAATTTGTCGGGGATGGCATACAGTATCTTTCCATGGACGACCGTTTTACCGCATTGCAAATATGGCGATTGAGGCGGGCGGCAAGAACGGCATTTTCCCTGTCGACGATCTGACGAAGCAGTATATGGAGAAGCATTCTAAGCGCCCGTATGTTATCTATGAGGCGGATGAGGATGCCGAGTATGAGCAGGAATTTACGATTGATCTTAGCACGTTAAAGCCGACGGTTGCATTTCCGCATCTGCCGGAGAACACGCACACGATCGACGAGGTGGGAGATCAAGATTGACCAGGTGGTCATTGGCTGCACCAACGGCAGAATGGACGATCTGCGCGTGGCGGCATCGATCCTGAAAGGACACAGGGTGGCAAAGGGACTGCGCGTGATCGTGATCCCGGCAACACAGCAGATTTATCTGGATGCGATGGAAGAGGGCTTGTTAAAGACCTTCTATTGAGGCAGGGGCAGTCGTTTCGACGCCTACCTGCGGACCGTGTCTGGGCGGTTATATGGGTATCCTTGCGGGCATGGAGATGTGTCTCCACGACAAACCGGAACTTTGTCGGCAGAATGGGACACGTGGAGTCTGAGATCTATCTGGCAAGTCCGGCTGTGGCGGCGGCAAGCGCCATCACCGGAAAGTTATCCGGACCGGATGAGATTGCATAGGCGATGAAAGGAGACAGAGCATGAAAGCAGCAAAGGGTCATGTATTTAAATACGGAGACAATGTCGATACGGATGTCATCATTCCTGCACGTTATCTGAATTCTTCTGATCCGAAGGAACTGGCGACACACTGCATGGAGGACATTGACAAGGATTTTGTGAAAAATGTAAAAGCGGGCGATATTATCGTAGCAAATAAGAACTTTGGGTGTGGTTCGTCGAGAGAGCATGCACCGATCGCCATCAAGGCTTCCGGCGTGAGCTGTGTCATCGCAGAGACATTTGCGAGAATCTTCTACCGCAACGCGATCAATATCGGACTGCCGATCATCGAGTGTCCGGAGGCGGCAAAAGCGATCGAGGCAGGAGATGAGGTTGAGGTTGATTTTGACTCCGGCATCATCACACGGACAAGACGAAGAACACTTCTATCAGGGGCAGGCGTTTCCTCCGTTTATGCAGAAGATTATCGACTGCGAAGGGCTGGTTAATTATATCAATCAGAAATAGAATTAACCTTTTGGGCAATCTGTTCCAGATAATTCAGATAGCGCCTGGAGATTTTAAGACCGGTGTAGATATCTGCGTATTCCTTCGGAGAGAGCGTATCGACATAGTTTTCCGGGAAATTTTTTTGAATGCCTGCCGCGCGGGCGAGATCAACGGCCTTGTTGTAGGCAATGGCGGCTTTTTCCTCGGAGGTAGCTGCCGATCTGGTAATTGCCATTGATGTGGATGACGGCGCGGTACCGCGGGAGTCCGTTCTTTAAAAACTGGAGCACCCCGTGGTAACGGTTGACGATCACAATATTGGAATAGCGGAAGTCACTGTTATCTCCGTTGACAAACTGATAGTCTCTTCCGGCAACAGCGTAAGGGCGGATGCCGTAGCGGGAGAGGATGGAATACTGCATGCCATAGTCGCTGACGAACAGATGCCCCTGCCGTTTCTGGATCTTGCGGCTGGAATAGTAGAACAGGTCGTCAACGTCAAACTTTAACTCCTCGATGCGCGAGAGATAGTAGCTGAAATAGCCGTTGCGCAGGTAGATCGGATTCTTAAAGTAAATGCCGTTGTTGCGGAAGTTCAAAAGCACGATGATTTTTCAAAGGAGAGGGTTGTGGGCTGCTCAATATAATCTTCCGGCAGCTGATCCAAAGAGCCCAGAATGGCAAGTGCTTCCAGATAGGCATTGCCTGCGGTGGTCTCATCCGCATAGCTTCCGAGACTGATATGTTTATTTTTGTAATAGAGACCGGCACGGTAGTAGACCGTGCCGTCTTTTTTTGTGGCGATGGATACACCCTGCGTCATAGACCGCTCCTTGTTTACCGTAAAAATATTATGTAAATAAGCATTAGGATACACTTTGTGAAGTATAGAATAACAGAAGGAAAGACGTGATGCAATAGCGGAAATCCGATTGACGAAAATATACAATTTTGCTATACTAAGAAGAGTTAGATGTGTGCAGGATGTCATATATTTTGGAAGGGCCATTCTCAAATGAAAAAATATCAACAAAGTATTGATCCCGGTAGTGCTGCTTGCAGTGATTGCAGTCATTTCGGCGGTAACCGGATTAAAAAATGCCAATGAGCTGCATACCAGCAGCAAGGAGATCAGTGACACAACGGTGAATCAGCTGATGCTGTTAAATGACATTTCGTCGAATTTTAAAGAGTATTGATGCGATCACATACCGGATGTGCGTGTCCACGTCCAAGGACGAGCGGGATCAGCTGATGGAGCAGGTTGGATCAGTACCGCACGGATATTCAGACATCGATCGATTCCTATGAGGCGCTGACACAGACGCAGGAGGAAGCTGCGGCAATGGAGACACTTCGGGAGAATTTTGCCGATTACACCGAGGTCTATGACCGGATTGCAGACTTTATTCGCGGGAATAAGGACAAGGCGAGACAGATCTGCAACACGGTGCTGGCGCCGACCAGCGAGAATGTGGACGGCGTGCTCACGGAGCTGGAAGGGTATATGGAAGCGAATGTGGACGCCGGCGTGGCGGAGCAGGAATCTGTATACAATAATTCGCGGGCAGTCAGCGGCGTCACATTTGTACTTGTGCTGGTGTTCTTTGTCGTTGCGGTGATCGGATCGGTACGCACCGTTGTAAATCCAGTCAAGAGTGTGACGACACAGCTGAATGATATTTTAAAGAGATCGAGTCCGGCAATGGAGATCTGACACGCAGAATCTCTTTGAAGAACAAGGATGAGATCGGACAGCTTGCCGGCGGCATCAACGTGTTCTTAGAGACCCTGCAGCAGATTATGAGCCGTATTGTGATTGACTCCAGGGAGATGGGCGAGATCGTATCGCGCGTTTCGGGCAGTGTCGGCACAGCAAACTCCAATGCCTGCGATATTTCTGCCGTGATGGAGGAACTCTCGGCTACCATGCAGGAAGTGGCGTCTGCCGTCAACACGGTCAATACCAATGTGGCGCAGATCGGGCAGGATGTGAATGAGATTACAAAAGAATCACAGGATATGAACTCCTATGCGACCGAGATGCAGAGCCGCGCGGAGGATATGAAGGAGAAAGCGGTTGCGAACAAGGAGACGACCAGCCGGATGATTACGGATATCATCGAGACTTTAAAGGCTGCCATTGAGGCAAGAGTGTGGATCGCGTCAACGAGCTGACGGAGGAGATCTTAAGCGTATCCAGCCAGACGAACCTCCTTGCACTGAATGCTTCCATTGAGGCGGCGAGAGCAGGCGAAGCCGGAAAAGGATTTGCAGTTGTCGCGGATGAGATACGAAAGCTGGCGGATTCCACCAGAGACCGCGAACAATATTCAGTCCATCAACGCGCTGGTAACGCAGGCAGTGAATAAGCTCGCCAACAATTCCAACGCGATCGTCGAATACATCGACGGGACGATCATGCCGGATTATGACCGATTTGTAGAAAACGGTGTACAGTACCGGGATGATGCGGCGTATGTGAACACTACGATGGATCATTTTGAGGAGAAGGCGCGCAACCTGCAGCAGATCATGGAGAAGACGGTGGATTCCATCCGCGACATTTCCACGGCGATTGAGGAGAGTGCAAACAGTGTCGGAAATGCGGCGAGCAGCACGACGGTGCTGGTGTCCAATATCGACACCGTTCATTCGGAGATGGAGACGAATCAGAGCATCAGCGACCGCTTAAAGGGAAGCCGGACGATTTAAAATGTATAATATTTTAGTACGTTAGTGCATTGACATGAATGTACAGTTTCTTATATAATGTGAGTTAAGTATATAAGAGACTGTACATTTTTTTTGTACATCGCATGTTACAAGAAGAAAGAGATAAGAGGATTATGAAGATGGAATTAGTGTATGCAAGTACGAGAGACGCACAGGAAAGAGTAACGGCATCGCAGGCGATTCTGCGTGGTCTGGCAAATGACGGAGGACTGTTTGTACCGACACAGATTCCGGCGCTGGATGTGCCGATGGAAGAGCTTGGCAAAATGTCCTATCAGGAGACAGCATATGAAGTCATGAAGCGTTTTCTGACGGATTTTACCGAGGAGGAGTTAAAGCACTGTATCAATTCCGCGTATGACAGCAAGTTCGACACAGAGGAGATCGCACCGCTTGTGGAGGCGGACGGCGCATATTACCTGGAACTGTTCCACGGTTCCACGATCGCTTTAAGGATATGGCACTGTCCATTCTGCCGTATCTGCTGACGACCGCTGCGAAGAAGAATCATGTAAAGAATGAGATCGTGATTCTGACTGCCACCTCGGGAGATACCGGAAAGGCAGCGCTGGCAGGATTTTCCGATGTTCCGGGAACGAAAATCATTGTATTCTATCCGAAGAACGGTGTAAGCCCGATCCAGGAGAAGCAGATGGTGACCCAGAAGGGTGACAATACGTTTGTTGTCGGCATTCACGGGAACTTTGACCAGGCGCAGACTGGCGTGAAGAAGATGTTCTCGGATGCGGCGCTGGCAAAGAGATGGACGCTGCCGGATATCAGTTTTCCTCCGCGAATTCCATCAATATCGGAAGACTTGTACCGCAGATTGTGTATTATGTCTACGCCTACGCGAAGCTCTATGCGAATGGCGTGATCGCAAAGGATGAGCCGGTGAATGTCGTTGTTCCTACCGGCAACTTCGGCAATATTCTGGCTGCATTTTATGCGAAAAATATGGGAATACCGATTGCCAAGCTGATTTGTGCGTCCAACGAGAACAAAGTTTTATATGATTTCTTCTCCACAGGCACATATGACAAGAACCGTGAGTTTATGCTGACAAGCTCACCGTCGATGGACATTCTGATCTCCAGCAATCTGGAGCGTCTGATTTACCGCATTGCGGGAAACGACGCCGAGAAGAATGCCGCGCTGATGAGAGAACTGACGACCACCGGAAAATACGAGATCACGCCGGAGATGAGAGCACAGCTTAAGGATTTCTATGGCAATTACACAAGCGAGGCGGAGACGGCAGAGGTCATCCGTACACTTTATGAGAAGACAGGCTACGTGATCGATACACATACAGCGGTTGCTGCCGGTGTATATGGAAAATACAAAAAGGATACCGGTGATGTAGACACCAAGACCGTGATTGCGTCCACGGCAAGCCCGTTTAAGTTTACAAGAAGTGTGATGGATGCCATTGACCACAAGTACGACAGCATGTCCGATTTTGAACTGGTGGATGAGCTGAGCCGGATTGCGAACGTAGCCGTTCCGCAGGCGATCGAGGAGATCCGCAATGCGAAGGTGCTTCACGATACCGTGTGTGAAGTGGATGAGATGCCGCAGGTAGTAAAGAATTTCCTGAAAATCTAAGAATAAAATGTGAAAGAGACATAAAAAGCTGCACGCCCCGCGCGTGCAGCTTTTTTTGATAAATCTTTTTTGATAAACTTATTTTTCGGAACAGATTTCAAAGATGAAGTGAAGCGTTCCAAACGGGAATAAAACCGGCGAAGATAAGTCTCATGCTCAAAGGTAAGCAGATCTTTTTCTTCTACAACCGGAGCCTCAGTGACAGATTCATGGAGAACTCGTTTGACATATTGACACAGAACAGACCGTTGTGCAGATTGATAAAATCTTCTACAGAAGAACGCACATACTCATCAAATTCTGTAAAGTTTTCGTTGACATACTTGGATGCAAAAGCAATACATGTATTCTCTGGAATATCGAGATAAGTCCGGATGGAAAACGATCCGCTTACTTTCTGTGATACGCAGTAGTTGGTCGGGTATTCCTTGCAACTGCTCGGAGAAACCAGTGTTAAATCATCTCCGATAAACCGATAGAGATTATTGAACAAAAGCTGGAAAAAGAGATTTCATACTTTGAGAGCGGACGCTCAGCGAGAATGAAAAAGTTCTCGATCATATGGCGGATGGCATCCTGATCTTCCTCGGAGTAACTGTAATCGTCCAGTTCGTTCTCTGACTGATAATCAATGATCAACTCCTGCAGCTGCTGATTATTGATGAGTCCTTCGTCCACAAGTGCCTGTCCGAGAAGAAGAAAATCCGGCTTCTGCTCTGCGAGAAGCTTAGTCACTTCCGCCTCTGTGAGATATCCCTCATGAATGGCGAGTTCACCAAAACGCTTGTCCTCGTGTGTCTGAAGAATGACGATACGGTCTACCTCGTTTGCGGTCATATATCCGGCATGAATGGCAAGAGTGCCAAGTTTGATCTTGGTTGAAGACTTCCGATGCATGGTTTCTAACAGCTGCTCCCTGGTAACGACACCGTGTGATAATAAGTAATTTCCGAAAAACTGAGCGTACATAGCTTATCTCCCTTCAAATCTTGAAGAAATAATGTGATGAATCTGTTCTGCATTCAGCGGCTTCTGGATAAAATCGTTAGCCCCGGCTTCAATGGCAGCTTTTAACTGTGTCTGAGTACCGACGGATGAAACGACAATAATATCAGCATCCTTATCATATGCCTTGATCTCGGTAATGGCAGAAATGCCGTCCTTCAGGCATGACAATATCAAGGAAAACCAATTCAGGTGACTCTTTTGTAGAGGTCGATGGCGTCCTGTCCATTGGAAGCTTCCAGAAACACCGGAGTACCATATGTGGAAACAATATCCTTTAACTGCTTTCTTGCAAGTATGGAGTCGTCGCCAATGAGAATCTTAATGCCATTTAACATCATAATGCATCTCCTCTGTCATCATAATTATATTCCGCTTCTATTTTACACTAACAAGAAAAATAGTTCAATGAATATATTGAATTTTGTAAGAGAAGATAGATAATGTAAAATAAATATGTCGAATCAGTCGGCTGGAATGAGAGGATAAAAGAATGGATGTAATGCTGATATTTGATGTGGTCATCGCCATTTTCGGGGTATATATGATCGGAGCAGCACTTAAGATGAAAAAGACAGGGAAGATCAGCTCGGCGGTCATCACGGCGGAGGAGATCGCCAGATGCAGAAAACGAAGGAGTTCATAGCGTTTATTTACTGGAAAGAGGCAGTGTTCGGCGCATTGATTATCGCTGTGGTGTCCTTGGAATTATCAATGATAAAGTGGTATCGCTCGGGCGTTAACGTGGTTGAACTTTTAATCTTCCTGGCGGCATTTCTGTGGTTCCAGTCCCAGCTGCGCAAGGCAAGGGAACAGTTTTATAAAAGATTCTCCGAATCATCAGATGGCATTCACAGGAACGTCACATTGCGACGATATGATGTCAAAAACAGGGAGGTATCTGCGTTATGAGAAGAATACTGGTAGTAGATGACGAAGAAAAAATCAGGGCGATTATAAGAAAATACGGAGAGTTCGATGGGTACGACATTACCGAGGCAAAAGACGGCATGGAGGCGGTAAAGCTCTGCAGAGAGCAGGATTTTGACGTGATTATTCTCGATATTATGATGCCGGAGCTGGACGGCTTTTCAACCTGCCGGGAGATCCGCAAGACAAAAACATTCCGGTGATCATGCTGTCGGCACGCGGAGAGTATGATAAGATTCACGGATTTGAACTTGGAATTGACGATTATGTGGTGAAGCCGTTTTCTCCGAAGGAGCTTATGATGCGTGTAAAAGTGGTCATTGACCGCAACGGCGGAAAGAGATTCTGCAAGCACGAACGGGCATGAGATTTTCCAGGCGGAGGGGCTTCATTGATTTTACCGGAAGGACTGTGACGGTGGATGGAAAGCGCGCCGAACTTTCTCCGAAAGAATACGACTTGCTGTTTTATCTGGTGCGGAACCGGAATATTGCACTGGAGCGTGAAAAGCTGATTACCGAGGTGTGGGGATATGATTATTACGGGGACGACCGTACGCTGGATACCCATATCAAGCTGCTGCGCAGCAGCCTTGGGGACTACCGCAAGTTCCTTGTCACGTTAAGAGGGGTGGGGTACCGGTTTGAAGCATGAAAATCAGTATCAAATGGAAAATCTTTTTCTATCTTCTGGTGTTTACCGGAATCCTTTTGACGGTGCTGTGGCTTGTGCAGATCTGTTATCTGGACAAGTTCTATAAGAAGATCAAGTCCCAGGAGGCACTGGAACTCACCTCGGAAGTGATTGCGGTCTTACAGAGCGATTCCCAGAACATTGAAGAACAGATCGATGCGCTGGCGGCGCAGAATAACATGATCGTGTTTGTCACGGATACGGACGGGAATACCATTTACAGCGCGGAATATATCCCGAATTCCAGGCTGTGCGAGATGCCGCAGGAGATGATACAGAAGCTGTACGAAGCTGCCAAAAGCAAGGGCGGGAGCACGAAGCTGGAATTTGAGGGAGATATCGGGAAGAATGATTTTCAGAATCCGCAGGACGTGATGAATCCCGATGCGGCAGCTGATGCGGCGGGAGCCGGAAATATCCCGGATGCAGCCGATGTGACAGGAGCGGGAGCAGAAAATGCCCCGGATGCGGCAGCGGGTGCCACAGGAGCGGGAAACTCCCCGGTTGCAGCCGATGTGGCAGGGGCGGGAGCAGAAAATGCCCCAGGTGCAGCCAACGGCGCAGAGCAGGAGACTGCAGGAATGCCGGCGGAGAACGGTTTTATGCAGAATCACGGACAGGAACGGATTGAGAGCGTCATTTACGTGAACGTCGTCTCGATCGATGGAAATGAGAGAATCCTGTTTGTGAACGCGCAGCTGACGCCGGTGGATGCGACGGTCAATACACTGCGTGCCGAACTGGTATGGATCACAGTCATCATGATTGTTCTCTCGCTCGGTATTGCACTTTTTGATTTCAAAGAAAAGTGTCGTTCCCTGATCGGTCTGAATGCCTCCGCGAAGGAGATGGCAGGCGGCAATTTTGACGTTCATTTTGACGGAACCGATTACCGGGAGGTCGCGGAACTTTCCGATACCCTGAATATGACAGCGCGGGAACTTGGAAAGAGCGAGCGCCTGCGGCGGGAATTGATCGCCAATGTATCGCATGACCTGCGGACACCGCTCACGATGATCATTGCCTACGCAGAGGTCATGCGTGATCTGCCGGAGAATTCTCCGGAAAATGTACAGGTGGTCATTGACGAGGCGGAGCGGCTGACCAATCTCGTCAATGATATGTTAGACATCTCCAAGCTTCAGGCAGGTGTAATGGAAAAAAATGCCACGGTCTACAACCTGACAGAGAGTATTCAGTCTGTATTTGCACGGTATAATAAGTTAAAGAGCAGGATGGTTATAAGATTGATTTCTCCTACGACCAGATGGTCATGGTGGAGGCGGACGAGTACAAAATCTTCCAGGTCATCTACAATCTGGTCAATAACGCAATCAATTACACCGGGGATGACAAACAGATCTGGGTGCGTCAGATTATGCGGGAAGACGGATATGTGCGGATCGAAGTGACGGACAGCGGCGAGGGAATCGCTCCGGAGGCGCTCCCGTATGTGTGGGACCGCTACTATAAAGGTGGACAAGACGCATAAGCGGGCGGTCATGGGAACCGGACTCGGACTTTCGATTGTAAAAAATATTCTGGAACTGCACGATGCACGCTACGGAGTAGAGAGCGAAGTGGGCAAAGGTTCTACCTTCTGGTTTGAACTGAAAGTATATCAGAGTGTTTAAAAGAGCTGCCGCGGATTGACGGAGCGGGCGGAGGAAGCATGTGGCAATATGCGAACTTAGAACTCCGCTATAATGGCCGGCGGTTCTTCTGATCGTAAAATCCGGTGTTTCTAATCATACCGCGTTTGACATCCCTGATGATCCGTGTCTTTCCAAGTTTGGAGCACTCCGCCGGATGAGTCCGCACGCCACAGACAATTTTAGAGCTTTCGTGTGGCGCTTATACCGCTGCTGAACAAAACATAATCCCGCGAAGCTGTTTGAATTGGCATCTGCCATATTTCAATAGCAGATGCCAACGAGTTTCGGTTCGCGCGATTTTATATTGTCTGTGAAGCAGCGGCATTAGCGCCACTAGGAAGGTCGCTAATTGTCTGCGGCGTGTCGGACACAGCCGGCGGAGTGTTCAAACGTGGCAAAGACACAGAATAAGATGTCAAACGCGGCATGAAAGACACTCGCATTTCCTCTAAAGAGCCCCGTCCATTACAGACGGAGTTCTCTCCTCGCGTATTTTCCATAGTATTCCATTTTGTCCGCTCCGTCAGTCCGGGGCGGCTTTTTTAGAATGAGGTGTGCTGTGAAAATCAGACACGCTCATCCATCGGGACATAAATCTTATGCTCACCGACATTTTTTGTAGGCAGGACGCATGATCTTGCCGCCGCCTGCAACTTCTCCAGACGGTGCGCACTCCATCCGGCGATTCGCGCGATGGCGAAAATCGGCGTGTAGAGTTCGACCGGAGTGAGCATGCTGTAGGCGAATCCGCTGAAGTCGACATTCGGGCTGACACCTTTATAGATCTTGCGCTCGGCGGCAATGATCTGCGGGGCAAGACGTTCCACTGCCGTGTAGTGCGAATTCTTTTCATAGCCCTTTTCTGCGGAGAGACGCTTTACGAATCCGCGGAAGATCTGTGCACGCGGATCGGACAGCGAATAGACCGCGTGTCCCATACCGTAGATCAGACCGGCGTGATCGAACGCTTCCTTGTGGAGCAGGGCAGTCAGGTAACGGCTGATCTCCTCCTCATCCGTCCAGTCCTTGAGATTGGCTTTCATATCGTCGAACATGCGCACCACCTTGATGTTGGCACCGCCGTGCTTGGGACCTTTGAGGGAACCTAACGATGCCGCAATAACGGAGTATGTATCGGTTCCGGAGGAAGATACCAGGTGGGTGGTAAAGGTGGAGTTGTTACCGCCGCCGTGTTCCATGTGAAGAATCAGGGCAATATCCAAAAGCTTTGCTTCAAGCGGCGAGAACTTGCTGTCCGGTCTTAAAATGTGCAGAATATTTTCGGCGGTGGAATATTCTTCCTTCGGGGAATGAATAAACAGGCTCGCGCCGTCATGATAATGCTTGTATGCCTGATAACCGTACACGGATAAAAGCGGGAAAAGACTGATTAACTGCAGACATTGTCTGAGAACATTGGGAAGCGAAACATCATCCGCCATCTCATCGTAAGAATATAAGGTAAGGACACTGCGCGCAAGCGTATTCATCATGTCCTTGCTGGGCGCCTTCATAATAATGTCACGCACAAAGCTGGTCGGCAGCGTCCGGTAACTGCTCAGCAGAGCCGAAAAATCGCGCAGCTCATGCTTCTTGGGAAGCTTGCCGAAAAGCAGCAGATAGGTACATTCCTCAAAGCCGAAGTGGCTGTCCTCGGGAAGTCCGGCAATCAGATCTTTGACATTGTAACCACGATAGAAGAGCTCGCCGTCTGCGGGAACAGATTCACCATTGACAATTTTTGTGGAACTGACTTCCGAGATCTCCGTCAGTCCGACCAGGACACCTTTCCGTTCAGATCGCGCAGACCGCGTTTGACATCGTATCTTGTGTATAATTCCGGGTCTATTTTTGAACATTCGGCAGACTTTGCGGCCAGCCGACGCAGTTCGGGTGTAATTTCACAGAATTGATTCATTGTTAGCCCTCCTTAATGTTTTCGTCTTTCATCATAGCATATGTACTTATTTTTATACAAGAAAAATGAATTATATTTAATGAAAATTTTAAAATTTAAAAGAAAACTGGTACCTTAAAAGGAAAGTACCAAAAATGCTTTCTTTTCAGAAGAGTCTATTACAATAAAAAGGATCATCAGATGTAAAAAGGGAGGATACAGGATGGATCTGAATATAGAAAAAAAAAAACAAAAAAGGCAATCGAGGCAAAGGAACATGCGTATGTACCATATTCCCATTTCAGGGTAGGTGCGGCGCTTCTTACTGCAGATGGTAAGATTTATACGGGATGCAACATCAGAAAATGCCGCGTACACACCGACGAACTGTGCGGAGCGGACGGCGTTTTTCAAGGCGGTATCCGAAGGGGAGCGTGATTTTACGGCAATCGCCATCAGCGGTGACGCGGACGATTATCTGTATCCGTGCGGCGTGTGCAGACAGGTAATGTCGGAGTTCTGCAAAGGCGGATACGTTTCAGATCATCCTGGTAAAGGAGGACGGAACATATAAGATTTTTACCTTGGAGGAGCTTCTGCCGGGCGCTTTTACTGAGACAGAGCTGAAAAAAGGACAGCGGATGTAGGGCGTCCGCAACAGAGGAAGGAGAGCGTTATGAGATATTCGATTGAGGGAGAACCGCTTCCAGTTGTAATCTGCAATCTGGAGCAGGGAGAGGTAATGATTACGGAGAGTGGTGCCATGTCGTGGATGTCCCCGAATATGAAAATGGAGACGACTGGTGGCGGCATCGGCAAGATGTTTGGAAGAGCGCTTTCGGGGAAAGTATTTTCTTAAACCGCTACACGGCAAATGAACGGGAATGGGATGATCGCGTTTTGCATCGTCGTTCCCGGGATCAATCCGGGCGTTTGATATTGTACCGGGACAGGATTTGATCGTGCAGAAATCGGCATTTCTTGCTGCTGTATCCAGCGTGGATCTGTCCGTGTTCTTTCAGCAGAGAATCGGGAGCGGACTTTTCGGAGAGAGGGATTTATTATGCAGAAGCTTTCCGGAAGTGGAACCGCATTTCTGGAATTTGATGGTTATATTAAAGAATATGAACTTGCACCCGGACAGCAGATTGTTGTGGACACGGGATACCTTGCAGCCATGACAGGCTCCTGCAAGATCGAAGTGAAGACGGTGCCGGGAGTGAAGAATATGCTCTTCGGCGGCGAGGGTATTTTTAATACCGTGATTACGGGACCGGGAAGAGTGTGGCTGCAGAGCATGCCGATTGCACAGATGGCAAATACGCTGCGTCCGTATTTCCCGAGCTATAATCATTAAAGATGCGCGGCGCATTTTACATAAAAAAAAAAAATAGAAATGCGCACAGAAATTGGCACTAATTTTTGGTTGCAGATCGGGGCATATTAAAGTATAATAAAACCAGTAAGAAACAGCCTGGGATGTGCGACACCCTACATTTTTGAACCTACATTTACTTTTATGGGATTCTTATATTTGGAGGCAGATGTCAAGCCACCAGTACCGCAAGGTACGCGAGCAGTGGAAGACAGAAACTGACATGCGGTTACCCACTAGCGGCAGCTAGGAGTCAAAACGTAATGGAAACGGCATTTTGGGTGATACAAAAGATTCTGAGGGATACAACAGAAGCTTAATACGAGAGAGAACCTGTCAGGATACGAAGGATGACGGATACGAAAGATAGATCAGGTACTAAAGAGTTGAAAAGTTACGGAAGAAAGAAGCTGCCTTTGTGTGAGGCAGCTTCTGTTTTTTTACTCTTTTGCAGAGAATTCTGGGGCAAGGCATAAAGTGTGATGGGAAGTGGAAAATGGGAAAGAGAACAAAAAGAGAGGCGTAAAGGCATACATCGCCATCGTATGTCTGGTGCTTTGCTTGCGGCGGGTACGCTTGCGTCTGGATATCGGGACAGACAGTTAAGGGAGCAGGAAACATTGCCCGAAGACCGGGTGGAACTTGCGGAAATAAAAGAGGAACTCTCCTTTGGAGTATACGGGCAGGAAGATTGGAAAGCCTTTTTGAGACATTTCCCGGAGACAGGCTGACCGGGGAAATACTGGAAGAACTGCTCGCAAAGCTGCAGCTGTCCGATTACATAGAGATTCCTGTCATGAGGGAACAGCAGAAAGTATCCGGGAAGACTGGAATTATGTCTACGGTCAGATCCTGGATCTGCTCGATATGGAACATGCCGTGACAAAACGGAGTTTCTGGTTGTGGATGTCATGGAGGCGGAGAACCAGAATGTGATTATAACAAATAAGGGAGACTTTTGCACCGTGCTTCCGGCCAGCTATTTTAAGCAGTGGAATGGATATGAAGGTTACTGCGTGGAAAACCGGTGCATCGGAGTCGTGGGAACGCTGAAGAAGGAATTTACGCTGGACAATGCATACCTTACGGACTGTTCCGAGGACGGCGTGGATTTTCTGTATGCGGGCGCGGCATACCACAAGGATGCGGTATCCTTAGCGGAGGATGTCGCCCCCTGTGTCTGTGATATTGTGCTGGCGGACGGGAACTTACGGCACTGCGTGTAAAGCAGGAGACCATCGAGGGAGAACTGTTGTCCTATGACGATGAGACCATCGAGATCAAAGGATACGGGAAGCTTTGCCATACCGGAAAACTGCCAGTGTACCAGACCTATGGGGAAGTGTCGGAAAAATCCATTTCCGATGTGACCCTCGGCAATATGAACGTGGAGTATGTGACGGGGGAGAAGCAGGTCTGCGCCATTTTAATCCGCGAGCCGGCTGTCATCCGCGAAATCCGTGTGCTGCTCCTGGGGATGACGGAACAAAATGCCGGCAGTCCGTCTATCTGAAATGTACGTCAGACGCAGCGGTCACCTGGCAGGGAGAGACAACACATGTGGCAGCGCAGACGCTGATTGCTGCATCCGATCAGATGACAGGAGATACACGGGAACATTTACGGTGACGCCGGAGCAGGAGGGCTGTGTGGTGATCTGTGATGCAGATGGCGCAGAGCTTTCTAACGACTACGGGGCAGCATGGAAGTGCGGTGCATGGGAGACGGCTATACGCTGGTCAACAGTCTGCCGCTGGAACGGTATCTGCAGGACGTCGTTCCGAGTGAAATGCCGGCATCCTATGAAACGGAGGCATTGAAGGCACAGGCGGTCTGCGCGCGCAGCTATGCCTGTATCCAGCTGCTTCGGGCGATCTGGCGGGTACGGCGCACATATTGATGACAGTACCGCCTATCAGGTATATAACCGGGTGACGGATGTAAAGGCAGCCAGGGAGGCGGTAATCGCCACACAGGGGGAAGTGCTGTCCTATCAGGGAAACATCGTGGAGGCGTATTATTTTTCCACGTCGATGGGATACACCGCCGCAGCTGATGTGTGGAATGTGGAAGATCCGGCGGAATACGGCTATCTGACACCGGCGTGTCTCCTACGGATGGAAAGATGCAGGATCTCTCGGAAGGAGTTCTTTCCTATATTCAGAGTTCCGCAGAGGGATACGACAGTGACTGCCGGTATTTCCGCTGGAGAGCGGAGGCGGATTACCACGGGAAAACAGATGAAGTGAATTCCATACTGCTGGAACGGTGGAAGAGTTCACCAAAGAATATAAACTTTTATCCGACCGGTCAGACTACGGAAATACAGAATCCCGATGCGGCATCGGTGGCGGCACTGGGGGAGGTGACCGGCATGAGCGCGGCGGAGCGCGGCAGCTCCGGTGCACTGCTTGCCTTAAAGATCACGTATGAGAAGGGAAGCGCCCTTGTGCGGACGGAGTATAATATCCGAAAAGTTCTGGGGATCTGTACCGCAAAACTGACATGCGCAGACGGCGCGGAACAGACGGATGTGACGATGCTGCCGAGTGCGTTTTTTGCCATAACGAAACAGGAGGACGGCGGCATGGTTTTATATGGAGGCGGCTACGGGCATGGACTCGGCATGAGCCAGAACGCGGCGAACGGAATGGCGAAGGCCGGAATGAATTACGAAGAGATCTTGCAATATTTTTATAATGACGTTAAACTGGAAACCATGAAGTAATGAATCCTGACGGATTCGCTTTTTGAAGGGGAGCAATATGATCTGGAAGCTTATTGGTAATGTCAAATCCTTTCTTGATAAATGCAAGAGGGATAAGATCAATGCCTATTCGGCGCAGTCGGCGTTTTTTATTATCTTATCCATCATTCCGTTTCTGATGGTGTTCTCGTCTCTGCTGCAATATACATCGGTGACAGAGTCCATGCTGCTTGAGATCATCCGTCATCTGATGCCGGAGTATGTCTCTCCGTTTCTGATATCGCTCGTGGATGAGGTGTACAGCAGATCCATGGGAATTATCTCAATCACGGCGATCATCGCGATCTGGTCAGCGGCCAAGGGCGTCCAGTACATGACGGACGGACTGAACTCGGTCAATGATCTGGAGGAGACGAGGAACTGGTTTGTGCTCAGATTCTGGGCGGTCGTCTATACGGTGGTTTTTCTGGTGGCGATTGTTTTTACCCTGCTGGTTCTGGTGTTCGGAAACCAGTTAAAGGTACTTGCCACACAGTACGTTCCGATTTTAGAACATGCTTCGCGGGTGCTGGCACATTTCCGCGGGCTTGTGATGCTGGCGCTTTGATCGCATTTTCGATGTAATCTTTACGGCGCTGCCGAACCGGAAGCTTTCCTTCCGCGGGCAGCTGCCGGGGCTGTGATCTGCGGGTAGCGTGGTATGTCTTTTCCTTCGGACTGTCTGTCTACGTGGACTATTTTAACGGTTTTCCATGTACGGCAGCCTGACGACTATTGCCTTGATTATGCTGTGGCTTTACTTCTGCATGTACATCATGATGATGTCCGCCGAGGTAAATGTGGTGTTCAACGCTTACTTCCGCAAATGGTGGAAGCGCTTTAAAACCAGCAGGAATAAAAAAGCTTGATGTTTTGCGCCTGCTGTGCTAAAATGCTATACAGAATTCAGAAAAATCAAAGGCTGTGAATGTGTACGGAAGCGATTCCGGGTATCGTAAGATATCAGTAGAGTGCAGGAGACTCTTTCAGAGAGCGGGTCATCGGCTGGAAGCCCGCTTAGGATAAGACCTGGACTTGAAGTTCGCACAGGAGCTGCATCTGTGAAGTGAAAGTAGTGGATGACGTCGGATACACGTTACGTATGAATTGAGAGCTTTTCTTTGGTGATATGAAGAGAAGAAACAGGGTGGTACCGCGGAATCATTCGTCCCTAGAGCAGGGATGGATGGTTCCTTTTTTGATGTCTGAAATAGTTTAAAGGAGAATTGGAAATGAAAGAAAAATTGCAGCAGATCAGAGAAAAAGCAATAGCAGAGATTGAAGGGTCTGATGGATTAGACCGCCTGAATGAAGTCCGCCAGGCAGTGCTTGGAAAAAAGGGTGAACTTACTGCGGTGTTAAAGGGAATGAAAGACGTAGCGCCGGAAGACCGCCCGAAGGTCGGACAGTGGGTCAACGACACCCGCACCGCCATTGAGACGATCATGGAAGAAGATGAAAAACTGGAGGCTGAGGCGCTCCGGAAGAGATATGAGGCGGAAGATCGACGTCACAATGCCGGCAGTAAAACACGAAAGGGCAATCTGCATCCGGTCACACAGGTGCGCAACCAGCTTACTGACATTTTTCGCCTCCATGGGATTTGAAGTGTATGAGGGTACCGAGATCGAGACTGATTACTATAACTTCACGGCGTTAAACACACCGCAGGATCATCCGGCGAGAGATATGCAGGATACATTTTACCTGTCACCGGAATTTTTACTCCGCACCCAGACGTCTGCCGGACAGATTCATGTGATGGAGGCGAAGAAACCGCCGATTAAGATCATCTCCCCGGGCAAGGTGTTCCGTTCCGATGACGACGCGACCCATTCTCCGATGTTCAGCCAGATGGAGGGGCCTTGTGGTAGACGAGGGTATCACTCTCTGCGACTTAAAGGGAATGTTAGATGAGCTTGTGAAGAAGATTTTCGGAAAGAGACGACAACGCGTCTACGCCCGTCCTACTTCCCGTTCACGGAGCCGTCCGTCGAGGTAGATGTAAGCTGCTTCCAGTGCGGCGGATGTGGCTGTAAGCTCTGCAAGGGAACCGGCTGGATCGAAGTGCTCGGAGCCGGCGTCGTCAACAATAAAGTTCTGGAAGGATGCGGCATTGATACGAATGAGTACAGCGGTTTTGCGTTCGGTATCGGTATTGAGCGAATTGCCATGTTAAAATACGGCATTAACAATATCAAGCTGCTGTTTGAGTCAGATCTTCGCGTATTAAAGCAGATTGACGATTAAAGACGAATAGAAAAGGAGAGTTATCATGTTAGCACCATTAAGCTGGTTAAAAGATTATGTAGATATTGATGTTACCCCGAAGGAACTGGAGGAAAAGTTGTTTTCCTGCGGCTTTGAGGTGGAGGAGCTGATTGAAGTCGGAAAAGACATCAGCAATGTTGTGGTCGGACTGGTGGAATCCTGCGAGCCGATCCCGGATACCCATTTAAGTCTCTGCCAGGTGAATGCCGGAGAGCACGGCACCTTCCAGATCTGCTGCGGGGCAGACAATGTCCGTGCAGGAGGAAAATATCCGCTGGCGCTTGTGGGCGCAACAGTCTATGCGACCGCAAAGGATCATGTGACGATCGAGGGCGTCATGACGATCAAGAAGGGAAAGCTTCGCGGCTATGAATCCTACGGTATGCTGTGTTCCGGAACGGAACTCGGATTGAACGAAGATTTATATCCGGGGGCAGGATACAACGGTCTTTTAGTTCTTCCGGAAGATGCGGAAGCCGGAGAGACGTAAAGCCGATCCTTGGAATGGATGACTGTTTTTGATATTGCGATCACCGCAAACCGCCCGGACTGTCAGAGCATTTACGGAATTGCCAGGGAAGTGGCTGCAGTGCTCGGAAAAGAGTGCAGGGAGCCGGCGTTAGATTACACGGAGACGGCGGTACAGAAAGACTTTAAGGTGGAAGTATCCGCAAAAGATCTCTGCCCGCGCTATATCGCGCACTATGTCCATGACGTGACGATTGGGGAGTCCCCGGCGTGGATGCGCAGAAGACTGGCGTTAGTCGGAATCAACTCGATTTCCAACATGGTCGACATCACAAACTACGTGTTAAAAGAGCTCGGACAGCCGATGCATGCATTTGATTATGCTTATCTGGAGGGCGATCAGATCAATGTCAGACGTGCAAACGAGGGCGAGCGCATTGTGACGCTGGATGAAAAAGAATTTACGCTCAATTCTTCCAATCTTGTCATCTGTGACGGGGTAAAGCCGGTTGCACTGGCTGGTATCATGGGCGGTCTGAACTCCGAGATCAAGGACACGACAACGGAAGTCATGTTTGAGTCCGCAAAGTTCGCGCGCGACAATATCCGGAAGAGTTCAAGAGCGCTTGGACAGTCCTCCGATTCCAGTGCGATGTACGCAAAGGGCGTCTATGAGTACACGACGGTCATGGCGATGAAGCGTGCCCTGCATCTTGTGGAAGAACTGGGATGCGGAAAAGTGTCGTCCACACAGCTTGAAGTCTCCACCGGCAATTCTATCGAGCCGAAAGAGATGAAGGTCAGCGTAAAGCGTGTCAACGGTGTGCTCGGCATTGAGGTTCCGGAGGAGGACATGCTGCGCATTTTATCGGCGCTTCAGTTCGCACCGTCCATCGACGGGGATGAACTTACCCTGCAGATTCCGGCATACCGCGAGGATATGGATTCCTACCCGGATGTGGCGGAGGAAGTGATCCGCATGTACGGTTATGAGCATGTGATTCCGACCTTTATGCCGACGGCAAAAGTGACCCTGGGAGGTCTTAACTTAAAGCAGAAGACGGAGCTTAAGATCAAGCGGGCACTCTGCGCAGCGGGCGCTTACGAGGGAGTCCATTACTCATTCTTCTCCCGTCCGATCTGGATCTGTTAAGACTGCCGGAAGACGCGCGGAGAGAAAGGCGATCAAGCTGATCAACCCGATCAACGTGGATTTATCCCTGATGAGAACCACGCTGGCATCCGAGATGCTGTACGCGATTTCCAGAAACCAGAAGAAGGGAATTCTGGAGGGACGCATTTTTGAGCTTGGAAATGTCTTTATTCCAAAGGCACTGCCGCTCACGGAATACCCGGATGAGAGAGAGACCCTCTGTGCGGGCGTTTTCGGAGAAAAGGAATCCTTCTATACACTCAAGGGTCTGGCGGAGACGGTTGCGGATGCATTAAACGTAAGCTTTACCTATGAGGCGGCGGAGAGAACCTTTTTGCACCCGTACCAGACGGCGGAGATCTTCTGTGAGGGAGAGCGCGTCGGTTATCCGGAAAGCTTTTATGAGATTCAGGATGAACTTGACATGCGTGCCTGCCTATGTGATGGAGATTGACCCGCGGCGCTTAAGAAATGGTATGGCAAAGAGCAGATTTTCACCCGCTTCCGAAGTTTTCGGAGGAAAGCGATTTTGCGTTTGTGGTAGATAAAAATATCACCTGTGCACAGATTGAGAACGGCATCCGGGAAGCCTGCAAATACGTGACAGATGTGAATCTGTTCGATGTGTATGAAGGCATCCAGCTTGGACCGACAAAAGAGCATGGCATTCTCTGTTGTATTTACCCGCAGGAGGAAGAGCTCACGGGCGAGATGGTAGAAGGATTTGTGAAGAAGATTTTGAAACATCTCGAAGCAACACTGGATATCAGACTTCGTGCGTAAGAGGAGTAGTTATGGACGTAAAAGACTTTTATTTTGACCTTCCGCAGGAGCTGATCGCGCAGGATCCGCTGGAGGACCGCTCAAGCTCCAGACTGATGGTGCTTGACAAGGCAACCGGAGAGGTGGAACACCGCCATTTTAAGGATATTGTGGACTATCTAAGACCGGGCGACTGCCTTGTCATCAACGATACCAAAGTAATTCCTGCCAGACTGTATGGCGTGAAGGAAGGCACTGAGGCAAAGATCGAGATTCTTCTGCTCAAGAGAAAAGAAAACGATGTCTGGGAGACCCTGGTCAAACCGGGAAAAAAATGCAAGATCGGAACCAGAATCAATTTCGGCGAGGGACTTCTGACCGGCGAGGTCATTGACATTGTGGAGGAGGGCAACCGCCTGATCCAGTTCCATTACGACGGCATTTTTCGAGGAGATCCTCGACCAGCTTGGCGAGATGCCGCTGCCGCCGTATATCACACACAAACTGCAGGACAAGAACCGTTACCAGACCGTATACGCAGAGCATGACGGCTCCGCGGCAGCTCCGACAGCAGGACTGCATTTTACACCGGAGCTTTTAGAGCAGGTGCGCGCCATGGGCGTGGAGATCGCGGAGGTGACGCTTCATGTGGGACTTGGCACCTTCCGCCCGGTCAAGGAGAGCGATGTGTTAAAGCATCACATGCATTCCGAGTTCTACCGGATCGAGCAGTCGGAGGCGGACAAGATCAACCGGGCAAAACAGGCGGGACACCGTATTATCGCCGTGGAACGACGAGCACCAGAACCCTGGAGTCTGCCGCAGATGAACACGGCATGCTTCATGAGACGAGCGGATGGACAGAGATTTTTATCTACCCAGGCTATCAGTTCAAGGTGATCGATGCTTTGATTACGAATTTCCATCTGCCGGAGTCGACGCTGGTGATGTTAGTGTCTGCGCTTGCAGGAAGGGAACATGTGCTGCATGCATATGAGATTGCAGTTCAGGAGCGTTACCGGTTTTTCAGCTTTGGTGATGCGATGTTTATTACCGCAAAATAGGAGGAGTTGGTTCCATGCTGGAAAAGAGAAACATAAGCGCCTTAAGATGGAACACGCGCTGGAACTGGCGCGGTTAAATGCGGACGGCACTGCCGACGACGGCGTTGTGAATGCGGATATCCTGAATATCTCACGCGGCGGGATCGGATTTTTGTCCCGCAAGAGCCTCGAGGTCGGCAGTTATTATGACACAAGGATCAGCTTGTTCAGCCGGGAGATGATTGACGCTGTGCTGGAAATCGTACATGTGGAAGAGCAGGAAAAGGGCTATTACTACGGCGGAGAATTTATCGGCATATCGGATTCGAATGCGGTAAAGATTGATATTTACCAGGTCTTTCACGACATCTGACCGTGAAAATAGACAAAAAGACACGGATGATTGTGTGCATTATATACGAAATGACAATGAAATGGTGCGACACTATTGACAATAGTGGTCATTAAATTTATAATCAAAGACAGTTAAAGGATAGTTCACACCGCAAGGTGCACTAAACCGGAAAGCTGAATACAAGCTATTTAGGCATGTATGAAGTTTTCCGGTTTTCTTTTTTTCCAAGAGGAGTCTGTTGTTTGAAAGAGGAGGAGTCAGATGAGAATCTATCGGGCAAAGATTATTATGACATGAGCAGAAAGGCAGCCAACATCATATCCGCGCAGGTAATTATGAAGCCGGACTGTGTGCTGGGACTTGCAACCGGTTCGACGCCGGTCGGCACTTATGCACAGCTTGTGGAGTGGTACAAAAAGGGGGATCTTGATTTTTCAGAGGTAAAGACGGTAAATCTGGATGAATATAAAGGGCTCGACCAGTCGAACGACCAGAGCTATTTTTACTTCATGGCGGAGCATCTGTTTGACAAGGTCAATATTGATTTTCAGAATGTCAATATCCCAAATGGAATGGAAACGGATGCGGACAAGGAATGTGCGCGCTATGAGGCGAAGATAAAAGCGCTCGGCGGAGTGGATCTGCAGCTGCTCGGAATCGGTCACAACGGCCACATCGGCTTCAATGAGCCGAACGGACAGTTCGACCGCACGACGCACTGTGTGAATCTGACACAGAGCACGATTGAGGCCAACAAACGCTTTTTTGCATCGGAGGAGGACGTGCCGCGGCAGGCGTACACGATGGGAATCAAGACGATCATGCAGGCGAATAAGATTCTGATGGTGGCAAGCGGGGAAGACAAGGCGGAGATTGTAAAACGTGCCTTTTTCGGACCGATCACACCGGAGGTGCCTGCATCGGTATTACAGCTTCACAACGATGTGACACTGGTGGGAGATGAGGCGGCGCTGTCGCTGATCGGTTCCTGTCAGAGTTAGGATATGGGAATGAAATCATGAAGATAAGTAAAGTGATTAATAACAACGTCCTGTCGGCATTTGATGAAAACGGGCAGGAAGTCGTTCTCATGGGAAGAGGACTCGGGTTTAAGGCGAAGACAGGAGACGACATTGACGAGAGCCGGGTACAGAAAGTGTTCTGCATCGAAAATTCGGCGCTCTCAAGGCAGTTTCAGGAAATGATCTCCAACATCCCTATGGAGCATATGCAGATCTCGGCGGACATTATCTCCTACGCCAAGAACGAGTGCGGCATGGAGTTAAACCAGAGTATTTACGTTGCGCTGACGGATCACATCAATTTCGCGATTGAACGATACAGGAATGGGATTGCGCTGTCGAACGCTATTCTGTGGGAGATACGGCAGTTCTACCGCAGGGAGTATCTCGTCGGAGAGTATGCGCTCCGCCTTTTTGCGGAGAGACTGGATATTCATTTCCCGGAGGATGAGGCGGGATTTATTGCACTGCATTTTGTGAATGCCGAATATAATACGGATATACATGACACTTATATGATCACGGATGTGATTCAGAAGGGAATCGAGATTGTAAAGGCAGAGTATCAGAAAGCGCTGGATGAAAATCCATGCACTACGAGCGGTTTGTGGCGCATCTGAAATTTTCGCGAGAAGAATCTTCAGCAAGGAAATGCTCTCCGATGAGGGCAGGAGTTCTCCGATCTGATTGAACTGAAATATCCGAGGGAATATGCGTGTGCCAGAAAAATTGCCGATTACATCGAAGCGCAGTATGACTGCACGGTGACCAAGGAAGAGATCATGTACCTGGCAATTCATATCCGGAGAATTACGACAGACAGCGATGAATGAGAAAGGAGAGAGGCTGATGTTTGGATTATTTCATAAAAGAACAGAAAGCGCTGGAACTGGGAGCGCCGGTAAGCGGGCAGGCAGTACCGCTTCAGGAGGTGAGCGATCCCACGTTCGGCGGGGAGATTCTCGGAAAGGCGTGGCGGTAAGACCCACGGATGGCAGGATTTACGCGCCGGCGGATGGGGAGATTACCTTGTTATTTGATACACTGCATGCGCTCAGCATGACGACGGATACCGGGGCAGAACTGCTGCTCCATATTGACTGGACACCGTTGTCATTAAAGGGTGCGCATTTTAAGGCGCATGTAAAGACGGGGATAAAGTCAGAAAGGGTGATCTGCTGTTGGAGGCGGATCTTAATGCGATCCGGGAAGCCGGATATGATGTGATCACACCGATGATTGTCTGCAATACAGACTGTTTTGCAGAAGTAAAAGCGGTGACGGGTGCGGAGGTGACGCCGCAGGATACGGTTCTGATTCTCACATCGAAGTAATCAGTTATTCAATGGTATTTTAACCGGAGCTTTCCGGTATAAAAATAAAGGGAAATCATATATGGCATAGTGAGAAAGTCTACTGTGCCAGAAAAAGAAGGAGGAAGAAGTTATGATGAAATATCTTCAGAAGTTAGGAAAAGCATTGATGCTTCCGGTTGCCTGCCTGCCGATCTGCGGTATCTTAATGGGAATCGATATGCACTCTGCCCGGCAACCATGCAGGGTGGTGATATTACAGGTGCAAAGGCGCTGATTGGATTTTTCCTTGTAAAAGCGGGGCGCTTTAATTGACAATATGGCATGGCTGTTTGTCATCGGCGTCGGCGTTGGTATGGCGAGACGACAATGACGGTACCGCGGCACTTGCGGCGCTGGCATCCTGGCTGATGATTACCAATCTGCTCGACGGGCGTTGTTACCACATTGATGCCGTCAATCGCAGAGAATGCGGATAAGACGCTGGCATTCGACAAGATTGCAAACCCGTTTATCGGTATTCTTGCCGGTATCATCGGAGCAACCTGTTATAACAAGTTCAAGGAACGAAGCTTCCGGACTGGCTGGCATTTTTCAGCGGCAAACGCTGTGTTGCCATCGTATCCGGTGTGGTATCGATTGTCGTGTCAGCTATCCTGTTATTCGTATGGCCGGTTGTGTTCGGCGCACTGATCGCTCTTGGTCAGGCAATTGTGGAATGGATGCAGTGGCGTTGGTATCTACGCATTTTGAACCGTCTTTTAATTCCAACCGGTCTGCATCATGCATTGAACAACGTATTCTGGTTTGATACGATCGGACTCGGTGATCTGGCCAACTTCTGGAAGGGCAAGACATCGGCGGATGTATCATGGGATCTCGGTATGTATATGTCCGGGTTCTTCCCGTATGATGTTTGGTATTCCGCGGCACTTGCCATGGTTCACACGGCAAAGAGCAATAAGAAAAAGATCGCAATCGGATTGGTTGGTTCCGCAGCACTTTGTTCATTCATCTGTGGCGTTACTGAGCCGTTCGAGTTCGGATTCATGTTCCTTGCTCCGGCACTCTATGTAGTATATGCATTATTATACGGTATTTTTACCTTTATCACGGTTCTGGTAGGCTTCCGTGCAGGCTTCAGTTTTTCTGCAGGTGCAACTGACCTGATCTTTTCCGCTTCCCTTCCGGCGGCAAAGAACACCTGGATGATTCTTCCGCCGGAATCGCAGCATTTGTCGTATTCTATGTTGTATTCCGTTTTATGATCACGAAGTTTGATTTAAAGACCGGGACGTGAAGATGACGATGATGATGCAGAGAAAGGTGCAAAGCTTGAGAATAATGATTACACCGAAGTGGCAAGAATCGTGCTTGAAGGTGTCGGTGGCAAAGAGAATATAGAAAGCATTGATAACTGCATTACGAGACTCCGTCTGGAGATCAGGGATTACACTAAGGTAGATGAAAAAGATCAAATCTGCGGGTGTTGCAGGCGTGATCCGCCCAAGCAAAACTTCTGTACAGGTTCATCATCGGTACCCAGGTACAGTTTGTGGCTGACGAATTTAAAAAACTTTGTAAGTAACCATATTCTGTAAAATAGATTGCCCCAATGAAAAACGACCGCGAAAGCGGTCGTTTTTCGATGCAGACATATATTCAGCGCATAAATGGTGTAGTGGTGCTTTTTAGAAGTGTGATGGCGGCGGCGAGCGATTCGCTGTCGTACATTTCCAGATGCAGCACGCCGTCCTCAAATTCACGGTTGTGGATGATGCCGATATTCTTGATGCTCAAATGGTGGCTAGCAAGAATGGTGGCAACCGTGGCGATTCCGCCCGCCTCATCCAGAAGATCCATGTACAGCTCATATACCTGCTTTAAGGTGCCGTTCGCGTGAAGGGTCAGGGAATCCCGGTAGTCTTTTGCCGAGGTAAAGGCCTCCATCAGCGCTTTGCTGTCGGAAGCGGCGATGGCAGAGCGCATATGACCAAGCTCCCCACAGAAAGAGTCAATCAGTCTTAGAATCTGTTCCTGATTGGAAAGACAGATATTTTCCCACATGACGGGGGAGGAGGAGGCAATGCGTGTAATGTCCTTAAAGCCGCCGGCGGCGATGGTTTTCATGGTTCCTTCACAGTCATCGCAGCTTTTCACAAGGTTGACAAGGCTGTAGGCGATGATGTGGGGCAGATGGCTGATGGCAGCAGTGGCATAATCGTGCTGCTCGTAGTCAAGCACCATCGGTATCGCACCGAGAGAAGCCACAAGCTCCTTAAAGTCTTTTAATGCCGCGGGATCGGTCTGGGCGGTCGGGGTGAGAATATAGTAAGCATTTTCCAATAAAAATTCCCTGGCATTGGCAAGACCGGTCTTCTCGGAGCCTGCCATCGGATGTCCGCCGATAAACTGCGCCTCCATGCCGAGGGCGGTCACTTCCCGGTGAATGTCGGTCTTGACGCTGCCCACATCGGTAATGATGCAGCGGTCGCAGACGTGTCCCTTTAAAAGACGCAGATATTCCATGTTTTTCTGGACAGGCGTGCACAGAAAAATATAGTCGCAGTCATAGAAATCCGACAGTTCACAGGGGCTGGCGTTGTCGGTCAGTCCCTCTTTGTAAGCGGCCTCTATCGTCGCGGCATGACCGGCTGTAGCGATAATGACCAGATCTTTATGTAGAATACGAAGGCGCTTGGCAATCGAACCGCCGATCAGTCCAAGCCCGATAAATCCGATTTTCTGAAGTTTCATAAATGAATCCCCCACAAGTTATTGGTACCCAATTATCATAGACATTTCCGCCTGGAAAGTCAACACGTTAATCTGTGAGAGTACGGAAAGATGCGGCGTGTATGGCGAGAACATGTCCAAATTGTAAATATTGTGTAAATAATAAAAAGAAGTATTCCAAAAATGTTCAAAAGTAATACATATTATTGCTAAATGTTTCTGATATTATAAATACAGTTAGTAATATTGAATAAATAAGTTGTAAAAAAAGACGGAATTTAGTAAAATATATCCATACATAAAACAATTACAGAATATGGAGGGTTTGCTATGAATGTTTACACAACTGACAGAATTCGTAATGTGGTTTTACTTGGTCATGGGGGATGTGGTAAGACGAGTCTTGTGGAAGCAATGGCTTATCTGGCAGGCATGACATCACGTATGGGAAAGGTTGAGGACGGAAATACCATCAGTGATTATGACAAGGAGGAGATGAAGCGGCATTTCTCCATCAATACTTCGGTTGTTCCGATTATCTGGGAAGATACCAAGATCAACATACTGGATACACCAGGGTATTTTGATTTTGTGGGTGAGACCGAGGAGGCGGTAAGTGCAGCTGACGCGGCGATCATCGTGGTTTCCGGCAAGGCGGGTATTGAGGTCGGCACGCGCAAGGCGTGGGAATTATGTGAGCAGTATAAGCTCCCGCGCATGGTTTTTGTGACGGATATGGATATCGATGAGGCGAGCTACCGCCAGGTGGTACAGGATCTGCAGGAACTTTACGGGAAAAGATCGCTCCGATCCATCTTCCGATCCGTGAGAACGAGCAGTTTGTCGGCTACGTCAACGTGCTGCAGCAGCGGGCGAAGCGCTGGAAGGAGAACGGCGAGGTTGAGAAGGCGGACGTTCCGGATTATTCAAAGGAGAATCTTGGCATCTGCAGAGAGGCTCTGATGGAGTCGGTTGCAGAGACGAGCGAGGAGTTCATGGACCGCTATTTTGGCGGTGAGGAATTCTCCGAGGATGAGATCCGACAGGCACTGCGTGTGAATGTGGCGGAGGGAAGCATCGTTCCGGTGCTCATGGGTTACAATATTTTGGCACGCGGCATCTACACGCTGCTGGTGGACATTGTGAAAGATCTGCCAAGCCCGGAAAAGCGCACCTGCACCGGCATCAATGCCAAGACCAATGAGGTTTATCAATGCGGATTACGATTTCGCAAAGGCAAAATCCGCCTATATCTGGAAAACAATCGCAGATCCTTTTATTGGAAAATATTCTCTGATTAAAGTCAATTCCGGCGTGTTAAAGACGGACGACATCTTATTCAACCAGCATAAGGATGTGGAGGAAAAAGTAGGAAAGCTCTACGTGATGCGGGGCAACAAGCCGGAGGAGGTAAAGGAGCTGCACGCGGGCGACATTGGTGCCCTGGCAAAGCTTTCCGGTGCGACGACGACCGATTCTCTCTCCACAAAGGCGAATCCGATTCTGTATATTAGAACAACCATCTCCACACCCTATACCTGCAAGCGCTACAAGGCGAAGAACAAGGGTGATGAGGATAAGATCTCGCAGGCATTGCAGAAGCTGATGCTGGAGGATCTGACATTAAAAGCTGTCAATGACAGCGAGAACGGACAGACGCTTTTATACGGCATGGGCGATCAGCATCTGGAGGTTGCGGCGAGCAAGCTCTTCGAGCGCTACAAAGTTGAGATCGAATTAAAACGTCCGAAAGTGGCGTTCCGCGAGACCATCCGCAAAAAAGTCGATGTGGAGTATAAATACAAAAAGCAGTCCGGCGGACATGGACAGTATGGTCATGTAAAGATGACCTTTGAACCTTCCGGAGATCTGGAACAGCCGTATGTATTTGAACAGTGTGTCGTAGGCGGCGCGGTGCCGAAGAATTACTTCCCGGCAGTCGAAAAGGGCGTGCAGGAAGCGGTATTAAAAGGACCTATGGCAGCGTATCCGGTTGTCGGAGTGAAGGCAGTTCTCTACGACGGCAGCTTCCATCCGGTAGATTCCTCCGAGATGGCATTCAAGGTAGCGGCGATGCAGGCGTTTAAAAAAGGATTTATGGATGCATCCCCGATCCTGTTGGAGCCGATTGCCTCCCTCAAAGTGGTTGTGCCGGATAAGTACACCGGCGATATCATGGGAGACTTAAACAAGAGACGCGGCCGCGTGCTTGGCATGAATCCGACGGAGCACGGTTATCAGGAGATCATTGCGGACGTTCCAGTGATGGAACTTTACGGGTACAACACAGACCTGCGTTCCATGACAGGCGGAAGCGGAACATTTTCTTATGAATTTGCAAGGTATGAGCAGGCACCTTCCGATGTACAGGAGAAGGAGATCGAGGCAAGGGCATCCAAGGTAGACCGCGCGGAAGAGTAACGGCAGTATGTGAAAAGTAGCAGAAAAGAGCAGGCGATAGAAAAGAAAGGAGGATGAGCAGAGATGAGAAAAGAATTTCTTGCACTGGTATCGATGTTTGTCCTCCTTTGAATGATCCGATGGTGGCACAGGCTTATATGATGGTCCCGACGGATGACGCCGGATGGGAGCAGAGTGGGACAGCTTGGATTGATCCATTCCTCGGTGTGAACGATGACGCTGTACATCTGGTGTACGAGTTAAACGGCGGGGTGAATCACAATGCCAATCCGGATGTGATTACAGCGGAAGAACTTCCGTTTGCGCTTGAGATTCCTGTCCGGGACGGTTATAATTTTGCCGGCTGGTATACGGACAGCTCCTACGATCACAAGATCACGGAGATCACGGAAGAAAATGCAGCGAATATGGTTCTGTTTGCAAAATGGACCAGGCCGATCGACAACCGCTACAACGTCGAGATGTATTCCTATCAGACCGCGAGCGTGTTAAGCCGCAATCAAAAGAATTAAAAGAGTGCAATTATGCGTTTCTGGATGAGCTGGACATTCCGGAATGCCGTCCACCAGAGAGAAAGACTATCTCGACAATCTGATCAGCAGCGAGGGACAGTGTCTGCAGGGACTCTGCTTCACACCGGATTATATTCTTATGACGGCGTATGCGGATGGATCTGACACGAAAGGCTCCTTAATGATCTTTGAGCGTGAGACCGGAACCTATCTGGCGACGCTTGGCATGAAGGAGAAGAGCCACCTCGGCGGAATTGCCTTTGACGGGGAGAATGTATGGATCTGCCATTCCAATTCAAAGACGCTGGAGCGGATTCCATATGAATATATTGAGAGAATCGGAGCCGATGCACCCGGATACTGTGTGGACGCATCTGCACTTTCCGACGAATACAAGCTCGACAATATTCCGTCCTGCATCACCTGATACGGCGGGCGAATCTGGGTGGCAACCCACACCAAATTCTTTGATTCCGAGATGCTTTCCTACAGCTACGATGAGGAAAAGGATACGCTTACCTCACTCAGCAGCTACAATATTCCGAACAAAGTGCAGGGAATTGCCTTTGACAAAGGCGGTCAGGTATATCTGAGCACATCTTTGGACGCAACAGTTCCTCCTACCTGAAAGTATACGCATCGCTTCTGACGCTGACGAAGCATCCCAATGAGCCGTCGGCAAAGGTAGAGATGCCGCCATGCTCGGAGGAGATCGCAATTGCGGATGATAATGTGTATGTGTTATTTGAATCTGCAAGCCTGCGTTATTTTGAGGGAACCGACGGCAAGGGCAACAGCAGCTCGCCGATTGACAAGGTGCTGGAAGTGACGGTGGCGTCGATCTGGTAAAACAGAACAGAACAGAGTAAAAGGAGCGGTTTTAAGAGCCGCTCCTTCTGTTTTTCATCAGGTTCATGATTTTGTCAGCTTTGGCAGATTCTTCTGCGGACATGTTCTGCTTTAGGATCTGGAATAAGAGATCCGTCTCCGGTTCACTGAACTGGATGTTATTTGATTTTGCGGAATTCATGGCAGAGAGCAGAAACGGCATCATCTCTTTAATGTCGGTCGGCTTTTTGGCTGTGGCAAAGTTCATGAGAAACTGTAGCTTCTCCGGAGACATATCGGCGAGAAGCGGATTGTTGTTCAAAAAATCGTAGGGCATAGGAATTCCTTTCTGTTTAACTGAAGATGGTTTCGTAGGTCTCAAGCATGGAGAACATATTCGCAAGCATGTCGATGGTTTCCTGCTCTTTGCTGGTGCAGAAAACGCGCAGATCGTTTAACATGGCAACCATATTATTGCTGCCCTCATCGACGGAGCACATGGACATCACCTTGTCTTCCTGTGAGAACACCTGGACGGTGTTTTGCAGCTCCATATATTTTATCAATATGGCAAATTGCTTTTTTTGTGTATCTTTCATGTAGGGGAGCATGGTTTTAACATCTGCAGTTCCCGTGTCTGTGTCATATAATCAAACGGTGTAAAAGTGGATGTTTCGTTATGATCCATAAGAACCCTTTTTCTTTTAGTTTATGAGCAGAGAAGAGACTTTATGACCGGTAACGCATATCATATAATGTGGGCAAAGGCAAAAGGAAGCATGGAATAAAAGAGGCAGGACTTTTGCCGGAGCGCAATCATATACGCGTCTGTGGAATGGAGATTGGTATGCTTATAATAGAAGGTAACAGTGTATACGAGATTGATGAGGAATGTGTGCGAAAAAGAAAAGTCCCTGAAAAATGCCAGACGGCACAGAAATTGCAGATGCAGAGAAAACGCGAAGCAGAAAGCGGTGTGACAGGAAAGAGCGAACGCTAGAATAACAAAAATGAGGGGCGGCATTTGCCGCTCCTCATTTGGAATCTGCGTGCGTTTTTATTAGCAGCAGCCGAATCCGTTGCCGTTGCCGTTTCCGCATCCGCCGCAGCAGAAGAGAAGCAGGATAATCCAAAGGCAGCTGTCATTTCCACAGCCATTGCCGGAATTAAGACCGCAGCCGTTGCCACCGCAGCAGCACAGCAATAAGATGATCCAGAGAATGGAACCGCATCCGCCCTCGTTACAGGAACATCCACCACCACAGTTTGTCGCAGCTAAATCACTCATATTAAATCCTCCAAATTTTTCTTACACTGTATCTTATTGCATCCGGAAAGATTTGTTACAAATTTTCTAAAACAATTGTTATGCGTTCTCTAATTTGCTATGATGAACGTAGCAAAACAGAGCCAGATGGCGGGAGGGATGAACATGGGATTTGTTGTAATTGCGGAACCGGATGAAGTAAATGCGGCGCGCATTAAGACGATATTAGACAGTCTGGACAAGGATTTTTCCTATGCACTTGTCGGTTCAGCGGAAGCAGCGATACAGCTTGTGGAGCAGAATACCACCGATGTGTTTATCGCGGATATGCAGATGCCGGTGATTAAGGGAACAGAACTGTTTTCCATGATTGAGATGATGTCTCCGGAGACAATACGGATCGTGATGACTGACGGCGCACGGATTGCAGATACTGTGGCATTTATGAATGAATGCCGTACCTTTAAGATTATCATCAAGCCGTGCCGTGTGGCAGATGACCTCATGGCTCCGATCCGTGCAGCCTTTCGGTATAAGGAACAGCTGGAGCGGGCTGCCGGACAGAGCAGGAACAGGAGACTGGGTACAGCATGACGGAGCAGGCGTATCTGGAGCACCGCAGGATGTGGCTGATGCGGGCAAGCAACAATAAGAGAGCGCAGGACGTGCTGGCGGAGCTGATGAAGGTGAACCTTTCTTTTTCAGATATGGAAGCAGAACGAAAGGAACGCCTCGGACGCTGGTATGTCTGGATTGTATCCGAATACATCAACTGCGTTTCGTGCGGGACTGGCGAGTTTAAGACCGCAGCCGAGGGGCTTGCGGCATTCGGCAATAAACCGGAACAGCAGGAATATTTTGAATTGAGGTGCACTGCCGATGAGGTGGTCGACCCGGAACGGATGAACGAGGTCACTTATATTCTGCGGATTATTACCGGACTGTGTAAGGATATCTTAAACGGCTATCGGATCATGGCAATCCTGGAGCCGATGGAAAAGGTCTATGTGCTTCGTGTGCGCATACAGATGTATAAAGATTCATTCAGAATTAAAAATACAACAATGCGGGAGGGATTGTCACGCGCAACGGAACTTGCGATCGACGCGCTCGGATACAAATCTGTCGTCATGAACAAGGAGCAGGAGACGATTTTTAATCTGGCATTACGGCGCTGAATGTCATAATGTCTGCCATTACTATAACAAAACATTATATCTGCTATAACTTTTTATTCATTGACAAATAGAACAAGAAATGTATAGTATAAGAAGACGGTATAATTGTATACAATTATGCAAGCGGTTATTTATGCAATGATCAAGAAAGATTATACGACGGAGAGAAGCCGTGAAGGAACCGCCGCATTGGATGATGGCAAAGGAGTGCAGCTAGAGAAGTCGTAATGAATAAGAAAACGAACCTGCTACAGTTGGAAGAGCATTTTATCAGCTCGTGGATGTGGAAGAGCCGAACGTATTCCACAATCTGTTCCCGTACAGTGAGATACCGAAGATCGCATTCAATGATCGTATTGTCCCGCACAACATGCCGGAGAATATCTGGATTACCGACACGACGTTTCGGGACGGTCAGCAGTCGAGAGCTCCTTATACAACGGAGCAGATTGTAACGATCTATGACTATCTGCATAAGCTGGGCGGTCCGAAAGGACTGGTCCGTCAGAGTGAATTTTTCCTGTATAGCAAGAAGGACAGGGATGCGGTCTACAAGTGCCTGGAAAGAGGGTACAAGTTCCCGGAGGTTACGAGCTGGATCCGTGCAAGCAAACAGGATTTCCAGCTGGTGAAGGACATCGGACTCAGAGAGACCGGTATTCTGGTAAGCTGCTCGGATTATCATATTTTTTATAAGATGAAGATGACCAGACGGGAGGTCATGAATCTGTATTTGAGCGTGATCCGCGAGTGCCTCGAGACAGGAATCAGCCCGCGCTGCCACCTGGAGGACATTACGAGGTCGGATATTTACGGGTTTGTCATTCCGTTCTGTGTGGAGCTGATGAAGCTGATGGAAGAATATAAGATCCCGATCAAGATCCGCGCGTGCGATACTATGGGATACGGCGTGAATTTCCCGGGTGCCGTGATTCCGCGGAGCGTGCCAGGTATTATTTACGGACTGACCACCCATGCCGGCGTTCCGTCGGAGCTGATCGAATGGCATGGTCACAACGATTTTTACAAGGCTGTCAGCAATTCCACAACGGCATGGCTTTACGGCGCGAGCGGAGTCAACTGCTCCCTGTTCGGTATCGGAGAGCGCACCGGAAATACACCGCTTGAGGCGATGGTCTTTGAGTATGCGCAGTTAAAGGGAACACTTGACGGCATGGATACAACGGTCATTACAGAACTGGCAGGATACTTTGAAAAGAACTCGGCTATGTACAGCCGAGCCGTACACCGTTTGTCGGAAGCAACTTCAATGTGACGAGAGCGGGAATTCACGCGGACGGACTGCTCAAGAACGAAGAGATTTACAACATTTTTGATACGGGGAAATTCTTAAACAGACCGCCTCTGGTATCGGTGTCCAACACATCGGGTCTTGCCGGAATCGCACACTGGATCAATTCTTACTATCATCTGCCAAAGGAGAAATGGGTCGATAAGAACTCGGACCTGGTTAAGAAAATAAAAGTCTGGGTGGATGCACAGTATGAGGACGGACGTGTGACGGTACTTACGGATTCCGAACTTGTGGAAGAGATCGGAAAGTGCTGCAAAGAGTTGAACATCACGATATAGCATGAGGTAAATAGATGAGTGAGGATAATTATTCGCTGAGTTCGCGAGTGTTTCACACAATACGTGAAAATATACTGTCCGGGAAATATGCGACGGACGAGGAATTAAAAGAAAAATCCATCGGAGAGGAACTGGGGGTCAGCCGGACTCCGGTCAGGAGGCACTGCGCCAGCTGGAACTGGAGGGTCTTGTGACCATCATTCCGAACAAGGGAGCATATGTCGTCGGAATCTCCCAGAAGGATATCCGCGATATTTATGAGATCCGCTCCAGACTGGAGGGACTCTGCGCGAGGTGGGCGTGCGATAACATCACAAAGGATCAGCTGGATGAGCTGGAGGAGAACATCTATCTGTCGGTTTTCATTCTTCCAAGGGAAATTCCGAGCAGGTGGTGGAGCTCGACAACAAGTTCCATGAAATTTTATACGATGCGTCAGGCAGCAAGGAACTGCGCCACATCCTGCGGGATTTTCACCATTACGTGCAGCGCGTGCGCAAGGTGACGCTCGCCGTGCAGGAGAGAGCGGTCAATTCAAACGAGGAGCACCGCAAGATTGTGGAGGCGCTAAAGCAGCATGACGGGGCCAGGGCGGAAGAACTGGCGGACGCACATATGCGCAACACCATTAACAATATGGATCATTACGGCTGGGACAATCTGCTCAAGCAGTAAGAGCGGAAGATGCCATGTCAGATAGAACAGAATCACAGCACAGAAAGGAAGTAACCATGGAAAAAATCAAAATGACAACGCCACTTGTAGAGATGGACGGAGATGAGATGACACGGATTCTCTGGAAAATGATCAAAGACGAACTGTTGTATCCGTTTATCGATCTTAAGACGGAGTATTATGATCTCGGACTGGAACACAGAAACGAGACGAACGATCAGGTAACCGTAGATTCCGCAAATGCAACGAAAAAGTACGGGGTTGCTGTAAAATGTGCGACGATTACGCCGAATGCCGCCCGTATGACGGAGTATCATCTCAAGGAGATGTGGAAGAGCCCGAACGGAACGATCCGCGCCATGCTGGACGGAACGGTGTTCCGTGCACCGATTATCGTCAAGGGGATCGAGCCGTGCGTGAAGAACTGGAAAGAAGCCGATCACGATCGCGAGACATGCATACGGCGACGTCTATAAGGCGAGCGAGATGAAGATTCCGGACCGGGCAAATGCGAACTGGTCTACACGGCTGAGGACGGCACCGAGACAAGAGAGCTGATCCACAATTTTACCGGTGCGGGCGTGGTGCAGGGACAGCACAATCTCTGCAATTCCATCGAGAGCTTTGCGAGAAGCTGCTTTAACTATGCACTTGACACAAAGCAGGATCTGTGGTTTGCCACCAAGGATACCATCTCAAAAATACGACCACACCTTCAAGGATATTTTCCAGGAGATTTTTGACAGCGAGTATGCGCAGAAGTTCAAAGATGCCGGCATCACATATTTCTACACACTGATTGATGATGCAGTAGCACGTGTTATGAAATCAGAGGGCGGATATATCTGGGCGTGCAAGAACTATGACGGCGATGTGATGAGCGATATGGTATCCAGCGCGTTCGGTTCGCTGGCAATGATGACCTCCGTGCTTGTCACACCGGACGGAAAGTACGAGTACGAGGCGGCGCACGGAACCGTACAGCGCCATTACTATAAGCATCTGAAGGGGAGGAGACCTCCACGAATTCCGTTGCAACCATTTTGCATGGACGGGCGCACTCAGAAAGCGCGGAGAACTGGACGGCAATCACGAGCTGGAAGAATTTGCCGACAAGCTGGAAAATGCTTGTGTTAAGACCATCGAGGATGGTAAAATGACAAAAGACCTTGCGCTGATCACCACCATTTCTAATCCGGTTGTATTAAACAGTGAAGATTTTATCAAGGCAATTCGGAACACGTTAGAAGGAATGTTATCATTATGATTTTATCCTGTCAGAATATTTCCAAGTCATTCGGGACAGACGAAATTCTCAAAATGTAAGCTTTCATATTGAAGCAAACGAAAAAGCAGCGATTGTCGGCATCAATGGTGCCGGCAAGTCTACGCTGCTTAAAATTATTATGCAGAAAGAGACGCCGGATACCGGCGAGGTGATCCTTGCAAAGACGCCACCATCGGCTATCTGGCGCAGTATCAGGATGTGTCCGGACACCGGACCATCTACGAGGAGGTTCTTGACGCAAAGCAGAACATCATCGAGATGGAGGAGCGCCTCCGTGGAATGGAGACGCAGATGAATACGCTCACAGGGCAGGAACTGGAGACGCTTCTGGACGGTTATCACCGGTTAAGCCATGAGTTTGAACTGCTGGGCGGCTACACCTACCGCAGTGAAGTGACTGGAATCTTAAAGGGACTCGGCTTTTCGGAGAGTGAATTTGACAGGCAGATGAGCGAGCTTTCCGGAGGTCAGAAGACGCGCGTGTCGCTGGGGAAGCTCCTTGTGACAAAGCCGGACGTCCTGCTTTTGGACGAGCCGACCAACCATCTGGATATGGAATCGATCCGGTGGCTGGAGGGATTTCTGATGAACTATAAAGGGAGCGGTTGTGATCGTATCGCATGACCGCTATTTTCTGGACCGCGTCGTCACCAAAGTGGTGGAGATTTTCCAGCATCAGGGGTATGTATACCAGGAAATTACACGGAATTTGCGAAGAAAAAGGCGAAGATCCGGGAAGATCTGTTAAAGCAGTATTACAACCAGCAGCGGGAGATTAAGCACCAGGAAGAGGTCATCACAAAGCTCAAGTCTTTTAACCGCGAGAAATCGATTAAGCGGGCGGAGAGCCGTGAAAAGATGCTGGATAAGATCGAGCGTCTCGAAAAGCCGACGGATGAGAACACGGACATCCATATTGTGCTCGAGCCGGATGTGACAAGCGGTAATGATGTTCTTACGGTGGAGCATTTAAGGAAAGCGTTCGGCACACATACGCTGTTTGACGATCTCTCTTTTGAGATTAAGCGTGGGAGCGCGTGGCGCTGATCGGCAATAACGGAACCGGCAAGACGACGATTCTTAAGATCATCAACGAACTGCTTCTGGCGGACGGCGGAACCATCGTGCTCGGGTCGAATGTGCACATCGGTTACTACGATCAGGAGCATCAGGTGCTCCACATGGAGAAAACGATCTTTGAGGAGATTGCGGATGACTATCCGCAGTTAAACCACGAAGATCCGCAATGTCCTGGCGGCGTTTTATTTACGAACGATGATGTATTCAAGCGGATTGCAGACTTAAGCGGTGGGGAGCGCGGGCGCGTCTCCTTGCCAAACTGATGCTTTCCGATGCGAATTTTCTGATTCTGGATGAGCCGACCAACCATCTGGACATCACATCCAAAGAGATTTTGGAGTCGGCGTTAAACCAGTACACCGGAACCGTCTTTTTCGTGTCGCACGACCGTTATTTTATCAATCAGACCGCAACCCGGATTCTGGATTTGACGGGAGGGACGATTGTCAACTATATCGGGAATTACGATTACTATCTGGAAAAACATGACGAGCTGACCCGGATCTATGTGGAGGCGGAGCCGAAGGCGCAGGTGGCGCAGATGACGGAACAGACCGTGGCGCAGGACGGAAGTGGAACGGACAATAAAGCGGACTGGCATGCGCAGAAAGCCGAGCAGGCGCGCATCCGCAAGCTTGAGAATACGCTAAAGAAGGCGGAAGAGCGCATTGCCGAGCTGGAGGATCTGATCGCCGGCATTGATGAGGAGTGCGCAGATCCTGCCAATGCAACCAATTCCGCGAAGCTCGGCGAGCTGACCGGCAGACAGAATGAATACCGGAGCGAGCTGGAAAAATGCTACGAGGAATGGGAGCAGGTATCGATGGAGCTTGAGTCGTAGGGATGCCGTCTGGTTGTTAAATTTTGACACATTGACAGATATCTGGTTTATCACTATAATAAAAGAGATGTTTTGATAGAAAGGTGGGCATCACCATGCAGGAAAAAGAAATATCACAGGCTGTCATTCGTCGAATGCCGCGGTATTACAGATATCTGGGAGAATTGCTGGACGCCGGGGTAGAACGTATTTCTTCAAATGATCTGAGCCTCAGGATGAATGTCACCGCATCCCAGATTCGTCAGGATCTCAATAATTTTGGGTGGATTTGGCCAGCAGGGATATGGATATAACGTAAAATACCTATATGAGGAAATCGGCAAGATTCTAGGACTGAACCAGCAGCACAATATTATCGTGATCGGTGCCGGAAATCTCGGGCAGGCACTCGCCAATTACGTGAAGTTTGAAAAGCTTGGATTTATGATCATCGGACTGTTCGATGTCAATCCGGCGTTGGACGGTGTGACTGTGCGCGGGATCAAGATCCGTATGCTGGATGAGCTGGAAGATTTCTGTAGAGAGAACAAAGTAGACATTGCAGCGCTTACCATGCCGAAGGAAAAAGCGGACGCCATTGCCAACCGTCTGGTCGGTCTTGGCATTCATGCGATCTGGAATTTTGCACATGTGGATCTGGAATTGATCAATAAGGACGTTGTTGTGGAAAATGTCCATCTCTCGGACAGCCTGATGCAGTTATCCTACAATATTGTGAAGAATCAGCGCGCCAAAGAGAACAGCCGTCAGACAGATTAAAAGAGGTCCTGCATAGCAGGATCTCTTTTTTACTCTATAGGGAACTTTGTTCCAGTGTTTTACTGAAATAAAATGCCGGGTGTGATGCCGGCAGGCGGGAGGAAGATGCGATATATCGTAAACAGCCGGGAGATGAATCTTTATGACAGCCGGACAATCGAGGAATTTCATATGCCGCAGGCAGTGTTGATGGAGCGGGCGGCGTTTTCCTTTGTGGAGACACTGCGCCGGGAAAAACGGAATACGTCAAGAACACTCGTCGTCTGCGGCAGCGGCAACAACGGCGGAGACGGCTATGCGATCGCTAGAATACTCATGCAGGCGGGAAACACCGTCGATGTATTGGAAGCGCCGCACACAGGAAAAGCGTCCGTCGGCAATCAGCTCCAGAAGAAGATCTTTCTTGCGTACGGCGGTAAGATCCTCACGGAATTTCCGGAGGAAGTCCTACACGCTCGTGATCGACGCGGTATTCGGCGTGGGATTATCACGCAGTGTGGAGGAGAATACGCATCGTTAATCGACCGGATGAATGCCATGGAAGGGGCGAAGGCGGCGGTTGACATTGCTTCCGGCATTTCGGCGGACAATGGAAATGTGCTGGGAACCGCTTTCCGGGCAGATCTGACGGTCACATTCGCGTTTGAAAAGGTGGGATGCCTGCTGTGGCCGGGCAATCAGTACGCCGGGAAAGTCGTTGTGGCGGATATCGGGATTACGCCGGATGCATTCGGGGAGCGCAACCGGCGGTGGTAGCGTTAGAAGACGCAGATCTGTCCCTTCTTGCCGCAAGGGAGCCACTCCAACAAGGGAACATTCGGCAGACTTCTCGTGATTGCCGGAAGCCAGGAATGTCCGGGCGGCATATCTTTGCGCGAAAGCCGCATATGCAAGCGGCTGCGGGCTGGTGCGCATTTTACACCGGAGGAAAACCGCGCCATTTTACAGACGCAGCTTCCGGAGGCGGTAATCACGGCATATTCCTCCAAAAAGGCGGAGGCGTCGCAGCTTTTGGAGGCAATGAGCTGGCGGACACGATCGTGCGGACCGGGATCGGCACGCCGGATACGGCTGCGGGATGGTTCGCACAGTGATCAAGAATGCGGCGGTTCCGGTGCTTTTGGATGCGGACGCGCTGAATGTGATTGCAAAAGATACAAACCTGCTGCTTCTGCCGCACACGGAACTCGTGGTGACGCCGCACCTTGGAGAGATGAGCCGGCTGACGGGGATTCGGTGGCGTATCTGCAGAATCATCTGATTGAGGCGGCGGATGAATTCGCAAGACAGTATAATGTGATCTGCGTCTTGAAGGACGAACACACGGCTACCGCGATTCCGTACAGCCAGACATGGCTGAATGTATCCGGCAATGCCGGGCTTGCAACGGCGGGAAGCGGGGATGTCTTAAGCGGTATCATCGGCGGACTGATGGCGCAGGGAATCCGTGTGGAGCAGGCGGCGCCGCTCGGCGTCTACCTGCACGGAAAGGCGGGCGAAGCGGCAGGTGCGCTGCGCTCCATGCGCGGCATGACGGCGTCGGACATTCATGACGGAATGTGCGAGATCCTGGCCGGACTGGAACAGACGCAGTCACAGCCGGGAAAAGATGGCATATCATAGTGTTGGGAAAATAAAAACAAAATGGAATACACCCGTGAAAAATGGCAATACTATCCGTAAAAGATCCAGAGAGAAATGGAGTGGAAAGTATGGTAATTCGACGTGGGGATATCTTTATGCAGACTTGCGGCCGGTGGTCGGCTCGGAACAGGGCGGTGTGCGGCCGGTGCTCATCATACAGAACGATGTTGGAAACAGACACAGTCCGACGGTCATCTGCGCGGCAATCACATCGCAGATGAATAAAGCAAAACTTCCGACACACGTGGAGCTTGACAGCCAGAAATATGCGCTGGTCAAGGATTCCGTGGTGCTGTTGGAACAGCTGCGGACGATCGATAAGACGAGACTGAAAGATAAAGTGTGCCATCTGGATCATCAGATCCTTGTGAAAATAGACAAGGCGCTGGAGATCAGTCTGGAACTCTATACATAACGACTATTATGCGCGAAAATGTTATGATTTCTGATGTTTTAGTGTGTAATACCGGAGATACGAAAGAAAGGAAACTATATGGATGATGGTTGTAGCCCCACTGTGGGCATCCTCATTTTTGCAGGATTTGTCATATTAGATTTTGTGGTTTTGGCTTTATCGCCGCCATGCAGAATTTGAATGAGGCTGCCATAGAACGTCTGGCGGGAGAGGAAGACCGCGGTGCGGACTTCTGCGGCGCTACAAGGATAAGAATGAACGATATACGCATGTCTGCGAACTGGTGGTTTTAATCGTGCATATGCTGCTCGGTTTTCTGGAGGTACCGCTCTGGCGCGCGTATTTTCTGCCGGAAGACGCGGGAAGCGTCATGTCGGTACTTGTGGATGTCCTCATTTTGTGATCCTGATTCTCATTGTGCTGGTGTTTGGAATCTACACGCCGCAGAAAGTGGCGTCCAGAAAGCCGGAAGCCTGGGCACTGCGCCTGGCGGGACCGGTACATGTGGTGGAGCTTCTTTTTACCCGATCATATTCTTGACGGACGGTCTATCCAACCTTCTGGCGCGCGTGTTCGGCGTTGATCCGTTAAGCGATACGGATGATGTGACGGAGGAAGAGATTATCTCCATGGTAAACGAGGGTCACGAGCAGGGTGTGCTCCTTGCAAGCGAGGCGGAGATGATTCATAACATCTTTGAGTTTGGCGACAAGGAAGCCAAGGATATCATGACGCACCGCAAGAATATCTGTGCGCTTGACGGAACCAGAACGTTTCGCCAGGCCCTGGAGTTCATCAAGGAGAACAACTATTCCAGATTCCCGGTGTTTCTGGACGACATCGATAACATTATCGGTGTCCTACATATCAAGGAGGCTCTGGAACTGAGCCTGGATGCGGCGGTTTATGACACGCCGGTCTCTAAGATCAAGGGTCTGATCCGCGAGGTGGACTTCATCCCGAGACGCGCAACATCAATTCCCTGTTTGCCATGATGCAGGCAGCCAAAAGTCATCTGGTGATCGTGGTGGATGAGTACGGACAGACGGCAGGCATTGTTGCGATGGAAGACATTCTGGAAGAGATTGTTGGAAACATCGAGGACGAGCACGACGAGGAGACGAACATGGTCGAACTGCAGCCGGATGGAAGCTATCTGATGAGCGGTATGGCTCCGTTTGACGAGGTTGTGGAAGTGCTGGGGATTCCGCTGGATGAAGAGGACGATTTCGAGACGTTAAACGGTTTTGATCTCACTGATCGATAAGATTCCCAGCGACGACGAGGTGTTTTCAACAACCGCATACGGGTATCTGTTTGAGATCCTTTCTGTAGAGAACAAGATGATCCAGAAGGTACACGTGATCAAACTTCCGGAGGAGAAGGCTTCGGAAGTCGAACTGGCAGACGGGACTTGCCAGAATGAAGAATAAATGTTAAAATAATAAACCGGATTTCAACAGAAAAGAGGAAAAAACATGTCAGGACATTCAAAATTTGCCAACATTAAGCACAAGAAAGAAAAAAATGATGCGGCAAAGGGAAAGATTTTTACCATTATCGGAAGAGATTGCTGTTGCAGTAAAGAGGGCGGTCCTGACCCTGCCAACAACTTCAAGCTTGCACAGGTTATTGCCAAGGCAAGATCCAACAACATGCCGAACGATACGATCGAGCGTGGTATCAAGAAGGCTGCTGGAGACGGCAACTCGGTCAATTACGAATTCTGTACTTATGAAGGCTACGGTCCGAGCGGAACCGCCATCATCGTAAAGTGCCTGACGGACAATAAGAACCGTACGGCTGCGAATGTGCGCAACGCGTTTACAAAGGGACACGGCAGTATCGGTACACAGGGCTGTGTATCTTATATGTTCGATGAGAAGGGACAGATTATTGTCGCAAAGGAAGATTACGAGGGAGATGCGGATGAGCTGATGATGCAGGCTCTTGACGCAGGAGCTGAGGATTTTCCGAGGAGGAAGACAGCTACGAGATCCTTACAGCGCCGGACGATTTTGAGGATGTCCGCAGAGCGTTGGAGGATGCAGGTATTCCGATGGCAGAAGCTTCTGTGACCATGCTTCCGCAGAACTATGTGGAGCTGACAGCGGAGGAGGATCTGACCAACATCAACCGTATTCTGGATCTTCTGGATGCAGATGATGATGTGCAGGAAGTATTTCACAACTGGGATGAATAATAAATTTACAAAAAGAGGGCAGACCATAACAGATGGTTTGTCCTTTTTGAAACGCGGAATTGTAAGGTGAAATGGTATATCATAATATTGTATATGCTTTCTGCGAAAAACAGGATGTTTCCGATACAAGGAGGTTTTATGAAAAAATACTTTTGCAGCTTCTGAGTGCGTTCCGTTTATCAAGACCGGGGACTTGCGGACGTCTGCGGCGCGCTTCCCAAGGAATTTGACAAGGAAGAGTGGGATGTGCGGGTGGTTATTCCGAATTATAGCTGTATTCCGGAAAAATACCGCAGCCAGTTTGAGTATGTGACGCATTTTTATATGAGCGCCGGGACTTATATCCAGGACAAGTACGTCGGGGTTCTTCAGTATGTGCTTGATGGCATCACCTACTATTTTATCGATAATCAGGAATACTTTAACTGCATCGTGCCTTATGGGGACATCCGGTTTGACATTGAGAAGTTCTGTTTTTTTGACAAGGCGGTACTCTCCATTTTAAAACAGATCAATTTCCGGCCGGATCTGATTCACTGTCACGACTGGGAGACGGGACTGATTCCGGTTTATCTGAAAAATGAGTTCCAGGCGGACTCCTTTTACTGGGGCATCAAGTCGGTCATCACGATCCACAACTTAAAGTTCCAGGGAATCTGGGACATGAAGACAATGCAGGGACTGACCGGTTTCTCGGCGGATCTGTTTACGCCGGATAAGCTGGAGTTCCAGAAGGACGCCAACATGTTAAAGGGTGGACTGGTGTATGCGGATTACATCACGACCGTCAGCGATTCCTATGCGAAATGAGATTCAGACGGAGTATTACGGGGAAGGGTTAAACGGTCTGCTCTCGGCAAGACATTACGACATGCAGGGAATTGTAAATGGAATCGACTATACGGTTTACAATCCGAAGACGGATCCAAAGATCTATGTCAATTACGACGCCGCGGATTTCCGCAAGAAAAAGCCGTCCAATAAGATGAAGCTGCAGGAGGAACTGGGACTTGCCGTCGACAAGAAAAAATACATGATCGGCCTGATCTCAAGACTGACGGACCAGAAGGGACTCGATCTCATCAATTACGCGATCGACCGCATTGTGGACGACTATACGCAGTTCGTGGTCATCGGAACCGGTGATCCGCAGTACGAGAACATGTTCCGCCACTATGCATGGAAGTACGGCGACCGTGTCTCGGCGAATATCTGCTACTCGGACGAACTTGCCCACAAGCTGTACGCGGCTGCGGACGCGTTCTTAATGCCGTCGCGGTTTGAACCGTGTGGACTGACGCAGTTAATCTCTTTCCGTTATGGCACGGTGCCGATCGTGCGGGAGACGGGCGGACTCCGGGATACCGTAAAGCCGTACAATGAGTACGAGAACACCGGAGACGGATTCTCGTTTGCAAACTATAACGGAGACGAGATGTTAGGCGTGATCAACTACTCCAAACATATCTATTTTGACCGCAAGAAGCAGTGGAACCAGATGATTGACCGCGGAATGGCAAACGACTATTCCTGGAACAATTCCAAGGGACGCTATGAGGGATTGTACCGCTATCTTCTGGGAGAAGTGTAGCGTGGGCTGACATAATATGACGCTGGATGATACATACTAAGTAGGGTGCAATTTTGCACCCTGCTTTTTTATGCAATTAGTAAAAAGAGAAGACCGAAGGAGAGGGAGAAACTATGTCAGAAAAACAGGAACAGAAAAATGAGGACATCCGGGAATTCGGACAGGTTGCGTTAAATAACAACCGGGAGAACAACCGGATCTCACTTTTAACGATTATAGGAGAGATTGAGGGACACGATTGTCTGCCGGCGATGACTAAGACAACCAAGTACGAACACGTGCTTCCGAAGCTGGCGGAGATGGAGGACAACCGGGATACGGAAGGAATCCTGCTGCTCTTAAATACAGTCGGCGGCGACGTTGAGAGCGGACTCGCCATTGCAGAGATGATTGCGTCGATCAGCAAACCGACGGTATCGCTCGTGCTCGGAGGAAGCCATTCGATCGGCGTGCCGCTCGCTGTCTCCACGGATTACTCGTTTATTGTCCCGTCGGGCACCATGGTGATTCATCCCGTGCGCATGAGCGGAACCGTCATAGGAGCCAAGCCGACCTACGATTATTTTAAGCAGATGCAGAACCGGATTTTAACCTTTATCGCGTCGCATTCAAAGGCGGGGGAAGAGCGTCTGGAGGAACTGATGATGAACACGGAAATGCTGACAAAAGACCTTGGAACCATTTTAGTCGGGGAGGAAGCGGTCCGGGAAGGGCTGATCGATGCCGTGGGCGGAATCGATGCCGCGTTTTTAAAACTGCATGCGATGATTGATGCCGCAAAGGGAAAAAATTATTAAGAAACCTTTTAATGACAACCGCCCTCAAATATGTTAAAATTGGTCATGTATGTATAAGTTTGACAGATTTTTACGAATCGGATAAGGAGGCTGCCATGTCATTATTACAGGCGATCTTGATGGGCATTATACAGGGACTGACCGAGTTTTTGCCGGTGAGCAGTTCAGGGCATCTGGCACTTTTTAAAATACTGTTTGATGTCAATACCGACACGGGAATTTTATATGATGTACTGCTTCACGTCGGTACATTGATTGCAATCTCCCTGGTATACTACCGGGACATCTTAAAACTGGTGGTAGATGGATGCTGCATCATCCGCGACGCCGGATACAATGTGATTGTCTTCTTCCGGAATAAGACCGGCAAAGAGCAGATGGCGTATCGGCGCGTGATCAACAGCAGCTACCGCAAATTTGCCATGCTGATTATCGTATCGACAATACCGACTGGAATTATCGGCTATTTCTGCAAGGATGTCGTGGAGATGGCTTCCGAGATTCTGATTGTTCCAGGCATCTGCCTTATCGCAACGGCAGTGCTGCTTTTGATCGCGGATCACTGCAAGGACGGCGACAAACTTCCGAAGAACGTCACCTACACGGATGCGTTTTCTGTCGGAATCGCACAGGGAATCGCAACGCTTCCGGGACTTTCACGCTCCGGTACGACGATTACCGCCTGCCTGCTTGCGGGTTATCAGCGCAATTTTGCGGTGAAATACTCGTTTTTGATGTCGATACCGGCGATTCTTGGCGCGCTTGTTCTCGAATTAAAGATGCCACAGACCTGGCGGTGTCGGGAACGGAGGTTGTCTACTATGTGATCGGTATGGCGGTCGCGGCGGTTGTGGGATATGTCTGCATTAAGACGATGCTTGTCATCGTCCGCAAAAAGAAGTTCACCGTTTTTGCCATCTACTGTCTGCTCGTTGGCGCATTGTCCATCGGCGGGTATTTTATCTGGCATAACGGTTTTGGAGGTTAGTAAGTTTTGGCAACAGGGAATAAAAAGAGTACATCTGGGGAAACGAAAGGCACAGACAAGCCGGAAGGGAAGTACAGGACGGAAGAAAAAGACGGCTGCACAGCAGCAGGAGGATTTTACCAGGGAGGTCATTCTCTGGATCATTGTAGCGGTATCTATTTTATTATTTATCAGTAATTTCGGAATCGGGAACCATCGGCAATGCAGTGAGCCGGTTCTTTGGCGTCATGGGACTGATCGCGTATGTGTTCCCGGTGCTTCTTGTCGGTACTTTTGCCGTGTCGAACAGGGGCAACCGGGTGGCAACCGTAAAGCTTGTGGCAATGATTCTGTTCGATCTGTTCTTATGTATGCTGATCGAACTGCTGACCAAAGGGTCTGCGGTTGACGGTGCCGCTGCGGCATACAGCTACAGTTTTGAGCACCGGACGGGAGGCGGCTTCATCGGCGGACTTCTGGCATGGATTTTCTGCGAATTTCGGTCTGGCTGGTTCTTATGTGATCGATGCGATCATGTTAATCATATCGCTGGTGTTAATTACAGAGCGCTCTGCGCTCCGCGGAATGCAAAAAGGCGGGAAAAAGGTCTACGAATCCGCGCGCAGCGGAAATGAACGCCATAAGGAACGCGTGAGAATCCAGCGGGAAGAGCGGGAGCAGCGCAGAGAGGAACAGGCATTAAGGCGGATGGATCGCAAGGTGGAAGGGGTTGCCATTGACACCCGGGTGCTGCCGCGGCAGAATGTCATTGAACATTCCGATGAGATCAGTGAACTGAATGCGGAGGATTATCTGGAGATGCCGGAGGTACGGGAAGAAAAGATTGTGCCTCTCACGTCGGACGGCGAATATCCGCCTGCAGAGAATCTGACGCCGTCGGCGTTCTCAGACGAAGCGCTTGCGGCTGTGACACCGGAGGCTTCACAGAACATATCTGCATGGACTCCGGAAACGGAGAACACAGGGAGCATCCAGGAATACTGCGCCGGCGGAAGCATCGTGGGATGTGGCAACAGAGCCGGAAGATCCATGGAGCACTACAGCCTCGCAGGAACAGAAAGATCCGTGGAGCAGCGCAGCCGAACCGAAGATCCGTGGAGCACTGCATCTGCGCAGAAACAGAAGAATCATGGGGGTGCAGCCGGACCAGAAAACGCATGGAGGCGGCTGCGCCGAAAGTACAGCTGAAAGAGCCGCAGGAAGCATCGGCAGCCGTATCGCCCGCAGAGACAAAGGCTGTGTCCGGCATCGGGAAAATGCCGGGCATACCACATCTGCACCTGCGGCATCTGGTGAAAGTGTCGGCGGAGCAGATGCCTCCGGAGCGTCCGTATGTGTTTCCGGCAGATCTTCTGACAAAGGCGGCAAACAAAGCCGGGGATTCCAGACAGCATCTGCAGGAGACGGCGATGAAGCTGCAGCAGACCTTAAAGAATTTCGGCGTGAATGTCACGATTACCAACATCAGCTGCGGTCCTGCCGTGACGCGCTATGAACTGCAGCCGGAGATGGGAGTAAAGGTCAGCAAGATTGTCAATCTGGCCGACGACATCAAGCTGAATCTGGCAGCGGCGGATATTCGTATCGAGGCACCGATCCCCGGAAAGGCGGCGATCGGTATTGAGGTTCCGAACAAAGAAAACGTCATGGTTTCTTTTAGAGAATTGGTAGAGTCGGAAGAATTTAAAAAGCATCCGTCAAAGATTTCTTTCGGCGTCGGAAAGACATCGGCGGAAGGTGACGGTGGCGGACATTGCCAAGATGCCGCATCTTCTGATTGCCGGTGCGACGGGTTCCGGTAAGTCCGTATGTATCAACACGATGATCATGAGCATCCTCTACAAGGCGAACCCCAAAGAGGTCAAGCTGATTATGATTGATCCGAAGGTTGTGGAACTGAGTGTCTATAACGGCATCCCGCACCTGATGATACCGGTGGTCACCGATCCGAAAAAAGCGGCGGGTGCACTGCACTGGGCGGTGGATGAGATGACAGACCGTTATGAAGTTCGCCAATGCCTCGGTGAGACTTAAAGGGCTACAATGCGAAGATCGAATCCTGCCGACGATCGAGGGCGATCCGAAGCCGGAAAAGCTGCCGCAGATTGTGATTATCGTGGACGAGCTGGCGGATCTTATGATGGTATCGCCGGGCGAAGTCGAGGAATCCATCTGCCGTCTGGCACAGCTCGCAAAGAGCGTGCGGCATTCATTTGATCATTGCGACACAGCGTCCGTCGGTCAATGTCATTACCGGTCTGATCAAGGCGAATATGCCGAGCCGTATCGCCTTTGCGTGACTTCTGGCGTGGATTCGAGAACCATTCTGGATATGAACGTCGCCGAAAGCTCCTCGGCAAGGAGACATGCTGTTCAGCGCAGGGAATTCAGCCGGTGCGTGTGCAGGGCGCATTTGTATCGGATGAGGAAGTATCTGCCGTTGTAGGGTTTATCAAGGAACAGAATGGTCAGGTGACCTACAGTGCGGAGATGGAGGAGAAGCTGAGCAACATGGAATCCGCCAACACCACCGTAGCGATCGATTCCAGCGCGGATGCAGGGGACGGCAGGGACGTTTATTTTGCAGATGCGGCGCGCCTTCTCATGGAGAGAAAAAGGTTCCATCGGCATGCTTCAGCGGTATTTTAAAATCGGTTTTAACCGTGCAGCCCGCATTATGGATCAACTGGAGGAAGCGGGTATCGTAGGTCCTAGGAAGGCACAAAGCCGCGGCGGGTTTTAATGTCGCCCGAGCAGTTTGAGCAGTACGAAGAGGAATATCTGTAACAGGATTCATATAAAACATACAAAGCCGCTCTGGCGGAATGGAGGACATTATGAAAAGTGATATTGAAATTGCACAGGAAGCCCAGATGGTACATATTCGCGAGGTGGCTGCAAAGCTTGACATCCCGGAGGATGATCTGGAATTGTACGGAAAGTACAAGGCAAAGCTTTCGGACGAGCTGATCCGTCGGGTTTCCACAGAAAAGACGGGAAACTGATTCTTGACCGCAATCAATCCAACGCCGGCGGGAGGGAAAGACCACCACGAGCGTCGGCCCGGCGGGCATTCGGCAGACTTGGGAAAAGGGCGGTTATCGCGTTAAGAGAGCCGTCCCTTGGACCGTGTTTTGAATCAAAGGGAGGTGCAGCCGGCGGCGGATACGCGCAGGTTGTGCCGATGGAGGATCTGAATCTGCACTTTACCGGTGATTTCCATTACGAATTACCTCCGCCAACAATCTCCTGGCAGCTCTTCTGGACAACCATATCCAGCAGGGCAATGACTTGGAATTGATCCGCGGCAGATCGTCTGGAAACGCTGCCTGGATATGAATGACCGTGTCCTCCGTAACATTGTCGTCGGTCTGGGAAGCAAGATGGACGGAATGGTAAGAAGATCACTTTGTCATCACGGTTGCGTCGGAGATTATGGCTATTCTTTGTCTGGCTGACGATATGCATGACTTAAAGCGCCGGCTCGGACGGATTATCGTGGCCTATACGTTTGACGGAAAGCCGGTGACCGCGGACGATCTGAAAGCGACCGGCGCGATGGCGGCACTGTTAAAGGACGCGCTAAAGCCGAACCTGATCCAGACGTTAGAGCACACGCCTGCCATTGTTCACGGAGGTCCGTTCGCCAATATTGCGCACGGATGCAACAGTGTCCGTGCTACAAAGACAGCAAAGCTCGCGGATTATGTGATTACGGAGGCTGGCTTTGGCGCAGATCTGGGCGCTGAAAAATTCTTTGATATCAAATGCCGGAAAGCAGGACTGGCACCGGATGCCGTTGTGCTGGTTGCAACCGTGCGTGCACTCAAATACAACGGCGGCGTGGCGAAAGCGGATCTTGGCACAGAGAATCTGGATGCATTAAAGAAGGGTATCGTCAATCTGGAGAAGCATATCGAGAATCTGCAGAAATTCGGTGTTCCGGTTGTGGTTACCTTGAACTCCTTTGTCACAGACACAAAAGCGGAGACGGATTACGTGGAGCAGTTCTGCAGAGAACGCGGATGTGAGTTTGCACTTTCGAGGTCTGGGAAAAGGGCGGTGAAGGTGGCATTGAGCTTGCCAACAAGGTGCTGCTTACACTGGAGCAGAAGGAAAGCCATTTCAAGCCATTATATCCGGATGATATGAGCCTTGAGGATAAGATCGCAACTGTTGCGAGAGAGATTTACGGAGCCGACGGAGTGACCTATTCCGCAGCTGCCAAAAAGGAACTGAAGAGAATTGCCGATATGGGAATGTCATCCTTCCCGGTCTGCATGGCAAAGACCCAGTACTCCCTGTCTGATGACCAGACGAAGCTTGGAAGACCGAACGGTTTTACCATCAATGTGCGAGGTTTACGTATCGGCAGGAGCCGGCTTTGTCGTTGCAGTTACCGGTTCGATCATGACGATGCGGGACTTTCCAAGAACCCTGCGGCGTACGGTATTGATGTCAATGATGACGGAGTCATTACCGGATTATTCTAAGAGCTAGAATGGAGTATACGTATGACACAGATCATTGACGGAAAAAAGATTTCACAGGAGATCAAGGACGAACTGCGCGAGCAGGTTGCGGAACAGAAAAAGCTTGAAAGAAGCGGTGCTTGCAGTGATCCAGGTAGGAACCGATCCGGCTTCCAGCGTGTATGTCAATAACAAAAAGAAAGCCTGCGCCTATATCGGCATCGGTTCCCTGTCCTATGAACTGCCTGAGGAGACGACGGAGGAAGAACTCGCTTGTGGAGAAGCTGAATGGTGATGCTTCGGTAAACGGAATTCTGGTGCAGCTTCCGCTTCCGGCACAGATTGACGCAGACAAAGTGATTCGTGCGATCGCACCCGAAAAGGATGTGGACGGATTCCACCCGGAAAACGTTGGAAAGCTTGTGATCGGGGAGCCGGGATTTGTCTCCTGCACACCGGCGGGAATCATCCAGCTCTTAAAGCGCTCCGGAATTAAGATGGAAGGAAAACATTGTGTGATAATCGGCAGAAGCAATATCGTGGGGAAGCCGATGGCACTTTTAATGCTGCGCGAGAATGCCACGGTCACCATTGCACATTCCAAGACACAGAATCTGCCGGAACTTTGCAAAACGGCGGATATCCTGATCGTTGCAATCGGAAAGCCGCAGTTTATCACGGCAGATTACATCAAAGAAGGGGCGGTTGTCATCGATGTGGGAATTCACCGCGATGAGGAACAACAAGCTGTGCGGGATGTCAGATATGATGAGGTTGCGCCGCATACGTCGGCGATCACACCGGTTCCGGGCGGAGTAGGGCCTATGACCATTGCAATGCTGATGCATAATTGTGTGGAGTCCATGTTGCAGTAACAGATGTAGAATCCATATGGATGAAAGAGTGAGAGGAATCGTTTCATATGAAATGTGCAAAGTGTGGGGCAGAGATCAAAGAGGGATGTATCTACTGCTCCGTGTGTAGAAATGCGGTACAGATTGTGCCGGATTACAGTGTGTTGGAGGATGACTATCTGCGTTCTCTTCTAAAAGAGGAGGAATCTGCCGGGAAGGAAACGGCGCCGGCACAGGCAAAGCAGCAAAAGCCCAAACAGCCGCAGAGGAAGAAAAATCGCCGGCTGCCATTTCTCATCGGGGAATTCTGCTGGTGCTTCTCGTTCTGGCGGGAATTCTGATTAAGGTTGCAATCGATCACCGGAATGCCAATTCTTACGACTATCAGATGGAACAGGCGGCCATGGCGGCTGATGCGCAGAATGACGGGGAGGCACTTGACTATTACGAGCGTGCGCTGTATCTGTATCCAAACGATATTACCGCGCGTGAGAAGATGATTGAGATCTATGAAAAACAGAAAAATACCGATGCGGCAATGGTGCTCCTGATTGAGATCATAAAGCTTGATCCTGCCAATGAGGACGCATACAGAGATCTGATCGCTATCTATGATGCGAGGGAAGATTACGACAGCATTCTGGATCTGGAAGCGGAGGTCGATGCCGAGGATCTTAAGAATAAGGATAAGATTCTGGATTTGTTTGCGGATTACATGATATCTGCACCGCTGATTACGGATCCTGAGGGAGATGTGCCGTCCGGAAAGTATGATGAGGCGCTCGAGGTAGAGATTGCGTCGACAGACGGGGATGCCATCTACTATACGATAAATGGAGATGAGAACGAACTGGATGCCAAGACCGGAACGAGGTATTTTGTCGGAAACCCGCTCGTCTTTGATGAGAGTGGCAAATATACCATCGCGGCGGTCTGCCGGAACGATAAGGGAATCTACAGTTCCGTGACGTATGCCGATTTTGAGATCGAACTTGCACCACCGGATTTTGCAGAGGTGTCGCCGGACGGAGGCCGTTTTTATGAGCCGACACTCGTGGCGCTGACCGCAGAGGATGGATGCAGCATTTACTATACCTGGGACGGAACCGATCCTACCACGGCGTCTGCGCGCTACACGGAGCCGTTTGAGGTGCCGGAGGGCAACAATGTCCTGTCCGTACTTGTGGTGGACAAAGACGGGATTGGACAGCGGTGTTTACCGTGCCAATTTTATCTATTACCCGTAAAAAGGAATTGCCGCAATAAGCATAACCTCTTTGGGGTGATAAGTAATATTATAAGAAACATACTTGGAGATTTCGTGGAAATGCAGCTGGAAATTCGTTTGAGAAAAATGTGAGTATTTCTTCCAGCCGAATGTTTGCATCGGATTCCGAGTCTCTTCCACGTTTGAACACTCCCGGAGTGTGTCCGCCAAATCAGAGACAATGAGCAAACTTTCTAGTGGCGGCTAATGCCGCTGCTTCACAGACACTATAAAATCGCGCGAACCGAAACTCGCTGACATCTGCTATTGAAAATAAGGCAGATGGCAACTCAGACATCGGCTTCGCGCGATTATGTTTTATTCAGCAGCGGCAAAAGCGCCACACGAAAGTTCTTAAATTGTCTCATGATTTGCGGATACAGTCCGTGGAGTGCTCCAAACTTGGAAGACATGGATCATCGCAGATTGCAAACATCCGGCTGGTTAGAAATGCCACATTTTTTGAACCGAATTTTCATCTGCATTTCCATCTGAAATCCCACGGTGTGGTCTTTTAATAATATTACTTATCAACGCAAAGCAAAATATGCTTATTGCGACAATCCCCTTTTAGAAGATCACTCGTCGTCCGCCGGTAAAAATTCAACGTGGTCCGTATCCATTGCACCGACTCTGGCAAGTGCATACACTTCGGTTCCCTGATCAACCAGCTTTTCACGTCCGGGCTGGAAAGATTTTCCACCAGAACGCCGAGACCGGCGATGGTTGCATGTGCCAGACGCAGAAGACGGATCGCTCCGGTCGCAGCCTCACCGTTTGCAAGGAAATCATCGATGATTAAGACATGATCCTCCTCGGAGATGTACTTCTTGGAGAGCGTCAGCTCGTAGTTCGTCTCTTTGGTAAAGGATGTGATCACAGTCTGGTAGAGATTATCATTTAAAATCTGAGAAGGCTGCTTCTTCAAAATTACCATAGGAACGCCCAGCGCAGATGCGGTCATGAGTGCAGGAGCAATTCCAGAACTTTCGATGGTAACCACTTTCGTGATGCCTCTGCCTTTAAAATGTGCGGCAAATGCCTCCCGATCTGTGCCATGAGCACCGGATCCACCTGATGATTGATAAAACTGTCTACCTTAAGAATGTCTTTGTTTAATGCCTTCCCTCGGAAAGAATCTTTTCTTCCAGTAATTTCAAAATCGTCACCTCTCAATAGTATATTTGATGGTTCTATTGTACCATAAGTCGCTGCATGAAAGAAGTGCTGTTTTGGAGAAATGTCCCGATTTTAGAAAAGCTCGGCGTAGAGCAGTTCAATCATATGATCGGTAAAGGATTCCGAAAGGGAGGGATACTGATGAAGCAGCAGCTTTTCCATCACTTCGTAGCGGGAAAATACAGCGCCTCCTCCGGCTGATCGTTGTCGACGGACTGATCAATGACATCGGCACGGTAGGTATCCAGAAACCATTTGAGGATCTCATCCTGCAGTGCATCTTCTGTTGCAGTCGCATCTTTGAGCTGTTTGATCTGTCCGAAGGAACGGATGCCGATCCACAAAAAGATAACGAACATGATTCCCATGACAAGACCCGTCAGAATTCTGGCGGCACCGGTAATATGGATCGGAAGAACGCCGCAGAAAAACAGCACTAAAAGAACCAGTCCGATGATGCCGACCCCGGTAAAGGTGTAGGCGGTAGACTTCATATCTTCGGTCTGGAAGCCTTGGACCGGTAGGCGTGTGAATGTGCAGTAAGCGGCGGAGTATCTCCTCTGCCGCCTTCCGCGCCCTGACGGTGGAAGCTGCCGAAAGTTCTTCCATGTCATCAGGGAGAAGGCATCCGGACTGTCTTTTGATTTGTCCTCTGATATGGAGAGCGACTCCACCAGATCCACGCCGCAGTCCGGACAGCGGACGATTCCCGCTACATATTCGTTTTTACATTCTGGACACCACATAATAAGTTCTCGCTTTCTTAGTTTTCTTTTCCTATATTATAGGAGATTTTATAGACTGCCGCAACCAAAGAATGTTATAATGAACCTGCTATGAAGATTACAATTTTATGCGTTGGAAAAATCAAAGAAAAATTTTACAGAGATGCCATCGAGGAATACGCTAAGCGCCTGACGCGCTATTGCAAGCTGGAAATCATCGAGGTCGCAGATGAAAAGACGCCAGACGGCGCAAGTGCCACGGAAGAAATGCAGATCCGGCAAAGGAGGGGAGCGTGCTTGCCCGCCTCGAGAAATGCAGGCAGAGCAGCTCCTATGTCATGGCACTCGCCATAGACGGCAGGGAACTCGATTCGGTCGAACTCTCACAGAAACTGGAAAAACTGGGAACTGACGGGATCAGCCATGTGATCTTTTTGATCGGTGGGTCACTCGGCATGTCAAAAGAGCTGCTTGCGGCGGCGGATTTTAAGCTCTCTTTTTCCAGAATGACGTTTCCACACCAGCTGATGCGCGTGATTCTGCTGGAGCAGATCTACCGCGGCTACCGCATCATGAACCGGGAACCCTACCACAAATAGCGGCAGGCTATTCGGTAAAGTCCCTGGAATACAGAACGGTTCCGTCCGGATTTAAGGCGGTCAGCCGGATGGCGATGCCGTTTATGCCGGTCTCATCTGCAATCTGCGCGCGCAGCGAGGAAAAAGTGGAGGCATAGCTGTCAAAAATGGCGTCATACAGCTGCGTCAGTGCGTCGGCGTCATCCGACATATCATACGCCTTAGAAAGCGTGTACTGGAACACTAACGCATCGGAATCTGCGGTGACAATGTCCAGGGTGTATCCCAGATCCTGGGAATTGACGGCGTCTGTCATCTCCTGAAACTGATCCGCCTGTGTGGCATACCAGTCATCCAGCGATGCTTTTACATCCCATCAGAGCCATTCCAAGCAAAAGTGCGAGCACGCACAGTAATATTCTGTGTCTTTGAATTTGATATCCGGTCATAACGGTCTCCTTTTCACTGTAGAAGCTTAAAATCTATCATCAGTATAGAAGTCCGCCGCACGACTTGTCAAGCGTCCGCGCGGCAAATGTTGAATCGGCGGTTAAACGGTGTTACAATAAAGTATACTTTAGAAATAAGGGGGATTGCAGTATGAGAATGTATGATTTGATCTTAAAAAAGAAGCAGGGCGGGGAACTTTCCACGGATGAGATCCGCTATATGATAGAAGGTTTTACGGAGGGAAGCATTCCGGATTATCAGATGTCCGCCATGACAATGGCGATCTGTTTTCGCGGAATGACGCCGCGCGAGACGGTGGATTTGACGCTTGCCATGAGGGACAGCGGTGATGTGCTGGATCTCTCGGGGATCAAGGGGGTAAAGGTCGATAAGCACAGCACCGGCGGCGTGGGAGACAAGACCTCGCTGGCGCTGACGCCGATCATTGCGGCGCTCGGAGTTCCGGTTGCGAAAATGTCCGGCAGGGGACTGGGGCATACCGGCGGAACAATCGACAAGTTAGAATGTTTTGACGGGTTTACGACCGCGCTCTCGAGGAGCAGTTTGCCGGGAATGTCAATACCATCGGGATTGCCATTGCGGGACAGACTGCCAATCTGGCGCCGGCGGACAAGAAATTATACGCGCTGCGTGATGTGACGGCAACGGTGGATCAGATGTCGCTCATTGCCAGCTCCATCATGAGCAAAAGCTGGCGTCCGGAAGCGATGCCATCGTTCTGGATGTCAAGACGGGCAACGGCGCTTTGAAAAAGCGAGGATTCCAGAGCGCTCGCAAAGAGATGGTCTCCATCGGTACGATGGCGGGCAAGAAGACGGTGGCTGTCATCACGGATATGGATCAGCCGTTGGGACGCGCGGTCGGCAATTCACTTGAGGTCCGGGAAGCGATTGATACCCTGCGCGGAGAGGGACCGGCTGATTTCAAAGAAGTGGTGTTTGCACTGGGCAGCCAGATGCTTATGCTCGTAGGGCGGGCGGCGGACGAAAAGGAAGCCCGCGCACTGATGGAGGGCGTGATAGAAGACGGATCGGCACTCGATAAATTTGCCCAGTTCGTGCGCGCACAGGGCGGAGATGCTGCACCGGTCTGCGACATCCCTTCTGCCGGTTGCGGGAAGACACTAGAGGTCACGGCAAAGAGAGCGGATATGTGCACCGGATTCTGGCGGAAGACATCGGAATTGCCTGCATGACCCTGGGAGGCGGAAGAGAGACCAAGGAGAGTGCGATTGATCTATCCGTTGGTATTATTCTGGAGAAAAAGAACGGGGATGCGGTAAGTGACGGTGAAGTTGCGACGATTTATGGCAATGATGATGCCAAAATGCAGGCGGCGTATGAAAAAATTGCCCATGCCTACGAGATCGCCAAAGAGCCGGCGGCTTTCGTGCCGGTGGTCAGAGAATATATCTTTCCAGAATAAGACGGTATTTTTCCTCATATAGTGCTATACGAGAAAAATAGCAGAACTTCAGCAGGGTCGATTTCGCTGCGCGAAAGAATTGTAGATAACCTGGAGCTTCCCAAAGACCTCATGCTCGGGGCGGCGATCGTGACCGTCACCGGCAGAGGGGAAGCTGTGATTTCAAATTATAAAGGAATCCTGGAATACGAGGATTCCTTTATCCGGGTGCAGACAAAAACCTGCAGGATACGGATTACCGGTGTCCGTCTTGCCATAGATTATTATCACGAATGAAGAAATGAAAATAACGGGCAGCATTGATACGATAGAGTACGAGAACTGAGACGATGTTGCTCTCTGTGATCAAATATTTTCGCGGTTATGTTCATGTGAAGCTGACGGGATATGCACCGGAACGGTTCTTAAATCTGTGCGGGAACCGGCATATCCTGATCTGGAATTTAAAACCGTGTGAAAATGGATATACTTTTTGTATCAGTGTCGATGCATTCCGACAGCTGAAGCCCATTCTGAAAAAAACCAAAACGCAGATCCGGATTCAGAAGCGTGTGGGGATGCCGTTTTGCGCGTTTCGCTACCGCAGACGGTATCTTTTCCCGGCAGGCCTGCTTTTTTTCTGCTTTTTGCTGTATGATCTGTCCGGATTCATCTGGAATATCGAAATCAACGGGAATTTTATCTGACCACGGAGACGATTCTGGATTTCCTGGAGGAGGAACACGCATCGTTTGGAACGAGAAAATCCCGGATTTCGTGCGAGGATCTGGAAGAAGCCATGCGGAGCCGCTACCGGGATGTCATCTGGACTTCCATCAAGATTTATGGTACAAAGATGACGGTCGATATTCAGGAAAACCTCCTGCCGCAGGAAGAATATGAGGCGAAGAGCGACAAGCCGCAGGACATTGTCGCCGCCAAAGACGGCGTGATTACTGAGATGGTGACACGCGCGGGCACGCCGCTTGCCGCGGTGGAGCGGAGGTAAAGAAAGGCGACATCTTAGTCTCGGGGCGCATTGAAGTGTTAAACGACGACGGTGAGATCATGCAGTACCTCTACCGTCCATCCGATGCGGACATCAAGGCGAAGGTACTCTATTCCTACCGGGATGTGATTGATGGCACCTGGGTGGAGATGGCGCCGACCGGGAACACGAAGGAGTGCTACAGCATCACACTGCTTGATAACGTGTTCGACTGGCCGTTTTTCCGGAATCCGTTTGCAGAATACCAGGTGCAGACGGAGAGCAGGCAGCTCCATGTGGCGGACAATTTTTATCTGCCCGTGTGGCTGAATAAAAGTGAGTTCACAGAGGTCGAGCAGGTACGGCACGAGCGGAAGAGGAGATCCGTCAGATTGCCACAAAGAATCTTTCGGATTACATCAAAGATTTGGAAGAAAAAGGTATTCAAATTATATCAAAAAATGTTATTATAAAAAGCACGGGTGAAAAATATGTGGTAAGCGGCGATCTGTGGGCGCACGAATCCATTGTTTCCTATCAGCCGACAGAGGTTTACGATACCACAATGCAAGAAAGGCAGAATGAAAATGAGTCTGACTGAAGTTTCGTTAAATATACCGACAGATCACATGGCGAATGTGTTCGGTCAGTTTGATGTCTATATCAAAAAATCGAGCGTACCTTTAAATGTGACGGTGGTTGTCCGGGGAGAAGATATGAAAATCCTCGGAGACGAAAGACGCTGCAGGCGCGCACAGGATGTTTTCATGCAGCTTCTGGAATTGTCCAAACGCGGAAATGTCATCACGGAACAGAATGTCAACTATGCACTGGCATTGATGGCGGAGGAAAAAGAGTCGGCGATCGTGGAGATCGACCGCGACTGCATCTGCCACACGATCAACGGCAAGCCGGTAAAGCCCAAGACACTCGGTCAGAAAGCCTATGTGGATGCCATCCGCGAAAAGATGATCGTGTTCGGCATGGGACCGGCGGGTACCGGTAAGACTTATCTGGCGATGGCGATGGCAATCACCGCGTTTAAAAACGAGGAGGTCGGGCGGATTATCCTCACCAGGCCTGCGATTGAGGCGGGGAGAAGCTTGGCTTCCTTCCGGGTGATCTGGCAGAGCAAGGTTGATCCTTACTTAAGACCGCTTTACGACGCGCTTTATCAGATTATGGGGCGGAAAGCTTCCAGAAGAATATGGAAAAGGGACTGATCGAGGTGGCGCCTCTCGCCTACATGCGCGGACGTACCTTAGATAACGCCTTTATTATCCTGGATGAGGCCCAGAATACGACCCAGGCACAGATGAAGATGTTTCTGACCAGAATCGGTTTCGGTTCAAAGGCGGTCATCACCGGTGACGCCACCCAGAAGGATCTGGCGCCGGATGCCGCATCGGGCTTGGACATTGCGCTGAAAGTGCTGCGCAATGTGGAGGAGATCGGTATCTGCGAACTGACAAGCCAGCATCCGGTGGTGCAGAAGATTGTCAAGGCATACGAGGATTATGAGAAGCGCGCCGGTAAGACGTCCGGCACGAGAAAGAACACGAGCAGAACCGGTGCGGGCAGAACCGGTGCGAGAAGCAGGAGAGAGAACACGAATGGATGATCGCTATGTGGCAAAGAGAGTAATATATCTGCTTGGCATGTCTGCCGCAACGATCCTGTTTACGACAGCGGCGGCATTTATCAGGGGACAGTATCTCGACGAGTGGATCGTCCTTGTTATCATCAATCTGGTATTTCTGGCGTTGTGGTTCTTTTATTGGAGCACTGCCGGATGAAGCGGAGCATTGCGGGAAACCGTGAGACAAGCTACCGGCGTATTTTGCAGGGTATCTGGCGTCGCTTGGCGTGACGGCGGTCTGTCTTGTACTTCCGGAATTTTCAAGACCTGTGATGCTATCTGCCATTTTGATGCTCGGTGTGGGAATATCGAGCTTCCCTGTGCAGCGGACTCTTTTCTGCAGCCTGCTCGGTCTTTTGTGCGGTGGAACCATCCAGGAATTCTCCATGTATATCCTGCTGGTTCTGATCGGACGGTGGCAGCGGACGCAGTGGAAAACAGCAAAAAGCAGTTCTGGTATGAATGGTTTGCCGGCATGGCAGGCATGCTTCTTCCGGTTCTGTTCTACTATCTGACCTACCGGGAGATCAGTGTCCGGATCATGGTATCTGCCGTGGCGGACGGTGTGGTCGTCTTTTTTTTTGCATCTGTGCTACCGGAAGTTAGCGGATGCAAGAAATGCGGAAGTCGATGAGGTCATGGTCGACATCACCGATGAATCCTATCCGCTGGCGCGGAACTGGCGAGTTTTCCAGGGCAGACTACAGCCATGCAAGGCGGGTAATGCTTGTGGCGGCGCGATGTGCTGCTGTGGTCGGGGCAGACGAACGTGTGTGCAGCGCCGCGGGGATGTATTACCGTATCGGCGTACTGGAGGGCGCACCGCTTGCAAAAAACGGTGTGAAAATGGCACAGAGAGCCTGCTTCCCGGAGAAGGTAATCCGCATTATCGGGGAATACAACGGGGAAGAGGCCCTGCCATCCACCATCGAGTCGGCGATTGTACATATGGTGGACGGGCTGTTGAAAAAACTGGAGGTTCTGGATGAGGATACCGTTGGCAGCAACTGGAACCAGGATATGGTGATCTATCAGACCTTGAATGAATATTCTGCCGCGGGGCTGTATGACCGTTCCGGGCTTAGCATGAATATGTTTTGAAAATACGGGAATATCTTGTGAACGAGGAGGCATTACTGGTATGAGCCTGAATTTAGAAGTCGAAGTGGACGTGCCATTTACATTTGATTATGAAGCGCTGGCGGGCGAGGTTGTCGCTTTTACCATCGACCATGAAGGTTTTCCTTATGAGGCGGAAGTGAATCTGACGCTGACGGACAATGAAGGAATTCATGAGATCAACCGGATGTACCGACAGATTGATGCACCGACGGACGTTTTGTCTTTCCCGATGCTCTCCTATGAGCAGGCGGGCGATTTCTCGGCGTTGGAAGAGGATTATGAGGATAATTTTAATCCGGATACCGGGGAGATCATGCTGGGAGACATTGTCATCTCGGTGGACCGGGTGAGAGAGCAGGCTGCCGCCTACGGACACAGCGAGCGCAGGGAATTTGCGTTTCTGATCGTGCACAGCATGCTTCATCTGTTCGGGTATGACCACATGACGCCGGAGGACGCGGCAGTCATGGAGCCGAAGCAGAGACAGATTCTGGAGGAGATGAACATCTCGCGTGATTAACGAACGGCGGCGCCGTGGCGCTGAAAGGATTTGAGGTACTTTTATGGGCAATAAAAAGGAAAAATACGACAAGTTTTCTGGCGCAGGGCACAATCCTCGCGGCGGCTTCGCTGATCAGCCGTGTGATCGGCCTGATTTACCGCATGCCGCTGACGGCGATTATTGGGGATACCGGCAACGACTATTATGGCAGTGCCTATACCATCTATAATATTTTGTTAATTATTTCGTCCTACAGCCTGCCGCTCGCGGTATCCAAACTTGTCTCGGCAAATATCTCACAGGGCAGAAGGCGCAATGTCTACCGCATCTTAAAGTGCGCGCTGATTTTTGCGCTGGTGTCCGGAACGCTGCCGCGGCAATTCTCTATTTCGGAGCGGATTTTATTACGGGTACGCTGCTTAGAACCCCACTTTGTATCTTTGCGTTAAAGGTTTTAGTGCCGGTTCTTGTAATTGTTGCGGTCTTAGGTGTGATGCGAGGCTTTTTCCAGGGACTTGGCACGATGATGCCGAGTGCCGTATCCCAGATCTTAGAGCAGATTGTAAATGCGATCGTCAGCGTGTGCGGCGTATTTTTTCCTACGGTTCCAAAGCCGGAGCGCTTTTAGGCAATGCCGAGGATTACGGCGCAGCCTACGGTGCGGCGGGCGGAACGATCGGAACCGCTGCCGGAGCGCTGAGTGCGCTGCTGTTTGCGGGTTTTGTCCTTGTTGTCTATCTGCGGGTGTTTAAAAAGACGCTTCGCAAGGAGCGGAAGACAAGCGCAGATTCGTACGGAGAGATTTTTAAACTGCTGATCATCACCATTATTCCGGTGCTGGTGAGCAGCACGATCTACAACTGCAACGCCACCATTGACCAGGCGGTCTACAAGAATATCGCGGCATGGCAGGGATATTCCAAGACGGACTACGGTACCTGGAACGGTATCTATACCGGAAAATACCAGGTGTTAATCAATGTGCCGCTGGCCATTGCATCCTCCCTTGCGGCATCGAGTGTGCCGGCGCTCTCTGCTGCTTATGCGAGCGGAAACGAGGCGAGGCGAAACGGCAGATCGGGCTTGCCACACGCTTTATCATGGTCGTGGCATTCCCGTGTGCAGTCGGAATGGGCGTGCTTGCCTCCCCGATTCTTCAGATGCTGTTTGGTGATTCCTCCGAGCTTGCGGCAAGAATGCTGCAGACCGGTTCCGTGGCCATCATTTTCTTCTCCCTGTCGACCCTTTCCAACGGTCTGCTGCGGGATGAATCGGATGAAGGAGCCGATCAAGAATGCAGTGATTGCACTGGCGCTTCACTTGATCATTCTGGTGGCGCTGATGCTTGGGCTGGATCTGAACATTTTTGCGGTGATCATCGCAAATGCATGCTTCGGACTGATCATGTGTATTCTAAATGCGCGCTCGATCCGCCGTTACAGCGGATACCGTCAGGAAGTGCGGCGCACGTTTTCGTGCCGGCGGTTTCAGCGGCTGGAATGGGCGTGGTATGGCTTGTTTACCGTCTGTTCCTCTATCTGCTTCGGAGCAATCTGATCGCAACGCTTGTATCGATTGTTGCAGGCGTCTTTACCTACGCGACGCTGCTTTTGATGCTTAAGGGACTGACCGAGCAGGAAATCCTGCGCTTCCGAAAGGCAGAACGCTTGTAAAACTCGCGCGGAAGATGCATCTTTTGCGTTAATTGAATAAAAGGAAAGAACTGGCAGATACTTATCGCAGAGAATGGGAGGACATTATTAAACGGACGATAGGTATTTGCCTTTTTGCGGCAGTGATGCTGCTTGTCGGAGGCTTGTGTGGGAAAACCGCATTTGATGCAGGAAGGATCCGTACGGCAAAGGAGACGGAGGCGGTCACGGAAGATGTCGCAGTGGCACAGACGGAGCGAACTGCGGAGAGCATGCAGATCCAGAAAACCTGCCGCTATCTGCTCCGCATGGATGACGACGGCATCTTAAAAGTCTATGAGGCGGACGGGATAACCCTTTTATTTGAGACCAACATCCGTGCGGAACGGCTTTCCGTGCAGACGAGGGAGCAGCTTCCAACGGAATTCCGGTAGACGATGAGAGAGAACTGTACGATCTGCTCGAAAGCTATTCCAGCTGACGTAAGAGAAGTTATTCATTGAATGTTACAGGGCTGTGTGGTAAAATTGTTACGGTTAAGAAGAACGGACAGAATGATACAGCGGTTAGATAAGAGGTTGAAATGACAGATATAGATGTTACGGTGATCGGTGGCGGCGCGGCAGGACTTATGGCGGCGGTCAGTGCAGCCAGGTTCGGCGCGAGAACACGGGTGATCGAACACATGGACCGGATTGGGAAAAAGATTCTATCCACCGGCAACGGAAAATGTAATTACACAAATGCAGTGCAGGGGCTTTCCTGTTATCGTGGAGAGAACCCTGCTTTTGTGCTGCCTGTTTTTGAGCAGTTCGGGCAGGAGGATACCGTGCGCCTGTTTGAAGAGCTTGGAATCTATCCGAAGATCAAAAACGGTTACTATTATCCGGCGAGTGAGCAGGCGGTGTCTGTCGTGGAAGTGTTTGGCATGGAATGCGATTACCTCGGCGTTGATCTGTGGACGTCCTGCGGACTGCAATCCATTCAAAAAATTGTACGGGTATGAAATACGCACCACAAAAGGCGCGTTTTCAACCAAAACAGTGATTTTTGCGCCCGGATTGCTGGCAGCACCCAAGACGGGAAGCGACGGAAGTGCATTTCCATATATAGAAGCACTTGGTCATCATTTTGTAGATGTGGTGCCAGCTCTCATGCAACTGCATGGAAAACAGGCATTTTTCAAGAAACTTGCAGGAATTCGCAGAAATGCAGGTAACACTCTACCTGGAAAATGCGCAATTTCAACCAAAAGGCAGCCGTGGGACAGCCCGGGAGAAAATACTCACGCGGTGTGCAGTGAGCGGGGCGAACTTCAGCTTACGGCTTCCGGAATCTCGGGTATCCCGGTCTTTCAGATCAGCCGTTATGCGACGAGAGCGCTCGCGGACGAAAAGCACCCCTATGTGCTGATTGATTTTGCGCCGGATCTTACGGACAAGGAGTTTTTTGACCTGCTGTCAGAGCGCTTCTACGAGAATACACATGGCAAGAGCGCCGGGGAGGCACTGATCGGTCTCTTTAACAGAAAGCTGAGCGAGGTACTGCTCCGAAGCTGGCATACGGTCGGAACTCTATGCCGGGGAGGTGGCACGCGCCACGTTGCACCGGCTGGTGAAGTGTGTCAAGAATTTCCGTTGATATTACCGGAAGCAACGGAATGGAAGCGGCGCAGGTATGCGCAGGGGCGTTGACACGGAGGAGATTGAAGCCACAACGCTTGCGTCAAAGCTGGCAGACGGTATCTATTTTGCGGGCGAGGTCATTGATATTGACGGCACCTGCGGCGGTTACAATCTGCAGTGGGCGTGGTCGAGCGGCTTTGTGGCGGGATGCATGCAGCAGAGGAAGGAATGTCAGAACAGAGATGATACGGATCAATCAGATAAAATGCCGCTGCATCACGATGCGGCAGCACTGGAACAGAAAATCAGAAAACGTCTGGGACTTTCGGGAGGCCAGGAGCTTCGCTACCGGATTATCAGAAAATCCATTGACGCGAGAAAGAAACCGGAACTGTCGTTGGTGTATTCCGTGGAGGTTTCCACTTCCGGAGAAGAGAAAATCATAAAAAGGGCAAACGATCCGAATGTTACGATCGTAAAGCAGACCGGTTATCATCTGCCCGGGGCGGTTTCGCCAACGCCGTCCATCCCGCCGGTGATTGTCGGTGCGGGCCCTGCGGGACTTTTCTGCGCGTATGCGCTCACGATGAGCGGCTGTGCACCCGTTGTCCTTGAGCGCGGGCGTTCAGTGACGGAGCGCACAAAGGATGTGGAGCGCTTCTGGGAGAGTGGAGTGTTGGATACGGTTTCCAACGTGCAGTTCGGAGAGGGCGGCGCAGGAACTTTTTCGGACGGCAAATTAAATACACTGGTCAAGGATCCCACCGGCAGGAACCGGTTTGTTCTGGAAACCTTTGTAAAATTCGGAGCGCCGGAGCAGATTCTGTACGAAAACAAACCGCACATCGGAACGGATATTCTTGCCGGAGTCATCAAAAACATGCGGCAGGCGATGGAAGCGCGCGGCGCCAGGTTTTGCTTTGAGAGTTGTATGACAGATTACCGCAGGGAAGCGGACGGAAAGATGTTTGTTGAGGTCAACCACAAGGAGTGGATCGAGACTTCCAGACTCGTTCTTGCAATCGGTCACAGTGCGCGGGACACGTTTGGGATGCTGTATCAGAAGCAGGATCTTGTCATGGAGGCAAAAGCGTTTGCGGTTGGTTTCCGCGTGGAACACCCGCAGGAGATGATGAATCTGCAGCAATATGGAGCGCTGCATGCACACGAACTTCCGGCAGCCCCCTACAAAGTGACAGCGAACCTCGCAAACGGCAGAGGCGTGTATTCCTTCTGCATGTGTCCGGGCGGATATGTGGTAAACGCATCCTCCGAGGAGGGCAGGCTTGCGGTCAACGGAATGAGCTATTCCGGACGTGACGGGAAAAACGCAAACAGTGCGATTATTGTGGCGGTAACTCCTGACGACTTTGCGGGGAAAGATCCGCTAGCCGGTGTCCGTTTTCAGGAGATGCTCGAGGAGCGGGCATTCTGCTATCGGAAAAGGGCGGATTCCGCAGCAGCTTTGGAGACTATTGCAGCAATCGTGCCTCGGTGTCTTACGGGGCGTTTGAGAGCGCCACAAAGGGCGCATGTGTGCTTGGCAATTTAAGAGGTCTGCTGCCGCAGGCACTGGAAGAGTCCTTTATCGAGGGGATGCACGCATTCAGCCGCCGGATTCCGGCTTTTGACCAGGAAGACGCCATCCTCTCCGGCGTGGAGAGCCGGACGTCCTCACCGGTGCGCCTGGTGCGCGATCCGAAGCTTCTTGTGGCTGCAGGCGGCATCTATCCGTGTGGGGAGGGCGCGGGCTATGCAGGCGGCATCATGTCCGCGGCGATGGACGGACTGAAAGTGGCAGAGGCGATTATGAGAGATATGGAGGAGCAACGTGGCTGAATTTACACCAATGATGCAGCAATATCTGCAGACGAAGGAAGAATATAAAGACTGTATCCTGTTTTACCGGCTGGGAGATTTCTACGAGATGTTTTTTGAGGATGCCGAACTGGTGTCCAAAGAACTGGAACTGACGCTGACCGGAAAAAACTGCGGCATGGAGGAGCGCGCACCGATGTGCGGCATCCCGTACCATGCGGTGGAGGGATACTTAAATAAACTTGTGGCAAACGGACACAAGGTTGCCATCTGCGAGCAGGTGGAAGATCCGAAGCTGGCAAAGGGACTGGTCAGGCGCGAGGTCATCCGGATCGTGACGCCGGGAACGAACCTGGATATGCAGGCACTGGACGAATCCAAGAACAATTATATTATGTGCATCGTGTATCTGGCAGACCGCTACGGCGTATCCATTGCGGACGTCTCAACCGGAGACTACTATGTCACCGAGGTGGATTCGGAGCGGAAGCTTTTCGATGAGATCACAAAATTTTCGCCATCTGAAATTATATGCAACGAAAGTTTTTATATGAGTGGTGTCGATATAGAAGATTTAAGGCATCGACTCAAGATTACAATTTATGCGCTGGAGACATGGTATTTGGGGATGAGCTTGCAGAGACAACACTGCTTACACTTTAAGGTAAAGAGTCTGAGGCGCTGGACTTGCCGATTATGACTGCGGCATGATTGCTGCAGGAGCACTGTTAAAGTATCTGTACGAGACACAGAAGAACGATCTCAACAACATTTCCGTGATTCATCCGTATTCCACCGGAAAATACATGATCATCGACAGCTCGACCAGAAGGAATCTGGAGCTTGTGGAAACGCTGCGCGAGAAGCAGAAACGCGGATCGCTCCTGTGGGTGCTTGACAAGACGAAGACGGCGATGGGTGCCAGACTGCTCCGCTCCTATGTGGAACAGCCGCTGATTGACAAGGCGGAGATCGAGAAGCGCCAGGATGCAATCTGTGAGCTGAATCAGCACGTGATTACCAGAGAGGAACTCCGGGAATATTTGAATCCGATCTACGATCTGGAGCGTCTGATTACGCGTGTTACATATCTGACCGCCAATCCCAGGGATCTCATTGCCTTCCGCAGTTCGATTGCCATGCTGCCGCCGATCAAGAGTCTTTTGGGCGATTTTCAGTGAGAGCTGCTGGGAGAAATCCGCGAGGACATGGATACGTTGGAGGAGCTCTGCGCACTGATCGACCGGGCTATCATGGAGGAACCGCCCATTTCGGTGCAGGGACGGCGGTCTGATCAAGGACGGCTACAACGAGGATGTCGATAAATACCGCAAGGCGAAGACGGAAGGGAAGACCTGGCTGGCGGAACTGGAAGCCAAAGAGCGTGAAAAGACAGGCATCAAGAATTTAAAAATCAAATATAACAAGGTATTCGGCTATTATCTGGAAGTGACCAACTCCTACAAGGATCTGGTTCCAGATTATTTTATGCGCAAGCAGACGCTCGCCAACGCCGAGCGCTATATCACGCCGGAATTAAAAGAACTGGAGGACATGATTCTCGGCGCGGAGGACAAGCTTGTCACATTAGAGTACGATCTCTTCTGTGAGGTGCGGAGTACGATCGCTGCGGAGGTTGTGCGCATCCAGCGGACCGCCAAGGCGGTTGCCGGTCTGGATGTATTCGTGTCGCTCGCACTTGTCGCGGATCAGAATAATTGCTGCCGTCCGAAAATCAACGAGAACGGCATCATTGACATCAAGGGCGGACGTCATCCGGTGGTCGAGAAGATGATCAACAACGATATGTTTATTGACAATGACACGTACCTCGACAACGGCAATCACCGCATCTCGATCATTACGGGACCGAACATGGCGGGAAAATCCACGTACATGCGCCAGACGGCGCTGATCGTTCTGATGGCGCAGCTTGGCAGCTATGTGCCTGCGGCATCCGCGAAGATCGGTATCGTGGACCGCATTTTCACACGTGTGGGAGCGTCGGATGATCTTGCCAGCGGGCAGAGTACGTTTATGGTGGAGATGAATGAGGTTGCCAATATTCTGCGCAACGCTACCTCCAACTCGCTGCTGATCTCGATGAGATCGGCCGCGGCACCAGCACCTTTGACGGACTGAGCATTGCCTGGGCAGTGGTGGAGCATATCAGCAACCCGAAGCTCCTCGGTGCCAAGACGCTTTTTGCCACACATTATCATGAACTGACAGAGCTGGAAGGCAAATTAAACAACGTCAACAATTACTGCGTGGCGGTAAAGGAAAAGGGCGATGACATTGTATTTCTCCGCAAAATCGTAAAGGGCGGCGCGGACAAGAGCTACGGTATCCAGGTAGCAAAGCTGGCCGGAGTGCCGGATTCTGTCATTGCGCGTGCCAAGGAGATCGTGGAGGAATTATGCCAACGACATCACGGAAGTTGCGAGAAATATCTCCGTCGATACGGGAAGCAAAAAGAAAAAAGAAAAGCTGGACGAGGTGGATCTGACGCAGATGTCGTTGTTTGATACCGTGCGGGACGATGACATCATAGAGGAACTGCGGAATGTGGATGTCGGAAATCTGACGCCGATTGAGGCTTTAAACAAATTATACGAACTTCAGAACAAGGTAAAGAACCGCTGGTAACCGGAAGCGCCTTTGGCAAAGGCAGATGGGAGGAATGGAATGCCGCAGATAACACTGCTTTCACAGGAAACAATCGATAAAATAGCAGCCGGGAGGTGGTGGAACGGCCGTCCTCGGTGGTCAAGGAGCTTGTCGAGAACGCGATCGATGCCCGGGCAACCGCCGTCACGGTCGAGATCAAGGAGGGCGGCACAACGTTCGTGCGCATTACGGATAACGGCTGCGGAATTGAGCGTGAGCAGGTACCGCTCGCGTTTCTGCGCCATTCCACCAGCAAGATCAAGAGTGTGGAAGACCTTTTATGCATCCATTCGCTCGGGTTCCGCGGTGAGGCGCTCTCGCATTGCTGCCGTATCGCAGGTGGAGCTGATTACCAAGACTTACAGCGATCTGACCGGAACGCGCTATGTCATTGAAGGCTCAAGGGAGATGAGCAACGATGAGATCGGCGCGCCGGACGGCACGACCTTCATCGTCAGAAACCTCTTTTACAATACGCCGGCACGGAAAAAGTTTTTAAAAACCGCGCAGACGGAGGGAAATTATATCAGTGACCTGATGGAGCGCCTTGCCTTTGTCCCATCCGGATGTCTCTTTTAAGTTTATCAGCAACGGACAGACCAAGATGCATACCTCCGGCAAATCCAATGAAAAGATCTGATCTATCATATCTACGGGCGCGATATTACGGCGGCGCTTCTTCCGGTCTGCGCAGAGACAGAATATTTCTCGGTAAAGGGCTTTGTCGGAAAACCGATGATTTCCCGCGGAAACCGCAGCTACGAAAGCTATTTTATCAATGGACGCTACATCAAAAGCGCACTGCTCTCCAAAGCGGTGGAAGAGGCGTACAAGGGCTTTATGATGCAGCATCAGTATCCGTTCTGCGCTGTATTTTACCATGGATACGGAGCTTTGGACGTCAATGTGCACCCGACCAAGATGGAGCTTCGTTTTCCAACAATGAGGAAGTGTACCGGAAGCTATATCAGACGATCCGCGATGTGCTGACTCACAAGGAATTTATTCCGGCTGTCCCGGTGGAGGAAAAGAAAGAAGAAAAGCGTCCGGTCATTACAGGGAGCCTGCCGGAGCCGTTTGAGACAAAACGTCTGCATATCCCGCCGCAGACACAGGTGCTGCCGCAGGGCAGAACGTGACGCCGGAACCGGTCAGAACACCGGAAAATCTGACGTGTTCCGGCAGCTTCTGGTGCGGGAAGAGAGCAGCTATCATACGGATTCCGCATCTGCGGGTTCTGCTTCGACCGAAGACGGCAGCCGGATGCAGGAGATGTCACGGGAAGCGGAATGCATACCGGCGGCGGATACCGTACAGCCGGATGTGCGGCCGGAGCCGATTCCTAAGGCAGAGGTCGTGCAGGGAACTCCTGATACACCGGAGAATCTGAATACGCCGGAGAATCTGAATATGCCGGAGACAGACACACAGAACGTGCAGGAGACGCAGAATCCGCAGGAGACAGCGGACACGGTCGTGTACGAGCAGCAGACGCTCGAGGCGGCGGACACCGGATTTTTCACGCCGGATGCAGCCAGACGGCACCGGATCATCGGCGAAGTGTTTGACACCTACTGGCTGATTGAATACGAGGATAAGCTGTTCATTATCGACCAGCATGCCGCTCATGAAAAAGTGCTCTATGAGCGCACCATGGCGCGCGTCCGCACACAGAATTTTGCCTCGCAGACTTAAGCCCGCCGCTCATTCTGACGTTGAGCGCCGAGGAACAGGAAATGCTTACACGCTACGGGGAGCAGATCCGTCTGTTCGGTTATGAGGTGGAGCCGTTCGGCGGCAAGGAATTTGCCATCACGGCGATTCCAGCCGATTTTGAGGCGGTCGATATGAAAGGCATGTTCTTGGACATGCTGGACGATTTTACCAACATAAGCGGCAGGGAAGCACCGGAACTGATCTTGAGAGGGTGGCTTCCATGTCCTGTAAGGCGGCGATCAAGGGAGGCGATTCCATCAGCAGGGCGGAGGCAGAACAGCTGATCGACGAGCTGCTGTCCCTGGAGAATCCTACCATTGTCCGCACGGGCGGCCGACCATCATATCCATGAGCAAATATGAGATGGAAAAGAAATTTAAGAGGATTGTATGACAATGAAACCAAATCCCATGGTAATTCTGACCGGCCCGACAGCGGTCGGGAAGACAGCGCTTTCCATTGCACTGGCGAAAAAAATAAACGGAGCCATTATATCTGCGGATTCCATGCAGGTGTATAAATACATGGACATCGGGTCGGCCAAGATCATGCCGGAGGAGATGGACGGCGTCCGGCACTATCTTGTGGACGAACTGGATCCATCCGATGAGTTCCATGTCGTCCGTTTTGTGGAGATGGCAAAGCAGGCGTTAAAAGAGATTACGGCAAACGGTCAGATCCCCATTGTGGTGGGCGGGACCGGATTCTATATCCAGGCGCTGCTCTACGATATTGATTTTACGGAGCAGGAGTGTGACAGTGCATACCGCAGGCAGCTGGAAGAGCTGGCAGAGACACGCGGGAATCATTATCTTCACGAAATGCTAAAGGCGGTAGATCCGGCATCTGCAGAGGCGATCCACGAGAATAACCGCAAGCGCGTCATCCGCGCCCTGGAATTTTACCATGAGTCCGGCGAGCGGATCTCCGAGCATAACGAGCGGGAGAGCCAGAAGACATCCCCCTACAATTTTGCCTATTTTGTCTTAAATGACGACCGCGAAAAGCTTTACCGCCGCATCGATGCGCGCGTTGATGCCATGGTAAAGGCTGGGCTTGTCGATGAGGTGGCAAGGCTGCAGCAGATGGGCTGCCATGCGGATATGGTGTCCATGCAGGGACTTGGCTATAAAGAGATACTGGCGTATTTAAACGGCACCAGCACCCTGGAGGAAGCGATCTATATCATCAAGCGCGAATCGAGACATTTTGCCAAGCGGCAGCTGACCTGGTTCCGCAGGAGCGGGATGTCACCTGGCTGAACAAGCCGGATTTTGAGTATGACGATACAAAAATACTTACATACATGATGGATGTGTTACATGCGAAAGGAATTTTGCCGGCATAAAAGAGAGGTACAGAGATATGAATCAGTTATTACAGGAACAATACGAGCGTCTGGGGATTTCCCCGGAGGTAAGTGCATTCGGGGAAAAATAGAAGCTTCCCTTGAAGCAGCGTTTTGAAGAGATTGATGCACGCGCAGAATACAACCAGCTAAAAGTGTTAAAAGCCATGCAGGACAACCGTGTCTCGGCAGAATGTTTCAATACGACTTCCGGGTACGGCTACAACGATCTGGGCAGAGACACCCTGAAAAGTCTATGCCTCCTGCTTCGGCGGGAGGATGCGCTGGTGCGTCCGCAGATCACGTGCGGCACCCACGCGCTGGCGCTGGCTCTGATGTCCAATCTGCGGCCGGGCGATGAACTGTTATCCCCGGTCGGCAAGCCATACGATACGCTGGAGGAGGTCATCGGCATCCGGCCGTCCAAGGGATCGCTCGCCGAGTACGGCATTACCTACCGTCAGGTGGATCTGCTTGCGGACGGAGAGTTTGACTATGAAGGCATCCGCGCCGCCATCAACGAGCGCACGCATCTTGTCACCATCCAGCGTTCCAAGGGATATGCGCCGCGCAAGACGCTCTCTGTGGAGCGCATCGGAAAACTGATCGCATTCATCAAGGACATCAAACCGGACGTGATCTGCATGGTCGACAACTGCTACGGCGAATTCGTGGAAGAGCGTGAGCCGATCGAGGTCGGGGCAGACATGATTGTCGGTTCCCCATCAAGAATCCGGCGGCGGACTTGCACCGATCGGCGGCTATATTGTCGGCAAAAAGAATGTGTGGAAAATGCGGCATACCGTCTGACTTCCCCGGGACTCGGCAAGGAGGTCGGCGCTTCCCTCGGCATTCTGCAGTCGTTCTACCAGGGACTGTTCCTGGCACCAACCGTGGTGAGCGGCGCGTTAAAGGGCGCTATTTTTGCGGCAAATATTTATGAAAAGCTGGGCTTTGACGTTGTGCCGGACGGCAGTGAGAGCCGTCACGACATCATCCAGGCGATCTCCTTCCACAATCCGGACGCACTGATCGCTTTCTGCGAGGGAATTCAGGCTGCGGCGCCTGTGGACAGCTACGTCACGCCGGAACCGTGGGCGATGCCGGGCTACGACAGCGATGTTATCATGGCTGCGGGTGCCTTTGTGCAGGGATCCTCCATCGAACTGTCTGCCGACGGACCGATCAAACCGCCGTATGCCGTGTATTTTCAGGGCGGTCTGACCTGGTACCATGCGAAACTCGGCATTTTGAAATCTTTACAAAAACTTAAGGAACGAAAACTTGTGAATCTGGATGCGTTATGCTAAAATATAATGTAAGTTTTTGTCCCGTAATTGGTTGACATAAATTCTACAAACCATCATAGGGAATTGCCGGGGAGAGACGGGAAATCTTTATGAATCATCATTTTACAACGGTTAAGGAACTGCCGGACTCGGAGAAGCCATATGAGAAGTTTTTAATATCCGGGGTTTTTTTTTTTTCGAATCCTTAAGCGATGCGGAGCTGATTGCCGTCATCATACGTTCAGGGACGCGCGGGACGCGTTCTGTGGAAGTGGCGCAGGAATTGCTGCGGCAGGACGGACACGATCTGTTGAATCTCTACACGTTATCTGTTCAGGATATGCAGAAGATTCCCGGAATCGGACAGGTGAAGGCGATCCAGTTAAAATGCATTGCAGAATTATCCAAACGGATGGCGAAGACGCGCTATAAAGAGCGCATCTGTCTTGGCGATCCGGGCTCCATTGCAAGTTATTACATGGAGGATATGCGGCATGAGAGCAGAGAGCGTACGATGGTGCTTCTCTTTGACGCCAAATGCCGCCTGCTGGAGAAGGTTATGATGTCTGTCGGTAGTGCGACGGCTGCACTTGTCTCACCGCGCGAGATTTTTCTCGCTGCATTGGACAAAAGTGATTCAGATTGCTGATGCACAATCATCCAGCGGTGATCCCTCCTTCGGCGGAGGACGATGCAGTGACAAAGAGAGTGGCGGAGTGCGGAGCGCTTCTTGGCATCCCTCTTGTGGATCACATTATTATCGGTGACCGCATGTACTACAGCTACAGAGAATGCAAAAGAATACAATAAAGGGAGAGAACAATGACGAATAACGTGTATGGTATTGACCTTGGTACCTGCAATATGAAGATTTATTGTAAGGCGTCCAACAAGATTATGAACGAGAAGAACACCATCGCTCTGGTGAATAAGAATGAGATGTATGCCTACGGTGATGACGCTTATGCAATGTATGAGAAGGCGCCGGAAACGATTCAGGTGACATTCCCGGTTGTGGGAGGCGTGATTGCGGATTTTAATAATCTTCAGGTAATGCTTCAGACTTATCTGGAGGCCCACGCCAAGGGCAAGCTGCGCGGAGCGGAATTCATTGTTGCTGTTCCAACAGATATTACGGACGTGGAGAAGCGTGCATTTTTCGACATGTTCTACAAGAGCAAATTAAAGCCAAAGAGCGTGCTGTTATGTGAGAAGCCGATCGCAGATGCCGTCGGTCTCGGTCTAAACGTCAACGAGCCGACCGGTATTATGGTGGTAGACATCGGTGCGGATACCACAGAGATTTCCGTCATCTCGCTGGGCGGGCTGGTCTTAAGTGATCTGTTACATTCCGGCGGCAACAAGATCGACGAATCCATTATCACTTATGTGAAGCGCAAGTACAATCTTGTCATCGGACAGAAGACCGCGCAGAGCATGAAGGAGACCCTCGGAAGCGGTATCCCGGGCAACACCCAGACCATGGTGGTTGTCGGACGCGACGTGGTGAGTGGTCTGCCGATTGAGATGGAGATGTCGGGAGCTGTTGTCTATGAGGCGATCAAGGACAACCTCAACACGATCTGCAATTCCATCAAAATGATCCTGGAGAAGACGCCGCCTGAACTTGCAAGAGACATTATTCATTCCGGCATCTATATCACGGGAGGAAGCTCCCAGATTCATGATCTGGATCAGCTGTTCCGTGATATTACAGGAATCGAGATCAATACCTGCGAGGAGCCGGAGGAGTGTGTGGTGCGCGGACTCTTAAAGATCGTATCCGATGCCAAGTTTAAGCATCTGGCATTCAGTATGAAGAATAAGATATTGTTATAGAGGAAATTATGAAACGGAAACCCAAAATTGTTTTGCCTGCCAAGTACATATTGCTGATTCTGACCGTTGTCTGCGTGGCAGCCATGATTACCAGCTTTACGCTCAATATCTCCGGCGGTCCGCTCAACGCGGTTGCCGGTTATGTGTTTGTTCCCATGCAGCGCGGGATCAACACGGTCGGCGCATGGATTACGGAGAAAGCCGACAATCTTAAAAATTTAAGCGATGTCATGGCGGAAAACGATGCGCTCAAAAAGCAGGTGGATGAGCTTACCTCCGAACTGAATACCAACAATCTGGAGCAGTATGAGCTTGAGAATCTGCGCGAGCTTCTGGCACTGGACCAGAAATACCCGAGCTATGAGAAGGTGGCTGCCAATGTCATCGGCAAGAGCAGCGGGAACTGGTTTTCCTATTTCACGATCGACAAGGGAACCGACGACGGAATTGAAGTCGACATGAATGTGATCGCCGGCAGCGGACTTGTCGGCATTGTCACGGACGTCGGCCCGAATTATGCCAAAGTCACTTCCATTATCAACGATACGGCGCAGGTCAGCGGTATGGTGACGACAACCTCCGACAACCTGATCGTAAACGGAAGTCTCCAGAACATGAATGAGAACATGGTCATCGAGTTTTCCAATTTGAATGACAGCGACAATAAGGTGGCGGTTGGCGCCCTGTTGTCACGTCCACATTTCAGATAAATATCAGCAGGAATCTTAATCGGCTACATCAGCAGTCTTCGACGGATTCCAACAACCTTACCAAATCCGGCACGATCACGCCGGCAGTGGATTTTGAGCATATCGAAGAGGTTCTTGTCATTCTGGACAAGAAGCAGTCAGCCGGGGAGTAGGATTCATATTATGAGAAGAAAAGTAAATGTGTTTATTATCATTGCAATCTGTTTCCTGCTTCAGACCACGCTGTTTCAATTGTCTTTCGCATCGATCTCGCCGAACCTTCTGATTATCGTCGTCGTCTGTCCTTCAGGTTATATCGCGTGGGAAAAAGATTTTAGCGATATGTATATCGGTTTTGCCTGTGGAAGCTTATATCGTTTCCGCCTGTCCTGGTCGTTATCATTTTTCAATATTATCTGTGGAACATCATGTTGCCGGAACTTGTCTACACCATGCTGATTACGATCTTTTATGTGATTATCCTGAAAGTCAACCAGCGGCTTGAGACATTGGAAAAAGGAGCAAGTAAGTTTGTTTGAGAATATAAAAGAAGTTTTCCGCATGTTTTTTAAATCGAGACTTGCCGTTGCTGCCGTTCTTATGACGGTGCTGTTCGGTGTGCTTTGTGGCGCGTGTTCTACCAGATCGTAAAGGGCGAGAAATATCAGGACAACTACACCTTAAAGATCGTAAAAGAGCGGACCTTGAACAGTACGCGCGGCAATATCTACGACCGCAACGGCGAACTGCTCGCATACAATGAGCTGGCTTATTCGATCACCATCGAGGACAACGGCAGTTACAGCAGCACCGATAAGAAAACGAATCGTTAAACGCCGAGATTGCCCAGGTTATCACTGCACTGGAGAAAAACGGCGATGCGATCACCGATGATTTTAAGATTGACCGCACCGGAGAGGGTACCTACGAATTCAATGTCACAGGTACCTCGTTAAAACGTTTCCTGGCGGATGTTTACGGCGAGAGCAGCTACGATGATCTCGGCATGAACAAAAAGCTTGGCTACGACACCTCCCAGGCGACCGTGGATCAGGTTATGGACTATCTCCGTGTTACGGCATCGACAACAGCTACAGCGACGAGATGGCGTTCAAGATCACGATCGTGCGTTTTGCCATGGCGCAGAATGCCTACCAGAAATATATCGCAACCACGATTGCGACCAACGTATCCGAAGAATCCGTGGCGTACATCAGCGAGCACGCACAGGAACTGCAGGGCGTTGAGGTGATGGATGACACCATCCGCAAGTACAATAACAGCGAATATTTTGCCTCCATTCTCGGATACACCGGTAAAATTTCTTCCGAGGAATACGCCAAATTATCCGAGACGGATGACAGTTATACCACCAACGATGTCGTCGGCAAGGGCGGTATTGAGCAGTATATGGATTCCTACTTAAAGGGTGAAAAGGCTACGAAAGCTGTATGTCGACTATCTCGGAAAAGCCATCGAGGTGATTGACCGCAAGGGTCCAAGGCCGGGAATAACCTGTACCTGTCATTGGACAGTGATCTGCAGATTGCGGTATACAATCTTTTGGAGCAGGAGATTGCGGGAATCGTATATTCCAATATTGATAATCCTTCTTCCGATATTCCGATCCCGATCACAGATGTCTACTTTGCGTTAATCAATAACAACGTCATCGATCTCTCACTTGACAGTACCGACGCATCGACGGAGCAGTCGGTATCCGCCACGGCAGGGGATGGCGGTAAAAGGGCCAGTTTACCGGCAGCACGCCGACGGATTTTAAGGATCTCAGCGAGGAGGAGCAGGATTATTTCACTTATATTATCCGGAGACTCCGCAAAAATAATATTCTTGCCGACAGCAACATCGATACCTCCGATGAGGTCTACCAGCAGTGGCAGCAGGGGGAGTGCAGTCCGAAAGATTATCTGAATCACGCCATCGCCCAGAACTGGATTGACATTACCCAGTTTACGGTGGATGAAAAATACTCGGATTCCACGGAAATATGATGATGCCCTGTGTAATTATATTCTGGAAGAGCTTTTCTATGAAAAAGATTTTTCCAAGATCATTTATGAATATCTGATTACCGGCGGGCAGATTTCCGGGACACAGCTCTGTCTGATTCTATTCGACCAAGGCGTGCTTCCGTACAAGGAAGAGATTGCAGCGTTAGACAACGGCTCTGTGACAGCGGTATCGTTCTTAAAGGATACAGAATCTGGAGATCACACCAGCCCAGCTGGCATTGGATCCGTGTTCGGGATCGTGTGTGGTCACGAATACCAAGACAGGAGAGGTGTTAGCGCTTGTCACCTACCCGGGATATGACAGCAACCGTCTGGCAAACAACGTCGACACCGAATACTTTAACAGTCTGCAGGATGACAAATCACTCCCGCAGTACAATTACGCGACCCAGCAGGAGACCGCACCGGATCTACCTTCAAGATGGTAACATCCACGGCAGGTCTGGCGGAGGGCAGCATCACAATCGGGGAGCGCATCCGGATCTATGTATGTAAGCAACCATCCAAAAATTGGATTTTCATCCAACGGCGGAACCCACGGGGAGATCAATGTCTCCGAAGCGCTTCGTGATTCCTGTAACTACTATTTCTACGAGGTGGGATACCGGCTTGCCACGAACAATTATTCCCCGGCATATAACGATTCGCTCGGCATTGAAAAGCTTCAGAAATACGCGAGCCTCTTCGGTTTAAACGAACGCACCGGAATCGAGATCGAGGAAGCGGCGCCGCAGATCGCCAATGAATTCCCGGTCATGGCCGCTATCGGACAGAGTAATAACAACTACACCACGGTACAGCTTGCCAGATATGTGACAGCCGTCGCCAATGAGGGAACCGTCTACCAGTATACACTGTTGAACCGCCTGGAGGATTCCGACGGAAATGTGTTACAGACATTTGAGCCGCAGGTGCGCAATCAGATCGACGTGCTTGATACGGAAGAGTGGAATGCCATCCATTCCGGTATGCGCATGGTGGTGGAGAATACAAAAGAGTTTGACGGTTTTCCGATCGAGGCAGCCGGAAAACCGGTACGGCACAGCAAATTTAAAGCGGCCGAACCACGCATTATTTGTGGATATGCGCCTTACGACGATCCGGAAATCTCGATCGCGACGCGTATCGCATACGGTTATACCTCTCACAATGCGGCGAAACGCCCGGAATGTATTGCCTACTACTTTAATGTCGAGAATGAAGATGAACTGTTAAACGGTCAGGCTGCAAACGGCAATTCTTCATCCAACGAGATCAGTGATTAAGAGAGGCGCAGACAATGAGTCAGGCAGTCATTATCAAAGCAGTAAAACGGAATCAATCTGGTGCTGGATGCATCGATGCCGTTTCCGGAACTGCTCACAGAAATTCTTCACAAATTTACGGGCGGAGCGCTTTTTCGCGAACGCATCGTTTCGCCATCTCTTTGAGGGCAGAGAATTAAAGCGATGAAGAAAAATACCAGTCGTAGACGCCATCATGGAACAGACCAGAGTCAAAATCCTGTGTATTTTAGACAGTGATGAGATCCGTGATGCGGTGATCGAACAAATGCCGCGAGATGCAGCAGACAAACGAAGAGAAAGAGGCGAGAGACAGAGCCGCGGCTGCTTTTACCGTGGCTCCCTTCTGCCGGGAGAGCGCCTTGAGACCGAGGAGAGCATCGTCATCATCGGTGATGTCCCGCAGGAAGCGGTGGTGGTATCCCAATCGGATATCGTGGTGCTCGGCGAACTCGGAAGCGCCTTTGCCGGGAGCGGCAACCAATGCCACGATCACGGCGCTTTCTTTCCTGCCCGAGCAGTATAACATTGCCGGCGTTTACGGCAGTCCGATGGAAAAAGCAAAAAATTCCATCTTTTCCAAGCGTAATAAGACCACACAGGCGAAAATGGCTTTCCTCTGTGACGGTATTATTAATATAAGGTCTTTCTCGTAAAGACTATAAAAACAGGAGGTCTTCCATGGGTGAAGTAATTACGTTTACCTCAGGAAAAGGCGGCGTTGGCAGACGACTACAACAGCTAACGTCGGTGCGGGACTTTCACTGTTAGATAAAAAGGTGGTATTGGTAGACACCGATATCGGCTTAAGGAACCTCGATGTAGTCATGGACTGGAAAACCGGATCCTCTATAATCTGGTCGATGTCCTGACCGGGAGATGCCGCGTTAAGCAGGCGCTGATCCGGGACAAGCGGTATCCGAATCTCTGGATCATACCGTCTTCGTGCTCCGGTGACTCCAAAAACAATCTGAATGAAAAACAAATGAAAAATCTGCTGTCGGACCTGCGAAAAGAATTTGATTACGTTCTGATTGACAGTCCGGCGGGAATTGACGGCGGTTTTAAGCTGGCGACGGCGGATTCCGACCGCATTATTGTGGTCACAACGCCGCAGATTGCGGCGATTCACGATGCGGACTGTGTAATCCAGCTTCTGCACCGGAAAAGGTGCCCCGGATCGATCTGCTGGTCAACGGTTACCGCAGACAGATGGTGCGTGACGGCAACATGCTCGATATTCCGGATATCTGTGAGCTTCTGGAAGCGGAGCTTCTGGGTGTTGTTCTGGAAGACGAGGAGATTATCATCAGCCAGAACCACGGGGAACCGGTGATCGGGAAGCATACGGTTTCCGACACCTGTTACCAGAATATTGCACGCCGGATTGCCGGCATGGAAGTCGCAATACCGGATTATCTTCATCACAAAGGGATGTTCTCCAGATTCTTCTGGCGGAATCATGCCGGAAAGCTGGTGTAGGATGTGTCATAGAAGCAAGGGTGTTGCAAAAGAGCGGCTGAAGCTGATGATCGACAGCCGAAGGAAACAGCTGGATGACGAGACCCTGGCGCAGATCCGCCACGAAATTGGCGAAATCGTTACCAGATATGTCGATATTGAACCCGAAAACGTTGAAATTAAAATCATACTTAAGGATTACATATGTTCAAACAATACAAACTAAAGAATTACAAGTTCATATTGATTGCACTGGTGGTGATCTTAAATACCATCGGTGTGGCGCTGGTGGGAAGTGCAAGCCCGGGCGACCAGAAAAAGCAGATCATCGGTATGGTATCCGGGATCATCATTATGCTTCTGGTATCCTATATTGATTATAATTTTATACTGCGTTTTTCCTGGCTGATCTATCTGGGCGCCATCGGTCTTCTGGGGCTTGTCATTGTGGCAGGAGAGCAGAGCAAGGGTGCGCAGCGCTGGTTTAAGATCGGCGGATTTCAGTTCCAGCCGTCCGAGCTGGTCAAGATTCTGATGATCCTTTTTCTGGCTTACTATTTATGCGGTACGAGGAAAAAATAAATTCCCCACGGGTGCTGTTCGGATCTTTTGTGCTGATCGGCATTCCGCTTGCCCTTATTCTGGCACCAATCTTTCCACGACCATCGTTCTGGCGCTCGTTTTTGCGGCGATGCTGTTTGTCGCGGGGCTCAGTTATAAGATCGTGGTGGGCGTGCTGGCCGTGTGCGTTCCGACCTTTTTTATCGTATTGACGTTAATCATTCAGGATAAGTTTCCGTTTATACACAGCTATCAGCTCGGACGTATTATGGGATGGCTTTATCCGGATAAATATCCGGATATTGCCTACCAGCAGCAGAACTCTATCATGGCGATCGGTTCCGGCCTTTTGTGGGGAAAAGGACTCGGCAATACCGATCCTACCTCCGTAAAAAACGGCAAGTTTATACTAGAGCCGCAGAACGACTTTATTTTCGCCGTAGCGGGGGAAGAAATGGGCTTTGTGGGAACGGTCACCATTATAATTCTCTTGCTTTTCATTACGATTGAGTGTATATTTATTGCTAGAAAAGCAAAAGATGCGGCGGGCAGACTGATCTGCTGCGGCATGGCGGCATTGATTGGATTTCAGAGTATCGTCAATATCTGTGTAGCGACGGGATTACTGCCGAATACCGGTGTTACGCTCCCGTTTGTCAGCTATGGGCTTACGTCGCTATGGTCATTATATATCGGTATAGGGCTTGTTCTTAATGTAGGTCTGCAACCGAAAAATATTAACAGGGGACTTAAATTATGAACATCGGATTGATTGCACATGACTCAAAGAAAAACTCATGCAGAATTTCTGCATTGCTTATCGTGGAATTTTATAAAACGAACTTTATGCAACAGGAACGACAGGGAGACTGATCGAGGAGGTCACCAACTTACGTCCACAAATATCTGGCTGGACATTTAGGCGGCGTACAGCAGCTCGGGCACAAGATCGAACACAATGAGATCGACCTTGTGATTTTTCTGCGCGATCCCCTGACTCCGAAGTCCATGAGCCGGATGTCAATACGGTTGTGCGCATCTGATGTATACCACAATATTCCGCTTGCAACCAATCTGGCAACGGCCGAGTTGTTAATCAAATCACTGGACAGAGGAGACTTAGAGTGGCGTGAAATGTATAAATAAAATGCTGTCTCCCTTCTGATTGCAGTTTCCTGCGTCAGCGGATGCGGTAAGACGTCAGCTGCCATCGAACAGCCGTATGCAACCGCAGCGGTTTCGGGTTGTCCTCGAATGGCTGGCGCCAGGCAAGATCGCAGGTGATCTCTGCGTTTCGGAAGATGTGGTGATCGGAACGGATTCCACGGATTCCCAGGTGGCGAAGAGGGCACGTTTAATCTTGAGACAAATACCGTAGTGTATGCCAAGAATCTGTATGAGCGGCTCTATCCCGCCAGCACCACAAAGATTCTGACGGCGTACATTGCCTTAAAATATTGTGATGATCTGGACGCTATGGTGACGGTCAGCGAGAATGCCGTCAATCAGGCATCCGATTCTTCCGTCTGCAATTTAAAAGCCGGCGACGTGATCCGGCTTCGGGATTTACTATACGGTCTGATGCTGCGCAGCGGGAACGACGCCGCAGTTGCCATTGCGGAATACATATCGGGAGATGTCGATTCGTTTGCGGCTCTGATGAATCAGGAGGCGGCAGCAATGGGGGCGACAAGGTCCCATTTTGTCAATCCGAACGGCCTTCCGGATGAGAACCATTACACCTGTGTCTATGATATGTATCTGATTTTTTCCAATGCGGTCAAAAACGATACCTTTGTATCCATCATCGGCACAACCTCCTACGATGTTACCTATACCGACGCTTCCGGCGAGGCAGTGACCCATACGTGGGAGAACACCAATCAGTATCTGACCGGGAATGCAACCACCGGACGGATTTCAGTTGTGGGCGGTAAGACCGGAACCACGGGCGAGGCGGGCTACTGTCTGGTACTGTATTCGTATAATCCATCCGGGCCAGCCGATCATATCGATCGTATTCAAAGCGGACGGTGAAGTCCAATCTCTATCTTTTAATGAACGAAATGCTGCAGGGATTCGCCATTTTAGACGGTGGATCCCTGATTGTATATATTTATTTGAAAATTGGTTGTATTTTATGTGCATATAGACTATAATCAATTTATAAAATCAACTGCTTTATACATATTAACGGATTTTGTGTAGGAAGCAGCATCAGCAGGAGGAAATGACTATGATAGAGATTATTTCAGGCGAAAGGGAAGACAAAAGGCTTTTGACCAAGGTAAATGCTGCGGTTGCCTCTGCATCTGGAAGCATTGTATACCTTGATAAGAGTCAGAAGCATATGTACGAACTCAGCAACAAGATTCGTCTCATCAATGTTACCGATTATCCGATCGATATTGTGATGAGTTCCTCGGATTTATCCTGTGGTATTGTTTCACAGATCATGATCTGGAAAAATGTATCTGGACAGCTTTCTTACGATCGCTTCCGTAGAGACGGATGACGAGATCTGTCATGCAATTCAGAAACTGGATATCATCAGTGAAAAATACAACGTAAAATTTGTTTTAAGCGTCTCCAGGAACGAGGCATCTCTTCCGGATTGCGCTTCAAAGCAAAAATTGTCATTTCCTTATAAAATGTAAAATGCCGTAAGAAAAGTGCTGTAGCGATACAGCACTTTTTCTTTGCCGGCAGGGACTTCTTATGCCTGATCGACAGAGCGGATGCGCCCGAACAGGCTGATCAGATAGAGACCGCCGAGTCCGACAAGCGCATAGATGATCCGGGAGAACCATGACATATTGCCAAAAATAAAGGCAACGAGGTCAAAACGGAAAAATCCGATCAGTCCCCAGTTAATGGCTCCGATAATCACCAGCGTAAGCAGTGTATAATCCAACCAATTTGTATTCATTTTCTATGCCTCCTTTTTCTATCATAGTATGGACATGCTGCGCCGGTTTTATTCTGCTTTGCCGGACTTGTTGTTCACTCCGGGAACAAATCCCGAATTTATTGCCGCTAAAAAGTTGTTTTCCGGGGCTGAAAATGGTAGAATAAAATGTTGAATTTGAAAAAGGTGGGGCATTTTTTGAGTAAAAATAAAAAAGTGGTTCGCTATCGCAAGCCGTTTAATGTCAATATCGGAATGATCATTTTTATTATTATTTTTATCTATCTGATATTTAACATTTTCTCCTACATGACGACGGAGCATATTTCCACGTATGAAGTAGAGCAGGGCACGATGGCAGAAAATAATATATACCGCGGACTGATTCTCCGCCAGGAGCAGGTCTATTCCTCGGATACGGCGGGAGCGCTGAATGTATATGTAAAGGAAGCTTCCCGGGTGGGTTACGGAAATCTGATCTGCTCCGTCGATGAAGGTGGCAGTGTGTCCAAGAAAATCGATGAGGCAGCCGGCAACGCTTCCAATCTGAGTGCGCATGATCTCTCGGAGATTGAGGATTCCATAAGCGAATTTCAGACTTCCTACAGCGCCCAGAATTTTTATAACGTTTCCACGTTTAAGGAAGATCTTGACTCTGCACTGAATGAATCCTTGAGCCTTGCCGCGCTGGACGGAATCTCTGATTACGCCGCGGCGGCGCAGGCAGAAAATACATTTCACACCTATCATGCCGATCAGCCCGGCATTGTCGTCTATTCCACCGACGGGTATGAGGGCGTTACCACGGATACGTTTCAGTCGTCCATGTTTGACGAGGCATCCCTACGACGGACGGTCAGCGGGCACAGGTTGCGGCAGGAGCCCCTTTATATAAGCTGATTACAAGTGAATACTGGTCGCTTGTCATTCCAATCGGCTCCGATCTGGCAAAGCGGCTGGCGGACGATGATACCTTGCAGCTGCGTTTTATGAAGGATAACACCACGACCTATGCGACCTATACCATCGGAAAAGGAAGGTTCCACCCTATATCTGATTCTGACGCTTCGCTCGGGGATGGTGCGCTATGCCAAGGACCGCTATGCCGAGGTGGAGCTGCTGTAGTGAGGAACCGGACTTAAGATCCCCAATTCCGCCATCACGGAGAGGAATTCTATACCGTTCCCAAGGATTTCTTCATGAAAGGCGGCGATTCCGGCAGTCTAGGCATTCTGGTGCAGAGGAGCGATTCCTCCGGGAAAGCAGGGGCGGAGTTCATTGCCCCGACCATCTTACTATGAGACGGATAAACCGATTATTACCATCGACGGTGAGGTTGGCGCTTCGGATATCATCCGAAAGGCGGATTCTACGGAGACGTACCAGATCGGTTCCGGCACGAAGCGCGCCTGCAGGGCGTTTATAATATCAATAAGGGATATGCCATCTTCAAACAGATCGACATTCTCAGAATGAGGAATACGCCATCGTGCGGACCGGGACAACCTACGGAATTGCGCTCTATGACCATATAGCGCTCGACGGAAGCAAAATTCACGAAAATGATCTGATCAATTAAACGGAGGAAATAGATATGTTAAAGGAAAATTTAAAACAGTGGAAGAGCATGTACAGGAGGCTTGTAAGCGTGCAGGCCGTTCCCGCGAGGAAGTGACGTTGATCGCTGTCAGCAAAACAAAGAGCAACACTAAGGAAATCTACGGGGAGGGCGTCCGAGATTTCGGAGAAAATAAAGTGCAGGAACTGTGCGATAAAATGGAGCAGCTCCGTCCGACATCCGCTGGCACATGATCGGCCATCTAGCAGCGCAACAAGGTCAAATATTGTCGGAAGGTTACTCTGATTCATTCGGTTGATACATACCGGCTGGCAGAAGAGATCAATATCCAGGCAAAGAAACGCGGCATCATCGTGGCCGATTGGTGAAGTTAATATCGCCGGCGAGGAGACCAAATTCGGCACAACGGCAGAAGATGCCATGTTGCTTGTGGAAGAGATTTCCAAACTGGAAAATGTGCGGATCAAAGGGACTTATGACGATTGCGCCGTTCGTTGAAAATCCTGAGGATAACCGCCTTTATTTTCGGAAAATAAAGCAATTATCTGTTGACATAACAAATAAAACATAGATAATGTATCTATGGAAATTCTGTCTATGGGTATGACAGGAGGAGATACGAGGTTGCCATTGAAGAAGGAGCTGACGATGGTGCGTGGAACCGGAATTTTTCGGTGCGCAATTACAAAAAAAGCAATGAATCGCATTAGGAGTATAACATGAGTGTTTTAGATAAATTTTTAAATGTCATGCGTCTTAATCCGGACGATGACGACGATTTTTACAATGAAGATTATGATTACGATGATGATTATGAAGAGGATGAACCGGTAAAATCGAAGAGTTCTTTCCGCAAGGACAAGAAGGCGGAGGAGGATGATTATGAAGAAGATCATTCTATCCACGAGAAAGCCTTCAAGAGTTCTCCGAAGGTCACCCGATTCTCCCGGTCAAAGAAGCGGGAGGAAGCGGCATGGAAGTATGTGTCATCAAAACCAACCTCAGTGGAAGATGCCAGAGAGATTACAGAGACGCTTCTCAATAACCACGGTCGTATTGAACGTTGAGGGACTGGACGTCGAGGATCGCACAGCGGATTATCGATTTTACATCGGGTTCCTGCTTTGCAATCAGCGGTAATCTTCAGAAGATCTCCAACTATATCTTTATCATTACACCTGCATCGGTTGACATTTCCGGCGATTTCTTAAGTCCTGGTAGACACGTTCCAGTCGACACGGTGTCCAGACCGATTTTAGAGTCTATGAACGAACAGGATCTTTGTCAGAAGCGTCTGCTTGATCTCTCCAGACAGGCGGATCGCAAGGGAATCGTTCTATTCAGCGATTTCCTCAATTTAAATGAATTGAATATATACCACCAGTCCGAGAAGCTGTTTGCGACGAGGACCGAATGTTTTGGCGGTATTCCATGTGCAGAGCGTCAGATGATTGCCTTTCTTCCTGATGCTCTTTATTATGATTGGGAATATCCCATTTCCGCCTTAAAAATTACCCCGGCTTATCCCAAATTTGCCGAGAAGCTTGGACATCGGGACATCCTCGGATCGCTGATGCAGCTTGGCATTGACCGCTGCAAATTAGGCGATATTCTGGTAGGGGAGCAGGAAGCCTATCTGCTGTGTGAGGAGACCGTTGCGGACTATTTTGCGGAGCATCTTGAAAAGATACGCCACACCCTCGTGAAAGTCGAGCCGTGCAGCCTGTGTGATCTTAAGGCTACACAGGAATTCCAGTCACAGGACGGGATCGTAACCTCAGACCGGATTGACGCCAGTCATCGCGTGCGTTTATCATCTGTCCCGCAGTCAGGCATCGCTTTTGCTACGCCAGGAGAAGGTTTTTGTCAGCGGAAGCTGATGCAGAATCCATCCTATACCTGCCATGCGGATGATATTATTTCTGTCCGCGGTTACGGACGCTTTATCTATCGCGGGGAATACGGGACGACCGGAAAGGGACGGCTCAAAATACATTACGACCTCTATGCAAACTGAAAGGAGTTTTCATGGCAAAATCGATTCCGGTAAAAGCAAACGACAGTATCATTTATCATATTGAACTGGTTCATGATTTTTCAATGCTCCCTGCGTTTCTGCAGGAACTTGGCTACGGGCGCAGTCAGAAAATCTGCATTGTGACCGATTCCAACGTTGCGCCTTTGTATGCGAGGACGTACAGGATCTGTTGGAAAAAGAGTTTGACACGGTCATTCTTCATACGTTTGAGGCAGGAGAGCACAATAAAAATCTTGAGACGGTGAACGCTTTGTACCAAACGCTGATCGAGCAGCATTTTGACCGTCAGGATCTGCTTGTCGCTTTAGGCGGCGGCGTTGTCGGCGATCTTACCGGTTTTGCGGCGGCGACCTACCTGCGCGGCATTGATTTTATCCAGGTGCCGACCACGCTGCTTTCCCAGGTGGACAGCAGCATCGGCGGAAGACCGGCGTGGACTTTATGCAGTACAAAATATGGTGGGTGCTTTTTATCAGCCCAAACTGGTCTATATGAACCTGTCCGTCCTGCAATCCCTTCCTTCCAGGCAGATCATTTCCGGGATGGGAGAGATTATAAAACACGGTCTTATCAAAGGATGCCGCTTACTATGAATGGCTGATGGCACATCATGATGCCATTTTGGCACTGGAGCCGGCTGTCATGGAAGAGATGATCGCCCGAAGCTGTGAGATCAAGCGCGAAGTTGTAGAGCACGACCCGACGGAGAGCGCGCACTGTTGAACTTTGAGTCATACCATCGGGCATGCCATAGAAAATTATGCGGTTTCCCTGTACCATGGGGAATGTGTGGGGCTTGGAATCCTTGCTGCGGCTTATCTTTCTAAAAAGCAGGGAAATCTGACCGAGGAGCAGCTTGCCGGTATCAGGCAGTGCCTGTCTGCCTTTGGATTTCAGACACAGATCGATGGAATCTCAACGGATGCTGTGCTTTCTGCCACCAAATCCGATAAGAAAATGGTCGGAAACCAGGTCAAATTTATTCTGCTGCATACCATCGGAGATGCCTATATTTTACCGCGAGTTAAGCGACGCGCAGATTCTGGACGGCATTCGTTATGTATGCCGGGCGTAATCCCGGTCTGGCAGGGAAAACAACATGGAAGGACAATTTATCTATGAAAGATCATTCACCTATTTTGAAACGCAATCTGACCGGCTGTGTGGCTGCAGTGCTCCTCATTCTGTTCGATCAGTTTACCAAAATGCTTGCGGTAGCCCATTTGAAGAATCAGCCGTCCAACGTACTCATAGACGGCGTGTTTGAGCTGCGCTATCTGGAGAACCGTGGCTCCGCATTCGGAATGATGCAGAATAAGCTGATAATTCTGATTCCGTTACCGTCGTGGTGACGCTGCTTATTCTATATCTTTTTTTCAAAAAACTTCCCGCCACGAGACACTTTTTCTGGCTCAACGCGGTTGCCGTACTGTTTTTTGCAGGAGCCATCGGGAATTTCATCGACCGCGTCAGACAGGGCTATGTGGTAGATTTTTTCTATTTCAGCCTGATCAATTTTCCGATCTTTAATGTTGCGGATATTTATGTGACAGCAGCGGCATTTTTATTAATCTTTTTATGTCTGTTCTATTACAAAGAAGAAGATTTTGAACAGATTTTCCCATCGGGTTCTTCCAGACAACATTCTTCGGAGAAAAAAGACAATGACTAGAGAAACATTTGAAGCGGGAATTGCATATGAGGGAGAGCGGCTGGACAAGTATCTGAATCATTTTCAGCGAGACAGATGCGGCGCAGTCGCGCTCTTTCAAAACTGATCAAAGAGGGCATGTGCTTGTCAATGATACGGCGCAGAAAGCCAACTACCGGTTAAAGGCAGATGATATGATCTGCGTTGAGATCCGTATGCGGTACAGACGCCGATTCTTCCGGAAAAATATTCCGCTTGACATTTCTCTACGAGGATGACGATCTTTTAGTCGTCAACAAGCCGAAGGGAATGGTCGTCCACCCGTCCGCAGGACATTATACCGGCACGCTTGTCAATGCCATCATGTATCACTGCAGGGACAGTTTGTCCGGCATCAACGGGGAGATCCGCCCGGGCATCGTACACCGCATCGATATGGATACAACGGGTTCACTGATTGTCTGCAAAAATGATGAGAGCCATGTCTTTATTGCGGAGCAGATCAAGGAACATTCCGTGAACCGGCGCTACCGCGGCATTGTATACGGTGTAGTGAAAAGAGGAGGGTATCCAATACCGATCGGCCGCCATCCCGTCGAGCGCAAGAAAATGGCGATCAATGAGAAAAACGGCAAGCCTGCCATCACCCATTACAAGGTTCTGGAACGCTTTGAGCGGTACACATACATGGAGTTTAAACTGGAGACCGGGCGCACCCATCAGATCCGCGTGCACATGCAAGCATTGGTCATCCGCTGCTTGGCGACACGCTGTATTCCAGCGGAAAGAGTCCCTACAAGCTGCAGGGGCAGACGCTTCATGCCATGACGATCGGCTTCATTCATCAGAGAACCAGAGAGTACACATGGAGGTTACGGCGCCTCTTCCAGAATATTTTGAAAAAATTCTAAAAGATTTGCGATAATTTCAAAAATAATTCCGTTTTAAAAAATGTATTATAATATATTCATAGAATGTTAGGAAAGGCGGGATCTTTTATGGGCAACAAGATCTATACCGGTCGTGAATTTGGCAGCGGGGGAAGAGAAATCGGCGAAAAGCTTGCGGAACGTCTTGGAATTAAGCTCTACGACAAAGAATTGTTACAGCAGGCGGCAAAGGAAAGCGGTTTCTGCGAGGAGATTTTCGAGAATCATGATGAGAAACCGAAGCAATTCATACATATTCGCTGAACGGCTATCATTCGGCACCGTTTCTCGATATGCCTTTAAACCACAAAGTGTTCCTGGCGCAGTTTGATACCATCAAAAAGATTGAAGAGCGGGAATCCTGCGTGATTGTCGGAAGATGCGCCGATTACGCATTATCGGACAATCCGGACTGCATCAATATCTTTATTCATGCGGACATGGACAAACGCGTTAAGATTATCAGCCAGCGCGCCAATATTACGGAAAGCAAAGCCAGGGATCTGATCCAGAAACAGGATAAGCGGCGTGCAAGTTATTATAACTATTATACAAGCAAAAATGGGGCGATTCCAGAGCTCATCTGACACTGGACTCCGGTAAACTGGGAATTGACGGTTGTATTGATATGATCTTAAAGTTCCGTGAAATCCTCGATGCATCCAGATAACATCATCGGCTAATATCATACAACGTGAACGAAATGGTTTCAAAGAGGCGGCACTTATTTGATTTAAAGGTGCCGCCTCTTTATGTCTGCGCAACAAACACCGGCAAAATGCAGGAAAAACGCACATATTCCTTGAAATGCGGGCGGCGGTGTGCTATAGTAGAGATACGGATATTTATTCGCAAAACACAGTTTAACGAATAGTTATAACCATAAAACAACCATTAAGCTGTTTTACGCTGTGCCGAATATTTCCGCAGCCATAGAGATATACCGCAATGATGCAGCCTGTGTGCAATATCATTCGCTGTGTCGTCTCATTTAACAGATTTCTTCGGAATCCAGCAGAATGGTAAACGGACCGTCATTTAACAGAGAGATCTTCATATCCGCACCGAAAATACCGCAGCCGGTATCTGGAATCTGTTCTTTGCACCGTGCGACAATATAATCATACATCCGGCTCGCCATTTCGGGCTTCCCGGCACGGACAAAGGAAGGACGGTTTCCTTTGCGGCAGTCCGCATATAAGGTAAACTGCGAGATCAGCAAAAGACTTCCGCCGACGTCCGCCAACGATAGATTTGTTTTTCCGTCCGCATCCTCAAAAATACGAAGCCCCAACAGCTTTTTGATCATTTTATCGGCGATTGCGGTCGTATCGGTATCGGCAATTCCGATCAGAACCAGAAATCCTTTTGAATTGCGGTGCGACATTGCCGTCTACCGTGCAGGATGCCTCGGTTACACGCTGTATTACAAATTTCATTTTATCAATCTCCTTTTTGAATTATTTGCTTCGTTGATCCTAAATTTCATTTCATGATAGATCATTTCATGACAGATAATTTTATTATAAAATAGTTACGAGGTGATATGCAATCTGGAATTAAAAATTTTAAGCTATACAAGGCGGTTGACGATTATAAACTCATTGAGGAGGGCGATCATATTGCGGTCGGTATTTCCGGTGGCAAGGACTCTCTCTCCTCTACGCGCTTGCCGGACTCAGACGCTTTTATCCGAAGAAATTCACACTCACGGCAATCACCGTCGATCTGGGATATGACTTCTTTTGATACCCCACTCCACAGACTCTGCGAGGAACTTAAGGTACCGTACCACATTGTAAAAACAGAGATTGCACGTATCCTTGTTTCGAAGATGACGGCGTGTCGGACAAAGCAGTCAAGGGATCTCCGTGTGCGCTGTGCGCCAAAATGCCAAGGGAGCACTCAATGAGGCGGCTCTGGAATTAGGATGCAATAAGGTTGCCTACGCACATCACATGGATGATGTGATTGAGACGGCGTTTCTTTCCATGATTTTTGAGGGAAGATTCTATGCGTTTCCACCGAGCACACATTTAGACCGCACACAGCTTGTGGTCATACGCCCCTTACTATACGTCTCTGGAAGCGGAAGTAAAGGATTTCGGAATAAGATGAAGCTTCCGGTCGTCGCCAATCCATGTCCTGGACGACGGGCACACAGCGTGCTTACGTGAAAATCTGATCCGACAGATCAATCTGGATCATCCGGAGCTCAAAACAGCTTTTCATGCGATATCCCCGGATGGCAGACAGACGTCGCTGAGGAAAAGGAGAATTCAATTCGTTTATGAAAGAAAAAGCATATTATGAAAATGTGAATGTAAAATGAAGTAAAATTGCGCAAGCTTCTGGAACAGCTTCCGGATTTCTGCAAACAGTTTTTCATTGGCATTGAAGAACCACTTCCTCGCGTACCAAGAATCGCGTATGCTTACGATATCGGCTGTTTTTGACTATCTCTCTGCGATGTGAATCCCATTTGCGCAGAACTATACCGTAGGGATGATATTTCGCTCTCGCTTTTAGACGAGCTCCGCCTATGGATATCGAGGAATATCTCTCCTATCTGAAGTATTACGAAAAAACGGTGTAGAGCACACGAACGACGAGCGCGGTATCAAGCGAAAGCTGGCCTCTCCTCCGCTCCTTTTACCGCTACTATTTCAAAACGACCCTGATAAAATGATCCGGCCGTGAAAGTGGACATGCCCAAGATTCACGACAAAAATATTATCCGGCTGGATATCTGGGATTCGCGAGACTGTTAGAACGAAGTCGAATCCGGTTGAAAGTCTGACTCCACGCCAGCAAAAATATCACGACCGCA
>SCPN01000750.1_pt1 | contig 93762 bp, 89 predicted proteins | sample 6106831 | NCBI WGS metagenome assembly SCPN01 (sample SAMN10720447, study PRJNA508395) | human gut metagenome | isolation source: Participant 1, 0 month
TCCATCTCCGCGTTTCTCTTTTTCGCCTACCAAGGCTTTCACTGTCTTCGGCACTTGTTTCCCCAACAGTTTCGGCTAAAGGTTCTTCGCCGGGTCTGATGAGGGTCCTCAACCCTGATGAAGTTTCCCTTCACCGGTTTGGGCTCTTCCCTGTTCAGCTCGCTTCGCTGGGGTATCTCGTTTGATTTCTTACTCCTCGGGCTGCTTAGATGTTTCAGTTCGCCCGGTTCCTTCTCATGCTCTTGGGCATGGATGAAACATCATCATCGGCGAAGTTTCTCCATTCGGATGTCTGCGGGTCGCCGATTATTTGCATCTCTCCGCAGCTTTTCGCAGCTTAATCACGTCCTTCGTCGGCAGATATCGCCAAGGCATCCACCAGTATGCTCTTAGTATCTTAACTTTACGTTTTACCTTGACCTTTGTTTCTTTTGGCGCGGAGAAAGGGTTCCCTCTCCGCGTTTCCCTTCAATACGTCGGAAGATTTTTTCTCTTTCGGTGAATCTTTTCTTTCGTTTCTTCTTCTATACAGTTTCAAGAACGGTTCAGCTTGTTTTCCGGGTTTGAATGAGGGAGAATCGAACTCCTGACCCTGCTTGCAAGACGGAGTGCTCTCTCCAAGCTGAGCTACACCCCATGATTGCTTTTTCAAAGCTTTTCCATTGTTTTCTTTTTCTTTTTGCTTGGAAAGAGTAGCGGTGAATAACTTAGACTTGAACTGAAGTGACCTCCGCTTATCAGGCGTGCGCTCTAACCAGCTGAGCTATAGGCCCATTTTCGAGAGTTATGGTTCTCAAAGACCAAGACAGTACTTCAGGATTTCCGATGTCGACCCTACACGTTCTTAAAGGTTTTCTCTTTAAGCGTGTCTCCTTAGAAGGAGGTGATCCGGCGCACCTTCCGATACGGCTACCTTATTACGACTTCACTCCAATCATCAGCTCCGCCTTCGACGGCTGGCTCCTTGCGGTTACCTCACCGGCTGATTGTTTCTGACTCATGGTGTGACGGGCGGGTGTGTACAAGGCCAGGAACGTATTCACCGCGGCATGCTGACCCGCGATTACTAGCGATTCCTGCTTCACGCAGGCGGGTTGCAACCTGCGATCTGAACTGGGGTGTGTTTTGAAGATTGCTCTTCCTCGCGGTTTCCTTCTCTTTGTTGACACCCATTGTAGTACGTGTAGCCAGGTCATAAAGGGGCATGATGACTTGACGTCATCCCCCGCCTTCCTCCGCGTTGTCCCGGCGGTCTCGTTTGAGTCCACCCAGCGTGCTGTAACAAATGATAGGGGTTGCGCTCGTTGGGACTTAACCCAACATCTCGACACGAGGCTGACGACAGCCATTACCACCTGTTTTCTCGTCTTCCGAGAGAAACCGACTCCGCATTTCTGCAGATCGCGATCAATGTCAAGACCTGGTAAAGGTTCTTCGCGTTGCGTCAGATTAAACCACATACTCCACCGCTTGTGCAGACCCCGTCAATTCCTTTGAGTTTTAATCTTGCGATCAGTACTCCAGGCGGGATGCTTGCGTTAACTCCGGCAGGAGGATTCGATACCTCCTACACCTTTATCCATCGTTTACAGCGTGGACTACCAGAATTATCTAATCCTATTATTTGCTCCCCACGCTTTCGGGACTGAGCGTCAGTTATGCGCCAGATCGTCGCCTTCGCCACTGGTGTTCCTCCATATATCTACGCATTTCCTACCGCTACACTAGAGTTTCCACTTTCCTCTCCTGATACTCCAGCTTCCAGTTTCCTTCCCATCCCGTGGGGTTAAGCCCGCACTTTTAAACCAGGGACTTGGGAAGCCGCCTGCCGCCCTTTACGCCCAATAATTCCGGATAACGCTCGCCACCTACGTATTACCGCGGCTGCTGGCACGTAGTAGTTAGCCGTGGCTTGCTTCCGAACCGTCAATTACGCAGTTTGTTCTTCCTTGCTCCTGCCTTTTCGTCCCCGGATCACAGAGTTTACAACCCGAAGGCCGTCATCCACTCCGCGCGGCGTTGCTCCGTCGGAGCTTTCGCCCATTGCGGAAGATTCCCCTGCCTCCGTAGGAGTCTGGACCGTATCTCAGTTCCAGTGTGGCCGTTCATCCTCTCAGACCGGCTACTGATCGTCGCCTTGGTAGGCCGTTACCCTCCAACCCAGCTAATCAGACCGCAAACCTCTTCAGGCGATAACGGGTAGAGCCACCTTTTCCTTCCATGGGCCATTGCGGCTCTTGGAACTTATTCAGTATTAGCAGTCGTTTCCGTCTGTTGTCCCCATCCTGAGGCAGGTTGTTTTGCGTGTTACTCATATGCAATATAATCCAGAATCTCCTGTGTAATGCGCTCTCCCGGAGCCAAAATTGGAATACCAGGAGGATAACACGCCGCCAGCGTTGTCCTGCACTTTGCTCAATTGGCATGGCGCGCTTGGCTGCATAAAATGCCTCTTGAGGTGTCATAACAACTTCCGGATTGATATATTCATGGTCATACATCCCCGCTTTATCCTTTTGATAAATACGCTTAATTTCCGCCATAGCAGAGATAAGACGTTCCATTACAAACATGTTATCTCCTACAGAAATAATAGCGAGTATGTTGCCAATATCTCCAAATTCAATTTGAATATCATATTCATCTCTCAGCAGGTCATACACTTCAATACCTGCAAGACCAATATCTCTTGTGTGGACCGAAAGTTTTGTTGTATCAAAATCAAAAATAGCATCGCCGTCAATTAATTCGGATGAAAAGGCATAAAATCCACCCAGTTTATTGATTTCTTCCCGTGCATATTGCGCCAATTCTTTTACCCTTGCAAAGATTTCTTTGCCATGCAGCGCTAAATTACGCCTGGACAAATCCAATGAAGACAGCAGCAAATAAGAACCGCTTGTGGTCTGCGTTAAGTTAATAATTTGGCGTATATACCCTTGATGCAAGTCAGGATGATTGCTGAGTAAAAACGAACTCTGCGTCAAAGAACCTCCTGTTTTATGCATGCTGACAGCTGCCATATCTGCACCGGCCGCCATAGCAGATACAGGAAGATTTTCGCCAAAATAAAAGTGGGTACCGTGAGCTTCGTCCACCAATACTTTCATTCCATGCTGATGAGCCAGCTTCGTAATGGTTCTCAAGTCGGAACAAATACCATAGTAAGTGGGATTGTTAACCAACACTGCCTTCGCATCCGGATTCTGCTCAATGGCTTTTTTCACATCTGCCACAGACATTCCCAGCGGAATACCCAACTGTTTATTGATACTTGGATTGACATAAACAGGAACCGCACCGCTTATAATCAGTGCATTAATGGCACTGCGATGTACATTGCGCGGCATGATAATTTTATCCCCGCGTTTACATACACTCATAATCATACTTTGTACGGCGGAAGTAGTACCGTTAACCATAAAAAAGGCATGCTGCGCGTCAAAAGCACGAGCTGCCAATTCTTCTGCTTCTTTAATTACGGAAACCGGATGACACAAATTATCTAACGGTTTCATAGAATTTACGTCTACCGTTAAACATTTCTCACCCAAAAATTTTGTCAATTCCGGATTTCCTTTTCCTCTTTTGTGTCCCGGTACGTCAAACGGAACAATGCGCATAGATTTATAGCGCTCTAATGCCTCAAAAATAGGGGCTCTGCTTTGGTCTGATAAGTTCATAGCACAATCCTCCTACTTGTACACATTGGTTCCACTGAATATCTCAATCATCTCTCTGCGCAGGCGGTCAGTAATTGCCAAACGTTCTTTTGGAGATAATTCGTAAACATCTGTATTAAACAGATAATTCTGCAATTCTATTTCTTTTATCAACAGTTTTGTATGAAACAAATTCGCCTGATATACATTAATATCAATTGCGTCATACTTTTGCAGCGTTTCCGTGGCGATATAATCTTGAATGGAAGTAATATCATGGTCAATAAATAATTTATTTCCATGATTATCACGTGTAAATCCACGCACGCGGTAATCGGCAGTAATGATATCGGAATCAAAACTGCCAATTAAATAGTCCAATGCATTTAGCGGAGAAATTTCCCCGCAAGTTGCAACATCAATATCCACACGAAATGTAGAAATAGAGTTATCCGGATGATATTCCGGATACGTATGCACCGTAACATGACTTTTGTCAAGGTGTGCCAAAACAGTATCACGTGAAGCAAGGTGCCCATGGTTGCAAGACTTGTCCATCATCTCTTCGGGCATATCGTTTTCACTGATTAAAAGTGTTACGCTTGCACCCTGGGGCTCATAATCTTGTTTGCTGATATTCAGCACATGCGCGCCGATAATCTCAGTAACATCACACAAAATTCTGGTTAATCTTTCAGAATTGTATTGCTCATCAATGTAAGCAACATAATCTTTTTGGGCTCGCTCACTTTTTGCATAGCATACATCATAGATGTTAAAGCTAAGTGTTTTGGTGAGGTTGTTAAAGCCGTATAAAGTCAGCTTATTTTCCAACCCAAACATCACTACCTTTCAATGAAATACCTCAACCATGATAATATATGAAAATAATAAAAAAGTCAATATACATAGGAAGATTCTCTATTAATACGGTTATTTTAACATATTTTTAATTTAACTGATGTTTTCTTTTGAAATCTTTTATTTTCTCGTGATTTCATTTATTTTTAAAGATAAGTTTTGATATTTATCCATCACTGCCTGCGATAAACAGATACCTTTAAATAAGTTAACATTTACATCAATTTATGAATAAAAAATTAAAATAAGGAACAGTATTTTTGCTTTAGAGTAACTATGTTATATGTTTCAAATACTTCCCTTACCTGTTTGAGGTTACCGCCTGCAATCAAACATGAGAAAGAAATGATAAACAATATATTTTGTTTTCATAAGCCTTGTACATAGTATTATTCTGTTATTTATAACAGCTGTCATAAATAACAAAAATGTTATTATTCTTAACATAAGTCAAACACAAAATATGAACTGATATAATAATACTCAGCTTTTATATTGGAGATATAAAAAAGAAAGAACCTCTTTTTTTATGAGCGATTCTTTCTTTATGCAATGTAACCAAGATATATTTTTAGCTATCAGTTAAATACAACACAGTATCATCCTGTTAATATTTGTAATGCTCCCTTAATAAGGCAATCTCTTTCGCATAGCCATCCAATTCATTGGGCGTTTCCAAACAAAATGGCAAGTGACATAATTTGGGATGATTGATAATTGCTATAATCGCCTCCAAGCCTATAGAACCTTCACCTATTTTTGCGTGTCTGTCTTTGTGACTGCAAAACGGATTTTTACTGTCATTTAAATGAATGGCATGCAGACGTTCCAATCCAACAATACGGTCAAACTCCTCAAGAACACCATCTAAGTTATTGACAATATCATAACCCGCATCATACACATGGCAAGTGTCCAAACAAACTCCTATTTTGTCTTTCAATGTAACGCCATCAATGATTTGGCGCAATTCTTCAAAACGACTTCCCACTTCACTGCCTTTTCCTGACATCGTCTCCAACAGGACAGTTGTTTTTTGTTCGGGTTTTAAAATGATATTCAGCACTTCAATAATTTGGCGAATGCCTTCCTCTACTCCTTGTCCTACATGGCTCCCCGGATGAAAATTATAAAACTGGTTGGGTAAGTAGTCCAAACGCATTAAATCATCCTGCATCGTTTCCAATGCAAACTCTCTGGTTCGTTCTGTTGCGGAACAAGGATTCAATGTATACGGTGCATGGGCAACCACATGTTTGATTTCATGTTCATCCATTAATTTCAGCAGTGCATTGATATCATCTATATCTAACGCTTTTACTTTACTGCCGCGCGGATTTCTCGTAAAAAATTGAAATGTAGTTGCATGAATGGATAATGCTTCCTTCCCCATATGCAAAAAACCTTTTGAGGAAGATAAATGACATCCTATTTGAAGCATAATTGAAATCTCCTAATATCTTATTTCTTTTTTTGTTTTAACAACGTTTCTTTTTCTAAATTCAATAAATAGCGTTTCATATCAAGTCCGCTGGCATAACCTACTAAATCTCCATTGGAACCAATGACTCTATGACAAGGAATGATAATGCCAATTGGATTACGATGATTTGCCATACCTACTGCACGGCAAGCTTTTGGATTGCCAATTGCTTTTGCCATTTGTAAGTAGCTCCATGTTTCACCGTAAGGAATGGTTTGTAATGTCTTCCATACCTTCTGTTGAAACGGAGTCCCCTTCGGCGCTAAAGGCAATTGAAAGGTCTGCCGTTCTCCCTGAAAATATTCCTTCAATTGTTGGTAAGCAGTTTGAATGAGAGACGTTTCCTTTTTTTCATATGGAATGATTTGATTGGGCTGTAGTATTCCTACTTCTGCAATTGCATCGTCTTCTTGAACGATGTATAACATACCCAAATCGGTTTGGTATTGATATTGTACTTTCATACGATCACCCTCTATGGGCATTATAGCATAAAGAAAATTGCGTTGCAATTTTCAACTGATAACCGCTAAACCATTCTTTTAACAGCAAAAATTTTGAATATGGAAAGGCGTTCCTTTCAATATTTATTTTGTTACTGGTATAAGGTTGTTATAACATAAAAAATTGCAACGTAATTTCTCACTATGAATTTTTTGTAACATTCTTAAAATGTATGATCCTATGAATCTGTATTTAAGTTTCAGTTGCAGTGCCTCAAAACACTCAGCCTCATAAATTCTGTTAATTTAGTGTTACGACATTGTAATGATGTAACCGTAATATCTGAATAGAAGTTCCGTGTATATTTCAGTCATTTACACAGAAAATAAAAATGGTGATAACACACATATAAAACTTGAAAAACGAAAGAAATATCTATAAAAAATGATAACCATTTCTATCAGATAAGATTACAGTCTTATCATGCCTTTATAAAATTATCATCTATGAATTCTGTTTACTTTATTTTTCAAAAATAGGTATTCAGCAGGTAGAAATGTGTACCGTAACGGAAATGTTCAAATCCACAAAAAATTGATTTCAAACGGAAAATAATAAAGTGGCAGATAATATTTCAAAATTGCGTGCCAATGATTCTGCTTGACCTTACACAACAATGAAAAAGACCAGGTTTGGATATATGCTATATCCAAACTCTGCCTGACGGATTTACACTACAAAATAGGATATCACAATAAATACAAGTGAAAAACCATAAATAAAAGCCCCGAACACAACTTTGTGCCTCGAGGCTTTCGTCTGGAGCTACTAGCCGGACTTGAACCGGCGGCCTGCTGATTACGAATCAGCTGCTCTACCAACTGAGCCATAGTAGCATAAGAAAGAAGGTATCTACCTTCTTTTCATATTTAACTTTCTGAAATTAACATTCCCATTAATTGATAACCTTGTTCTACATATACACCAGTAGATTCTGCTGTTCTCTCATTATATGCGGTAACCCCATTTTGTTGCGGCGCATTGCTTCTATAAAGAGCAAATGGAACAGGATCAGATGTATGTGTTCTTAAATTTAATGGAGTAGGGTGATCCGGCAACACCATAATGCTAAAGTCTTCCCCTGCTTCTTTCATAGCATTCATAATTGGAGCAATAATTTTTTCGTCAATCAATTCAATGGAACGTACTTTGTTGTCAATATCATGCTGGTGACCACACTCATCAGGCGCCTCTAAATGTACGTAAACAAAATCACTTCCATTTTTCAACGCATCTATGGCTGCTTGTGCCTTACCCTCAAAATTTGTATGAACGGTACCGGTTGCACCTTCTACATCGATGCTGTTTAAACCTGCACAAATGCCAATTCCTTTGATTAAATCTACTGCTGAAACCACGCTGCCTTTTACATGGTATTTTTCCTCAAACGGTGTTAAATTTGGCTTTCTGCCTTCGCCCCAAAACCATACGGAGGATACCGGAGGCAATCCGCGCCTTATACGGCTTTGATTTACCGGATGGTCTTTCAGAAACTCTCTGGAACGCTTCATCATATCCAGCAATAATTCTGAGTTTTGACCTTTAGGTAAATAATCACGAATATTCTTATCCAAAATGTCATGAGGCGGGGTTGTTTGCGCACCATCCTTTGCATCTTTCAATACCAAACAATGACGGTAGCTAATACCGGGATATAACGTTAAATATTCATTATGAAACTGTTCATTTAAATCACGAATGATTTGTGAAGATTCCTCTGTTGTAATTTCTCCCGCACTGTAATCGACCATGGTACAGTCCTCGTAGTTTTCATCATCTGACAAAGTAACTGTATTACAGCGATAAGTTACATCTGTTAAAGATAGGTCAATACCCATACTAACTGCTTCTAACGGAGAACGTCCTGTGTAATATACTTTTGGATCATATCCCATTGCAGAAAGATTTGCAGTATCACTTCCCGGGGGCATTCCTTGCGGCACAGTTTTTGCCAGTCCACAAATACCGTTCGCTGCAATAAAATCCATATTCGGATGCTTCGCACAATCCAAAGGAGTTTTATTCCCTAATTCTTTTACCGGCAAATCAGCCATACCATCGCCTAATATCACAATATATTTCATTTACTCTCCCCCATCCGTGTATAACTATCCTATCATATCGTATTATACGGGAATATGCGAATGTAGTCAAGTGATTTAATGTCATATCATTTGCAATTCAGACAAAAAAACATGTAAAAAATGACTATATGGTGAATAAAAATCACATAAATTTCAAGGAAAATTCTCACCATTCTATAATGGAAAACGAAGAAAGATTTCAGGAAGGAGGAGTAAAATGGCCAGCATAAAAATAGGCAAAAAATTACGTATGCTGAGAGAAAAATTTGGCTATACACAACAGCATATGGCCAATATTCTAAATGTTGATCGTTCTACTTACTCCTATTATGAAACTGAAAAAACTTCACCTGATATTGCAACATTAATCACGTTATCCAATGTGTTTTGCGTAGGGATTGAGGAGCTATTGGGACAAGAAAACTCAACAACTCACCAATTACATGATGCGAAGTATGCCCCTGCTGCATCAAAAAGCAAAGATATTACTTCTAATGACAGTTTTATTTATAATTTATCAGGAGATGAAAAACAATTCATTGCATTTTATCGTGCAATTTCTCCAACAACGAAAAGTGTTGTTTTACAACTGATGAAAGAAGACCTTACCCGCCAACGTTTTCAATTGAAAAATAAAAAGAGCTGAACATAATAAAATTATTATGTTCAGCTCTTTTTTGTCATGATAAAAACATGTTATCTAAAAGTAAGAGAAAACTACTCAATCTCTATGTATGATGTTAATAGAAAGCCTTTGAACTATTACTAAATTTATGATAATATAGAATATGGAGGTGATTTTATGGATTTTGATGCATTAACCGGCGGTGTAGAACCGGGAGGATTGAGAGTAAAAAATGACATACGTCTTTTAATTTGCTATCTGCTTTCCAGTATTAATGCTCCACTCTCCAAACAAGATATTGTGCAAATTATGCAGGAAAATAGCCTTGCCAATTATTTTGAAGTAATGGATTCCCTTTCAGAAATGATTCAAAAAGGTACTATTGATACTGTATCTTTTAACCAATTAAATGAAAAAGAAGATTGTGTCATCTGTAACGATATTACACGCAACATAGCCAAACAGCTTGACAGTACCCTTCCCATATCTGTCAGAGATTGCGCAGTATCAGCTGCATTTAAATTATTGGCCAAGGCAAAACGAGAAAAAGAAAACCACGTTGACATTATTGAGACGTTCGCTAGTTATCAGGTAGAATGCCATATTTCCGGCGGAGAAATGGATTTAATGTCTTTTAAAATATATGTTCCGGACATATATCAGGCACGCATGGTAAAAGAAAAATTTCATGAAAATCCACAACGTATTTATAGTATTCTATTGGCCAGTGTAACAGACGATAAAGAATTACTCTCTGAATTATTTCAATAATCACTCTTAACAGAGTAAAAATATAAAGCAGATACTTTATATATAAAGTATCTGCTTTATTTATTAAGATTAAGATAGCTTTGCAATCACATTAAGAACAATAGGTTAGCCATATGAGTATAACCTTCATATACACCAATATTGTTCATCTCGCCTTCGGAGGGATCGAACATGGTATTATCATTATAAATCAACTTACCTGCCTTACGAACTGTGATAAGAGAATTATAATACCTGTATTCAAATGTTTCACCGTAAGCAACTCTACCACTAGTTAAAATTTCCATCAAAATTAACTTAGAAGTATCGTCCGCAAGTTCAGCATGAATTGTGCTGTCAAATCCGGAATCATAAAATGGAATGGTAGGAAGCGGACTGTATTTAAACAGTGCATTTTTACCTACTTTAATGGTGCAGTCTCTACGAGCATTGCCACCATCCATTTTTGGTGGCTTTCAGGATTAAAACGAGGCTGCTAATTTACATTGTCACGGATATCAAAATTAAGTTCTTGAGTATCGCCTTTTAAGATACCAGCAGAAGCAGTTTGCATCATAACAGTCATATAATTCTTGTTAAGATGAAACGGTTTCATAACTTTAAAAGGGGAAGTGAAATAAACATCACTAACGTAATTTTTCCCGTCCTTAACATCAGCAGTTACGTTTAAAACACAAGTCTTAGCATAATTGTTTTTCGATGTGTTTTCCATATCTTTTCTCCCTGAATTATTTTAAGTCTTCAAGTAGAACGTCAGATTTAATCCAGTCAATGATTTTATCTACGCCCTCGTGGCTTCTAACATTAGCAAAAATAAAAGGTTTGTCGCCTCTCATTTTCTTAGAGTCTCTCTCCATTACTTCAAGGCTTGCGTTTACATAAGGAGCCAATTCGATTTTATTGATAACCAATAAATCGGAACGAGTAATACCCGGGCCACCTTTACGTGGAATTTTATCACCTTCAGCAACGTCAATAACAAAGATGGTAGCATCAACTAGCTCTGGGCTAAATGTTGCAGACAAGTTGTCACCGCCGCTTTCAATAAATACAAGCTCAATATCAGGGAATTTATCTACTAACTCATCTACTGCTTCCAAGTTCATAGATGCATCTTCACGGATAGCAGTATGAGGGCAGCCACCAGTTTCAACACCAGTGATTCTGTCTCTTGGCATAACGCTGTTCTTTGCAAGGAACTCAGCATCTTCTTTGGTGTAAATATCATTTGTAATAACACCAATGCTGTAAGAGCTAGCCATTTCGCGAGTTACTGCTTCAATAAGGGCAGTTTTACCGGAACCAACCGGACCGGCAACACCAATTTTTTTGTAAGCCATAGTTTATTTCCTCCTAAAATCCATTAAGACATATAAAGTCTGCTGTATAGAGTTTCATGCTGCATGCAGCGAACATCAAAACCAGGTGTTGAACGACAAAGTTCTCGTTCTGTCAATGACTCAAGACGGTCTAAAACTTCAGTGAATGTTTTATGACATTCTTTTAGAATTTGTTGTCCCTGGGTCTGACTTAGAGGAATCGTTTTAACACAGCTAACAACCTTACCGGAAGTATTTGTGTATAAGAAGGATTCCATGGCACGTCTCATATCAATACCAACAGCAGCGCAAAATACACCATAAGCAATTGCATAAGTTGGTTGTTTTACTTTTACATAACGCAAATACATCAGAGATGTAATCTACATTCATGCTAATAACGGTTTTACAAATCTAGAGCCAAGCTTCTGTGCAGCAGCACGAATCTCAACCGGAGACTTGCTTGCCTCAACAATCTCTTCCAACTCTACAATTTTATCCAGCTTGTCCTCTTTTGTATACTCATAAGCAAGACGAGCAGGAAGCAATTCAGAGTATAAGAAGCTATTTTTAATGCTGCTTTTCATAAAAGCCAATGCAGTTTCCCCACTATTAACAATATTCTTTTGAATATAAGTCTCTAAACCATAAGAGTGAGAATAACCGCCGATTGGAAACAACGCGTCATTAACTTGTAACAGAATAAATAGTTGATTTTCGTTCATGCTTTTTCTCTCCGCAGTTATTTAGCGACAAAGAAATACCGCCATCATTTTGTCGCTGAAAAATGATGGCGGATTTAACTTCATTGATTAATGCGTATGTGCGTTAATTGAGGAAGAAATTTTCTTCTTAAAGTCGAATTTAACTGTTTTGCGTTCAACTTTAACGCCTAGTTTTTCCATCAGCGCTTTTATTGGAAGGTCTAGTGGAGTAATAAACTGGTAGTCACCTTCGCCTCGAAAAAGTGTAGCGTGTTTGTTTCCAATTTCGTAACATACTTTAGCAACCATGCGAACATCGTTGTCCACTGTCATAACTAAAGCCTCACAAGCAGGAATGTTTACAGCAATAACAGTATCGCCATCAACACCAAGCACGTCATCCTGATTTAAACCTCTGGTTAAAATCTCATTTCCCAGTGAGATACCAAGGTCACGACCTTCTTGAGTTTTTTTCTTATGTAACTTTTTGAAAGCTTCATGCCATTCAATATCTACATAATCAACCTTCAAGTTTTTAAATTGCTCATCACTTAAAGTTCCCAATATTTGTTCACATAACATATTTAAATTCTCCTAATACAGCAATGGTGAACCTCAGCTGTCAATCGTCAGCAAATGGTTCTGTTATGCCCATAATAAGTGCCCCCACATCAACCAAATATAATAGCGTATAATTGAAACATTATACGCTATTATCTATTTGGAAAAGCAACTACTATGTAGTTGGGCCATAGTGGTTACAAAACCACATAACTACATTACGTCATTAATCTTAAGTTTGAAACTTAAAATTAGAATAGGTAGTAAAGTTGTGTTAATGGTAGTTCTTTAGCAACTTCGCAAGTTAGTAGAACGCCATCAGCTTTAACTACATATGTTTCTGGATCAACTGTCAACTCTGGAGTTGCATCGTTGAATTTAAGATCTTTTTTGCCGATGTTGCGGCAGCCTTTAACAGCAACAACTTTCTTTTGTAGACCCAATTTCTCTTTGATGCCGTTATCTAGAGAAGCTTGAGATACGAAAGTGATGCATGTATCATATTTAGCAGCACCGTGTGCGCCAAACATGTGTTTGTAGATGATTGGTTGTACAGTTGGGATAGAAGCGTTAGCGTCACCCATTCTGGAAGCAGTTACAGCGCCGCCTTTGATGATGATCTCAGGTTTTACGCCGAAGAATGCTGGGCTCCATACAACTAAGTCAGCAAATTTACCAACTTCAACAGAACCTACAACATGAGAAATACCTTGTGCAATAGCTGGGTTGATTGTGTATTTAGAAACATATCTTTTTACACGGAAGTTATCATTACCTTCAGCATCTTCTGGTAATTTACCACGTTGTTTTTTCATTTTGTGAGCTGCTTGCCATGTTCTTGTAATAACTTCAGCAGGACGACCCATAGCTTGAGAGTCAGAAGACATGATGGAGAATACACCCATATCATGTAGAACGTCTTCAGCTGCGATTGTTTCTGGACGAATTCTGGAGTCAGCGAAAGCAACGTCTTCAGGAATTCTGTTATCCAAGTGGTGGCAAACCATCAACATATCCAAGTGCTCATCCAAAGTGTTAACTGTGTATGGCATTGTTGGGTTTGTAGATGCTGGCAAGATATTTGGGAAACCAGCAACTTTGATGATGTCAGGTGCGTGACCGCCGCCTGCGCCTTCTGTATGGAATGTATGCATTGTTCTGCCTGCGATAGCATCCATAGTATCTTCAACACAACCAGCTTCGTTCAATGTATCTGTGTGAACAGCAACTTGAACGTCATATTTATCAGCTGCAGTTAAGCAAGAATCGATAACTGCTGGAGTTGAACCCCAGTCTTCGTGGATTTTTAGACCAGCTGCACCAGCCAAGATTTGCTCTTCCAAAGAACTTGAGCAGAGCAGTTACCTTTACCGTAGTATAGTAGGTTCATTGATACTCTTCAGCTGCTTTTAGCATCATAGCTAGGTTCCAAGGACCAGGAGTACATGTTGTAGCGTTTGTACCGTCGTTAGGACCAGTACCGCCACCTGCCATTGTTGTGATACCGCTGAATAGAGAAGTATCAACTTGTTGTGGGCAGATGTAGTGGATGTGAGTATCAATACCACCAGCTGTAACGATCATACCTTCTGTTGCAAGAGCTTCAGTAGAAGCACCAACAACCATGCCTGGTGTTACGCCATCCATAATATCTGGGTTACCAGCTTTACCGATACCAGCGATAACGCCATCTTTGATACCGATGTCAGCTTTGAAAATGCCTGTGTAGTCAACAACAAGAGCATTTGTCAAAACTAGGTCTAGGTCACCTGTAGCACTTGTTGTGTTAACAGATTGTCCCATACCGTCACGTAGTGTTTTACCACCACCGAATTTACATTCATCACCGTATACGGTGTAGTCTTTTTCTACTTCGATGATAAGATCTGTATCAGCCAATCTAACTTTGTCACCAACAGTTGGGCCGTACATCATTGAATATTGTTGTCCAGAAATTTTCATGATCTCATTACCTCCTTATGTGAATAAAATATTCTTATTTTACAAAGCCTTTCAATTTAGCATTGTTCATAGCTTTGTCTAGGTTTGCAGGAACTGCTTGGTCATTTGTCAAGTTGTTTAGACCAAAGGAACGTTTGTTGCCACCCAATTCTACCAAAGTAACAACTTTCTCTTCACCTGGCTCAAATCTAACAGCATTTCCGGATGGAACGTCTAGACGGAAGCCAAATGCAGCAGCTCTGTCAAACTGAAGCATTTTATTTACTTCAAAGAAGTGGAAATGAGAGCCCACTTGAACTGGTCTATCGCCTGTGTGAACAACTTTAACTTGGACAGTTTTTTTGCCCGCGTTAAGTTCGATTTCTCTCTCTACTGGAATAACTTCTCCGATACGCATGTTTCTAATCCCCTCTCTTTAAATTATTGAACTGGATTGTGTACTGTAACTAGTTTTGTGCCGTCTGGGAATGTAGCTTCGATTTGAACGTCGTGGATCATCTCTGGAACGCCTTCCATAACGTCAGCTCTAGTCAACATTTTTGTACCCAATTGCATTAGTTCAACAACAGTCTTGCCGTCTCTTGCAAGTTCATGTAGCTGAGCGCAAAGATAGCCAATAGTCTCAACGTAGTTAAGTTTTACCCCTCTTGCTTTTCTTTCTTCAGCTAGTTTGCCAATGCAGTGCATTTGCAACTTTTCGAGTTCTCTTGGTGTTAATTTCATTTCTGATAACCTCCTATTTCTGTCGAAAAATTTAAACAAAAAAAACGTCTTAAAATGAGTAATTAAGAACGCTTTTGTTTACTAATTTAAAAGCTTCTAAGCTACGAACACATTGTATAACAATTTCGCCTTATTGTCAACTTTTTTTCGTTAAGAAACAACAAATGGTCTAAACGCATAAAAATTTTTCTTCATAATTGTAAATTATGAATATTGCATTAATGAAATAGGGCTTTTGAATACTTTTTTCGGCTTAAAGCATAATAAAAAGACACCCCCTGGCGATTCCAGTGCTGGGAAATATTTCTTTATCCAATTTCTAGAAATAAAACAGCATTTGTCTAAATTGCACAAAAAACAGTAAGCGTGTCTTTTTTTAATAACAGGACATTTGTTAAAAAAACATTATATTTTTGTTTTATATCAAATATAAAGTGTTTATTGCAGTCCCTAATACTACGGAATATATTGTATTCCTTTTTTTGCTTTTTTTCAATATTTTTGTTTATCTTTATACCTTCTTTTCTAACTTTTATCCATTTATCTATAACAAAATATAAAATAAAAATATTTCTATTTAAAATCAACAATGTTATGTCTGAGTTCTCGGACAAGCAATAATTTTAAGAAATTATTTTATTTTCAGTAATTTTACTATTGCCTTATTCATTGATTGCTTGCACTTAACATTGTTGATTTTACTTAATACATCTTCCTGATATATTTGATGATAACGGTTTGCTTTATTGATACATCCTATCGCTTGCGCTACCGTTTCTTTGTATTGTTTTTGCAGCTGTGCAATTTGCTCTTTATGTTCCTCATCCGTATGTTCTTTTACTGCTTCCTGATAAATATCTATAATTTCGTCACTATCACGTGATGGAAAATATTCATGTGGCGATGTGCTATCAAACAAGCAGATGCCTAAGTCGCGAATCACAACCAAATCTAAACTGTTAGGGTCAAACGCACAATGATAGATTTCAACATGATAACCGTTTATCATGGCACGTTCCGCAATCTTTTTCAAAAATGTGGATTTTCCCGTACCCGGTCTGCCTTTTATAAAATATCTCTTTTCAATATCAGCAGTAATATTTTCTATATAATCAATCGGTCCGTGGATAGTAGAAGCACCGAATAAGCGGTTGACACTGCTGCCCTTTTTATTTTGTGTATGTCCGCCCAAAATTTTTAATATAGTATCGGAAGTCAACTGGTTCATCTTAGCAAAATTCATATTGGTAATATAGATTTTTTCCCAGTCATCATGTATCTTTAATGCTTTTGCAAAATATTCATGAGATTTTGTTAATGCTTCCTGCATATCCTGCACAGTCTCATTATCCATCAGTTTGTAAACGGAATATCCGTAGTCAATGTACGCAGGGATATTTAATAAGCCTGTTTTTAACTGAGGTAAAATGATTCCCTCTATACTATTATCAATACAACTGTGAATAATTTCCTGCTGATAACCTTTTTCTGTTGCAATGGAACTGGCTTTTCCTATTAATTCTTCTACAATTGCAGTTGGATAGTTGTCCAACTTAATAACCCGTTCCAGAGGTTCAAAATTGGATTTAAAAAAACTGACAAATCCTTTTGAACTGTTTGTATTGATAAAATAATGGATTGTATTGCCCATCTCATCACTCTCCTGTTTCCTATACTTGTTTCTAGTATATGTGGCAAATATTGGAATATGACAAGCTACCTAATACAGAACTGATTTTTTCGTATCAGATATATATGCAATAAAACACTAAACTTGGACAGGTGTTAATTTATATCATCCATAAAAAAAGAAGGGCTGCTGTAAGCCCTTCTTTCTATTTTTCTTTATATCTTAAAGCTCTGATTGCATTTAAAATTGCCAATACCGCAACTCCAACGTCTGCAAATACCGCTTCCCATAATGTTGCCATACCAAAAGCGCCCAATACCAATGCGGCAAACTTCACAATAAATGCCAGTGAAATATTTTGTATGACAATATTTAATGTTTTTCGGGAAATGCCCATGACTGTTGCAATGCGAGACGGCTTATCGTTCATAATTACAATATCTGCAGCTTCAATTGCAGCATCGGAACCAAGTGCACCCATTGCAATACCAATATCAGCTCTTGCAAGAACAGGGGCATCGTTAATGCCGTCCCCCACAAACACCAGCTTGCCCTTCTTGGATTTCTCTGCAAATAAACGTTCCATTTGTTCCACTTTGTCAGCAGGCAACAAATCAGAATGTACTTCATCAATACCCAATTCATTGGCAACTTGTTCCGCTACAGATTTGCGGTCACCTGTCAGCATCACTGTCTTTTTAATACCAAGCTGTTTCAATTTTGCAATGGCCTCTTTGGCATCCTCTTTAACTTCATCAGTAATTAGAAGATAACCTGCGTATTGATGTTCCACCGCTACATATACAATTGTGCCCACTGCATGAACAGGTTCAAACGAAATTTGCTTCAATTCCATTAACTTTGCGTTGCCGGCATAAACAGTGCGACCGTCAATCTGTGCCTGAATGCCGTGGCCTGCTATTTCTTCCACTAAACCAAGGCGTTCCGGCGTAATCTCTTTTCCATATGCTGTTTCAATAGATGTAGCAATGGGATGATTGGAATGATATTCGGCATATGCCGTTAATTCCAACAGTTCCTCTTCACTCATGCCGTTTGGATGCACTTCCGTTACTTGGAACGTACCTTTTGTAAGCGTTCCTGTTTTGTCAAAGACAACCACTTCCGCTTTGGCAAGAGCCTCCAAATAGTTGCTGCCTTTTACAAGTACACCCCATTTTGATGCACCGCCAATTCCGCCGAAGAATCCCAGAGGAATAGAAATAACAAGTGCACAAGGACAGGAAATAACCAAAAACGTAAGTGCACGGCGTACCCATTCGCTCCAGACGTCTAAGGAATTCATACCAAGGAACAACGGAGGAATGACCGCAAGCAGTACTGCTGCAATTACAACGACGGGAGTATAGTATCTTGCAAACTTTGTAATAAAGTTTTCTGCATTTGCTTTTCTGCTGCTTGCATTTTCCACCAAATCCAAAATTTTAGCAACAGTGGAATCTTCAAATTCCTTTGTAACCTCAATGGTCAATACTCCTGTGTTATTAATACAGCCGCTTAATACACTGCTTTCAGGCTGCACTTCTCTTGGAACAGACTCGCCTGTCAGTGCGGAAGTATCCAAAAAAGAAGTACCCTCCAGCACAACACCGTCCAACGGGATTTTTTCTCCCGGCTTTACAACAATGGTCTCGCCCACTTCCACTTCTTCCGGGTCAACTGTTTCCAGCTTTCCGCCGCGCATGACGTTTGCAAACTCCGGCGCAATATCCATTAATTCGGAAATGGACTTTCTGGAACGATTGACTGCATACGACTGAAACAGTTCTCCTACCTGATAAAACAGCATTACAGCTACACCTTCACGGTAATCCTGCAATACAAAGGCACCCACAGTGGCAATCAACATTAAAAAGTTCTCATCGAATATACGGCCCCTGGCTATGTTGCGCAGCGCTTTCCAAATAACATCTCCGCCAATTATAAGAAAAGAGACCAAAAAGATACCAAACACAATCCAATGATTGATTCCTGCAAATATGTCAATCAAAATTGCCGCCGCATAAATGACCGCGCCAACTATAATACGAATCAGCCTCTTTTTTAACATAGGAAACCTTCTTTCATTATGCTTTTGGCTTCATGACTACATCCGGTTCAATTTTTTTAATGATTTTTTCGGATTCCGCAATCACTGCGTCCATTTTATCCTCATCTGCTTTTAAAACCATTTTTGTAGTCATAAAACTGATGGATACGTTTTCCACATCATCCAGTTTGCTGATAGCATTCTCCATTTTTGCTGCACAGTTTGCACAATCCAAGTTTTCCAATATAAAAATCTTTTTCATAATAAAGTCCTCCAATACACTATTCTTCAATATGTTCCAAACCTTGATTTAAAATGGTATTTACGTGAGCGTCAGCCAACGAATAAAATACTGTTTTTCCCTCTCTGCGGTACTTAACAAGCTGCGCTTGCTTAAGTACCCGCAATTGATGAGATATGGCGGACTGACTCATATTCAAAAGCTGCGCAATATCGCATACACACATTTCTGACTGAAACAACACGTACAGAATTTTGATTCTGGTAGAATCTCCAAAGACTTTAAATAATTCGGCTAAATCGTAAAGAATTTCTTCTTCCGGCATTTCTTCCTGTACTTGTTCAATCACCTTTTCATGTAAATGCATATAATCACATTGCTCTAAAACAGGTTCTTGTTCACTCATATCAACTTCACATCCATTCATATGAATAATTGTTCATATGTTTATTATATGCAGATAACATAAAAAAGTCAACTGATTTTTTTTATTTGCATGAAATTTATGCAGGCAACAAATCACTTTTATATGACAATAAAAGAGCCGCCTGACACGACTCTGTTTTCTCTTCTCTAATGAATTTATTATGCCTGTGCAAGAATGGACAGCACTGTTTGTGCATCTGTGTCCGGCTTTACTTTTTCAAACACATGTAATGGTTCCCTGCTTCGTCAATGATATAAGTAGAACGAACCACACCCATATATGTTTTCCGTATAACTTTTCCTGCCATACATCATATTTTTGAATGGCATCCAAATCCGGTCTGCAAGCAAAACAAAGGAAGTTCAAATTTAGCAGCAAAATTTCCAGATTTTACGCTGTTCTTTACTAATGCCGATGACCACCGCATTCTGTTTTGCAAATTCTCCGTATTCATCGCGATAACCGCAGGCTTGTTTGGTACACCCCGGCGTATTATCTTTAGGATAAAAATACAGCACAACCTTTTTTCCGCAAATCACTGAGAGAAAACCATGTTCCGTCCTTTATCGGGTAAATGTAAAATTTGGTGCTTTTGTTCCTACTCGTTAACATTTTCACTTCTCCTTTACCTTCTGTTTATAATTCTGTTAATTCATAAATATATGCATTCTTTTGTTTTTCCACACGCTGTACCACACCCAGCTGATATAAAATCAGCAATGCTCTCTGGGCAGAAGACAGTGAGATATGAACGGCTTTACTAAACTCTTTGGAAGTAAACTTCTTAGGCAAAGTATTAGGTATAATAGCACGGTAATCTTCCTCTGTCATGAGATAAATCAATTCAACCAACTGAATTGGAATGCGGTCATAACGGGTAGACCCTTTCTTTTTATCTTTGCTCCACCCATTGAGCAAACGGTATTCCTCCAAGTCAATCAAGGCGGCACAAACACAAAAATTAGGATGCGTCAAAAAAGACCGCAATGGATACAATTCCCTGAACAAATCCCAAGCACTGCCTGTTTTGGGAGATTTCCGCCTGCCTGTCACAGTACCTGTCTCTTCGTCCACCCAGCATAAGTATTTGGTATGCGCAATGGGATAAACAATTGTAACAGGCACGTTCTGCAAAAATACTTCCAGCTTACGTTTTAGTTTGCCTAAACTTCTGGTTTGAATTTCAATGATGCCTTCAGCATTGCAAATGTCGGCAACAAATCCATTGATTTTCACTTCATGAAAATCCGAATTCGGTTCAAAATAGAATTTCAGTCCTGCATGCAATACTTTTTCTCCCAGCAAACCAATACTGCCGCGTTTCTGCTCTCTACTACACAAATCCGCACAAATTTGCTCCAGTGTATGTTCATTCTGTTTCAATATACGTAAACCTCTTTACCTGTTTGCCTTGATAATTCACTATTTCATTCCACATAGAAGCAGGACGTACCCAAATACCGCGTTCTCCGTATAATGCTTGATACACCACCATATCCTCCAAGGTTTCGGAGTGTTTTGCCAAGTACAATACTTGATAATGATTTCCTTTATAATGGCGGTACATCCCGGGCAAAATCGACTGCATTGTACTTCCTCCCAATATGATAGATTCCAGCACACAATTTGACAAATTTCTCTGCATTGTGTGATTAAAATTATAATCAGAACAAAAGATAAAGTCAAAACATATTTCTACTTTGTTGTAACTTGCTTGAAAACGGTATATACTGTTTTCAAACAATCTATTGGAAAGAACGGTGAAACCCATGAATATTACAGAACTTGTACAGCAGCAGCGAGATTTTTTTCATACCGATACCACAAAATCCGTTCTGTTCCGCAAGCAGGCATTGCGTAACTTGGCAAAGTGGATAGACAGACATGAACATGATATTTATACTGCGCTGAAGTCTGATTTGAACAAATCTTCGTTTGAGAGTTATATGACGGAAATCGGCATTGTAAAAAATGAACTGCGTCATACATTGGAACATCTCAATGAATGGACAAGACTGAAAAGAGTGCCCACTCCTATGGTACAATTCCCTGCTGTCAGTTTTATCATGCCGGAACCGCTTGGCGTAACTTTGATTATGGCCCCTTGGAACTATCCGTTTCAATTAAACGTGGTTCCTCTGATTGGAGCAATTGCTGCGGGAAACTGCGCTATTTTAAAACCTTCTGCCTATGCACCGCATACTGCCAAATTAATGGAACAAATGGTATCGGAATGTTTTTCTGAAAAGCATATCGCCGTTGTTTTAGGCGGACGAGAAGAAAACACTTTGTTGCTGGAAGAAAAATTCGACTTTATCTTTTTCACGGGCAGTACTTCTGTGGGTAAATTGGTTATGGAAAAGGCCTCCAAACATTTAACGCCCGTTTGCTTGGAGCTTGGCGGAAAAAGTCCTTGTATTGTGGACGAAACGGCAAATATTGCTTTGGCGGCAAAACGGATTGTATTCGGCAAACTGTTAAATGCAGGTCAAACCTGTGTAGCGCCTGATTATGTGTATGTTCACAATACTGTCAAAGAATCTCTGATGTATTACATGAAGCAGTATTTAAGTGATTTTTTGGGAAGCTACCCGCTGGACAATCAGAACTATCCTAAAATTATCAATGAAAAACATTTTCACCGCCTTATGGATTTGATGGACGGTCAGGAAATCATAACAGGAGGCGTAGGCAATGAACATGGACAAATTGCGCCTACCATCTTGGACAACGTACACCCTGATTCTCCTGTCATGCAGGAAGAAATATTCGGCCCGATTCTTCCTCTTTTGACATATCATGACATAGAAGACGTCATTACATGGATACGTTCCCGTCCAAAACCTTTGGCATTATATTTATTCAGCAACTGCAAAACCACACAAAAACGAATTTTACAAAGTTTATCTTTTGGCGGAGGTTGTATCAACGACACCATTATGCATTTGGCATCTCATCATCTTCCGTTTGGAGGTGTTGGTGAAAGCGGTATGGGCAGTTATCACGGAAAACAATCTTTCCTTACATTCAGCCATCAAAAAAGTATTTTAAAGAAATCCAACCGTTTTGATATTCCCATTCGCTATGCGCCTTATACGTCTTTCAAAAAAACATTGCTGAAAACTTTCCTAAAATAGATAAAAAGAACCTCTATGCATATTCGTCTCTTATGCATAGAGGTTCTTTTCTGTATCTCATGTTTATTTCCACAAGCTATTTTGCAATTTTTTGTTTTTTTCACGACGCAGGTCTGTTTCTTTCTGGTCAATGGAAAGAGTACCGTCATCTTTGATTTCAATAACATGGCCTTCTTTTGCTCCCTGCGGCAATTCTGCAATTTCAATTGCAAAAAACTTTTGGTCTTTGTCCTCACAAATAGCATAGGTTCCTTCAAAACGGTCGATTACAATTTTTCTGCTCATGTGATTTTCTCCTTTTATTGTTCCGTTGCAACGGTAATGTCAGCGCCATCGCTCATAAAAATAACAGTGCCTGAACTATCTGTACGATATGTTTTTACATTAGATGCTTCAAGCCTTTGCAATACTTCGGATTTTGGCAGTTCATTTTTGTCCGGCCCTACAGAAATAACTGCCATATCCGGCTGTACTGCATTTAAAAACTCCTGCGTTGTGGAAGTCTTACTGCCATGATGTCCAATTTTAATGACATCTGCTTGTAAATTCGCACCACTGTTTAGCAAATCTTGCTCTTCCTCTTTTTCTGCGTCACCCATCATTAAAAAGGAAGTATCACCGTAGGTTAGTTTTACCACAACAGAATTATTATTCATTGTATCATAAAACTGTAACGGCGCTAAAAACTCAATCTTTAATTCATCAAGCCAAACCGTCTCATTGGGTACTGCTTGTTTGATTGGGACATCTTTCTCCTGATATACTTCCATTGTCGATAGATATTCATCTGTAGAAGGCAGCAAATCCTGCGGCAAGTCGGGCACAATCATTTGATTGACGGTAAAGTGCTCTCCAACTTGCTTTAAGCCCTGCAAATGGTCGTTATCCGGGTGGGTATTGATGACCAAATCAATTTGAGAAACATCCATCTGCTGTAAATAGGTCGTCAGCGTATCTCCGCCGTCTGTGGTTCCGCCATCAATAACTATAGTTTTATCCTGACAGGAAACGACCATAGCGTCTGCTTTTCCCACATCCAGCACATGCAGAGAAAATGGTGCATCTTTCGCAGTCTGCGAAAAGTGACCTAATCCCACCCAACCGAAAATGGTACTCCACCGGCCTGCCAATGCAAAGCTAAGTACAACGGCCACAGCAAAACCTATGGCAACCAGGATGTAAATCAGGTCCTTTTGGACTTTTTGGCGGAATGTTCCGCAGCGGACTTCTTTTCTTTTTCTTCCATGATTCAGCCTGTCCCCCTTTGGACGCGCTTTGTTGCGGGTGCATTGGACGCACCAAACACTTTGCATCATTACCGATTAAGTCAGAACGTCCCGCAGCTTTCAACGCTTCGATTACCAACGCTTTATTTTTTGGATTAAAATATTGCAACAATGCCCGCTGCATTGCTTTTTCTTTGTCTGTTTTGGGTACGTAAACCTTTTCCAATGTATATGGATTAAGCTCTGTATAGAACATACATGTAGAAATGGTACCCGGAGTCGGATAAAAATCCTGTACCTGTTCGGGACGCAGATTTTCCTGCTTTAAGAACAAAGCCAGCGCCACAGCATCTTTTAATGTACTTCCCGGGTGAGAGGACATTAAATACGGAACCAAATATTGTTCTTTTCCAACGGATTTTGTGATTTGATAAAACCGTTTCTGAAACGCTTTATAAGCTTCGATATGCGGTTTTCCCATATGGTCCAACACATTGGCGGAACAATGTTCAGGCGCTACTTTTAACTGTCCGCTAACATGATGCTGCACCAATTCTTTAAAGAAACTATCATCGGTATCCTGCATGAGATAATCATAACGAATTCCCGAACGAATAAACACTTTTTTGACTTTCGGAACCGCACGCAACTTTCTCAGCATATGTAAGTATTCGGAATGGTCTACTTTCAATAATTTACATGGGGTTGGCGCCAAACATTTTTTTTCCTTGCACAAACCGTGTTTGATTTGCTTATCACAAGAAAGACTCCTAAAGTTAGCAGTCGGACCACCTACATCATGAATATATCCTTTAAAGTTTGGCATTTCGGTTAATGCTTTTGCTTCCCTTAATACGGATGCTTCACTTCTTGCTGTAATCTCTCTGCCCTGATGAAATGCAATGGCACAAAAATTGCAGGCACCAAAACAGCCGCGGTTATGAGTAATGGAAAACTCTACTTCCTGAATGGAAGGTACGCCGCCCTCTTTTTCATAACTTGGATGATATGCTCGTTCAAACGGCAATTCATACACCTTGTCAAATTCTTCTTGAGACAGCGGCGGCATAGGTGGATTTTGTACCACAATCATATCCCCATGTCGTTGTATCAATTTTTTTCCGCGTACTCGCGTCCCGTTGCTATCCCGCTGCTGTTTGCAGGCAGGAAATGGCGTACTCCCGCTTTGATTGACATACCTGCTCATAACTGGGGCATTCTACTGCCGGTCCCGGTTTATATTCGTTGGCAGGTACGGCATAACAAGTTCCTTTGATATCCGTCAGTGTGCAAATCGGTTCGCCTTGCAACAAACGAGAAGCAATTTCTATGGTCTGTTTCTCTCCCATACCAAAGGAAAGCAGGTCTGCTCCGGATTCAATCAAAACGGACGGGCGAATTTCGTTATCCCAATAATCATAATGGGCAAAACGTCTGAGGGAGGCCTCCAAACCTGCAATCACTACAGGGGAATCGGGATAAACTTCTTTTATCTTTTTGGTATACACCGTAACGGCACGGTCTGGACGTTTTCCTGCCTTTCCTCCGGGGGAATAAGCGTCGTCGTTGCGTTTTCTTCTGGCAGCGGTATAGTGGGCAACCATAGAATCGATATTGCCCGCAGTTACCATAAAGCCCACTCGGTCACGCCAGTCTCGTTGCCAAAATGGCAATTTTATAACCGTAACTTTCCAACAAGCGAGAAATAATCGCTACACCAAAGGTCGGATGGTCCACATACGCATCTCCTGTTACCAATACAAAATCAGGCACATCCCAGCCCAGTTGCTCGATTTCTTTTTTTGTGGTCGGTAAAAATGCCATTTCCGCACACCTCCTTTTTTATTCTTCTGTATTATCATTTGCAGCATCATTCTTTTGCATGGTCATTTCCAGCCATTGTTGATAGGTAATCAACACTTGACGCGGCTTAGAACCTTCATGGGGACCTACAACGCCCATTTGTTCCATTTCATCAATCAAACGGCCTGCTCTTGCATAGCCAAGGCGTAACCGTCTTTGCAGCAATGAAGTAGAAGCTTGTCCTGCTTCTACAACGCATTTGATTGCTTCATCCATCATAGGGTCTGTGCTCTTTGCATCGGTATTATCTTCATCCCCTTTGGATTTTTCCGCTACTGCATTTTTCTCAATGCCTTCTATGACAGATTGGTCATATTCCGACGGTTTTGATTTTTTTACAAAATTCACAATGGACTCAATTTCACGGTCATCCACATAGCACCCCTGGACACGAAGCGGCTTTTGCGAACCCATTGGAGCAAACAGCATATCGCCTCGTCCCAATAACTTTTCGGCTCCGCCCATATCCAAAATGGTACGGGAGTCAATCTGGGAAGAAACCGCAAATGCAATACGGCTTGGAATATTCGCTTTGATAATACCTGTGATAACATCAACAGACGGACGCTGTGTGGCAATCACCAAATGCATACCTGCCGCACGCGCCATTTGCGCCAAACGGCATATGGAATCTTCTACTTCATTGGGCGCTGCCATCATCAGGTCGGCCAGCTCGTCAATGATAATCACAATCTGCGGCATTTTCTTTAAGGTAACGCCGTCATCACGCACGTATTCTTCTTTGTCGCCAATCAAACGGTTAAAGGAAGCCAAGTCGCGCACATTGTTGTCGGCAAACATTTTGTAACGGTTGAGCATTTCTGTCACTGCCCATCCCAATGCACCCGCCGCTTTACGCGGGTCTGTCACAACGGGCACCAATAAATGCGGAATCCCATTGTAAATGCCCAACTCTACCACTTTAGGGTCTACCATTAAGAATCGAACTTCATCAGGCGTTGCCTTATACAGCAAACTGATAATCAATGAGTTAATGCAGACAGATTTACCGGAACCTGTGGAACCCGCAATGAGCAAGTGAGGCATTTTGGCAAGGTCCGCTACGGTAACTTGTCCCGAAATATCACGTCCCAGCGCAACGGTCAATTTACTCGGTGCAGAACAAAAACGATTGGATTCTACCAAGTCACGCATACGCACAACACCTACATTTTTGTTTGGAACTTCAATGCCGACAGCGGCTTTTCCAGGAATTGGAGCTTCAATACGAACTCCTGACGCGGCAAGATTCATGGCAATATCGTCTGCCAGATTTGTAATTTTGCTGATTTTCACACCTGCGGCAGGCTGCAGCTCATATCGAGTTACGGCAGGACCGCGGCTGATATCTAAAATTTTGGTTTGAACGCCAAAGCTTTTTAATGTTTCTACCAACAGCTGGCCGTTTACCTGCAATTCTTCCGTTACATTGCGTGTATCCAGTTCTTTACTTACCTCAAGCATAGAAACAGGAGGGAATTGATATGTATTCTTTTTCTCGGCCTCTTTCTGTTGTTCTACGGTAGCAGGTACATCAGCGGTTGCTTTCTCCACTGCTTTTGCTGCAAACGCAGCAGCCTCTGCCGCTGTTTCGGAATGCTCCGGTGCAGATACGGGAACATCTTCAACATCTCTCCTTACAGGAGTTGTTTCCTGCTGTTTTGGTTCGTCTAAAGGGATGTCAATGGCAGAAGATACAGTGGCATGTGTTACAGCTGCCTGTTCCGGATGGTCAACACGTACGACAGGAGGCGATGCAGTATCCGACGGGTCAATTTCAACATCTAAAAAGTCTAATTTATGCTGTGTATTTTCTTCTTGTTCGACGGTATTTTCAGTTTGACCTCCAAAGTTGAATACTTTTTCAAGCTTTTTTAATTTCTCGCTTTTTGCCTTTTTAGCGGGTTTAGACTGATATTTCATATAAGCAGGGATTTCATCGTCATCCAAAGCAATATCAATAGGAGCAGAAGCATTTTTTCGATTGTTTTGATACAAAGGAGGCTCTGTATATTCTGCTTTGATATATTCTTTTTGCGCAGCTTTGCGCTCTTTTGCTTCATGAATGTTAGATGCTACTTTGACAGCAGGCTTTGTAAATGCATGAACCAAACTTGGCAATGTCATACCGGTTAATACCATCAGCATGACAAAAAGCACAATCAGAATCACAATTTTGGCGCCGGTAAAACCCAAAATGGATACAATCGGAATACCAAACAAGCCACTGAAAATACCTGCGCCCGAATTCATGGCGCCTTGGTCATATAATCTTGTCATGTTCATGGTAAACGGTAGTTTTTGCTGCTCTTCCGTTACCGTATAAATATAAACCGTAGCACACAGCACAACAATTAATATCACTGTCATAACAATGCGAGATACTGCTCGTGCCTGTGTTCTTCCAAAGGCAATTACAATTGATATGTAACAAAGCAAAATTGGCCATGCCAATGACATAATGCCAAATAAACCTAAAAACGCATGATGCATCCATGCCCAAGCGCTTTCTCCTTGGATACATACCAAACATCCCAGAAAAACGGAAAATGCAAATAATAAAATAGCTACAATTTGATTGCGTTGTTTATGTACTTCTTGGTCACGAGGTTTTCGTGCGGCAGCCCTTGTCTTTGTCTGCGTATTCTTTTTTGCTGCTTGTGTTCGTTTTGTTTTGGTATTGGCCGGCTTTTTGTTCGTTCGTTGTGCCACTGTCTCACCTCTTGTTTTTTGTTATACCATATGTAAACAAGGCAGGCATTCCTGGGTATTTTCCCAACATGCCTTCCTTTTCTTATTTTTTCGTTGTTCGTTTTTTTGTTTTCTTTTTTGTGTCAGCATGGTTTGATTTCATAGCAGCCTTCTCTTCAACAGAAGGTTGCCCTTCTGTGTGCTCTGCATGTCCATGATCTTTTTTATTGTTATCAATCATTTCATACAAACATTCCAGTGCATCGGATAAACTGCCAAGACCGTCAATCAACCCTTCTTTTACCGCATCGGGACCATCCAATACAGTACCTACGTCCATCACCAGCTCTTCTGTGTTCATAGCCAACTGATAAAAGCGTTCAGGATTCATTTTGGAATGCTTGCTTACAAACGTTGTAATACGCTGCTGCATCTTTTGAAAATATTCAAATGTCTGCGGAACACCCAATGTTAAACCATTCATACGTACAGGATGTATCGTCATGGTTGCAGACGGTGCAATAAACGATTTTTGCGCCGCTACCGCAAGGGGAACACCAATAGAATGGCCTCCTCCAAGCACCAGGGAAACCGTTGGCTTTTTCATGCCTGCAAACAACTCTGCCAAGGCCAGCCCGGCTTCTACATCTCCGCCTACGGTATTGAGCAAAATTAAAAGTCCTTCTATCTCGGGTTCTTCTTCAATTGCTACCAGCTGCGGAATGATATGCTCATATTTGGTTGTTTTGTTCTGGCTCGGCAATACATAATGCCCTTCTATTTGTCCGATAATGGTCAAACAATGAATTTTATGCTTTCCGTTATTGGTCAGCACAGAACCCATCTCTTGAATTTTATTCATTTGCGGGTCATCACTGTTCTGCTGTGTATCATCGGGGGAATCGGAATTATTTTCATACGCAAGATTGACATAGGCATCTTCAAAATGAAAGGAATTCGTTTTGTTTGTTGTATGATGCCGTTCTGAATTTTGATGTCGGTTCATCAAAACACCTCCTACAGCACATAGTGTGCCGTAAAATAAAGGAAATCATACGTAAAAATAAAAATTTTCCAAATTTGTCTATGTAATATTGCTATCATAATATTATAGCATAAAAAAATATGTGAAGCAATTTTTTACGAATCAACACCGAAAGCACTCTTGATAACAATTAAAATCCTAAAAATTGCAAGATATTCCTTTCAGTTTTGCCGTTATCATAATGCTTGAACATAATAAAAATCATTTGTACTCAAACAATAATTCTCAACGCCAAAAACAAAAACAGCACATCTTTGGATTTGGATATTGTATGACGATTATAACAACATTTCAATTCAAATTGGGTTTGTATCCCGTGTGTACAGTTGTTATACCACTTGAACCGTAAACAGACAAGATATTTTTGCAAAAAACAAAAATTACCAAAGGAATGAGACCTGCTTTATTTTATAAAAACAGAAAACTCAGATGAAAAAAACAACCTTAATCATTGATATAAGCACTGCAAAAACCGTCATTAAACGTTGACAAGAAATTGAAAATATTAGATAATATGAATAATTATGATATGTGGAAACGAAATGAATGTTACATGAATGGTGTTTCGTACATTGAAAGGGGTATACGATGGGTTACACAATTGCTCAAAAAATTATTAAAGCACATTTGCTCAGCGGTGAAATGACCGTAGGAAGCGATATTGGTCTAAAAATTGACCAAACTTTAACACAGGACGCTACAGGAACCATGGCTTATTTAGAATTTGAGGCAATGGGCGTTCCAAGAGTCAAAACAGAAAAATCTGTTGCTTATATTGACCACAATACATTGCAAACAGGCTTTGAAAATGCGGACGACCACAGATTTATTCAAACGGTTACCAAAAAACACGGCATTTACTTTTCCCGTCCGGGCAACGGCATCTGCCACCAAGTACATTTGGAACGTTTTGGTATTCCGGGAAAAACATTAATCGGTTCTGACAGCCATACACCAACCAACGGCGGTATCGGTATGCTGGCTATGGGCGCCGGTGGTCTTGACGTAGCAGTTGCTATGGGCGGCGGCGCTTACCATATTACTATGCCAAAAATGGTTCGCATTAACCTAACCGGTCAGCTGCAAGACTGGGTTTCCGCAAAAGATGTCATTTTGGAAGTACTCCGTTTGTTAACCGTAAAAGGCGGCGTAGGAAAAATCATCGAGTACGGAGGTCCGGGCGTGGCAACACTGACCGTTCCTGAACGTGCTACCATCACCAACATGGGTGCGGAACTTGGCGCTACCACTTCCATTTTCCCTTCTGACGATGTTACCCGCGGCTTTTTAAAAGCACAAAACCGCGAAGAGGATTGGGTAGAATTAAAAGCGGATGACGATGCAGTTTACGATGAAGTATATGAAATTAATCTTTCTGAACTGAAACCGCTTGCAGCTTGTCCTCACAGCCCTGACAACATCAAATCTATTGATGAAATCGGTGCAAAAAAGGTGGACCAAGTTTGCATCGGCTCCTGCACCAACTCATCTTATTTGGATTTAATGCGTGTAGCTGCTATTTTAAAAGGTAAAACAGTACATCCTGACGTTAGCCTTTCCATTGCACCGGGTTCTAAACAAGTATTTAACATGCTTGCACAAAACGGCGCTTTGGCTGATTTAATTGCAGCAGGCGCACGTATTTTGGAAAGCGCATGCGGTCCTTGCATCGGCATGGGTCAATCACCAAATACAAACGGTGTTTCTTTGCGTACCTTTAACCGTAACTTTGAAGGACGTTCCGGTACCGCTAGCGGACAAGTATATTTGGTGAGTCCGGAAACAGCAGCTGTTTCTGCTTTGACCGGCGTATTTACAAATCCTCAAACATTGGGAGAAAAAGTAGATATTGCACAACCGGAACACTTCTTAATCAATGATAACATGGTAGAACCTCCTGCTCCTGTCGAAGAAATGGATAAAGTAGAAGTATTGCGCGGACCAAATATCAAAGAATTCCCAACTACAAGCGCACTGGAAGAAACCATTACCGCAAAAGCATTACTGAAAGTTGGCGATAATATCACAACTGACCACATTATGCCTGCCGGTGCTAAAATTCTTCCTTACCGTTCCAATATTCCTTATTTATCCAACTTCTGCTTTGCAGTTTGTGACGAAAAGTTCCCTGAACGCTGCCGCAAAGAAGGTCCAAGTATTGTTATTGGCGGTTCTAATTATGGTCAAGGTTCTTCCCGTGAACATGCTGCTCTTGTACCGCTTTATCTTGGCGTAAAAGCAGTTGTGGCAAAATCGTTTGCCCGTATTCACTGTGCAAACCTTGCCAATGCAGGTATTTTGCCGTTTACATTTAAAAATGAGGCCGATTACGACACCATTGACCAAATGGATGAATTGGAATTGCCGAATATCCGTACTACGCGATTGCCAACGGCGGCAAAAGTCATTTTGAAAACAAAACAAAAGGTACTGAGATTGAACTGGAACCTGTATTAACAGAACGCCAGCGCGATTTGGTACTGGCAGGCGGCCTGTTAAACTATACAAGAGAACAAAATCAATAATATTAGGAGGATTGTTTGCAATGGCAGATAAAATTCAAATGAAAACCCCTCTCGTTGAGATGGATGGCGACGAAATGACCCGTATCATCTGGAAGATGATTAAAGATATCTTATTAACCCCTTATATTGACCTAAAAACCGAGTATTATGACCTTGGTCTTGAACACAGAGAAGCAACAGATGACCAAGTTACATTTGATTCCGCATATGCTACCAAAAAATACGGTGTCGCTGTTAAATGTGCTACCATTACTCCCAATGCGGACCGCGTGGTAGAGTACAACTTAAAACAAATGTGGAAATCTCCTAACGGCACCATTCGCGCATTGTTGGACGGCACTGTGTTCCGTTCTCCAATTGTTGTAAAAGGTATTACACCTTTATCCCAACTTGGACAAAACCAATTACCATTGCGCGTCATGCATACGGTGATGTTTATAAAAACACTGAAATGGTAGTAGAAGCAAACAGCAAAGCAGAGTTAGTTGTAACAAAAGCAGACGGTACCGAAGAAAGAGCATTGATTCATAATTTTGAGACACCGGGCATCTTGCAAGGCTTACATAACCTGGATAAAAGTATTGAAAGTTTTGCACGCGCTTGCTTTAATTACGCATTGGATTTAAAACAAGATTTATGGTTCTCCACAAAAGATACCATTTCCAAAAAATATGACCATCGCTTTAAAGATATTTTTGCAGAAATCTACGAAAAAGAATACAAAGAGAAATTTGAAGCTGCCGGCATTGAATACTTCTATACTCTCATTGACGATGCGGTTGCAAGAGTGGTTCGTTCCAATGGAGGTTATATCTGGGCATGCAAAAACTATGACGGCGACGTTATGTCCGACATGGTTGCAACCGCTTTCGGCAGCCTTGCAATGATGACTTCTGTTTTGGTATCCCCTGACGGTGTATATGAGTATGAAGCTGCTCACGGCACTGTACAAAGACACTATTACAAACACTTAAAAGGAGAGAAAACCTCCACCAACTCTATGGCTACCTTGTTTGCATGGACAGGCGCTTTGAGAAAAAGAGGTGAGTTGGACAATACTCCTGAATTGGTTGATTTTGCAAATAAATTAGAGCAAGCATCCATTCAAACCATTGAAGACGGTGTTATGACAGGCGATTTATACGCATTGTCCTCTTTAGAAAACAAGAGAACCGTTGACACAGAAACATTCTTGCAAGAAATCAACAATCGTCTTGTAAAACTCCTATAAAATTGTATTGGAGGTGCTGACTTATGGCAAAAAGTAATTATATTTCTATGCCTGTAATTAGAAGATTACCTCGCTATTACCGTCATTTGACTACATTAAAAAACAGAGGAATCAACAGAGTTTCCTCAAAAGAATTGTCTGAAAATATGGGTCTTACTGCCTCTCAAATTCGTCAGGATTTAAACTGTTTTGGCGGTTTTGGTCAGCAAGGCTACGGCTACATGGTAGATCAGCTCCGTACAGAAATAGGCAATATTATGGGGATTCAAAATTCATACAAGGCAATTATTCTTGGTGCCGGTAATTTGGGACACGCTGTGACTGTTCACCTGTCTTTTGAAATGCAGGGCTTTGTATTAACCGGAATTTTTGACAATGACCCACAAAAAATTGGTACCAAACTAAAAGACCACACCATTTTGGATATCAATGATATTGATGAATTTTATCAAAAAGTAAAACCGGATATGGCTGTTTTATGCGTCCCGCAGGAAACCGTTCCGGCTTTGGTCGATAAACTGTATTCCTTGGGCATTAAAAATTATTGGAATTTCAGCCATTATGATATCAATCCAAAATATTCAGATGCAATTGTAGAAGCAGTTCATTTGGGTGATAGTCTTATGACGCTTTGCTATAGAATTTCTGAAAACATGATATAACAACCTAACAACAAGCAGCAAAATAAACATTGAAAGGAACGTCTTTCAATATTCACAAATTTTGGTTGTTGACTAGACGTTTTAGCATTTATCTGTTAAAAATTGCAAAACAATTTTCTTTAGGCTATAACAACCTAACAACAATAGCAAAACAAATATTGAAAGAAACATCTTTCAATATACACCAATTTTGTCTGTTGACTAGACTGTTTTGACGTATAAAGGCTATAATGTAAGCTACAGGGTGCAAACAAATGTCTGCACCCTGTAGTTTTATTTTTTTAATAAAAATACACTTTGCTGCGTATTTCGTAACAAAGTTGGAACTTTTCATTTAAATCAATACATGATAACATATACTACAATAGAAAAAGCAAAAACATGATCATAGATTATGCTATATTCTATCAATATTTTATGGAGGTGACTGCTATGATAGGTTGGATTATCGCAGGCAGCATTATAGGAGCAATTGTTATCATTCTCATTATTTCTGTTATCGTGATGTATAATAATCTGGTTGAGCGTTCCGTTCGTGTAGACAATGCATGGTCTCAAATTGATGTACAAATGAAACAGCGCTACGATTTAATCCCTAACTTAGTAGAAACAGTGAAGGCATATGCTTCTCACGAAAAAAGCACATTGGAAGAAGTAACAAAATGGCGCGCAGCAGCAATGGAGGCGAAAACACCGGAGGAATTAATGAAAAGCAACCAAAAACTTTCCGGTGCAATTGCCAATATTTTTGCGACTGCCGAAAACTATCCTGATTTAAAGGCAAATGACAACTTTTTAGACCTGCAAAGACAGCTGAAAGAATTGGAAGAAAAAATAGCATTTGCACGTCAATTCTACAATGATACTGTTATGAAATATAACGAATATTTACAACGTTTCCCATCCAATATCATTGCCAATATCTTTAAGTATAAAGAACGCCCATACTTTGAAATGAATGAGGCGGAAAAAGCGGTACCTAAGGTACAATTTTAATTCATGCACTCTTAGGAGAACAATATGACAAAATCTTTACTCATAAAAATTGGAATTTTTCTGGCTGTAACAGCTGCTGTATTTGCAATAGCAATACCGCTTGTTATGAGCAATACTGATTACAAAGGAGATTCCAAACAAGTTCTGGATAACCTGAATATACAAGCAACTGTAACTGACAACGGAGATATGACCGTCAAAGAAACATGGCAAATTACATTAGAAAACAGAGACCAAGCATACCGTAATATTTATAAAACCATCGAACTTCCCTCTGACCAAGTTGGTTCTTTAACGGGTCTTTCCGTATATGATGTTGACAATCACATAACGTACAATTTACAAGAGGTATCTGACCCTGAAAATGCACCTTCCAATCTTCAAAACGTATGTTATTATACGAAAAAAGGCAATACGATAGAAATTGGTCTGTTTATGCCGCGTATTTATGAAGGAACACGTAATTTTGAGATTCAATATACGTTTACCAATTGTATTACGGCTTACCCTGACACGGCGGTACTGTACTATCAATTTATCGGTTCACAGTTTTCCATTCCTATTACAAATATGAATGTGACTGTAGCACTGCCGCAAAATGATACTGCCACAGAAAAGCCTTATGCATGGCTGCATTGTACAGCAGACAGCTTTCTAACCGTTGACTCTCCAAATCAAATATCATTTACTGCACAAAATATTCCCGCACAAACCATGATTGAAACGCGTATTGCAGCACCTCTTGCACTTTTTCCAAATGTAACAAGAACCAGTTCATCGACCAATTTACAAAATATTCAAAACGAAGAATTGGAGTGGGCTACCGCTTATCAGAAAAAGCAAGAGCATGAATATATGCTGGGAGTATTGGACATTTCAATTGCCGCTGTCATCATAGTGATAGCAATCGGTTTGTTTATCCTAACACGTTATCTTACACGTCGTCATAAAGTGAATGTTCCAGAATATACAAGGGAAATTCCAAGAGGAAGCAGCCCGGCTGCTGCAGCGTTGCTATACTATCACTATAAAGGCGGTATTACCCAAAAAATACGTGGATATGTGTTCAGCGCTACCTTAATGAGCCTATCCAATAAAGGTTATTTGGAATTTGGCTCCGATGAAACAGATACTCTGACTTTAACACCAATTGGCAATACAAAAAATGAGACGCTTACTTTAAGCGAACAAGTGATGCTTTCTTTGGTTACAACCATAGCAACAGAAACAAACGGTTCCTTTACGTTAAAACAGTTCTCCGCTTACACAAAGAAGCATGGAAAATATGTAAATACCATGTTTGAAACATTGTTTGCACGCGCAAAAGATGAAATCAGACCATACGGTTATTATGAAAAAAGTCAGTATTTTGTAAAAGTAATCAAATATTTTGGTATAGCAGCAATTGTGGCAGGTGTAATCACCATTTTTGCTTCATCTATGATTTATATTGGAATTGCAGCAATTTTGGCGGGTATTTTCACTTATATCATGAATACAGGTCCTAATCGTCTGAGTGTACAGGGCGAGACAATGTACATGGTTTGGAAAGGCCTTGAGAAATATATGCTGGAGTTCTCCAACATGAAAGAATACGAACTTCCCCATTTAGAGCTATGGAAGGATTATCTGGTATATGCCACTATGATGGGAATATCAGATAAGGTATGCAAACAGCTAAAACTTGCATATCCAAATATAGACAATGATGACTATATGACCTCTACCTTTGGAAATACGTACTTCTACTGGATGTTTATGTCTCATTATCATCATTCCGGATTCCGCAGTGAAAACTTCGCTTCCGGTTTGGGAGATAAATTAACTTCTATCAGCACAGCTGCAACCCGTATTGCAAATCCCCCATCTTCCGGCAAAGGCGGCTTTGGAGGATTTGGCGGCGGTGGCAGTGGCTTCGGTGGAGGCGGCGGCGGATTTGGCGGCGGCGGTGGCGGTGTCCGCTAATATCCAAACTTACAAAAAATCTACAGCTATCTTAACTAAAAAAAGAGCAACTGTTTTCACAGTTGCTCTTTTCTATTTCGATTCTTTATATTTTAATGCTGCACCTACAAAACCTTTAAACAAAGGATGCGGTCTGTTTGGACGAGATTTAAACTCAGGATGGAATTGCACTGCAATATACCATGGATGGTCTTTAATTTCCATCATCTCAACAATGCGGTTGTCAGGTGCTCTTCCTGAGAAAATCATACCTGCTTGCTCCAGTTGCTCTCTATAATCGTTGTTTACTTCAAAACGATGACGATGACGTTCGTAAATTAAATTATCACCATAGATTTCTGCCGCTTTGGTATCAGGCATAATCTGGCAAGGATATTTACCCAGACGCATGGTACCACCAAGCTGCTCCACATGTTTTTGGTCAGGCATAATATCAATCACATGATTTTTACTGTCCATATCAAACTCAGCAGAGTTCGCATCTGCCAGTCCCAAAACATTGCGGCAATACTCCACCACTGCCAACTGCATACCTAAGCAAATACCAAAGAAAGGAATGTTATGAGTACGTACATACTCAATTGCTGTAATTTTTCCTTCTACACCTCTTTGTCCAAATCCGCCCGGTACCAACACGCCGTCAAGATGTCCCAGTTTTGCTTCAACATTGCCTGCATCAATTTCTTCAGAATCAATCCATTCAATATCTACTTTTACTTCATTGCCGATTCCGCCGTGTGTTAAAGCCTCTGCGACACTTAAATAAGCGTCTCTTAACTCAACATACTTTCCTACCATACCAATTTTTACTTTTTTATTGATAGAAAGTGCGGTATTTACCATTTTGGTCCATTCTGTTAAGTCTGCTCCCGGAGTTTCCAGCCCAAAACGCTGACAAACAATGTCATCCAAACGCTCTTCTTTTAATGCCAACGGAACAGAATACAATAAAGGTAAATCTAAGTTCTGAATCACACAATTTTCAGGTACGTTGCAGAATAAAGCAATTTTCTTTTTATGTTCTTCCGCTACTTCCATTTCTGCACGCAGAACAATAATATCAGGTTGAATACCAATGGACAGTAACTCTTTCACGCTGTGCTGTGTTGGTTTTGTTTTTTGTTCACTGGAAGCTGCCAAATAAGGAACCAATGTAACATGAATAAATAAGCAGTTTCCTCTGCCCACTTCAGCGCCGAATTGACGAATTGCCTCCAAAAACGGCTGACTTTCAATATCTCCTACTGTACCGCCAACTTCAACAATGGCAACGTCAACATTTTCTTTTCCCAATGCAATGCGATTTTTAATCTCATTTGTAATATGAGGAATGACTTGTACCGTACCGCCATTATAATGTCCGTTACGTTCATTCTGCAACACATTCCAGTAGATTCTGCCGGAAGTAACATTGCTGTTTTGAGATAAATTTTCGTCAATAAAGCGTTCATAGTGACCCAAGTCCAAATCCGTTTCCGCACCATCATCGGTTACGAATACTTCACCGTGTTGGAACGGATTCATTGTACCGGGATCAATATTCAAATATGGATCGAATTTCTGCATTGTCACTTTCAATCCTCTTGATTTTAACAAACGGCCAAGTGACGCAGCTGTTATTCCTTTTCCTAAACCGGATACCACACCGCCGGTTACAAAAATATACTTGGTAGCCATAGAATCCTCCCAATCAACACTCAGTACACTGATTTATTTATAATAGATAAAATATGGTATAGATATAAAACAAAAAAGATGTTCCCAATGCAAAACCGTTCATGCTGTTGGGAACATAACAATATATTTTTATTATATCTCTTTTTGCATCAAAATGTCAATGAAATCTGTCACTTTTTGCAGTAAATTCTTTCTTTAGGATTGTTGGTCCTGATTTTCATCTTTTTCACGTTTTTGTTTTCCTAATAAAGGCAATTCTGCCATTTTTCCTCTTGCTGCTGCAATCACGCCGTACAAAGCATAAGATACCAATATAATGGTGGCCACAAAAGCTACAATAATGCATAGTGTTTGTCCTACAGAGTTTACTCCCGTTGTTACGTGAGACAAGTCTTCCGGCGTTGGTGTGGGCACGGAATAAGAAAAAATCCAGGAAAAATGCATTCAAAGCCCAAGCAACAGCGCCTACAACCAATGTCAGCAAAGTTAATTTCATACCTTGTTTTACATGAAAACGTACAAACTCATTTTTTCGTTCTGCAAAATAGCTGACAATCCAAACAAATGGAATATAAGCCAGACAAGCAAATAATTTACTCCTGCTCTCCGGCTTCATCGGAATTTTCTCCTTCGCCTGTTTTCCGTCTTGCATACGGCGTTTCTCATAGATTTCCTGCGTATCCACTTTACGGTTGCTCATAGAAATCCTCCTTTCCATTTGTCTTGTGAACACAATTATTCAGCATGATACTGCTCGATTGTAATGCTGTTGATGACAACATCTGTCAACGGTTTGTCCGTATTGCTGTCTGTCTCAACTGCGGCAATGGCATCCAATACATCCAAGCCTTCGAATATCTGTCCAAAAACAGTATGCCCCGTTTGATTTACACTATAATATCCGTCCAATGTTGGACTACCGCCATTTTGCTCGTATAAAGTTTTTACATCATCTGTAATGCGGTAAACATTCGGGCAGCTTCCATATGCCTGCAAAAAGGCAGACTGATTTTGACGGAAATTGTTGTATAAGCTTGTGTAATAATCCCAGCCTTCAAATGATTCCGCTTTTTTCTGATTAATAAAAAACTGGCTTCCGTTTGTATTCTTACCTCTGTTTGCCATAGCAACGGAACCGCGAATATTCAAAAGATTGGCATTGAACTCATCTTCAAAACCCTCCGTTCCCCAAATATTTTCTCCTCCGGTTCCTGTGCCGGTTGGGTCACCACCTTGAATCATAAAGTTATTAATCACACGGTGGAAAATCTGACCGTTGTAATAACCTTGTTTTGCAAGAGTAGTAAAATTCTCTACTGTTTTTGGAGCAGCATTTGGGAATAAACGCATTTTCATAACGCCCATATTGGTATCAATCACAGCGATTTCTTCCCCTTCTGCCGGCAAATCCAATTGATATCCAACCGGTTTATCCGCATCTTCATTGACTCTGGAAACAGTGGAAGACACACTGGATTCTGCTGAAGAGGATTGTGAGGATTGTCCGTTATTTGAACCGCAGCCAACCAACGCAGCACTAATGGCTATAACGGCTGCAAGTAAACCTATCATTTGTTTTTTCATGAAAACATCCTTTCTTATGAAATATGAAGTTACATTTTATTTTAATAGAAAGAGAATCAATATGCAAGTCAATCTGTTGTAATACATAAAAATTCATTTTTAAAAGCAATCAATCAGAAATATTTCTGTTCTTTGTGTATGAATACACATTTATTCGCATATAGATAATTCGGACAATAAAAAGGGAGGCTAATAAAATGAGTTTATACTATCCTGAGGGTTGGATAATAGATACACCCCAAAACAGAGCCGCAATGGCGAATATTTCTACCCTCACAGATGCCTGCCACGAAGGACAGATTTTAGAAGGTCGTGCATTGATATGTGACAGTGCCCACAATTTAATTGTGGACCTTGGCTGCATGAAAGGAATTATTCCAAGAGAAGACAGTGCAATCGGAATTCGTGAAGGAAACGTGAGAGATATTGCAATTATATCAAGGGTAAACCGCCCTGTTTGTTTTATGATTGTAGGTTTTCAAAAAAATGAAGACGGCAGTACGGTAGCAATACTGTCACGCAGAATGGCACAAGAAAAATGTATGGAAGAATTTATCTCAGCCCTACAGCCGGGTGACATTGTAAATGCCAGAGTGACACACCTGGAAAATTTCGGCGCTTTTGCCGATATTGGCTGCGGCATTATATCCTTACTTCCCATAGACGCTATCTCTATTTCACGTATTGACCATCCCAAAGAACGCTTTTATGTTGGTATGGATATACGTGTAGCAGTAAAATCTTTAGACAATGACCGCATTACGTTAACACATAAAGAATTACTGGGAACGTGGGAAGAGAATATTGCCATGTTTCAAACAGGAGAAACCGTTGCAGGTATTATCCGTTCCGTTGAACCTTATGGTATTTTTGTAGAGCTAACGCCAAACCTTGCAGGTCTGGCTGAATTAAAAGAAGGTGTACAGCCCGGACAGCAGGCCAGCGTGTTTATCAAAAATATTATTCCTTCCCGTATGAAAATTAAACTGATTATTATTGACACATTTGAATATCAATATCGTCCTTCTGCGCCCAAATATTTTTATGAAGGAAATCATATGGATCAATTTTTATATTCGCCTCCCTGCTGTGACAAAAGCATTATAACGAAATTTTAGAAGTTGTTTCTAAATCAAAATGTTCCATTCGTACTGTAAACTGCAGTAAATTACATAAGCTATCATGTTTTAAGAAATTTAATATAGGATACAAATAAAAGCAGTTCACATTGTGTGAACTGCTTTTATTTTACAATTACGCAACAAATGATATAGTTTTAAAACGATTGGTTTCTTTCCATATGATACTATACTGCCTGATTTTTATGCGATTGCTTTTTCCCCACTGCCTGAAGCAACATAATAAAAAACAATACAATACCTGCACCCAAGGTGATATGTGAAGCACCGGCAATACCGGATATCATAGCTCCACCATCAAAACCTACTACTTGCATAATACCTCTGACCAGGAACATAACTACCATAAAAGGCAGACCAATATTATATACAATCAGAAACGGTTTCCATAATTTTGTTTGGTCCAACTGAAGCTTGCTGTTGAACAATGCTACTGCCAAAAATATAACTGCGCCCAACATAAATAAATGTACATGGGATACCGCCAAGGTAGTTGTGCCCGTAAAATCAAAAAACTTAGTAAATTCACGGTAAAACACGCCGCAGGCCATTGCAGCAATCGCATATCCAAATGCAATCCAAATAGGTTTTTTCATTACATACACTCCTAACTGCTAAATAAAATAATAATAACTATTATTATAAGTTATTTCGTGAAAAAGTCAAATGCATCTTATATCAATATATTGATTGGCAATTAACCACCATGTATCAAATAGAATGGCAGAACATTTTATGCAGCTGTACCATTAAAACGAAGATTGATAAAGATATATTTAAAAAATTAACAAGAAAAGAGCGCAATTTCAGTATGACTGCTTCTAACGGGACTATTGACGTTATATATTTTTCAACGAGTAAGTTTACTTCTCTTTCCATATAAAAATGACCACGTAATAAAAAAAGAACTGCTCCGCAATATTGCGGGACAGTTCTTTTTATTCATTGTATTATTTTACATCAAAAACAAATGCGTCGTCTCTGTAATCGCAGGTCACTCCATGTTCACTGTCAACTTTTCCTTCCAGCATCAGCTCAGACAATTCATCTTCAATTTTGGATTGAATTGCTCTGCGCAATGGTCTTGCACCGTAAACCGGGTCAAAGCCTGCTTTTGCAATCGCTGCAACCGCTTCATCTGTAAAGGTAATGTCAATATCCAAAGCAGCCAAACGTTCTTTTAGATTATTCAGCATACCAACTGCAATTTTTTGAATATTTTCTTCTGTCAGTTTGTGGAACACGATGATGTCGTCAACACGGTTTAAAAATTCCGGACGGAACAACTTTTTCAGTTCTGCCAATACCAATTCACGAACATCTTGATTGTCTTTCTCGGCAGTTTTCTCCTTATCATCTTCTTTATGACCTTGGAAACCAAGATTTGCTTTGCTGTCTGTAATTAATCTTGCACCAACATTAGAGGTCATGATGATAACCGTATTTTTAAAGTCAACTTTTCTGCCTTGAGAGTCAGTTAAGCAACCATCTTCGAGAATTTGAAGCAACATATTAAATACATCGGGATGTGCTTTTTCAATCTCGTCAAATAAGATAACCGAATAAGGTTTGCGGCGTACTTTTTCAGTCAATTGACCGCCTTCATCATATCCCACATATCCCGGAGGAGAACCAACCAAACGAGACACAGTATGTTTCTCCATATACTCGGACATATCCAAACGAATCATAGCATTTTCATCGCCAAACATTGCTTCTGCCAAGGTTTTGCAAAGTTCTGTTTTACCTACGCCTGTTGGACCAAGGAAGATAAAGGAACCAATTGGACGTTTCGGATCTTTCAGACCGACTCTGCCGCGACGGATTGCTTTTGCAACTGCCGTAACGGCTTCATCCTGACCAACAATGCGTTGATGCAATACCTCTTCCAATTTCAGTAAACGTTCGCTCTCTTCTTCTGTTAGCTGTACTACAGGAATGCCGGTCCAAGTAGATACAATATTAGCAATATCCTGTGGTGTTACTTCACCGTTGCCGCTTACTTTTTTCTCTTTCCAAACTTCTTTTCCTGCTCCAAACGTTCTCTCAATTGTTTTCTTCGTCACGAATTTTTGCTGCGCCTTCAAAGTCTTGTGTATTGACAGCAGCAGCTTTTTCCTGCTCCAATTGTTTGATACGTTTTCCATATCCTGAATGTCATTAGGCTCAGTGAACGCTCTTAAACGCACTCTGGATGCAGCCTCATCAATTAAGTCAATCGCCTTGTCAGGTAAGAAACGGTCGGCAATATAACGGGAAGAAAGTTTTACCGCAGCATCAATTGCCTCATCTGTAATTTTTACTTTGTGGTGCACTTCATATCTGTCACGCAAACCTTTTAGAATTTGAATTGCTTCCTCTTCTGTCGGTTCGCCTACCATAACAGGTTGGAATCTGCGCTCCAAAGCGGCGTCTTTCTCTATATGTTTGCGGTATTCATCAATTGTGGTTGCACCAATCAATTGGAATTCACCGCGAGCTAAAGATGGTTTTAAGATATTTGCAGCGTCTGCGGAACCTTCTGCCGCACCCGCACCGATAATGGTATGGATTTCATCAATAAACAGGATGATGTTGCCGCTGTTTTTTACTTCCTCCATTGCTGCTTTGATGCGCTCTTCAAAGTCGCCCCTGTATTTGGTACCGGCAACCATACTGGTTAAATCCAGTGCAACTACACGTTTATCTTTTAACAGCTCGGGTACTTCTCCCTGTACAATTTTCAAAGCCAATCCTTCGGCAACCGCTGTTTTACCAACACCGGGTTCACCGATTAAGCAAGGATTGTTTTTGGTTCTTCTGCTTAAAATTTGAATCACACGCTCAATTTCCACTTGTCTTCCGATGACAGGATCTATTTCACCTTTTTTGGCCAGTTCTGTTAAATCTCTGCCGAATTGGTCCAAAGTTTTGGTTGCGCTGTTACCTTTGCCCTTTGCACCCGGCTGTACAGCACCTGTGGTATTGTCATCTTGTTCACCGCTGCTTAGGGCATTGCGGATTTCTTCCATAATATCGTTTTGACGTACTCCCAGCATTCTAAGGAAACGTACACCATAGCTGTCGCCTTCCTCCAATACTGCAATTAACAAATGTTCTGTGCCAACGTAATTGTGATTTAATCTGGAAGCTTCCATCACAGCAATTTGTAAAATACGTTTGCTGCGTGGGGTAAAATCATCTAAAGACAGGCTGGTACGGCTGCCTGTGCCTATTTTCTCTTCCATGCACTTTGTAAATGCTTCTTCCGTAACGCCAAGTTTACTTAAAACTTCTGCTGCTACGCCTGAATTTTCTTTTAACAAACCAAGAATAATATGCTCACTGCCAATATAAGTATGACCCATGTCTTCTGCTGATGTTAAGGCTAAGTTTAATGCGTTGTTTGCTTTTTCTGTAAATCCATCGAATCTATACATATCGTTTGCCTCCTATCAAATTGCAACGTTGTTTGTTTTCCTTTTATTTTAATCCTTCGCTTACCATGGAAGCACGAAGAATATCTCTTTCTTCTGCTGATAATTGTTTTCCTTTCATTGTCATCATGGTAGCCGGTTGTGTTTGAATCATCAGTTTATTTAATGTTTCATAAGATATGTCTTTGATAAAGCCTGACGCCACGCCAAGGCGGACATTGGAAAGCAATTTCATAAATTCTTCCGTACTCAAAATCTTTGCACTTTTTAATATGCCAAAAGACCTTGCTACAGCATCTTGCTTTTTCACATTCTCCATCAGACTTTTTCTGATATTGCGCTCCTCTTCCACAAGCTGCATGACAATGCGTTCCAGATTTTCAATGGCTTCCTTTTCACTCAGACCCAATGTAACCTGATTGGACAGTTGATACAACGCACCCACAGGCTCGGTTCCTTCCCCGTATGTGCCGCGCAGGGTTAAACCCAATTTTGACAAATTATCGGAAATACGTTTAATCATTCCGTTCTGCTGCAGAGACGGCAAGTGAAGCATCAAAGAAGCTCTCATACCGGTTCCTAAATTTGTGGGGCACTGTGTTAAATAACCCAATTCAGAATCAAACGCAAAGTGCAGTGTATCATTGAGTGCAGAATCAATTTGGTCAGCCAATTGGTATACAGCGCTTAAATCCATACCTTCTTTCATCACTTGAATGCGAAGATGATCCTCTTCATTTATCATAATGGCAATACTATTGTCTTTTGATAACAATAATCCCCGCCCTTTTGGATTTGAAATAAAGTCCGGACTGACCAAGTGGTTTTCTACCATAGATACAGCTTCAATTTTATCTACTTGTTCCATATCTATATAAATCAAATTGCGTAAGGTAGCATTTGTACTTTGTTTTGCTGCCTGCACAATGTTATCCCTTACCTGCCTCTTTGCTGCTGCTCATTCATGCGAATAGGAAACGGTATTTTTTGCAGGTTTCGTGCCAGACGAATTCTGGAACTGATGACAACATCGCCTTCTTTCCGCTTTTCTCAAACCATTTGATATCCATTGTCATTCACCTTACCTTTCTTTTCCTGTTCTGTTTATTCCAATTTCTCTGATAATGCTTTAATCTTGTCTCTTAATTCTGCTGCCAATTCAAAATTTTGCTCGTCAATTGCCGTTTGCAATTGTTCTTGATACTGTTCTATTTCACTTTTTTCTTTCGGCGGTTCTTTTTCTTCTGTTTGTTCCACTACCTGCAAAGCAGTTCCCATTGGAATTTTTCCTATATGGTGGGTATTGCCGTGCATTCTTTGTATAGAAGGCATCAACTGATTCAAAAATGTTTTGTAACAGTCGGCACAACCAACTTTGCCTGTATCGGAAATATCTGATAAAGAGGCACCACATACAGGACAGCGGAGTGTATCTTCCATAAGAGAATTTTTACCAAAGAAACTGCTGAAAAATTGATCAAATGTGTTGCTTGGGAAGAATGAATTGCCATATCCCATTTTTTGCGCACATTCGGAACAAAGTGAGTGTTCCGTCAATTCTCCATTAATAATGGTTTTAATATGTGTATTGGCAGGACGTTTTCCACAGGATTGACATAACATATGAATTCCTCCTCTAAATTATAATTGTGTAATTAACATATTTTTAAACACGGATGCTCTTAATTGATCTCGTTTTTCTTGCGGTACAACAGCATAAGCTTGGTTTGATACGGCTGCTGCCATTGCTTTTAAAGTATTGGCCTGCACCGCTTGCTTTTGTGACAAGGAATGAAGGATAGATTTTGCTGTTGCGGCATCCAGGGTATCCCCTATATTATGCATAATATGCATAATATAGGATTCTTTGTTGTAGCTCATACGCGTAATGCGAATATATCCGCCGCCGCCGCGCTGACTTTCCACTAAATATCCTTGTTCGGGAGTAAAACGCGAAGTAATTACATAATTGATTTGACTTGGCACACAGCCTATGGTATTTGCAAGTTCGTTCCGTTTAATCTCCACACTCTCATCTTCGTTTTCCTCCAATAATTCTAATATATAGTTTGCAACATAATCGCTGATTCTCATTTGATAACCACATCCTTTATCAAAATCATTTTTGACTTCGACTTTCTTTGACTTTAATATTATTATACACTTTCAATTCAAATAATCAAGGTCAAATAAAGTCAAACAACTGTTAAATTTCTTAATTTTTTCAAATTATCTCTCTCATTCTTTTATTTTCTAATAATATCTAGTTTTTTCTTTTGTTTTAATAATATTTTTATTATCATATGTAATTGGAAAGAAACCAAATAAATTCTGTAACACCTTTTTGGTATTCGTAATAATATGGAATATAAAACAAACAAGGAGGAAAACATTATGTGTAATTCTAACGTATTCGGTGGCGGTTGTTCCTGGATCATTATCATCATCTTAATCCTACTTTGCTGCGGTGGTTGCGGCGGCAGCAATTACAACAACAACGGCTGCGGTTGTGACAACTGTGGCTGCGGCTGCTAATTTCGTTTGTAAATGATATAAAAAAGGGCTGCGACTAAAAAGTCGCAGCCCTTTTTTATGTTATAACATAAAATAAATTGTACAACAATTTCTGACACCTAAACGCTAAAACGTTCTTGTCAACAACCAAAATCTTTGATTTTGTAATTGTTGCAAGGTTGTTATAACATAGAGGCGAAAATAGATGGAATGGGGTATTCCCTTTCATATAAATCCATTACCAATTGTTTTCCTGTCTGTGTTTTAAAATATTTTTCTTTCGCAATTTGTATTTGCTCTTTGCTCATTTTCTCTTCAAACATATTAACCAAAAAATCAGCCTCTATCAAAATTTGATAATCAATATCATCTACACTTTGATAAGTGTGATGATGTGCAATTAGAAAACAAATACGCTGTACCATATCTTCAGGCACATTGCAATCCTTTAAAAGTTTCAGTGCAATAGGTGGTCCCTCTATTTCCTGATACTTTCCTGAACAGGATTGATATTTTGCTTCACTGGGACGAATACCAATGTCATGCAAAACAGAAGCCATTTCTAATATCGTTTGTTTTTTCTCTGGAAGATGTTCCTCTTCCCCAATTATCTTGGCAAAACCATATACTTTTAGTGCATGGTTGACCAATTCGGGACAACCATAATTATAGTCAATCATTTTTAGCATTACTTTATGAATCACATTACTGCCTCCCTACTTACATCTTAAAATAACAGATTTTTTGATTCAAGAAATATCTTCTCTAAATGAATCATGAAGCTATCCTTTGTTTTATAAGAAAATGCACGCTTTTCTTTAACATGATATCCACTTTACTGTGTAGCAAGCAGATAACTTGCATCTATTCTGCGACAAATTTCTTTAAAAGGTACAGAACCATCAAGAATAATCGTGCACCAATGTTTTTTGTTCATGTGATAGCCCGGAAAATACATTTTATAATCTACCAAAGCCTCCAATTCTTCCGGTAACATACGAAAATCAAAAATTTCTGCCGGTTCATCTTCCAGAAGTCCCAATTTTTGCTTTGATACCGTCAATAATATACCGTACCATTTTTGCGTATCCTTCCTCCGCCAAATTGCATTTTTCGGAAACTTTTTCCATAAAAATTCCAATTCATCTCCGTATGTTTTTCTAACATAATCTATTAATTCATTTGATTGCTTTGATTGAAATATATCTGTCTGGAAGCATTGAGTGGCAATTTCCAACAGTGTTTCCTGATACTCATATTTAACCGTTTCTACAAATCCTCCTGTTGCATGACCCACCAGATGTAATGTATAAAGCTCATTTAAAGAAGGATCTATAATTTCTGTAGAAATTTCACCTTGTGGTGTAACGTGAACGTTTAATAGAAATCCACTTTCTGATAAAGTCTTACGATAAATATAGCCAGATTCTGTTTGTACAAATCCAAACTGTAACAGCTTTGATAGATTTACTTTTTTATTACTAAATATACTGTACATGATGTTTGACATATCACACCTCATAAACGTATAGCTATATTTTTATTGCTTTATACTATCAATATTGTACCACATTGCTTTCAGTAATTCCACACAATGCAGCACAAGTAACCTCGCTTAAGTATCGAAGTGTAAAAACAAAAATTATAAAAATTCATTTACTTTCTAATATGATAATGATACAATAACAGTAAATTGCAGGGGGACTGAAAAGTTGAGAAGGTAGAACCTGACCCTTTGAACCTGTCGGTTAATACCGTAGTAGGGAGACAAGCCATAACATCATTGTTGAACCAATATTTTGTTATTTATTGTCTGCCTATTTCTAAATTTAGGCAGACTTTTTATTTTTACATAAGGAGGAATGATTGTGAAACATGCGTTAACCATTGCAGGTTCCGACTGCAGCGGCGGAGCCGGTATTCAAGCGGATTTAAAAACATTTGCCGCACACGGTATTTACGGTATGAGCGCAATTGTATCTGTGGTAGCAGAAAATACATGCCGCGTACTGGATATTCAGGATATTACGCCGGATATGATTGAAAAACAAATCATTGCTGTTTTTGAAGATATCGAGGTACACGCTGTAAAAGTGGGAATGCTGTCTACTCGTGCCGGCATGCTGGCAGTGAGCAAAATGTTAAAGCAATACCGTCCAAAACACGTGGTAATTGACCCTGTTATGGTTGCAAAAGGCGGCTGTGCTCTGATGCAGGAGGAAGCATTATCTACATTAATCGAAGAAATGATTCCTCTTGCCGATGTACTGACACCAAATATTCCCGAAGCAGAAGCCATTACAGGTATGAAGATACAATCGGAAGAAGAACGCAAGAGGGCTGCTGTTTCCATATATCAAATGGGCGCAAAGCATGTACTGATTAAGGGAGGACATCTATCTCAGGAAGAAGATGCCACAGATTTGCTGTACGACGGCAATTCTTTTCAGACATTTGCTACCAAACGGATTCCTACCAAGAATACGCATGGTACGGGCTGCACATTTTCCTCTGCCATTGCTTCAAATCTCGCATTGGGTTATGCAATGCCGCAAGCAGTCGCCAATGCGAAAGATTATGTCACTATGGCAATTACCCATGCATTGGAAATAGGCAAAGGTCATGGCCCTACACACCACTTATATGACATTTATCAAAACAGACTGACCGTAAAGGAGAACGAACATGAATTATAAAACACAAATGGATGCTGCAAAAAAGGGCATTTTAACAAAAGAAATGAAAACTGTTGCACAAAAAGAATTTATGGACGAAACCAAACTAATGGAATTGGTGGCTAGCGGACGCGTTGCCATTCCCGCAAATATTCGTCATACTTCTTTAAGTGCTGAAGGCATTGGCGAAGGACTAAAAACAAAAATCAATGTAAATTTAGGAATTTCCGGTGACTGCATTGACTATACCAATGAAATGAACAAAGTAAAACTTGCCATTGATTTTGGTGCGGAAGCCATTATGGATTTGAGCAACTATGGTAAAACCCATGATTTCCGCAAAGAATTAATCGCATACTCTCCTGCTATGATTGGTACCGTACCAATGTATGACGCCATTGGTTATTTAGAGAAAGACCTTATGGATATCAAAGCAAAAGACTTTCTAAAAGTAGTGCAAGCCCATGCAGAAGAAGGCGTGGATTTTATGACCATTCATGCAGGTATTAACAAACGTGCCGTAGAATGCTTCAAACGCACCAAACGCATGACCAACATTGTTTCCCGCGGCGGCTCTTTATTGTTTGCATGGATGGAAATGACCGGAAACGAAAATCCATTTTACGAATATTATGACGAAGTATTAGACATTTTACGTGAGTATGATGTTACCATAAGCCTTGGCGACGCACTGCGCCCGGGAAGTATTCACGACAGTTCGGATGCAGGGCAGTTAAGCGAATTGATTGAACTTGGCAACTTAACCACATTGGCTTGGGAAAAAGATGTACAAGTGATGGTAGAAGGTCCGGGACATATGGCAATTAACGAAATTGCAGCAAATATGGCAATTCAAAAACGCTTGTGCCACGGTGCGCCGTTCTATGTGCTTGGCCCATTGGTAACAGATATTGCTCCCGGCTATGACCATATTACCTCTGCCATCGGCGGAGCCATTGCGGCAACTTACGGCGCTGACTTTTTATGTTATGTAACCCCTGCCGAACATTTGCGTTTACCTGACTTGGACGATGTAAAAGAAGGCATTGTTGCATCTAAAATTGCGGCTCATGCAGCAGATATTGCAAAAGGAATTCCTCATGCAAGAGATATAGACGACAAAATGAGCGATGCCCGCAGACGCATTGACTGGGAAGAAATGTTCTCCCTTGCCATTGACAAAGAAAAACCAAGACGATATTTTGAAAGTGCCCCCCCTGCCGACAAACATTCCTGCTCTATGTGCGGTAAAATGTGCGCTATGAGAACCACCAACAGAATCTTAGAAGGACAAGACGTGGTACTTCGTGACGACGAGAAATAAAAATTATGACACATATTGATTATACTTTATATCTGGTTACAGACCGTTCTGTGATGTCTGCAAAATCGTTGGAACAGGCAGTAGAGCAAGCAATACAGGGTGGCTGTACTGTAGTACAATTGCGTGAAAAATATGCATCTTCCCGTGAATTTTTTGAAACCGCACAAAGAGTAAAACAAATTACGGATTCCTACCATATTCCGCTTATTATCAATGACCGTACAGACATTTGTCTGGCTGTAAATGCAGCAGGTATTCATATTGGGCAACAGGATTTACCCGCTAAAATTGTCCGCAGTATGGTAGGACCTGATAAAATCATAGGTGTATCTGCCGCCACATTATCCGAAGCCATACAAGCAGAACAAGACGGTGCCGATTATCTGGGAGTGGGCGCCATGTTTGCTACCTCCACAAAAACAAATACACGTCCTGTTACGATAGAGCGGCTTACTCAAATCAAGCAAGCCGTGCAAATTCCCGTGGTTGCAATCGGTGGTATACAGTCATCTAACGTGACAACACTTACAGATACAGGCATTGACGGAATTGCAGTGGTCTCGGCGATTTTAGCACAAGAAAATATAACACATGCTGCCGAGCAATTAAAAGCATGTTTTACAGGAGCCGGACATGAAGTTTAAAGGCGCTGTTTTTGATTTAGACGGAACATTATTGGATTCCATGGAAGTTTGGAAAAACATTGATATAGAATTCCTTTCAAAGCGTGGATTGGAAGTTCCAAAAGGCTACAGTGATGAAATATTGGCCATGAGTTTCAGAGAAACAGCCGAATATACCATTGCACGGTTTGGACTTCAAGAACAACCTGATGATGTTATGCATGAATGGAATCAAATGGCCATAGAGGCATATGGGCATCATGTGCAGTTAAAGCCAGGCGCAAAGGAATATCTTCTAAAAATAAAATCCCATGGCATTCGTTTAGGGGTATGTACTGCCCTTTCACAAAAGTTATATTTGCCTTGTCTGCAAAATAATAACATCTATGAATTGTTTGACGCTTGTATCTCCACAGATGACGTCAGCCGCGGTAAAAATTATCCCGACGCTTGGCTATTGTGTGCGGCACGTTTGGGAATTTCTTCTCAAGACTGTATGGCGTTTGAGGATGTTCTTCCTGCAATACAAGGAGCAAAAGCAGCACATATGAAAATTTGCGGTGTATTTGATAAATACTCTGAAAAAGACAAAGCGGATATCTTAAAATTATCTGATATGTACATTCACAGTTTTCACGAGCTGCTGTCAGAATAAAAACGGATTACATTCATTCGGCGATTGAAACTGTCTAAAACGAGATTCCTTTTCACCATGAAATGAAAGAAGCTCTCTACGGGTTCCCCTTTCTCTGTCTGGAATGTTCCCACTCAAATGAATAGCTATTAAAACCGATGACAACACTTTCACATCTCCTTTATCGCAAGATGCAATTCTGTACCTATCATAAAAAAAGCTCTCTATTGTGCTGAATCATATCTGATAAAAACTCACTCTATTCTATCCGTTACGGTTGAGTCACCAGAATTTCCGCACACGCTCCGAAACGTCCTAATATACGCTATTTTCGCGTTTAAGCAATAAAGACTCAGCACAGAATGTTAGCCTCTGTGCTGAGTCTTTTTACGAATGCTTGTTCCAAGATTTGAGTATGCTTTGGTGCTCTTTTGGGCATGAATGGGCATTTCCTTTGTTTCTTTACCATCAAGCCCTTCTGTTTGTTATTTTTCTTCTAATGAACTTTGATTATGCTATGTTCCCGTCCTTTGATAGGCGGAGGCTTTTTTCGGCTCTGCGTTACCATTTACACATTCTAACCATAATAGTGTAGCGTTTTATCTTCCTTATGATATCCAAAATAAAATCCAACTTTGGTCAGAAATTCTCTGTTAATATCATAAAAAAACGGGCTGTTTTCACAGCCCATTTTTCTGTTTAATTTTTTCCCATAGCTTCCAAATATTCATCAAAGGTTGTCATACGGTCGATGATACCTTCATCTGTAATTTCAATAATACGATTTGCGATGGTTTGTACAAATTGGTGGTCATGAGAAGCAAATAAGAGAATGCCTTTAAAGTCAATTAAACCGTTGTTGACTGCTGTAATAGACTCCAAATCCAAGTGATTGGTTGGTTGATCCAGAACCAAAACATTGGAGCCGTACATCATCATACGGGAAAGCATACAGCGAACCTTTTCTCCACCGGAAAGTACATTGACCGGTTTTAGCACATCATCACCTGAGAACAACATTTTTCCCAGAAAACCTCTCAGATAAGTTTCTGTAGTATCCTGTGCATACTGTTCCAACCACTTAATAATGCTTTCATTACAGTCATTAAAGTATTCGGAATTGTCTTTTGGAAAATAGGATTGAGTTGTACTTACTCCCCATTTATACGAACCTTCATCCGGCTCTAATTCACCCATTAAAATTTGGAATAAAGTCGTATTCGCAATATCATTTTCGCCGACAAAGGCAATTTTATCCCCTTTGTTCACACGAAATGAAACTTTGTTCAGCACTTTTACCCCATCTACTGTTTTAGAAATATCTTCTACCGTCAAAATCTCTTTGCCCGGTTCGCGGTCCATTTGGAATCCTACATATGGATAACGGCGAGTTGAAGCGGGCATTTCTTCCACTGTCAATTTCTCAATCAACTTTTTACGGGAAGTTGCCTGTTTGGATTTTGATTTGTTGGCAGAGAAACGTTGAATAAAGTTTTGCAATTCTTTGATTTTATCTTCGTTCTTTTTATTTTGGTCACGCATCACACGCTGCATGAGCTGGCTGGATTCGTACCAGAAATCATAGTTGCCTACATAAAGTTTGATTTTATTATAGTCAATATCCACAATATGAGTACAAACGTTATTCAAGAAGTGACGGTCATGGGATACCACAATCACAGTACCATGTAATCCATTAAGAAATCCCTCCAGCCAGTTAATGGATTTAATATCCAAACCAAGTTGGTAGGTTCGTCCAAAAGGATAATATCAGGCTGTCCGAACAAGGCTCTTGCCAACAGTACCTTTACCTTTTCACTTTCTGTTAATGCACTCATTTGCATATATAGCATATCTGTTTCCAATCCAAGACCTTGCAGTAGTTTACCTGCATCGGTTTCGGCATCCCAACCGTTCATTTCTGCAAATTCTGCTTCCAGTTCTGCTGCCAAATGACCGTCTTCCTCACTGAAGTCCGGTTTTGCATATAACTCGTCTTTTTGCTTCATCACATCGTACAAACGCTGATTGCCTTGCATAATGGTATCTAAAACCGTAAATTCTTCATATGCAAAGTGGTCTTGTTTCAATACGGACATTCTACACTTAGGGTCAATGGAAACATCACCTTTGGTTGGTTCCAATTCAATCCTGACAATACTTTTAAAAATGTAGATTTACCGGCTCCGTTAGCGCCTATCACACCATAACAGTTGCCGGGAGTAAACAACAAATTTACATGAGAAAATAAATCTTGACCGCTAAAGCCAACACTTACATCAGATACTGTAATCATAGTTCCTCCAGTATAGTTGAATTTTATTATGAATCGTTCTAATCATTGTATCATAAATTGCAATTTTGTCAAAATATCCTGTGTTCAGTTTCGATAAATGGTCTTAGAAACCACAATGGTATTTCTCCGTTCAAACATATCATCCAAAAGCGCGTAATAACTGCCCGGTGTAACAATTCCGCTGACATCCAATACATCCAACCCTGCAGAACCTGTAATATAATCAGCCAATTTTACACAGTTGGTATTGATGGCAAAATAGGTTTTAAACTCTCCTGATTTGATTTTGTATATCTTCGCACCTGTTGCTTTTTACCAGTTCGCTGGCAGCATCATTACAAGGTTCCTCCTGAGACAGTGTTCCATTTTGTATCCGTTCGTATCTTGTCTGCCACGGCATTGCTACCTGCATAATTTCGTCTATTTTTTCTTCCACTTTCTTTTTTTGAGCATCTGATAAACAAAGGCCGAAACCTACCAATATTTTCTTTTCAAACGATAAACAATGGCGTATATACAGTTCTCTGGGCGCCTTTACAATGGTCCCCTGACTGAACATACCAAAAAATTTATGCTCTGTTTCGTCATACGCTCCATAAGAATACACGGTATCTCCATAACAGAAATCGGAATGACCAAATTCATTTAAATTCTCTCCGCATAAATGGATAAATACTTCTAAATCCACCCGTTCTTTTCCTTCAGGTGCATTGATTTCTTGAATCATATTTGCTTTTACATTATGTTCTCTGAAATATTTATTAAAATTGCTCATTAATCTGGACGGTATAAAGGCAGTAATAAATAACGGAAGCGGAATACGAACTCTTCTTGAAGTGTTATCATCATTTAAATTCCATTTAAAAATTTCCGAAAAGAAATCAAACAGGACAGTAAGCCCATATAAAATCATATAGATGCCTACAATACGCAAAACGGTTGTGCTTCTCATAAACGGATTCATAAACAATATAATTGCAAATGCAATTGATAAAATCGAAACCAATGCACCAATCAGGCGGCCTTGAGACTGCTTTTTGATTGTTTGTATGCAAATAGCACCTCTGATAATACCTGTACATAAAAACCAAAGTGCAAAAATCCATGTAACAGATACAATGTAAAACCAAGATAATACAAATAGACTGGCTGCAACGACAACGTATGCCAGGCCAATAAGCACACCTTGTATCATATGTTTATTTAAAATAATGCCTACCGCATGTGTGATACCTGCCACTATGATTGCAATTGCAATACCAATCATCAGCACACGGGAAGCCAAATCATGGTCGATTAAAATAAAGATACCAATTCCCAAAAACAAAACGGATGTTACCAGCAAAAGCAATGGATTCACAACTTTCGCTTTGATATTCATTCTGTAACCTCCTCAATTTGGTAATATTACTCTTCTTTCCAGCTTTCAAATGCAAAGAACATGCCAAATAATCCAAGTGTAATGGAAACGGCCGCGCAGGTAATTGATACCACTTCCAAACGAAAGGGACTGGTAAACGCGGCAACAATTGCACATATGATTGCAATGCCGAAAAAAATCCATGCAATTTTTCCTGCCATATACATACTTCCTTTTCATGAAAAACAATTCAATCACTAATTAACGATGATTAAAAACCTTTACACCAAATTGACTACCACATTTATATCCTCGAATATATTGCTGCAAAGTAGTGCTTCAACTCCATAAATCGAAATAAACGCACTTAATCATACAATAGATTTCATAGATACAACTTTCATGATACCTAACACTGTATTTGTTCTATGATTGTTTCTTGGCAGAGCTTCAAAGTAAATTTACTTCGCCTTATTTGGAAATAAGAGATTACAAAGCGTTCCAAACTGCTCCATGGTTAATTGTTCTGCCCTGGCAGTTGGCTCAATGCCTGCCTGTTGTAAAGCTGCAGATAGTTCCTCTTTTGATTTTCCAAGGCCGGTATTCAAAGAGTTCAAAACTGTCTTTCTGCGTTGCCCAAATGCTGCTTTTACCAATTTGAAAAACTGTTTTTCTTCTGTTTCCAATTTTACGGGAGGTTCCTTACGGATATTAAGCCGAATCACAGCCGAATCTACATTGGGAGCAGGAAAAAAGCAGTCTCTGGGTACATCAAATAATATCTGTGGCTGGCTGTAATATTGCACCGCTACGCTGACTGCACCGCAGGCACGTGTACCGGAAGCTGCACAAATACGCACAGCCGCTTCTTTTTGTACCATAACCGTCAGAGATTCCACCGGAAGCTTTTCTTCCAGCAATTTCATGATAACGGGAGATGTAATATAATATGGAAGATTGGCACAAACCAAAACATCTAAACCGGAAAATTCATCCTGAATCAGTTGATGCAAATCCACTTCCATAACATCTGCCTGCACAACTTTTACATTATTAAAATCTCTCAGTGTTTCTGCCAGTACAGCAGGAAGCCGTTTATCTAATTCAATTGCTACCACTTTATTGGCTCTTGCTGCCAATTCTCTGGTGAGCACACCAAAGCCGGGACCAACCTCAATCACTCCTTTGGTTTGGTCTGCCCCACATTCTGTAGCCATTTTGGGACAAATTTCAGGATTGATTAAAAAGTTTTGTCCCAACGCTTTTGAAAACTGAAATCCGTGACGGGACAATAAGCTTTTTACGACATTAATATCTGATAGATTTTTCATGCAGTCCTCCAGTGAAAAGGATATTTTTCGATTCTTATGATAATATTGTTATTATATACCAACCGCTCTATGCAAACAAGAGCAAAAAAATCATAGCTGCGGTGATAAATGTCGCAGCTATGATTTTTTACATAATAAAGCCCAATAACTCTTGTGTAATAAATGCTACAACAACCGAACTAACAGCTACCAACAACAATCCTCTGTTGAAATAAGCTAAGACCATTGCTGCCAGCATACCTACCAAACCGCCCAAAAAGTATACCAGCGAAAAACCGCCGTCCGGCGATGTGGAAAATAGAATGCTCGGAAATGTCATAGCACCAAGTACCGCATAGGGCACATATGCCAAAAATGATTTGATAAATTGATTCTCAATGGTTTTACGGAAGAGAACCAGCGGCAGCATTCTTGGCAGATACGTCACCAACGCCATAATTAAAATACTAAGAAGAACATAAGTATAATTCATGATTCCTTGTCCTCCTTAATTGGAAATTTCCAAGCTGCAAATGCCGACGCCACCACTGCACAAATGATAATGACCCAACCGTTGGACAATTGATTTAAAACAGGCGTCCAATAAAACAAACAGCTGATTGCAACCGAAATGAGGATGACGATTGCAATGGATTTCATTTTTCGTGCAGGAGGAATAATAATGGAAATAAACATACCATATATGGCAATTCCCAATGCACTGCGAATAGCAAAAGGCAAAAATCCCGTTACGGTTGCTCCCAACAAAGTTCCTAATGTCCACCCCAGATAAGGAGTTAACATCAAACCTGAAAGGTATCTGGCGCCTACTTTGCCTTCCTGCTGCATAGCGACTGCAAATACTTCATCTGTATTGCCAAACGACAGCAATGCACGCTCAATTCCATTCATACGCTTTTCGATTTTTTGAGAAAGCGACAACGACATTAACAGATAACGAATATTAATAATAAACGTTGTAACCAACATTTCAACATACATACCACCGGACACAATCAGGGCAATTCCTGCAAATTGTCCTGTACCGGTAAAACAGGTCATTGAAATCAGAACAGCCACCCAAGGCGGTAAGCCGCCTTCGACTACTACCATACCAAAGGTAAAGGCAACCGATAAATACCCCAAACAAATGGGAAGCCCGTCTCTCAATCCTCGACGGAAGGTAAGATGGGAACGTTCCTCCGCAGAAGCTTTTGCAGTTGTATTCTCTTCTGCCGAATTTAATTCAGCGGCATTAGATTCTTCCGTACGTGTTTTTTCTTTATAATCCATGAATACCCCCACTCTCAAACACAGAGAAAAGCTCCAATGATTGGTTGGAGCTTTTCTTTATGAATATCTTAACATGAAAGCAGTTGGCAGACAAGGTCACCCATTTCAGAACAATTTACCAATTTCATACCTTCTGTGTGAATATCGGGAGTACGTGCCATGGTCAACGCCTTAGATACAGCGTCTTCAATTGCTTGTGCTGCTTGTGGCTGATTCAATGTATATTTCAGCATCATAGAAACGGACAAAATGGTAGCAAGCGGATTGGCTTTTCCTGTTCCTGCAATGTCAGGCGCACTGCCATGAATTGGTTCATACAGGCCAAACTGATTTTCCCCAAGACTTGCAGATGCCAGCATACCAATGGAACCGCTAATCATAGAAGCTTCATCCGAAAGAATATCACCAAAAATATTGGAAGTTAAAATAACATCAAATTGTTTTGGATTACGCACCAACTGCATTGCACAGTTGTCTACATACATATAGTCTAACGTAACATCCGGGTATTCTTTTGCAATTTTGGTAACGGTTTCTCTCCACAAACGGGAGGACTCCAACACATTGGCTTTATCAACGCTGCATAGGCGTTTGTTTCTCTTTTGTGCCATTTCAAAACCGATACGCGCAATACGCTCTACCTCTTTTACAGAATAACGTTCCGTATCAAATGCAGATTCTACACCATCAACCGTATCACGGCCGCGCTGACCAAAGTAAATGCCTCCTGTTAATTCACGTACTACCATGATATCCAATGCGTCTCCAATGATTTCTTCTTTTAGAGGGGAAGCATCGCGAAGCGGTTCAAAAATAACTGCAGGACGTAAATTTGCATATAGTCCCAATGCACCGCGAATGCCCAGCAAACCCGCTTCAGGTCTTTGACTGCCTGATAAGGAATCCCATTTTGGCCCTCCTACAGCACCAAGTATGACAGCGTCGGATGCTTTACAAGAATCCACGGTCTTTTGCGGCAATGGTTCGCCTGTTGCATCAATCGCTGCACCGCCAATATATTCTTCCTGATAATTTACTTTAAAGTCGAACTTTTCAGCAGTTTTGTTCAACACTTTGATTGCCTGATCTACAATTTCAGGGCCAATGCCGTCGCCCTTTAATACGGTGATTTGATATTCTTTCATGATGTACCTTCCTTTTTATATGAAATGATAACGTTCTGTTTTATTTTTGTGCACGATTGATGGCACAAATAATACCTTTAATGGAAGCCAAACTGATATTGCTGTCCAAACCAACGCCGAAAATAGTGTTACCATTGGGACATTCCAACTGAATATAAGAAATGGCTTTTGAGTTTGCACCTTCTGAAACAGCATGCTCACTGTAAGATACAAATTTATAATTTGTAATTCCAACTGTTTTCAATGCATTAAAGAATGCGTCAATCGGACCGTTGCCCACACCGGAAATCATATGGTCGGTATGTTCAAAGCGCAGATTTCCTTCAAAGTGAACTACTGTTTCATTTTCCACATCATTTTCTTCATAAATTTTATAGCTTTTTAAGTTATATGGTTTATGAACATGTAGATACTCTTCTTCAAACAATGCAAAAATTTCTTTCGGCATAATCTCTCTGCCGGCTTTGTCACATGCGGCTTTCACGATTTTGCCAAACTCAGGATGCATGGCTTTTGGCATTTGATAACCAAAAATCTGCTGCATGATAAAAGCAGCACCGCCTTTACCTGACTGGCTGTTAATACGAATAATCGGTTCGTATTGTCTGCCCAGGTCTGCAGGGTCAATTGGCAAGTATGGTACTTCCCAATACTCTGAGTTGTTTTGTTTCATATAGTCAACGCCTTTATTAATTGCGTCTTGATGAGAGCCTGAGAAAGCGGTAAATACCAGTTCACCTGCATATGGATGACGTTCATGCACTTTCATTTCGGTACATTGCTCGTATACTTCTTTGATTTTGTTCATCTCTGAAAAGTTTAATTCCGGGTCAATGCCTTGTGTGTACATGTTCATTGCAACATTCATAATGTCTGCGTTACCTGTACGTTCGCCATTGCCGAACAAAGTACCTTCCACACGGTCTGCACCTGCCAAAATACCCAACTCTGTTGCAGCCGTTGCAGTGCCTCTGTCATTATGCGGATGCAGGCTGATAATTGCGCTGTCTCTTCCCTTCAAATGACGGCAGAAGTATTCAATTTGGTCCGCATGCTGATTCGGCATCATACCTTCAACGGTATTCGGAAGATTTAAAATTACTTTATGTTCCGGAGTTGCACCCAATGTTTCCAATACTTTGTCACAGATTAATACAGCATTGTCCATTTCAGTGCCTGAGAAGCTTTCAGGAGAATATTCAAAACGAATATTGGCGCCTGTTTTTGCAACTTCTTGCTCAGTTAGTTCTTTGATTAATTTAGCACCTTCCACTGCAATATCAATAACACCTTGCATGTCTGTATGGAATACTACTTTACGCTGAAGTGTAGAAGTAGAATTATAAAAGTGAACAATTACATTTTTTGCACCGCTGATTGCTTCAAAGGTTTTTGTAATCAAATGCGGTCTTGCCTGTACCAATACTTGGATGGTTACATCATCCGGAATTAAATTACGGTCAATCAATGCACGCAAAATTTCATATTCTGTTTCGGAAGCGGATGGAAAACCTACTTCTATTTCTTTAAAACCAATGCCAACCAAAGTTTGAAAAAAGAGCAACTTTTCTTCCAAATTCATTGGATTAACAAGCGCCTGATTGCCGTCGCGCAAGTCTACGCTGCACCAGATTGGCGCCTTCTCAATGACTTTGTCAGGCCATGTACGGTCCGGTAATTTCACAGGTTCAAACGGAATATATTTTTCAAACCCTTTTTTCATGATGATTCTCTCCTTTATATCAATTACAATTTTTACAAACAAAAAGCCCCGAACAGCTGTACAACATACGCTGTTCGGGGCGAATATATCAATTCGCGGTACCACCCAAATTCGGTTTGTGCTCACGCAGCAAACCCTCACCATCTCTAACAAGATTCGGCCTATAACGCAGCCTTACGTCCGTCCCTATGAAATCATCAGGCCGGCAACTCCGGGATGAGCTATACATACCAGGTTCAGTGCTGCCTCACACCAACCGGCAGCTCTCTGAAATTCTGTCCCTGCTATCTTATTCCCTTCAAAGTCTTTCACGGGCTATCTGAAATACTTCAGATAAATTTACTTGTAAAATTATTATACGCATAATGCATGTGATTTGTCAAGGGTAAAAAGAATTTGTCTTTCACAGAAACCTAACATGACAGTACAAAGTCTTTGACACACCACTCTGTATTTTATTACAACATCCATTTTAAGATTCTGTTTCTTCTTTATCACCAAACGCACGGTTTGCCGCTTCTCTTGCATAGTCTATGACAGTATGTTCCCTATTTTGCTGCTGTTCTCTCGGAGGAATGGTATCGTACACTTCCGCTACCATCGAGCGCATCCAAAGACCTGGTGTAATACGCAAAGAATAGCCATGTCCCGGCTCTACCATCCAGTCATAAAACGGCGCTCTTGGCAACCCATAGGCCGATAAAATAGACATAATGGTTCCGCCGTGTACCATCAATACAGCCGATGTCTCTCCAGTACGCATCATACGTTCCACAAATGTTTCAAATTCCATACAGACGCGCTGCATAAAGTGGCCTCCATCTTCCCCTCCGGGCGGAGACATGGTGGAACCGCTTTCCATCCATTGGATAAAATCGGGGTCATGTTCCAAATCTTTTGCTGATTTTCCTTCCCATTTTCCAAAGTTACATTCTTTAAAACCTTCAACGACAATTGGTTCTGCATTGGGATAAATGAGTTTTAAACTATCCACGCAACGACTCAACGGACTGGTATAGTAAGCTTGAGCGTACGGATAACTGTTTTGCTCTGCCAGCTGTTTTAATTGTTCTTTACCTTCCTTGGATAAAGGGGAATCCGTTACTCCAATATACTGGCCGAGTAAATTTCCCTGAGAAATACCGTGGCGAATCAAATGTATGGTATAAGACTTCATATATTTTGCTCCTTTTTTGCCTCAGATACGACATATAGTGTCTTTACAAAGCGTTATATTTATTGTATACTTTACATATTGTTAAGTAGTTTTCAAAACTATGATATCAGATGAAGGGAGGTACCTATGTGAACGACGCATTCCCACGAATTATTACTTTGTTGCGAAAAGAACGCGGTCTGAGCCAAAAAAAGGCTGCAGAGGAATTACAAGTTTCCCAAGCGCTGTTATCGCACTATGAAAAGGGAATCCGCAAATGTGGCTTGGAATTCGTAGTAAAAATTGCAAACTTCTATAACGTATCCTGTGATTACTTATTGGGAAGATCTCCAAACCGTTCAGGTGCCACCATCACAATAGATGATTTACCGGAAGACACGGAATCAAAAGGAAGGCGCAAAACAGGCATTATTGCTACCTTAAATAAAAAATTGATTATGAACTCCATTCATGTCATTTACGGTATTTTACAAGAATGCAATAACCATGCACTGACAGAAGAAGTCTCTTCTTTTTTATCTACAAGCATTTATAAAATCTTTCGCTTGCTGTATTCTGCCAATCCTAAAAATCCCCAGGGACTCTTTGCCGCACCTTACAAAAGACACTTTGGTCTTGCCAATGCTTCTATGGAACTATCCGAAGCAAATGCGGCTTGTCTCATCAGCGGAGAAGCTGTAGAGAATTTGGAGCCGCTTGAAAAAGAAAAAGCTCCCCATTTATCTCCCGAGTCCATTACAAAAAAATATCCTTCTTTTGCAGCTTCCCTATTTAATCTGATTCAAAACGTAGAACAGAAAATGGGAATCAAAAAGAAACAAGATCATTAAAAGGACACTTGTATTATAACAAGTGTCCTTTTTATTTGCAAATATCTGCACGATTATTCCAGCTGTTTTAAATTGTTATGTTCTTTTCTTCTGCTTAAATATTTCTTTGTTTCTTTTATTACTTGATTTGATAGTAAAAAAATAGCTACTAAATTTGGTATTGCCATAAATCCATTTAACGTATCACAAATGTCCCATACCAATGTTAAATCCATGCCGCAGCTGGCTGCTGCAAAAAAAGCAAATAGGATACGATACGGTATCAACAATTTATCTCCGCACAAGTATCGCAGTCCGCATTGTCCGTAGTGAGACCATCCCAACATGGTTGCAAATGCAAATAAGGTAATAGATACAGAAATAACACCGTCTCCAAATACTCCAAATACCGTGTGAAATGCCGCTGTACTCAGTGCACCGCCATCTTTGCCCGTTGTCATAGCTCCGCTGCATAAAATACAAAGAGCTGTGATGGTACACATGACAATGGTATCGGTAAAGACCTGAAAAATTCCCCACATTCCCTGCTCTGCCGGCTCTTTGCAGTCCGCTTCCGTATGCGCCATGACCGAAGAACCCAATCCTGCCTCATTTGTAAAGATTCCCCGTGATACCCCGCTGCGCAGAGCAATCATCATAACAGAACCGCTGATGCCCCCTGTTGCACTTTGTAAATTAAACGCGCCGGAGAAAATTTGACCAAACACACTTGGAAGCATCGTTCCATGTACCGCAATGACAATGATACCTGCCAAAAGATAAATACCCGCCATAATAGGCACTACTTTTTCCGTTACTTTTGCAATTCTCTGGATACCGCCGCTTAATACAATAAATACAACCAGCGCAACAACAACACCCGTAATTGTAGTATTTACGCCAAAGCTATCCCGTAAGGCTCCGCCAATTGCATTTGCCTGCGCCATATTTCCCATTCCAAAGGAAGCCAGTACGCAGGCAATGGCGAATACAATGGCAAGCGGTTTGCATTTTAATCCGTATTCTATGTAATACATGGCGCCGCATTTTCCGTTCTTATCTTTTTTTCGATATTTCATACCAAGTACTGTTTCCGCATATATGGTCATCATTCCCAATAGGGCTGAAATCCACATCCAAAAGATTGCGCCGGGACCTCCAAGTGTCAGCGCAGTTGCTACACCCACAATATTGCCCGTACCTATGGAACCTGCCAATGCTGTTGTCAGTGCCTGAAAGGGAGAAATGCCGTCATTGCTTTGTTTTTTTCTCCGAAACATACCGGCAAAGGTGAGTTTCATCCATAAACCTATTTTTGTAAATTGAAAAAAACGCAGCCTAACGGTAAATAAAATTCCCGCAAGCAAAATACATATTAATACAGGCCAGCCCCATAGAATAGGTTGTATAAAATGATTTACTTTTTCTATCACCTGCAACAACCTTTCAACCGCCTTTCTTTTCCATTAATCTTATTAGATTGTATTCTCGCAGTATCTATTTCATGTATCTTTCACCATAAACATAAAACGTGAAAGCCAAATTCTCTTCTTTTGAAAATGAAATTGTTACAAATATCAACAGTTGCCTTATGCTATAATTTGAACTTACTGCTTTGAATTATGGATGTGCGATAGAACAATAACAATGTTAAATTTTTGTGCATATTTTCTTAACATTGCCGAATATCAAAAATAATTTTTAGGATAATAGCACCAAAATCCTTGAAATTTCCAAAATTTATGCTATCATTAAATTAGACGAATATAGGATGCGAAAGGGAGTTATATATTGTGAAAAATATCAACAATCAAGAAAAAAATCAAATCCCGTTACAGTTATTTCATCAAGGAACCAATCCATATGCATATGAGTTCTTAGGAGTACATAAAACTATAACAGACGGCGCTCAGGGAATGGTATGCCGTGTTTGGGCTCCAAATGCCGTTTCCGCTTCTATTGTTGGAGATTTTAATGAGTGGAATTCCTCTGCGCATCCTATGGAAAAAATCAGTGACGGTGTATGGGAATGTACGTTGCCGTTTGAATTTGCTCAGTTTGAAACTTACAAGTTTTTAATCGAAGACGACAATGGCAATTTCATTTATAAAAGTGACCCTTACGCACACCATTTTGAGACAAGACCGGGAACAGCCTCCAAATACTACGACCTTTCAGGATACCGATGGAACGATTCCGATTGGTACAAGAAAAAAGAAAAACACCCGCACTATGAACAACCTGTCAATATCTATGAAATACATTTGGGTTCCTGGAAACGCTATCAAGACGGACATGTATTCTCTTATGAGAAAATTGCGGACGAGTTAATTCCATACATGAAAGAAATGGGTTATACCCATATTGAATTAATGCCTATCACCGAATATCCGTATGACGGCTCTTGGGGATACCAAGTCACCGGATATTTTGCACCTACTTCCCGTTACGGGGAACCAAAAGAATTCATGAAATTTGTAGACAGATGCCACCAAGCGGGTATTGGTGTGATTATGGACTGGGTTCCGGCGCATTTTCCGAAGGACGAAAGCGGACTTGCCCGTTTTGACGGTACTGCCTGCTATGAATACGCCGACCCCAGAAAAGGAGAACACAGCGATTGGGGCACTTTGGTATTTGATTACGGAAAAACAGAAGTAGTGAACTTTTTGATTTCCAGCGCTGTTTTTTGGCTGAAAGAATTTCATATTGACGGCTTCCGCGTCGATGCGGTTGCCTCCATGCTTTATTTGGATTACAGCCGTGAAGACGGACAATGGGTTCCAAACAAATTTGGCGGAAAAGAAAACTTAGAAGCGGTTGCATTTCTGCAAAAATTAAACGAAGTCGTGTTTGAGCTTTTCCCAACCGTTATGATGATTGCTGAAGAATCCACTTCTTGGCCCATGGTATCTAAACCTACTTACTGCGGCGGCCTTGGTTTTAATTACAAATGGAATATGGGCTGGATGAACGATATGCTCAGTTATATGAGCCTTGACCCATTATTCAGAAAAGGTAGTCACGACAAACTGACATTCTCGTTTTTTTATGCATTTTCAGAAAACTTTATTCTACCCATTTCTCATGATGAAGTGGTACATGGCAAATGTTCTCTCATCAATAAAATGCCGGGCGACAATGACCAAAAACTGGCAGGTATTCGCGCTTTTATGGGATATATGATGGCACATCCGGGCAAAAAGCTAATCTTTATGGGTACAGAATTTTGTCAGTTTATTGAATGGAATTATGAGCAGGAATTGGATTGGCTTTTGCTTGCTTATCCGTTTCACCAAAAAGCAAAGCATTTTTTCCAATCATTAAATCATTTCTATTTGAATACACCTTCTTTATGGGAAGTTGATTTTTCTTGGGAAGGCTTTTCCTGGATTGCTCACGATGACAATGAACAAAGTGTCATTGCATTCCGCAGAATTGATAAAAGCGGCCACGAAATCATTGCCGTATGTAACTTTGTACCCGTACAACGAGAGCATTACTGTATTGGCGTACCATTTGCAGGCACGTATGAAGAAGTCTTTACAACAGATGCGGAAGAATTTGGCGGAAACGGTATTACAAATGGAAATGCAATCAAAACCTTGGATGAACCTATGCATGGCTTTGAGCAATGTATTCCGCTTACCTTGCCACCGCTATCCGTTATTTATTTAAAATGCAAACGCCGCAAACAGACCAAAGCGGCTGCACATACAGACAAAACACCAACCAAAGTAACGAAAACTGCGAGAAAAACAGCAGACAAAAAAACGAAAACAACAGATAAGAAAACGAAGAAAAAAGCGGATTAATCCGGCAGCAAAACGCATACATCAAGGAGGAATGAATATGTTACCAAAACAAGAAGTAGTTGCCATGCTGCTTGCAGGCGGACAAGGCAGCAGATTAGGAGTATTGACAAAAAAACTTGCCAAACCGGCGGTTCCTTATGGCGGAAAATACCGTATTATAGATTTCCCACTGTCTAACTGTATCAATTCCGGCATTGAAACCGTAGGTGTTTTAACACAATATCAACCGCTGATATTAAATGATTATATCGGCAGCGGACAGCCTTGGGACTTAGACCGTCTGGATGCCGGTGTACATGTTCTTCCTCCCTATCAGCACATTGACGGTTCCGATTGGTACAAAGGAACCGCAAATGCAATTTATCAAAATATCAATTTTATTGAACGATATCATCCGGATTACGTCGTTATTTTATCAGGCGACCACATTTATAAAATGGATTATTCCAAAATGGTAGCGTTCCACAAAGAGCATCACGCAGCATGTACCATTGCGGAAATAGAAGTTCCTATGGAAGAAGCTTCCCGATTTGGCATTTTAAATACATACGAAGACGGAACCATTTACGAATTTGACGAAAAACCAAAACAGCCTAAGAGCAACAAAGCATCTATGGGAATTTATGTATTCAGCTGGGATAAATTACGTAAGTACCTAACTGAAGATGAAGCAAACCCAAATTCCAGCAATGACTTTGGCGGAGATGTTTTACCCGCAATGCTGGGGGCAGGAGAAAAAATGATGGCTTATGAATTTTCAGGTTATTGGAAAGACGTAGGCACCATTGATAGTTTATGGGAATCCAATATGGACTTGCTCAATCCAAAAGTCCCTTTGGATTTAAGCGATGAAAGCTGGAAAATTTATTCTCGTAATCCAACACTCCCTCCTCATTATATTTCCAATGAAGCACATGTACAAAACGCTTTAATTGCAGAAGGCTGCGATATTTACGGAGCATTGGATTCCTCCATTGTATTTGAGGATGTTACCATCGGAAAAGGCGCAGTCGTCCGTGATTCCATTATTATGCCGGGTGCAAAAATAGAAGAAGGCGCAGCGGTACAATATGCAATTATAGGAGAACAAGCTGTTATAAAAGCAAATGCTGAAGTGGGAAAACGACCCGAGGATATGGAAAATTTAGAGCAGTGGGGTTTAACTGTAGTAGGCGGCGGCTATATTGTAGCACCTAACACAGTAATTCCTCCCAAAACCATGTTAGATGCAGACGACCAAAAGGAGGAAATATAATATGCGCGGCAATAATGTTGTAGGTGTTTTATTTTCTAATGTACATGATGATAAAATTCGTGAACTGACAGAAAGACGTACCATAGCTTCCGTTCCTTTCGGCGGCAGATACCGCTTAATTGATTTTCCTCTTTCCAATATGGTAAATTCGGGTATCAGTAAAGTTGGCGTTGTGACAAAAAGTAACTTCCAATCTTTAATGGATCATCTCGGTTCGGGAAAAGCATGGGATTTATCCCGTAAACGCGACGGTCTTTTCTTTCTTCCTCCTTTTGGAAAGCAAGACCAGGATATATCCAACAGCCGTATTGAAGCGTTGGAATCCATTCGTCATTTTTTGGTAACATCAAAAGAAGATTATGTTTTGCTCAGCGACTGTGATATTGTCTGTAATATTCCCTATCACGATGTAGTGGAAACACATATACACAATCAAGCAGATATTACTGCGGTGTATCAGCATGGCATCATTCCGCAGCATATGAGCGAACCTACTGTATACAGCGTAAAAGAAAACGGCGCATTGCGCGATATGCTGATTCATCCAAAAGTGGACGGTCCATGTAATTACGGATTGAACATGTATGTCATTAATCGTCCCCTATTAATTGAATTAATAGAAGACTGCGTCAGCAGAAACATGTATAATTTTAACCGTGATTTTATTCAGCGCAATATGTTTCAATATCGTTTTTATTGTTATGAATTTAAAGGTTATTCCAAAGTAATTTGTTCCACACAGGATTATTTCCAAGCCAATATGGATTTATTAAATCCTGATGTGAAAACACAGTTGTTTCAGCCTGATAAACCAATTTACACTAAAGTGAGAGATGACATGCCCGCAAGATACGGACTTGGTTCCAATGTGAATCAATCCTTAATCGCAGATGGATGCGTGATTGAAGGCGAAGTACAAAACAGTATTTTATTCCGCGGTGTAAAAATTGCAAAAGGCGCAAAACTGAAAAATTGTGTCATTATGCAGGATACTTGTGTCGGCACTGACTGTAACTTACAAAATGTAATTACAGATAAAGATGTTATGATACAAGACGGACGCTCTTTCATGGGTACAGATACTTACCCTGTTTTCATCAGCAAAGGCAGCATTGTATAGATACCAAATAGAAAGGCATGTGATAGTAACATGAAAGTTTTATATTGTACAAGCGAAGCGCTTCCCTATATTGCAACCGGCGGTTTGGGAGATGTTGCAGGTTCCTTACCGCAGGCTTTGCGCCAGCGTTTGATTGGCTGCAGAATTGTAATGCCGCTTTATGAAGATATTCCACAGCATTTGCGTGATGAAATGAAATTTGTCACCAGCCTTTCTGTTCCGGTTGCTTGGAGACGTCAGTATTGTGGTGTATTTGAAGCAAGATACGGCGGTGTTATTTATTATTTTATAGACAATCAATATTACTTTAAACGAAGCGGTATTTACGGTCATTTTGATGACGCAGAACGTTTTGCATTTTTCTCCAGGGCTGTTTTAGAAATGTTGCCTTTTATAGATTTCCAGCCAAACATCATTCACTGTAATGACTGGCAAACTGCCCTGGTACCTATTTATTACCATCTGTTTTATGGACATCAGGAATTTTATCAAAACATGAAAACATTGATGACCATTCACAACATTCAGTATCAAGGCAAATATGGCCTTGAGGTATTGACAGATGTATTGGGGATTCCAAAAGAAGCAACCTCCTTGGTAGAATATGATGACTGCGTTAATTTGCTCAAAGGTGCAGTTGAATGCTCCAATTGGGTATCTACCGTAAGCCCTACATACGCTCAGGAGATTATGGACCCATGGTTCTCATATAAACTGGATGGTATCTTAAAAGAACGCTCCTGGAAGCTCTCAGGCATTCTAAACGGTATTGATACCAAAAACTATGACCCTGAAACAGATTCGGATATTTATGCTCCTTACAGCGCCGCACATCCCGAAGGAAAAACTGTAAACAAACAAAAGTTGCAGGAGCGTCTCGGGTTGGAGCAAAATCCGGATATTCCATTGATTGGTATGGTTACCCGCATGGTATCCGCCAAAGGGTTGGACTTGGTCATTGAAGGATTGGACCAAATCATGTGCAGTAACCATGTCCAATTTGTGATTTTAGGGTCAGGTGATTTTGAATATGAATCTTTCTTCCGCAATATGCAGGATAAATATCCGGGAAGATTGGTCGCATGTCAAGGATTTGTACCGGAATTATCACGCAAAATTTATGCCGGTTCAGACATTTTCTTGATGCCATCCAGAAGTGAACCTTGCGGATTATCTCAAATGATTGCATTACGTTATGGTTCTATCCCTGTAGTAAGAGAAACAGGAGGATTAAAAGACTCCATTCAAGACAGCGGCGATGGCAACGGTAACGGATTTACCTTTCAAAATTATAGCAGCGGCGATATGGTATATGCTGTTCAACGTGCACTAACCGGATATGAAAACAAAGAAGGCTGGTCAATATTAGTGGAGCGCGCTTTAAAAAGTGATAACAGCTGGGGGCGTTCCGCCAATGAATACATTCGTTTATACAAACAATTATTAAAATAATGAAAAGACACTGTTTGAATCATCAGACAGTGTCTTTTTCATCATTAAGCATACATTCACTTCTGTCATTCATATAGGACGTAGTAATCAAAATACAGATATATTGTAATATCAAAATATAAAGCTTCTGCCGCGGCAGAAGCACCTTTATATTTCAAATTATTTTTTATTGCCGAAAATAGCCATAATATCCGTATAAGAATCGTCTTCATCCAATGGAGCTGCTTTTCTTTGGCTGTCCACTCTGGTAGCAGGAGCAGTGGTATTTGCTTGTCCAAACAGTGGAAGATCCAAATCATCATTTTGTTTCTTTTCTGTCTCTGCTGCTTTTGCGGCTGCGGACAAAGCTCTTGCTTCAGGAGAAAAACCGGTAGCAATAACCGTAACACTCATTTCATCTTCCATGCTTTCATCAAAAGCAGTACCCCAAATGATATTTGCGTCAGGATGAACCATATCTGCAATCATTTCAGAAGCAATTGTAATTTCTTCCAAGCCAATATCAGGAGAAGATGTGATGTTAATGATAACACCCATAGCACCGCTGATGGATGTTTCCAAAAGAGGGCTGGAAATAGCGCGCTCTGCTGCTTGTCTTGCTTTATCTTCTCCGGAAGCACGTCCTACACCCATATGTGCGTAACCTGCATCTTTCATAACGGAGTTGATATCTGCAAAGTCGAGGTTAACAATACCCGGATTTTTAATCAGGTCAGAAATACTTTGTACACCTTGGCGCAAAATATCATCTGCAGCTTTAAAGGCATTTAATAAAGTCAATTTTTCTTTACTGATTAAGTGTAAACGCTCATTTGGAATAATCACAAGAGAATCTACGTGTTGACAAAGAGCTTCAATTCCTTTTTCAGCTTGTTCCATACGGCGTCTGCCTTCAAATTTAAATGGTTTTGTTACAATACCAACGGTTAGAACACCTAAATCGCGTGCAACTTCCGCAACAATAGGAGCTGCACCTGTGCCGGTGCCACCACCCATACCGGCAGTGATAAATACCATATCAGCACCTTTCAGCTGCTCCTTTTTGCAATTTTTTGATTAATTGATTTAATCAAGACCTCGATTCAATCATTCTATCAATTGCGTTGCCGCCGCCGCCGCCAACACCTACTACTTTTATTTGAACAACATCGTTTTCATTATCAATTTCAAAAGGCATTGCTTTGTTCCTCCTCTAAATTCTCTCAACGTATTCCTATATAAAGTTAAGTTATCTGCAAAATTAGTTATACTATTAATTTATCACTTTTAGCGAAAAATTTCAATAAGTTTTCTCATGTTTTGTGTTAGATTATTAACTTTGTGCATATATCGAGTAAAAGCGATATACTTTTTAATGAAAATGTCATTGATTCTCTGAAAATTTTTCAGCAAAATTTTTAATTTGTTCTTATTTTACTTACATCTTGAAAACATCTTAAAAATCGCATTGTATTCAACCCATTTTATGTCTGTTTTTTTCTAATGATTGTTGCTTATTTTGATATATCATAAATATAAAAAAGCAAGAAGTCAAGCGGTAACATATGGCTTCTTGCTTTTCAAATATGTCATTTTACTTTATGCAGCGTCTGAACCGGATGAAACAGAATAGTCAGGTGAAAAATAAACCTTATTGTTATCTGTTACCACGGATAAATCCAATGTTCCTTTTTCTGTTGACTGAATTTTTCCTGAATCAAATATACTCTTAGCAAATCTCGCTTTATAGGTTAAGTCTGTTGCAATACCAAAATTCATAGTTACTCTGCCATCATATACTGCTTTGATACTGTATGTGTCAGAAATATCAATTTTTGTAATTTTATCCAGCCCGCTTTGCTCTATTGCATTTAGCAACTCAGTAAATGCTATTTTTTGGTCATTATCGGCATAAGTAATCTCTGTTCCAATCACTGCCTCAGAGATATTTAAACCAACAATTTCAGGATAATCCGTTGGATATTCTGTTAGCTGTTCCACGGCTTTTCCATTGCTGTCTATCACCAGATATCCGCCGTTATACGATACTGCACCTGCTATGGTCGCATCAGAAACGCTAATAGATACTGTGCCAGGAAGCTTACGGGATATTGTTACCTCACCGATATAAGGAAGTTTCTCTTTGATATTCTGGACAGCATAGTCTTTATTAATTAAAAATAAATTGTTTCCCTCAGAAATTCCACTTTCTTTTATAATATCCTCTACACTGTATCTGGAAGTACCTGTTACTTCAATGGTACTGATTTTAAACAAAACGGTTAAGCTTAATGTAATTGCCGCTGCTATGATTACCACAAAAATAGAGAGATAGAATAAAATTAAATTACGCTTCCTGTGTTTTGCTTTGGCCTTTACTTTTTTGGCCTGCATACTGCGTCCACGCGGTTGAGAATGAGCAGGACGGTTTCGATATTCTACTTTTTTACTTGCAGTCTTTTGTAAGTTATTTTTTTGGTCATCCCTATTCATACCAAACCTCCTGCTTTTTTACTTCCTAATAATATTCGCCCCTAATTGACTCAAAGATACTTCTATTTTTTCATATCCACGGTCTAAATAATTTAGTCCGTAAACAGATGTTTTTCCTTCCGCGGCCAACCCCGCAACTACTAAGGCAGCAGCACCTCTTAATTCTGCTGCGCACACGCTGGTACCATAAAATTTAGGTACTCCTTCAATAATAGCGACTCTGCCTTCCACTTTAATTTTAGCACCCAGTCGTGTCAATTCGCATACATGTTTGTATCTGCTTTCAAAAATTGTTTCAACAAATACACTGGTTCCTTCTGCCAATGCAGCCATTGCCATTACAGGGGCCTGAGCATCGGTAGGAAAGCCAGGATAAGGCATTGTTCTAACCAATTTTAACGGCTGTAGCCGCTTCGGTCCCGTAATACTTAATGCATCACCTTTTAAGTGGTAGCTGCAGCCCGCCTCTTCAAATATGGGCAATACGGATTCCAAATGACTCGGAACAATATCTTTCAGTGTAATGTGACTGCCTGTTACAGCAGCTGCTGACATAAACGTAGTTGCTGCAATTCGGTCTGCCATGACAGTATATTCGCATCCATGCAAATACTGTACTCCATCTATAATAATGGTACTTTCCCCTGCACCGGATATATGTGCTCCGCATTTATTTAGAAAATGAGCAAGGTCACAAATTTCGGGTTCTCTGGCTGCATTGTGGATTACTGTAACACCTTCAGCGCAAACCGAAGCCAACATAATATTTTCTGTAGCGCCTACACTTGGAAAAGCCAAACTGATATTATTTCCTTTTAATCCGTCACCGGTAGTACATTTCATACTGCCGTGACACTCTTTGATATGAACTCCCAATTTACCCAGTGCGGATAAATGCAAATCAATTGGTCTTGGTCCCAATTCGCATCCTCCCGGCAACGAGAGACAAGCCTGACCGGTGCGGGTTAAAATTGCGCCTAAAAACACAATAGACGAACGCATTTCTCTCATTAAGTAATCCGGAATATCAGAATGGGTTAACGTAGTGGGGTCTACAATTACATTATGCCCTTCTCTTTTGACGTTACAACCCAGATGTTCCAAAATTTTAATGCAAATATCTACGTCAGATAACCTGGGGCAATTATGTAGAATGCATTCGCTATTGCATAGCAAACAAGCAGACAGCAGAGGCAAGGCACTGTTTTTTGCTCCATGAATACTTACTTCACCCCGTAGTTTACATGGTCCAACGATATCAAGTCTTGCCACAACCAACACCCTCTCATCACATGAATATACATCTCATATTCATTAAAAGAATATTTACTGTATATACTATGTTTTTGAAAAGATATTGTTCCCTATCCAACAATGTCCTTTATAATTTTATAAATGCGCTCATTGGCATCTAAAATTGCCATTTTTTTCGCATTTGCCGCCATTTCTTCCACCTTGCCTGTTTTTGCAAACAAATCTTCCACCGTTTTACAAAGCAGCTGACTTGTCAAATCTTTTTCTTCAATAATCATTGCGGCATCTCGATTCACCATTGCCATTGCATTGTGATACTGATGATTTTCCGCAACATTTGGAGATGGAATTAAAATAGATGCTTTTCCCTGAGCCTGCAGCTCACTGAGTGTAATTGCGCCTGCACGGCAAATCACCAAATCTGCTGCAGCCAAACAATCAGGCATATCATTAATATATTCCCGAACATCTATATTTTTGGCTAATTTAAGATTTAAACCTTTTTTTCCAAGCAAATCCGGCAGCCATTTTCCATATTGACCATATCCGTGTATGTGTTGAAACTGTCCTGTTTTTCCGCTTTGAACCAATAAATCTGCCATGCCTTCATTCATATTACGTGCACCTAAACTGCCTCCAAATGATAAAATCACCGGTCTGCTGTCCAAACCCAATTTTGCTCTGGAAACGCGTTTATCCGCACGTATAATCTCCTGTCTTACAGGATTACCCGTTAATACACATTGGTCTGTTTCAAAATACTGGCGTGCGTCCTCAACAGCCAACAATACTTTTGTTGCTTGTTTGGCCAACATTTTATTGGTCATTCCCGGAAACGCATTCTGCTCATGTATTACAGAAGGTACCCCCAGTTTTATAGCAGCACGTATTACAGGACCGCTTACATAACCACCTGTTCCGATACAAATATCCGGTTTGAATTCTTGAATTAAACGTTTCGCCTCATTGCTGGAAGTAAAAATACGTCCTACTGTTTTGAAATTTTCCACAATATGTTTTGGTGTTAATTTACGCTGAAATCCTGAAATGGTAATTGTTTTAAATGCAAAGCCGGCGGCAGGAACCAGACGTTCTTCCATACCACCTTTATTGCCAATATATAATAATTTTGCATTTGGTTCTTTTTCTCGAATATAGCCTGCAATTGCCAAAGCAGGGTTAATATGTCCTGCTGTGCCGCCTCCTGCAAACAGAACCTTCATAATAATCACAGCCTTTCGCCGTTTGTTAGAATATGCTAGCTTCTTTCCACTGCGGACGTTCGTGAAATAGACAATACAATACCCATTTGTATGAGCAAAATAATCAGCGACGTACCGCCATAGCTAAAGAATGGCAAGCTAATTCCTGTATTCGGAATGGTGTTGGTAACAACCATGATATTTAAAATAACCTGCATACCTACTTGGGATGTTAAGCCAATACCCAACAGCATACCAAATTTATCTTTTGCACGCAGAGATAACGTAATACCTCTCCAGATTAATAAGATAAATAAAATAATGATAAGCAATGCACCAATAAAACCTAATTCTTCACATACAACTGCAAAGATAAAGTCATTTTGCGGCTCAGGTAAATATAAGTATTTTTGTCTGGATTGACCAAAACCCAAACCAAAAAATCCACCGGAGCCAATTGCCATAAGTGATTGCTTGGTTTGCCATGTGTCAACACCTTCAGGGGGATTAAACGGGTTTAACCAACCTGCCACGCGGTCAGTAGCATAGTGCTGTGTCAATGTTAAAAACAAGAGTGCTGCAACCGCCACAATCACAAACGCAATGATAAACCATTTTTTATCAACGCCGCCAACAAACATCATAATAGCTGCAATCAGAATTAAAATGATAGAAGCAGAAACGTGCGGCTCTATAAATACCAAACCAACGGTTACCGCTAATATGAACAAATGCGGCAGGACACCGACTTTAAAGGTATTCATCTTCCTAAAATTAACCGATACAAAATGGGCAAACCATAAAATTAACGCAAATTTGGCAATTTCGGAAGGCTGAAAACTAACAGGTCCTAAGTTAATCCATCTATGTACGCCCTGAACGGCAGGAAGTACCAACACAACACCAAGTAAAAGCCACGAAATAATCAAAATAGGAATGGTCAGTTTATGAAAATGATGATAATCAAAATAGGAGATTGCAATCATACCTGCAATACCCAATACAGCAAATATTGCCTGACGTTTGATAAAATAGAAACTGTCTCCGTCGTAATTATGGTATGCATAAGCATAGCTGGAGGAAAATAGCATAACCAAACCAATGGATACCAAAACAAGTATGATAAACAAAAACGGAATATCAAGTCCTGCTCTGACAGAAAATAGATTCACTTTATTCCTGATTTTTTTTCCGATATGGTCTTTGGAGGTTTTTGTTCCGTTCCCTACTTTTTTAGGGGGCATTCCTCTTCTTCCTTTTGCACCGGTTCTTCCGTTGGTCATATGATATTTCCCTCCCTTCTTTTATGCATATGCAATAAATTATTTTTAAACACCAAAAATAACCCAGACTAAAGATAAAATTCCAAAAATAACGGTAACTAAGCTAAATACACCGCAAATTTTAATTTCACTCCAACCACACATTTCAAAATGATGATGAATAGGGCTCATTTTAAACAGGCGTTTTCCTTTTGTGGCTTTAAAGTAGAGTACCTGCAATACAACAGATAAAATTTCTGCAATGTAAATAATGCCCAATGGGAACAACAAAATAGGCATATCCATTCCAAAAGCAAGGGCACATACAATTCCGCCTAAAAATAAGGAGCCGGTATCACCCATAAATACTTTGGCCGGATTAAAATTCCATACCAAAAAACCCATGCAGCCACCTGCTACACAAACTGACAGCAAACTGATACCTACTGTGTTAATGACGGTGCCAATGAGCATAAAGAACAATGCAACAAAAAATGTTACGGATGTATTTAAGCCATCAATGCCGTCTGTAAAGTTAACAGCGTTTACAATACCTACAATTACAATTGCTGCTAAAATCCAATAACCATAACTCAAATCAACAGAGCCCACCAAAGGGATAAATGTTCTGGTATCTTCTCCTGCAAGGAATATGGATAATAAGTATGCACCTGCAACCAAAAATTGTAAAATTAACTTTTGCCATGCAGTAAGACCTAAATTTCTTTTCTTTACCACTTTAATGTAATCATCAAAAAAGCCAATTGCACCAAAGCCTACTGCCATGAATAAACCGCCAAATACCTTTACTTGCATTAAAACGGTTTCCCCAAAAATTCCCAGCGTTCCTCCGCCTGACATTGCATAGTAAATGGGAATGGTAATGACTGCCGAAACAACAATACCTATGATAAACATGATGCCGCCCATTGTGGGAGTACCATCTTTTTTAATATGCCATTTCGGACCTTCTTCACGAATGGTCTGACCAAAGTTAATTCGTTTTAAAAAAGGTATTAACCACTTTCCCAACAGTGCTGTTATCCCAAACGACAATATCACCGCAATTAGCGAAAAAACGCCACTCATCTCAATTATCCACCCTTTAATTTCACATATCTGCTGAATTCATACAACCCTTTTATACGCCTACCGCAAGCATATTTAAAGATGTTAATACATCCGCAAAAGGTATACCGCAAGCCAAACAAACAGACGCACCCATTAAAGCTGTTTTTACATCATCAGGTTCGGCAGTACGCAGTTTAATTCTTCCAATCACACCAACGCCAACAATTTCAAATGCACACCCAAATTCTTGAATACAATGCGCATTTCTTGCTGTAAAATCTGCATTGTCGCTGGATGTAGAGTAAGTTAATACTCTGCATTTATCTAATTTCTTTGTATCCAATTTTACAGGAAGGTCATAGTTCATTACGCAAACTGAAAAGTTGTGTAAGATATTAGCTGCCTGTAAACAGTCATCTTCACTGTCCAGCACAATAATATATGGATTACCATATTCTCTGTGCAACAAAAATTCCTCAAAACCGCAAACGGAAAATCTGTCACTGCAATGACATTGTTCAAATAACTGTTCTAAAATCGGTCCCCATGTCATCATTGCATGTTGGGACACTACAATGAGTTTTGTGTTGTTTCGTTCCATGAAAGAATACCTCCTTCAGGTGTATGAATGCTATCTAACAGTATCTTCTTCTACAAAGTTGACTGTAATAACCGTGCCCGGTTTTATTTGCTCACCTGCTGCATAATCTTGTGTTCTTGCCGTAGCTGCAGAACTATTATATGCACCGGTGACTTTGATATTTAACCCTGCTTGTGCAGCCAAGTAGTTGACATCCGACAGTGAACGGTTTGTAAAGTTCGGCACTGTAACAGTTTGGTTCATACTTGCCTCATCTGTATATACAACCACAGTACCGCCGCTTGGCACAGAACTGCCAGGATCCGGCGTTTGTGCAATTACAGTATCTCCTGAACCTTTTACCAAAATCTTCAATCCACTGTTTGTAAGTTCATTGGTTGCTTCACTTACTGTTTTTCCAATCACATTTGGTGCACTTACACCAACACTGCCTGCCTCATCTTCTGTGTATTTTGTTTCAACATTCAAGTATGGAAGAATTTCCTCCATAATTTTAGCAAACACAGGGCCTGCAACAGCGCCGCCGTAGTAACTGTCTCCCGTTGGTTCATCAAAGAATACCAATACCGCATATTGCGGGTCATCGGCAGGAGCAAAACCGCAGTAAGATGCAATGTATTTATTATCACTACCAACTTTACCATCGGCACCAACTTTTTCTGAAGTACCTGTTTTACCGGCAATTCTGTAACCGGCAACGTAACCATTTTTGGCTGTTCCAGATGTAGCATTTTCTTGCAGAATTTTGCTGACTCGTTTTGAAGTTTCCTCAGAAATTACTTGACGTTTCACTGTAGTATCTGCAGTTTTAATGATATTACCATCATTATCTACAATTTGACTTACAACATGAGGCTGCACCAAATAGCCTCCGTTTGCAATTGCCGCACAGGCTGTAATCATCTGAATTGGAGTAATACTAAAGTTTTGACCAAAAGATTCAACAGCTAAGTCCATCAATGACATATCACGATCATGATACAATCCTTTGGTGCTTCTTCGGAAGGTCAATACCTGTTTTTGTGTAAAACCAAGCCTCAAAATAATCAAAAAAGGTCTCTGTACCTAATAATTGGCCCAAGTAAATGAAAAATGGGTTGCAAGAATTCATAGTGCCTTGTACCAGAGTCTGTGTGCCATGTCCGCTGGTATTATGACAGTTAATTGCTCTTTCTCCCTGAACGGGAACATAGCTGCCTGTACAGGTGAAAGTAGTTTCCTCAGTGGCAACATTTTCTTCCAGCGCCATTGACAATGTTACCATCTTAAATACAGAGCCGGGGTAATACGTATCACTAACTGCCTTATTTCTCCATTGTGCTTGCAAAGCAGCTGATGTAGCTTCCTGCTGCTCTTCCTCCGGAAGTTCCGCAATACGAGCACGTTCTTCTTCGTCTGCGATTACAAACGGATTATTCGGGTCATAGTCCCCTTTCACAGCCATTGCTACAATCTCTCCGGTTTTTACATTCATTACAATACCGGTTGCACGATTTTCAACTTTGTTGTTTTCAACGCCTTCCTCCAAAGCTTGCTCCAAATAATGCTGAACAACTTCGTCAATGGTTAAAACCAAGTTATAACCGTCCTGTGCTTCTACTTTTTGTTCATACTGGAATGGCATATCAGTACCTACTGCATTTTTTGCCGTTACCAAACGACCTGCAGTACCGGACAGATATTCATCATAGTATGCTTCCAGCCCAGCAAGACCCTGGCCGTCAGTACCGGTAAAACCAAGAATGGTAGAGGCAAACGAGCCGAAGGGATAATAACGTTTATAATCCTCCTGTAATTGAATGGTATTTCCCAAATCATTTTCTTCAATGAATTGTACCAATCTGTCTTTTACATCCGTTTCAACTTTTGTTTTTAGAACATCATAGTAAGAAGTACCTTCTGTACGCTTATAGATATCTTCTGCATCCAGCCCTAAAATATCAGCCAAACCAGTTGATAGTTTACGACGTAGTGTTTCATCATCTTTATCAATATATGCAGGCGCCAATACTACTTTCCATACAGTAGCACTTTGAGCCAGCGGTTTCATATTTCTATCATAAATTGTTCCGCGTTGGGCGCTTATGGTTGTATCTCTTAATTGCTGGTCTACAGCCGCTTTTTGCAGTTCGGCACCATCTACCAATTGCAGGCGGATTAGGCTGACCACAATTAAACCGAAACCTAAAGCCACCATAACAATTAAAACAATTAAAGTCCGTCGCCACATTTTAACGGTTGGTTTTGCTCATCCAGCTATTCCCCTTTATGTAATGAGTTCGTTCACCTCTCAACTCTTTGTGCAGCATACCAACATGTGTAAAACTTTTCAGCCGAGCCTTGGTATTAATACTTATTTCAATGAAAATTTAATTATGACAAGAAGTTCTTAATAGAGTTCCAAAGATTTGTAAAGAAATTGTTTCCACTGTTATCTTGTACAACTTCTCCTTTGTCTCCCTTGGATAATTCTACAAAAACCAATTGACTCTGGTCTATTTTTCTCATGCCTAAATTTTCTTTGGCATAGCTCTCCACCGTTGCCAAAGATAAATTTGCATTTGCTTTCATTTGAAGTTGAGTATAAACACTTTGACTTTCTTCTAATTGCTGGGCAGCTGTGTCTATCTCTTCTGTCAATTCTGTTAATTGGACTTGATTAAAAATGATAGATCCCGTAGCCCCTAATGCAATTACGAGTAAAAAACATGACACTACGACCCGAAACGTTCTCGCTCTGCTGCGCTGTTTTTTGATACGATATACATGGGATTTAGATTGTGTTTGTAAACGGCCCTCTTCTTTGCCTGTTCCTGTGACCGACTCTAATTCTTTTACTTTTTCTGTGAACCGTTAGTATTTATCTTCTGGTTCTTTTCCTTCAAATAAAGTAAAATCGTAGGCTTCAGATGTTCTGTTATAACGATTTGGATGTAACGCCATGTTTCTTCCTCCTTTCTGAAAATATTGTTATAATTTTTCACAAACTCTTAATCGTGCGCTTCTGCTGCGCGGATTTTCTTCCAATTCTTTTTCTGAAGGGGAAAGCCCCTTCTTATAAATTAATTTCGCTTTTGGTGTATTTCCGCATACACAAATAGGGAAATCCGGTGGGCAAGTACAACCTTGGCACCAAACATTCATACGTTGTTTTACCATTCTGTCTTCCAACGAGTGGAATGTAATAATCGCCAGTCTTCCGCCCGGTTTCAGAAGTTCAAAAGCTGCGTCTAATGCTTTTGAAAGCTGCTCCAACTCTCCGTTTACTTCTATCCGTAACGCTTGAAATGTTTTTCGCGCCGGGTGACCTTGTTCTCTACGCACAGAGGCCGGTACGGAAGCTTTTACAACTTCGGCAAGTTGTAATGTAGTTTCAATCGGCGCTTCTTCTCTGGCCTTTACAATCCCCTTAGCGATGCTTTTGGCATGCTTGTCCTCACCATAACGGCTGATAATTTCTGCAAGTGTTTGCCACGGCAACGTATTTACCAAATCTTTTGCACTGGTTCCCTGCTGACTCATTCTCATGTCAAGAGGGGCATCATGATGATAGGAAAATCCTCTTTCAGGGGTATCTAATTGATAAGATGACACCCCTATGTCCATTAAAACGCCATCAACCGCTGTAAAACCGCAACTGTTTACAATTTCCGTCATCTGCGAAAATTGTCCTTGTCGAACGATAGAACAAGAATTCCCTCGGAATTTGTCGGAAACAAAGGCGATTGCATCGGGGTCTTGGTCAATTGAAATTAAAGTCCCTGTTGTCAAACGTTCCAAAATAGCTCCCGAATGCCCTCCGCCTCCGGCAGTACCGTCTACATAAATACCATCGGGACGAATATTCAAAGCATCAATTGTTTCGTGAAACAATACGGATTTATGAACAAATGCCATTGACTGCCCTCCGCGTTAGAATGACAGTGCATCCATTGCTTCAGCAATACTGTCTTCTGTTAAATTATCATTAAACTGTGTCCAGCATTCTGTGCTCCAAATTTCCGCACGGTCGCCGGTACCAATAAATGTCACATCTTTTTCAATGCTTGCATAATCTCTCAGTGGCTGTGGGATTAAGATTCTGCCCTGCTTATCCGGTTCCACTTCAGCTGCTCCCGAAAAGAAGAAGCGTTGCAGCTGTCGTGCTTTTGACATTGGCATGGCTACAATTTTATCTTGCAATCTTTTCCAGCCTTCCTCAGAAAGCACAAACAAACAACCATCTAACCCTTTTGTGACATAAAAACGCTCGCCTAAGTCCTCACGGAACTTGGCGGGAACAATGACGCGATTCTTTGCGTCAATATTATGTTGGTATTGTCCTATCAACATAACTGCCACTTCTTAGGGAAAATGTGTCCCATGAAACCACAGGTCTCTACTTTCCCCCACCTTTCACCACTTTATATACTGATTATAATAGATGATGATATGAATTGCAAGGGGGTTTTCCTCTGGAAAATGGCGGAATTTCGTTGAAATTTGGACAAAAACCTTTTATATAGACACAAAAAAATCCAGACCACAATATATTGTGGTCTGGATTTTCACCTTAACAATTTATTTACGTTTTGTTAATTTTTAAATTTTCCTTACTGTCCGGAACGCAGAGAAGCCTTGATATTCTGGCGTGTTTGTTTTAATTCATTTAAGCTGGTAGTAATGGAATCTTCTGTTCTTTTCAACAAATCATCTAAGTATTCGTTGGAAGCACGTTTCATCTCTTTCAATCTCGCTTGGGTTTGAGCCAACATTTCAGTTGCCTTTGCTTGTGCTTGTCTTGTAATTTCATCTTGACTGATTAATTTTTTTGCACGTTCCTCTGCTGTACGAATAATACTCTCAGCCTCTTTCTTTGCATCTGCAAGAATTTGAGTACGGTCTGCTACAATTGCACGTGCTTGACGTGTTTCTTGAGGCAAATGATCTCTCATTTCATCTAAGATTGCTTTTACTTCTTCGCCATCCAAAACAGTACGGCCACCACTTAAAGGCAATTTAACCGCTTTTTCTACCAAAGCGTATAATTCTTCCATTAGTTCTTCTACAGTTGCTTGACTCATTTTATTCTTCCCCCAATACTACAAATTACTTTTTGTTGCACAATCTTTGTTTGATATCATTTAATATACAACTCGGCACCAATGTAGAAATATCTCCGCCGAACCGCGCAATATCTTTTACCACGCTGGAACTCAAAAACATATTATCCGAACTGGTTGTCAGGAACACAGTTTCAAGTCCTTTATTTAATCTTTGGTTGGTTAATGCCATTTGAAACTCATATTCAAAGTCAGACAATGCCCGCAATCCTTTTACAATCGCCGTTGCATGACACAACTTTGCATAATCTGCAAGCAATCCTTCAAAAGAGTCTACTTCTACTGTTGGTAAATGTTCCGTTGCTCTTTTTAAAAGTGTTACGCGTTCTTCTACCGTAAAGCTTGTCTGTTTTGCAGGATTATTTAAAACAGCAACAATCACTTTATCAAATATTTTTGTCGCACGCTCTATAATATCCATATGTCCCAATGTAACCGGGTCAAAACTGCCCGGACAAACACCTATTCTCATTCTGCCACCATATTTCTATGCTCATAAACAGTCAGCATAATTTTGCCGTATTGATAGGTGCGGCGTTTCACAAAATCTCCGGCTTCTTCCGGAACCGGTTCATCTGCTGCATGCTCACACACAATAATACCACCCTCATTCATCACTTCCGCCGTTAGCGGCAACGCTTTTTCCAAAATTCCTTTGTGATAAGGGGGATCTAAAAATGCTAAATCAAATAACATATCCTGCTTCATAAGATAAGATGCATAATCCATATGCACAACCTTTACTTTTGAAGTCAGGTTTGTATGGTGTACATTGGCAGAAATCACATCAATGGCATTTTGAGCAGTGTCTACCAAAACCGCACACTTCGCACCTCTGCTGACCGCTTCCAAGCCCAGCTGACCGGAACCTGCAAATAAGTCCAATACGTTTCTGCCTTCTATTTGAAACTGGACAATATTAAACAAAGCCTGTTTGACTCTGTCTGTTGTAGGACGAACATCTTCTCCTTCTAACGTGGAGAGCTTTGCTCCTCTGGCACTGCCTGTTATAATGCGCATGCGTCATTCCACCTTATTCGTTTAGCATATCATATGCGTTTGAACTGAATTTGAACAAAACAATAATTTTTTGCCTAAAAATTTACTTTTACGTAGTATTATCTCACTTTTACGTAGAATCTGTCAAGAGGAACTATGATTCTTCCTGATTTCTAAAATACTGATACACTGCCTGCGCCGCAGGTTTTGTCATGCCGGGCACCAATTCCAACTGTTCTATTTCCGCTTGTTTTACCGCTTTCATGGTTTTGAAATAGCTTAGTATAGCTTTGGCGCGGCTGTCACCGATTCCCGTAATTTGCGTCAGTTCGGTTTGCAATGTATTTCTTTTACGGACTTGTCTGTGGTAGCCGATTGCAAAACGATGCACTTCTTCTTGTATGGTAGAAACAAGTGTGAACGCCTTTCTCTTGGACAAAATTGAAATTTCTCCTCCGTCTTTGGCTATGGCACGTGTTTTATGTTTATCATCCTTTACCATACCAAACAACGGAATATCTACGCCTGCACGCTCTAAAACAGGACGAACAGCAGATATTTGCCCTTTACCACCGTCCAGAAGAATTAAATCGGGCAGTCTGCCAAAACCTTCTCCGCTTTCTTTGTTCTGCTGATACTCCTAATCTGCGCTCTATGACCTCTGCCATGGAGGCATAGTCGTCTTGTCCTGTAAATCCTTTGATTTTAAATTTTCTGTAAGCAGATTTTAACGGTCGGCCATTTTCAAACACAACCATGCCCGCAACATTATCTTCCCCTGACTGATGGGAAATATCATATGCTTCAATATACATCGGCGGAGTATCCATACCCAGCAAACGTCCCAACTCATCCAATGCGGAGGCTTCTCTGCCTGTCCTTTCCATACTTTGGGCTAACTTTTCGGCAGCATTGTTACGGCACATTTCTACCAGCTGTGCTTGTTCCCCTATTTTGGGAATTGTGATGGTTACCTTTTTTCCAAGCTTATCAGATAACCATTCCTGCAATAATTCGGCATCTTCCACTTCTCCGTCCAATGTAACGCGAGGCGGTACACGGTCGCGTACAGAATAATAACGTTCTAAGAATTCTGTCCTCGCACGTTTGGCATCGCCAATCTCTCCCATAAGGAATGTTTCTTGATCGTATAACCTGCCTTCTGAAAAGCGGAACACTTCAAAACACGCTGCGGCTGTTCCATGACTGCCTCCGCTTTGAACCAGAGCAAACACATCTTGTTCCGCAACCTTTGCACGCACGACTTTTTGCTTTTCACTGATTTTTTTAATTGCGGCAATACGGTCACGGATACGCGCCGCTTTTTCAAATTCCATATTCTCTGCGGCCTCTGTCATTTTCTCGGTTAACGCTTTTAAAGAAACAGCGCTTCCGCCTCTTAAAAACTCTTCTGCATCTTTGATAATCTCATCATATTCCTGTTCTGTAATGGTTCCTCTGCACGGAGCACAGCACTGCTTAATATAATAATTTAAACACGGACGTGTCTTACGTATATCCTGCGGGAATTTTTTATGGCAAACAGGAAGCTTAAAAATTTTAACTGCTTCATCCACTGCCTGTTTTACCGTCCAAGAACTGATAAACGGCCCGATATAGGTAGCCCCGTCCTCCAATTTTTGTTTGGCAGCTTCAATACGGGACCATGGTCCTTTTGTAATTTTGATATAGTGGTACCCTTTATCGTCTTTGAGCAAAATATTATATTTTGGATGATACTGCTTAATTAAACTGCATTCCAAAATCAGCGCTTCAAATTCACTGTCGGTCACGATAAACTCAAAATGATGCACATGAGCGACCATCTGCCTTACTTTTTCATCATGATTTTTCTCTGAACCAAAATATTGACTGACTCTATTTTTTAATGCTTTTGCTTTGCCCACGTAAATCACATGGTCTGATTTATCTTTCATGATATATACGCCGGGCTGCAGCGGCAGCCTCATTGCTTTTTCTCTTAATGATTTGATACGGTCTGCCATAAAGCTGCCCTCCTTACATACACATAAAAAAAGGCACCGTAAACGGTGCTTTTACTGCTCTCTTATTCTGTAAACCCAGATTGTACCAACTCAACAAGGCTGTCTACCGCGGCTTGCTCATCAGCACCGTCTGCAATGATGCGAATGGTAGTTCCTCCAACAATGCCCAAAGACAAAACACCAAGCAAACTTTTTGCATTTACTCTGCGTTCTTCCTTTTCAACCCAAATGGATGATTTATATTCGTTTGCTTTTTGGATAAAAAATGTAGCTGGGCGTGCGTGCAAACCTACTTGGTTTTGTACTACTACCTCTTTAACATACATGTTTATTCACTCCTATACCATAATTAAAAGCTTCAAGTTTATGAAAATCTCAATACTAAAGAATTGGCTTATTTATATTAGACAGAACCATTATAACATAATTCGCAATATCGTCAAGAAAACATCAACAATATTCTATAAAATTTGGCTTGATGACCTATTGCAGAAATAACCGACCTCACGCATTTGTGCATAATAACAAAAATGTTGAAAACTTTTTAACGTTAAAATATATTATGCGCAAAAAACTGCGCTGTGAATCCCTATTTTCTTCTAACTCATCTGCAATTTGTGATAAATAATCCAAATCTTCGTCTGTCAAAGAACCGGATTGTTTTGCCTTTTCAATCAAATCTGGTCGATATTTGGCAGTTCTGAGCAAAGATTGCTCTCGTCTCCAACGCTGAATATTTGCATGATGACCAGACAACAATATGGCAGGCACTTCCTTCCCTCTGAAGTTTGCGGGACGCGTGTATTGCGGATACTCCAAAAGGCCATTATAATGACTTTCCTCTTCAAAACACACATGATCGGAGAGCACGTCCGGCAGCATACGGCAAACGGCGTCTGCCAGTACCAAAGCTGGCAATTCTCCTCCGGTAAGCACATAATCACCAATGGAAATTTGCTCGTCAATATAATCGTCGATGATACGCTCATCAATACCTTCATAATGCCCGCAAAGAATGGCAATATTCTCTTTTTGGGAAAGTTCGATTGCTTTTGCTGCGTCAGAACGCTTCCCAACGGAGACATATAAATAAAATAAGGCTTTTTCCCAATTGCTTGATTACGTCATCCATGCACAAAGCAAGCGGTTCCGCACGTAAAAGCATACCCATTCCGCCGCCAAACGGAGGGTCATCTACACGGTTATGCTTATTATTGGCATAATCCCGAATCTGATGATAACAAATCTCAACAGCTCCCTTTTTTGTGCACGGCCAATAATACTTTCGTCCATTACAGTTTTGCACATTTCGGAAATAGTGTTAAAAAATCAATCCTCATCCTCGAAAATTCCTTTCATGGGACGAATAAGCAATTTTCTGCCCTGAATATCTGTATCAATGACTACCTGGTCAATCACGGGAATCAAATAATCCTTTTGTTGTTTATCTGTAACTTGATATACGTCGTTAGCACCGGTTTTGATGACATCTGTAATGGTACCGTAACAAATGGTTTCATCATCTGCATGATATACTTCCATGCCCAGCAAATCTGAAATAAAATAGCGGCCTTTGGGCAGTGTGACATCACTGCGTTTGATAAACAACACTTTTCCGCGCATTCGGTCGCCTTGCTCTATGGTATCAATTCCTTTTAACTGTACCAAAAGTAAATTTTTATGCACACGGCTGGAAATCACTTCTAACGCCTGTGCGCCGTCTTTTGTATAAAGTGTTTTAAATTGTGCGAGAAAATCCGGAGAATCACACCAAGGGTCTACTCTTAACTCTCCCTTGATGCCGTGTGTTCCCACAATTCTGCCTGCCTCTAAAAATTCTTTCAGCATAAAAATCTCCTTTGCAATGCTCTCCCATTTTTCTGCCAGCAAAAAAAGTTGTAACATAGCTAAGATGTTACAACTTTTTTCGTTTGCATTACGCAATTTCAACAGCTACTTTTTCATCGTTACGGGTTGCAACAGCATACATAACGGTACGAATTGCCTTTGCAATACGACCTTGTTTACCTATGATTCTTCCCATATCGCTTTCAGCAACATGCAAGTGATATACAATTACCCCTTCTTCATTAGGTTCATCTACTTCCACGGTTACTTGGTCTGGAAATTCTACCAGACCTTTTGCAACTGTTAACAATAATTCCTTCATGGGTTATCCTCCCAATTATTACAGAACACCATGTTTTTTGAATAGAGTTTTTACAGTATCTGTAGGTTGAGCACCTTTGGAAATCCAATCTTTTGCTTTGTCAGCATCTACTTTTACAACCTTTGGCTCTTCCATTGGGTTATAGTAACCAATTTCTTCAATGAAGCGACCATCTCTTGGGCTACGGGAATCCGCTACTACAATACGGTAAAAAGGAGCTTTTTTTGCACCCATTCTTTTTAATCTGATTTTAACTGCCATGTTTTTGTCCTCCAAACATATAAAATAAAAATGAAATCATTTATGTTCACCAATAAAAATATTCATTGGATGAATAGCAACTTGTAAAATGGATTTTAAAATCCACCCATACCTCCCATGCCACCCATTCCCGGTGGCATCATAGGACGGCGTTTGCCTTTTTTGCCGCGCATTTGACGCATCAACTTCTGTGTTGTTTCAAATTGTTTGAGCAAACGGTTGACATCTTCTACTTTCATACCGCTGCCGGCAGCAATTCTGCGTTTGCGGGAAGGATTGATGATGTCCGGTTTTTGGCGTTCTTTCTCGGTCATGGAAAGAATGATTGCCTCCATACGGTCCATTTGACGGTCGTCCACATCAACATCTTTCAGTTGTTTGTCCATACCCGGCAATTTTGAAATCACGGATTTCAAAGGACCCATTTTTCTCACTTGGGCAAACTGATTCAATAAGTCATTCAAATCAAATTTATTTTGCAAAATCTTCTGTGCAGCTTCTTCCGCTGCTTTTTCATCAATCTTGCTTTGTGCGTCCTCAATCAAGGTAAGCACGTCGCCCATGCCCAAAATACGGGAAGCCATACGGTCCGGATGGAAAACTTCCAAGTTATCCAGCTTTTCACCTACGCCAACAAATTTAATTGGTTTTCCTGTTACGGCACGGATAGAAAGTGCCGCACCGCCGCGGGTATCGCCGTCTAATTTGGTTAAAATAACACCGTTGATTTCCAATAATTCATCAAAGGTTTTGGCAACGTTAACTGCTTCCTGACCAGTCATAGAGTCTACCACAAGCAGAATCTCATGGGGACCGATTTTTTCTTTGATTTCACGCAGTTCGTTCATCAGCTCTTCGTCAATCTGCAAACGACCTGCGGTATCGATAATCATAATATCATGTCCGTAGTCTCTGGCGTAACGAATTGCCTCTTCACAAGTTTTTACAGGTGCTTGATTGCCTTTTTCAAATACGGGAACACCTGCCTGTTCACCAACCACCTGCAGCTGTTTGATAGCCGCAGGACGATAAATATCGCAGGCTACCAGCATTGGACGGTTGCCTTTGCTTTTAAAATGCTTTGCCAGTTTTGCCGCATGGGTAGTTTTACCTGCACCCTGTAAACCAACCATCATAATAATGGTAGGAGGTTTTGGCGGTGTGGCAATTCTTGCTTCCTCACCGCCCATCAAATTGGTAAGTTCTTCGTCTACGATTTTAACTACCATTTGACCCGGTGTCAGGCTTTCCATAACGAGTGCCAATAGCACGTTCTGTTACGGTATTGGTGAAATCTTTTGCTACTTTATAGTTAACGTCCGCTTCCAGTAAACCAAACGCACTTCGCGCATTGCTTCTCGAACGTCCGCTTCCGTTAATTTACCTTTTGACTTTAATCGTTTAAACGAATTGGCCAGTTTGTCTGCAAGTCCTTCAAACGCCACTTATTTCACCCTTTCTGTAGATTTCTTAATCGCGCAGCTGCTCTGCCAACTGCATAATATTGTTTGCGCAGGTATTAATTTTTTCTGCGCCGTCATGTTGTTGATTATAGTCCCGAATTTCCGCAGCCTCAAGCAGAATCTGCTCCAATCCTGTCTGCACTTGCTGAAATCGTTTCGCCAGACCAAGGCGCTCCTCCAATTCCAAAAGCTGTCCTTCCGCACGTTTAATGGAATCTCGTACTCCCTGGCGGGTGATGCCCTCATTATCTGCAATTTCAGCCAATGAAAGGTCATCATTATAATAATATTCAATCATAATCCGCTGTTTTTCCGTCAGCATACTGCCATAGAAATCCAACAGAAATGAAATTTCTAAATTTTTAGCCACAACAGAGAACCTCCTGTCATGTGTAAAGCTAAAACACTTTACAGATACGCATTATATAATAAATGCTAACCAATGTCAATGCAAAAAGAAAAATTTAATGAAAAACCTTATCCATTTTTATTGCAATGGATAAGGTTTCAAATCATCTATTCATTCTGTTATAAGCTACTGAGTAACAACCTCTCCACTCCAGTCATTGATACCCCCAAACTCAACAATATTGGTATATCCTAAATTCACCAACTTTTCAGAAGCTTGTTTGCTCCTGTTTCCGCTTCTGCAATAAACCAGAATCAATTGTTCTTTATCGGGTAACTGCTGTATCGCTCCAGACGCAATTGTTTCGTTTGGTATGTTAACAGCACCGGGAATATGTCCGCTTGCATACTCCTGCTCTGTTCTGACATCTAAAACGATATAATCCGTTTCTGACTGCATCATCTTTGCTGCTTCCTCTGCAGTAATCTGCTGATAAGTATTGGAATTGGACGCTATATTCGAACGATTTGTTGAATTGGAGCAACCAGTTAATCCAAAGATAGAAAACAGTATTACAAACATAAAAGTAAACGGAACAACTGGTTTCAATCTCTTAGCACTTGATTTTTTCATAACATATTCTCCATTATTATTTTAACTCAACAATGGTAACGCCGCTTTCACCTTCTCCAAACACGCCCAAACGATAGCTCTTCACTGATGGGTGTTTTTTCAAATGCTGCTGCACTGCCGCACGCAGCACACCTGTTCCTTTACCATGAATAATACTTAATTGATGCACTCCTGCCATTACAGCGGCATCAATAAAATTGTCCACGTCCAACAAAGCTTCCATTGCGGTTTGCCCACGAATATCCAACTCACGAACTACCTTGGCATGAGCTCTGTCCGTCCTCGCACCTCTTCTGGAAATAGGCTGAGGTGTTTTCACTTTTTCTTGTTGCATCAAACGCAAATTGGAAAGAGGAACACGCGTTTTCATAATACCTGCCTGTACTTCTACTTGGTCTGAATTTTTAGGTAAACCAATGACCGTTGCCTGTTTGTCGATATCAAAGATTAAAACGGTATCTCCAATTTTTAAAGGACGAGGTAACACATAATCTTCTTTTTCTTTTTTGTGAACCGGGTCTGCCATATCCTCCAGAGAGCGGATACCTTGATTTAATTTTGCCTTTTGTTCCGGGGTCAAACTTTTTTGCTTGCGCAGCTGGTCCATCTCTTCCGTTAATGCATCAATCTGCGCACGAGTGCGAGCAACCAAATTAGAAGCTTGACGACGCGCAATTTCAATTTCCTTTGCCGCATTGGTTTCTATTCTTTTCTTTTGCTCTTGAGCAGATTCATTCAGCTTTACCGCCTGCAACCGCAATGCTTCTGCTTGCGCTTTTTCTTCTTCTAATTTCTGACGTGTTTCTTCTAAACTGCGTACAACATCTTCAAATTTTGTATTTTCTGCGGATACCAGTTCTTTTGCGCGCTGAATAATCGAATCTTCGATGCCCAAACGTTTGGAAATTGCAAATGCATTGGAACGTCCCGGCACCCCAATCAATAAACGATACGTAGGACGAAGGGTTTGTACATCAAATTCGCAGCAAGCATTTTCTACGCCGTCCGTTTGCAATGCATATTCTTTCAATTCTGCATAGTGGGTGGTTGCTGCAATTTTGCATCCTTGCTTTCTTAAATGTTCCAAAATGGCAATTGCCAAAGCGGCGCCTTCTATCGGGTCGGTTCCTGCGCCTAACTCATCCAGCAACACAAGACTGTTATCATCTGCCTGCTCTATAATACGTATAATTTTGGTCATATGAGAAGAAAACTGGTAGTTGTTCAATACTTTCATCTCAATATCCACAAGGATATGACGGAAAACAGATACTTGGCTTCCTTCCGCAACAGGCAGCATCAGTCCGCACATTGCCATAGCTGACAACAAGCCGATTGTTTTCAGTGTAACAGTTTTACCTCCTGTATTGGGACCTGTAATCATCAAAGTATCAAACTCTTTTCCCAATACGATATCCGTTGGAACAACGGTATCACGATTGAGCAAAGGATGCCTTGCCTGCTTAAATTGTATGATACCCGTCTGATTCAATTGCGGCATCGTGGCTTTCATCGAATATGCCAAATCTGCTTTGGCAAAAATGACATTTAATTGAACGGCCGCATCATATCCTACAATGATATCATCCGCAAACTGTCCTACTTCCGCAGAAAGTTCTGTTAATATT
>SCPN01000096.1_pt1 | contig 93540 bp, 135 predicted proteins | sample 6106831 | NCBI WGS metagenome assembly SCPN01 (sample SAMN10720447, study PRJNA508395) | human gut metagenome | isolation source: Participant 1, 0 month
TCCCATATGAGGTGTGATAATAACATTATCCAGTGTATATAAAGGGCTATCCTCTGCTGGAGGTTCTACCTCTTGTACATCAAGGCCTGCACCTGCAATGCGTTTAGCCGCTAATGCTTCGCAAAGATCTGCTTCATTAATGAGAGGACCGCGGCCAGTATTCACGATGACTGCACTAGGTTTCATTTTGCCGATGGCTTCTTTATTAATCATGTACTTAGTTTGGTCATTCAATGGGCAATGCAAGGTAATATAATCACTATTTTCTAGCAATTCATCAAGACTTACATGACGAATGCCGTCACCATCAGCCTTTGGTGTGCGCGTATGAACTAAGATATTCATACCAAGTGCTTTTGCTACTTTGATCACTTCCATACCAATGTGACCAGCACCGATAACACCTAATGTTTTACCATTCACTTCTGTGTGGCTCACTTGTAAATGTTGTGTAAAATTACTGCGATCACCTTTAGCAAGCATGCCAATTTGTTTCTGCATTGTAGACGCAAAATTGAGGATCATCATGATTACTGTATGTGCTACGCGCTCTGTACTATATGCGGGAATATTACACACAGTGATGCCTCTTTCCTTAGCAGCGTTGAGGTCAATATTATTATATCCTGTACCCGCTTCTACGATGAGTTTTACAGTATCTGGGAATTGTGAAATCAAATCAGCCCCTACGGGTAATTCTTTTGTAACTACAACGCGAGCCCCTTGAATTCGTTCTATAAGCTCTTCATTTGTACTATCATTATAAACCTGTACATCACTAGATAATACAGAAGAAATCTAATGCTTGGTCGTAATTCATTTTACTTGCATTTACTACTACTACACGTTCGCTCATGAGAACCTCCTACATAGTTATTAAATTTTATAGAGTATACGTAATGTCCAAATTTAGGGGTGCATACACCTATTAAGGAAAACACTTCTATATAAATTATACTATTATTTATATGATTTTATACTATTAATATCATAGAGAACTATATTAATTAGTATACTTTCACAATTATTGTATATAATATATGTATAAAAATCAAAAAAACAGAATTTCTGTATAAAACTTTCACAAAAGTATTGTGTAATTCCCCTAAAAGTTATACAATTATATTAATGTTATATAGAATTGAGGAATACCATGAGACCCTACCTATTTGACCATAAATACAAGTCTCGTTCGTGAGAACTTACGCAAAATTAAAGATAGTTTACCGGAATGGAGCACATCTACTGCTGTTATCAAAGCCAATGGCTATGGCCACGGCAGTGTTATGATGGGCCGTATTGCCGTAGAGGAAGGTTACGAATCCTTAGCGGTTGCCATTCCCGAGGAGTCCGTACCTCTTCGCAACGCAGGTATTATGGTGCCAATTTATCTATTAGGTCTCACTAGACCTCAGTCCTTTGAGCTCGTAGCAGATACGAATTCCATCCCTGCCGTCTGCGAGTCTACCGATTTAGACGCTCTCGATAAAGTGGCGGACAACCACGATATGATCATCCGCGTTGCCGTAGCTGTCGACACGGGCATGCATCGTATTGGTATCAAACCTGAGGATGCTGTAGAGTTTATCAAGCGTGTTGAGTCCTACGAAAATCTTGAAATAGACGGTTTCTTCTCTCATATGAGTAATGCGGACGCTGCAGATCAAACGCACGCTCATAGCCAAGCTATGAAATTTCATCGCATGGTAGATGAAATTAAAGAATTCCGACCAGATGCAGATTATCGCTTCTCCCTCGCCAATAGTGCGGGCTTATTATCTGTAAAAGATAGCTTGTTCACCGACGCTCGCCCTGGTATCATTCAATACGGTATTATGCCGTCTTTAGATGTGCCAAATCGCTTAGGCCTAAAACCTGTTCTATCCTTCCATAGCGAAGTCGTTCATGTCCAACACGTTCCGGCAGGCGAAGGCATTGGCTATGGTTCTACCTATGTTACGCCTGAGCCTATGACAATTGCTACAATTCCTGTAGGCTATGCTGACGGATATCCTCGTAGCTTATCTAATCGAGGCACCGTGTTGATCCATGGTACACGCTGCCCTGTAGTAGGCCGCATCTGTATGGACCAATTCATGGTAGCCGTTCCAGATACGATTACAGTAAAACCTGGTGACAAGGTTGTTCTCTTAGGTTCTCAAGGCCATGAAAGCATCTCAGCACTTGAGATTGCCGCCCTTGCGTCTACGATTCCTTACGAGATTTTCTGTGGCTTCTCTGAGCGCGTACCTCGCCAATATATATAAAATCTGAGTATAAATACTAAATTTAAAGACTCCATATAAGCAAAAGCGCAGATATACATTATAATATCTGCGCTTTTTGCATTTTCAACACTTGTGAAATTTACATCATATGTAGTTATATTAAGTTATATCGAAAAAAGCCCGTAACACATGCAGCGGTCTACATGTATTACGGGCTTTTCTGCTCCCCTATACCTAGCGTACTGTAAAGCAGTTACGTTCTTATTGTGAGAGAGAGTATTATATACCAAGTATATAATCTTATGATTGGGAGGGAACCACAATTCATAAGGGGCCCTCTGAACGACAGACGGCATAGGAGAGAGTCAATGTTTGTCTATCCAATCCAGAGGGCTGCGTGTGTGTAATTTGTTTATTGTGTGTGTATTGTGTATGTGTGTGTAAGTGTATTTATGTTTTGTGTGTATAGTTTTGGGTGTTTAGTGTTCGTGTTAAAAGGTTTTGCTTTACAGTGGTATAGGAATAAGGTTTTACTTATTTTACTGCCATACCTGTTTTTGCGTCTAATACGATGGATACAGGTTTATTTTGTGCATCATGGAACTCTACGTTGTATACAGGTCTACCATTTTGATTAGCTACAGACCAAGAGTTAATACCCGTTGCTACGTTGCCAGTCTGTGAAAGGCTGCATTGATCGCCACATGTGGAGGTAACACAGTACCAGCATCAATAGCACTAGCTTCCATAGATGCATCATACGCTTTAGGAGTACCTTCAGTCATATTGCCAGTCGCTACATCAAGAGTCATAGAATGAGCGCCGTTGGCATTGAAACCAGCTACTTCATAGATAGCAGTTTTATCTGCTGCTTTGAAGGATACATTCGTAATCTTAGAGTCACCAAATTTACTTTCAAATTGGTCAATTAGATAATTAGCACCAATTACGAAAATACTATTTTGATCGACTACGCCTGTGGGTTGACTTGTTGTGCTAGGTTGTGATTTTCTACTTTTAGAGTTTTTTTTTCCTCTTTTGTAATTTCTTTTTTATCAGCCTTTTTTCTCTTCTTTTACAGCTTTTGCTTTAGGAGCTTTGTCTGCATGTGCTTTTTTATTGTTTTTTACTTCTTTTTTAGCTTTTGCAGAAGGCTCTGTTTTTTTATCTCCAACGCGTACTACTTTAGTTTCACTAGGAGCTTTTGCTACAGCTGCTGTTTCAATAGTAGGAACTGCTGCTGCAGGATTTGCTTCGCTAGGAACTACAATTTCTTGAGCTACTGGAGTTTTAATATCTTGAGTAGCAGTTGGAACCGGAGTAGTATCTTGAGCTACTTCAATTGCAGGAACTGCTTGATCTGCAACAGGCTGTGCTACAGGAGCTGCTGTTACGGCTACTTCTTGTGCTACAGGTACTGGAGTTGCTTGTTCAGCAGCTGTTACTGCTACAGTAGCACCGAATACGCCAGCTACAGCTAAAGCAATACTGCTTTTAAGAATAGATTTTTTCATAATATCCTCCTTGATAATTCATATATATGTAGTATTTCACATATATATTTTTAACCAACTCGGTGTTATCGATATAGTTCCAAAACATATATCTAGCGTGGACTGTAGATATATAGTCTGGAAAATCCGATATATTTGAGTTTCGTCCTTGGACTGGTACACATACTATCGATAATCTATGAACTCAAAATGTAGAACCATGCTAAAAACCTCGTTTTGGAGTGAGTCTAAAATGAATTTACATATATTTAAAATGAAAATCTATAGCTTTCAATTTTCATTTAAATATTCTATGAATACCATAACAAAAGCCGTCCATCCCATGTATAAAGGACGAACGGCATATAATTATAAGTCTCATTATCTTTAGATTTGCATTCATGAGTAAACTATTAAAAACGCCCCAATGCTAGCAATTTTCTATGAAAGAACTAGTATTGAGGCATTTAATTATTATATTCAAAATTAATTAACTAGGAATTATTAAGCTATAATTACTAGTCAATCATACATTAGTCATCAAACTTAACAGATAGTAATGTACCATTTATAGCATCAATGCGTACATCAACCTCTTTGTTCCCTTCGGTACCAAAGGTAACTTTGTAAATAGTCTTACCTTTTTCATGATGTACAGACCATTCATTAAGGCTCGTAGCTTTGTCTTGTGTTTGAGCGTAAGCAAAATTAACTACTGCTGCTGGAGGTAAAATCTCACGAGGATCAAAAGATTTTTTCTTCAAGGATTTGTGATAATCACCTTCACGTTTTTCAAAGATTTGATTCGTTGCATAGATATAAGTTAACTCATACTTGCCGCTTTCATCAACGCCTTCAACATCATACTTAATTTGACCGCCGTCAGCATCAAAGGCAATTTCAGTAATAACCGCATTAGGATGATTTTGAATGAATGCATTTAATAAACCATTAGCACCGACAATCGCTGCATGGTTACCATCAACAACTGCAACAGTTGGCTCTACGGCTACTAAAGGGGCGGCACTCGCGTTAGGCATGCCAAACACTGCTGCTAACGCCAATACAAGGCTACCTTTTATAAGTAATGATTTCATAGGCTCCTCCATCTCTCAAACAGGACCATATAGTATATATACAATTATACACTAAATCAATAAGCTTTATGAATCTTTATTTATAATATTAGTGCATGGTCCTACGCCCTATGATACAATGCACGTAGAATAATTTTTGTAACTACAAGTGAGCTGACTATGATTTCAATTTATCCGACAATATATCACGAATTTCAGTGCAAAGCTGATCGCTGTGAAAATACATGCTGCCAGCTTTGGACCATCGATATCGATGAACCGACGGCTGAGCGTTATCACACTATGACGGGACCTCTTGGTGAAAGCTTGCGCCAAGCGATTACCATTGATGAGGAAGGCAGCCATTTTGTATTCTCTAAAGAACAACCTATGTGCCCTTTACTCAATAAAAAAGGGCTTTGCAAAGTAGTGCTCGAATTAGGCGAAGAAGGCCTTTGCGAGACCTGTCATATGCACCCTCGATTTTACAAATACATCGAAGACCTAGAGCTATGTGGTGTTGGTTTATCCTGTGAAGCATCCGTGGAACTACTCGCAAAAGACGGTACTAATCGAGAGTTAGTGTTTACCATTGAGGATGACGACAATGAATTTGGTCCCGATGAGCGTCTAAAGCTAGAAAATGTATTTCAACTATTAGCCTTTGATTTAGAGCCTGCTCTATTTCAATATATACCAAGCCCTAGCGGAAAGTATTATAAACAGTTATTAGATATCTACAAGACTACGGAGCCTATTGATGAGGCCTGGACTACACAAGTCAATGCATTGTCTAAGGATATAGACCAGGTCGTTACCTCTGTTAAAAGTTATGTACATCAACAAGATATGAGCATTTTTAATAAGGTCTACCAATATATCTTGTATCGCCAAATCGATATGCTTGCAGACTACTCCTTAGAAGCTATCATCGGCTATGCAAAGGATGGCACTGAGTACATGCTCATGACGAGTGCCATCGAAGGAAACCCTTTAAAACAAATTGCTCGATGGTCTCAACAAATTGAATACGACGAAGATAATGTAGACCTATTACTACAACATTATGAAACACTCCAATAGGAAGCTAATATATAACAATATATAGGTATTACTATAAGCATAGCTATTAGCATCAATGTAAGCATAAGCTTGCTTAACCTAATAGAGATAAAGACATAATAAAACCTCCTAGCTAATGCTAGGAGGTTTTATTACACTTACTCATTCTATTTACGCAAAGAGTATACGCATAATCCAGTTATATAAAAGGTTGATAATAAATAAGACCACATAAACGGCCCCTACTGTAAGAGGCTCTACGTTCATAAGACGAGATAAAAGCATAACGGCAACGTAAATAACGGCCCCCACGTAAGCTAACCCCAATGGAACTAAAAGGACCATCAAAATAGGGGCAAGATAAATACAAATAATAGATACTAAGATTAATGCTAAGCCCAATGCCCCTGTATATCCTTCGATATAAGCTGTTCCCATTAATACTTGTTTGAAGTCAAACTCTCGATCAAGTAGTACACTCAGTAGTTTCCACAAAATAAAACTACCTACAAACCAATACATACCAAGACCAATGACCTCACGTAAGATGGAAAATATACCATATACGGCAGGTATAAAGCCTAATAAAAAGCCTCCAAAAGCGGCGACCAAAGGTAATAATACAATACCTAAGGCAAAGCCTAACATATGGGTAGCGCACCAACCGGCGAGCCCTGCTTTGATACCCTTCTCTAAAGTACCAAACCAGAAAATTTCATCTATCCCCTTTCTTTGGTGAACGCACCAATAGGGATAGCTCTCGTAAAAATGTCGTATCCATAACTAACTCCGCTCTCAACTACACTCTAAAGTTAATTATATCATAAATACCAAGATTTAAATTATATATAATGAATTTTAATATAAATTAAAACATAAAAAAACTGCAAGACTTTCATCTTACGGTTATATAGAGCTATATTAAAGCTGTTTACTTGACCAAAGTATGGAAAAACCGAATCCATTGAGGTAAAACGGATACGGACAGTAAGGCTACAATGAACATTACAATATAGGTCTTAACAATACCAAGACCTACATAGCGTCGCATAAGTTGAGCACAGATAAATACAGCATAATACTGACTAAACATAGTAACTAAATACGCTATATCCGCTACATATTTTTGCTGTGATATGGCAAATAAAATAAGACCAAGAATATGAACAAACACTATTACAACTGTACGAAGTGCATTCGTATAGGCTAATCCATATATATAATTGCACATAACCCCTCTATATGTACCACTACCACCTAATAAAATAAGTAAGCGCCATATAACAAAGGTTCCTATGAGAATCTGAAAAATTAAAAAAGATACATTAGCAACAGCACTGATCATATCAAAATGTGCAAAGCCGGTCATACGCTTTATGCCAAGCACAGGCGCTATTGCTTTCACCAGCAATGGTAAGGCATAGGTCATGCCATACAATACAATAGTAGAGACTACTAAATTAGTCACTGCTCTCGCTATAGTGCCATATGCAAGAATATTTTGAAAAGGATTGTTCACTCAACTTTGTAAACAAGTGCAATATATCCTTATACCAGTTCATAGATACTCCTTATATTTAACCTATATTTTAGGGAATACGTAATAATTAATACTGAGTGGGCCGACGTTATATATGGCTAGCAGAATGAACAAGTAGAAAAGTCTGAATCATAAAAGGACGAGGCATACCTCGTCCTAACTATAGTATATGTATTTTATCGAGTCAACATATAAAGACCTTCACACAAGAGTGATACAAGAATAGCCACGAGCATAACGCTCAAACCTTCATAGATAGTTCCATTAATGCAAGCCCCTGTACGTCCCATCGTTTGTAACAGTAACCCTGTACTTAAAACACATAAGACAATCATACAGAATCCGATAACGGCCTGTAGTAATAATGGTACCGTTGTAAGAATCAACATGATACCTACTGTAAATGTATACAAAGCAACCACCAGTTGAGCAAAGGCCATCATATGCAACACACCTGTCGCTATAGCACGTACGTAAAACTTACGCTTTTGTATCATTGCATAACCAATAATGATTCCAGCCATAAGAATGCCTTTTACAATCACCCACGTAAAGCGCCCTGCATTCCAAAACTCTCGCTCGTGGCTTTCCTAGCTGTTCAAAGAAAACTTGTATTTCATGTTGACCAACTGGAAGGGAAAATAATTGCCACTTCACTAATAAAGAAGAATTGCGTATAAACGCACGTATAGCATCTATATATACACCTTCACCAACGATGGTAAATTGATAGCATATGAGTGACAATAACAGCATTCCTATTAATTGCCCATAAGCAACATCAAAGTGATACATGCGTGGACTTTTTTCTTCAATGGGGTTTAATAAGCGATACATAAACTCTATTAAACCAACCATCATATCGCTCACCACCTTTTACACAACAAGAATAAGCACCACCCAAATTTGGATGATGCGGCACACAACACAAAGATTACGAATTTAAATAATGAGTTTATTATTAATTCATTTTCTGTTCATTATTATATACAAAAAGCAAGCAAAAGACCCATACTTGCCATTATTTTCATAACTATATAATTATCTGGAACTAGCTAGTGCGATTATGGCGAACAAACTCACAATAACAATTACTGGAATTAAACTAGTTAAACAAGAAATGCCAAAAGTAGCTAAAAGGGATTTATTAATTTGGCGACTTAACATCGTTAAGCATACCCAAAATGTAAAGATTGCAAATGCGATTGATGCAAATATAAACATAGTTATCCATGCAATACCTATTACAGTAGAATCAGGATTAAATCCTAATCCTAGTATCACTATAATGGTACTGATATTAATAGGATACCCAAGAAATAGAATAGCCCCATAATCTGGTTATAAGCTTGTTCATACCACATGATTTTCAACACAGATTCATAGGTAGTATGAGCATCAAACTTGTTAGCCACCCAAGAGAAAATAGCCGAATAAATAGCAATACCAATAAACGCAAATAGCAAGCCAAATGCAAGGCCTAATATGCCAATACCAGATAACGCTGCCGCACCGGTGAAAGCAACCTCAAGTTTATCTGCAAATATCATACTTACAAGAGTCGGTAGAATATTTGAAAATAAGAAGGACACCAAGTGCAAAAGCTGCTGTAGCATAGAATCCCTTTTTACAAGAACCATGCTCCACTATCTGCGGAATACCACGTTTAAATGGAGCCACTATAAGGGCCCCCATATCAGAATACCAAGTTGTTTCCATACAACCTCCAAAACTATCGTCTCTACAACATATTAAATACAAATATAATTACTTAAAATAACCCACTAGAATATCTCATGTTCATTACTGTAAAAACTATGAACGCCATAATAGCACTTATAATAACAAATGGAATGAGACCAGCCAATAGGCTAATACCAAATGTTGAGAGTTTAGGTTTGTTAATTTGTTGGCTTAACAAATTTAGACTTACCCACCAAGTCCACAGAGAAATCCCCATTAGGATAAAGAAAGAGATAAGTACATATAGAATAATCGACAAAGGTAAGTCGAGTGGATCTTGTAAGGGCCCGAAATTATCAATATTAATAAAGAAATAGATGCTAGCAGGCATTATCAAAAGCCCACCAATAAGCGCCAGTAATTGTCCATACGCATAGGAATACCAATTCACCTTTAGCACTTCCTGCGGAGTCGTCTGAGCATCAAATTTATTAGCCACCCAAGAAACTAAATAGGCATTAAGAGATAGACCTAAAAAGGTAAGAAATAAATTAAAGGCTAATTGCATAGCAACGCCACCATTGGCACTCATTACAAAAATACGGCCATAGAATGTATGATGCAACTGCATCATCGATATAATAAGAGCATCATCGATATAATAAGAGCCGGTATAAACGTGGTCAGCAGCGAGCCTACAACACTAACTGCTGCAGCCCCGTAAAAGCCTTTCATACAAGATCCATACGCTACGATTTGGGGATTCCCTTCTTAAAGGGAGATATACACAACTCCTTAAAATCTGAATACCATTTTGTTTCCATAAGCCCTCCTTCAAACGTAAACAATACATATATATGTTTTTCATTGTATCACAAGACACTTTTAAAATAAATATAAATTTATTTTAAATTGATTGGCACGATTAGAATAGCAAAAAAAGTTGGTAGCTGCTTTAACAGAATCTACCAACCTTTCAATTACATATGTATTTAAGTTGTCATGAATAACATAATCCCGCCAGCTCCAAAGATGAAGGATACTATATAAAAGGAAATCCCCGTTATCCAAGGATTTACGCCAAATTGCTTAGACATAAGCTGGGCCATAACAAAGACATTAAAGAGCTCTATCGTACTTAATCCGCCCGTACCACCTCGAATACGTAAGTCTAACAAAAGATAAGTAGGCGCAGCAAGAAGTACAAATATCAAATGAATCCAGCTGCCAATACAGCTACTCAAAAGCAAGTCTGCCACTAGTTGCTTATAGGTAACTTGTCCCTTAAACACCTTAAAAACACCATATAAAATACCAGAGGTTACAAGAATAAATACTGCAATTCCAAGTACATAGCCAATAATAGAAACTACCTCAAGTTCTACAGGACTGATAACCTCCCAAATAAGAGTTTTAAAAAATGGACTCTTTGGGAAAAGCAACATCAATATGTATAAACCCAAATCAGTTATAATTAGAGATCCAATAGCTAGTAATAACATATTTTTAATGGTCACAAAATGCATCCATTTTTCTATATAAGGACCAAACAAACCATTCATAATACTCTACCTTATAACTCCTCACTCTTAAATAATTGATAACCCCTCAAAGTAATAACTATAATCAAGGCCCTTCATAAATAGTTCCCGATTATTAATATCGTCAGTAAGCGCCTCCGCCAATACAGCTTTAATTTCTAAATCATTTACAGGGCTGCGCTCCATGGCAGATAAATATGTTTCCATATCAATTTGACTCCAATCAATAGTTTTTGTAGTTCAACACAAAGCATATGATCAAGCCACAAACGCATACTACGTCCATTACCCTCTCTAAAAGGATGAGCCACATTCATTTCTACATACTTCTCTACAATTTCATCAAATGAATTTTGTGGCATACTTTCAATAGTTTTAACCGCTTCAGATAGATACATAACAGGAACAAAACGGAAGTTCCCTTTAGAAATATTTACAGTACGTAGCTCACCAGCAAAATCATATATATCTTGAAATAATACCTTATGGATGTCTTGTAATGTAGTCCAAGTACCACTAGACATCTTATTAAGTAGGTTCTGCTCAAATAATCTAGCCGCAGATTTTTTACTTATTCGCTCTTCTTCTCTAGCCAAAGTGGGAGAATCAGTAATGCCTAATTTATTAGTGATAACCATATTGGACCTCCTTTTTATTTTATCTCGTAATATATATTATACTATATTCGTTAAACTTTAGTTGAAACTAACAATCTATACCAAACAAAAAAGCAGCCCATTTAGGGCTGCTCTTCATTTATCTTATTTCAAAGATTCTGCAATTTTTGCAAGGTTTTCGTCCATACGTTGTAGGTATGTTTTGTCGTCTTCTTTGCTTTCAATAGTGTAAATAGTTTCTACCTTAGCACCCACTTCTTTTGCCAAAGTTTTAGATACTTCTGGGCTAGCCATTTCTTCTGCAAAGATAGTAGTGATGTTATTTTCTTTAACGTATTCGATGAGTTTAGCTAATTGCGCTGCATTTGGTTCGCCTTCAGCAAATACATCTTCTAGCTGTTTTGTTCCAAACCAAAGTCACGGCTTAAGTAAGCGAATGCCGCATGACCTGTAACAAAGTTTTTATGAGGAGCTTTAGCGAATTGCTCTTCATATTTTTTAATCATTGCATCTAGTTTACCAACGTATTCAGTGTAGTTCTTTTCGTAGTAATCCTTGTTTGCTGGATCAGCTTTTACAAGAGCATCCTTGATGTTTTTCACTTCAATTTTAGCATCTTTTAAAGATAACCATGCGTGAGGATCTTCTGCACCATGTTCTTTAATTTCTTCAGGGTCAGTATTTTTAATCGCTTCTACGCCTTCAGTAGCTACAACAGATACGAGTTTATCATTTTTAGCTGCTTCGATAGCTTGTTGTGCCCAAGGCTCCATACCAAAACCGTTATACACGAATACTTGAGCTGTCGCCAATTGTTTCATATTTTCTGGTTTTAACTCGAAATCATGTGGTTCTACACCATCTGGTATAATAGTAGACACCTCTACCTTGTCACCGCCAATAGCCTTAGTGAACTCAGCCATTGCATTAAAGCTTGTTACCACTTGGATTTTTTTACTTGCTTGTTCCTTCTGTGCATTCGGTGCATCATTACCACAGCCTGCAAATAGAGCGGCCATCATAATACCTACAACTAACAAAACCAGTTTCTTGACCATCGTAGTCCTCCTTTTGTTAATCCTGAACGCTATGCCTTCATAGAATACTGCTTATTCTTTTGTTGCAGTTGCGACTCAGTTGCATTTGTAATATAGTTATAGTATAAACTTACTTAGAATTTTGTCAATTAGAAATGTGGTTTTTCATATGTTATCCATAGAACATCTTTATTTTTCCTATCAAGGTCAGCCACCTTACGTGTTAAATGACCTAAATCTACATATTCACAGCGGTGACTATATATCCATCGTTGGGGACAATGGGTCTGGTAAAAGTACCCTGCTACGCCTTATTTTAGGTTTTCTTACTCCTGTGAAAGGCTCAATAAAACTAGATAGCAACAACATTCGCTATGTATCACAGAAAAATGATTTCTCCCATGCAGGCTTTCCTATTACGGTTAAAGAGATCCTCGACTCCTATCGTAAGCTTTTAAAAATCAAAGATAAAAACGAAGTGAGTCGTGTATTAGAGCTCACTCATATGACGGAATTTAAAGACCGCCTCATTAGTAAGCTCTCTGGTGGTCAGGCACAGCGAGTATCCATCGCCCGAGCCCTTATCGGCAGCCCTGACCTCATCATCCTTGATGAACCATCTACAGGCATCGACAGAAAAAGCCAAGAAGGCATCTACGCACTTCTTCGCGATTTAAACCAAAAGCATCATATTACGATAATCTCTGTTGAACATAACCTAGAAATGGCAATCGCTAATTCTACCAACATCTACCATATCTCAAATGGCCACGGCCACCTTTGCTCACCTGAGCAATACGCTTGCGAAATCATGCATAATACAGGTCGTAACCCTGTAGATCACGAAAATTGCTCTTGCTTCACAGATGTGACAACTCAGGCTCAGGCTCAGGCTCAGGCTCAGGCTCAGGCTCAGGCTCAGGCTCAGGCTCAGGCTCAGGCTCAGGCTCAGGCCAATGATACTACAACTGAGGAGGTGCGCCATGTTTAGTTATGACTTTATGCAAAATGCCTTCTTCGTAGCCATCTGCATATCACTATTATGCCCATGTATCGGTATTTTCATGGTATTGCGCCGGTCAAGTATGATTGGCGATACCATGAGCCACGCATCCCTGGCAGGTATCACCTTAGGCTTATTAACAAATACAAATCCTATCTTAGGGGCTTTCATCTTTACCGCCATCTGCGGTGCCCTCATCGAGTTCTTACGGAAATATTTCTCGCACCATCTCGATTTAATTCTTACCATCATCTTATCCCTCAGTATTGGTACTGCCATTACGCTCATTAGTTCAGGTAAACTGAAAGCTAATGCCAATGTATTTTTCTTCGGTAGCATTTTAACAGTAAATGCGGCTGATATGATTAGCATTGCGGTCCTTACTATTTTGTCAGTATTAACTCTATACTTTTTGTATAACTCCTTACTCTACATCGCTTACGATGAAGAAGCGGCTCGTGTAGCAGGTGTTAAGGTAGATTTTATTAACTATATCTTTGCTATCTTGATGGCTGCGGCCGTGTCTATTTCCATTAAAATTGTTGGCGTCCTCGTATTAAGTGCTATGATTGCTCTGCCCGTAGCATCAGCCTTACAACTAGAAAAAGGATTTAGAACGACTTTACTATGCTCCATTGGATTTAGTTTACTCGCCATGATTATTGGCCTATTCGGATCTTACTATCTCAACGTAGCTCCTGGTGGCTTTGTATCTCTAACATCGGTAGGAATCTTGCTAGTGGTGTTAGTCATTAAAAATATTCGAGCGATTATAAGACGAATGCAATTTAGCAAATAAACAAAATAATAGTCAATATATTTAAACAGCTACATTATATTCATAGTAAGGCATCTAATTATTAGCCATATAAAGCATCTAATTGTTAGCCGTATAAGATATCTAGTCATTAGCCGTATAAGACATCTAGTCATTAGCCATATAAGTCATTTAACTATACAGGTGTTATAGCATGTTTAGTATTAAAATAGAATCGAAAGAGAGCTATGAATACAACAACTTGGCCAGAAGGCATAAAAAAGACCAAACAGCGCGAAGCCATTTGGTCTGTATTAACAACAGCGGATAAACCTATGACAGCTATTGGGATTGCTGAAAAATTAGGTGATAGCGATACTACGTGGATGTCTACTATCTACCGTACCCTAGAATTACTAGAAACAAAGGGTATCGTTACACGTACAACACTCATGGGTAGCGATATGGCCTACTATGAAATTACGCCACATACACATCGCCACTATGCGGTATGTACTAGCTGTGGCGCTATGGTTCCACTCCATACTTGCCCTGTTGTAGAGATGCCCAAAGAGCTCTCCGATGCAGGTTTTACCGTCACAGAACATCATCTAGAAATTGCAGGTCTCTGTAAGAAATGTAATAGCAAAAACAAATAATACATAAGCAAACCAAAAGGACGTAACCTTTAAAGTTACGTCCTTTTATAATGTTAATATATTTCGTATAAGCCTTGTTTAGCTTTTACCAATTACAGCATCAACGGAGCCACTAAGAAACCGAGTGCTACAGCGATAGCAATGGATAGTACGCCAGGTATGAAGAACGGATGGTTAAATACGAGTTTACCGATTCGTGTAGAGCCCGTATCGTCCATTTGTACAGCCCCCAAAAGTGTTGGGTATGTAGGCAATACGAAGAGTGCAGATACAGCTGCGAAGGATGCGATAATAGTATACAGATCCTGTGTTCTCTGGCGTAATGCCGAGAGCTAGATTACAGCTGGTACCAAAGCTTGTGTAGTTGCCGCTTGACTATACAACAATGTACTTGCAAAGAAGAATGCTACCGCTAACAAGCCGGATATGCTGTTACCATGCTAGAAGCGAGAGCTTTAATTTCAGGAATATGACCTTTTAACGAAAGTATCGCCCAACCATGCTACACCTAGTACGCAGACACATGCGGATAAGCCGGATTTGAATGTGCTTGTATTAACAAGTTCTGCTGTATCAAGCTTACAGAAGAATGTGATAGCAGCCGCAATAATCATCATAAAGCCGATGATAGCATCATTTCGACCAAAGATAACTGGTTAAATAATACCAATGTTTTTGGAAATGGCAGTGGCATAGAATACGATACAAATAATGCCAACTAAGAAAATCAATACAGAAGTTTTTGCACCTGGTTTCAAATGGAAATCGGCATTTTTTTCACGAGGCGGTGCCACATGACCTGCTGCCAAACGTTCTTGATACACTGGATCAGAAGATAAATCATTATTCGCAAAGGTAGACATGATAAATGCCGTAATCATAACCCCTACAAATGTTGTGGAAATACAGATGGCGAGCAATGTTGGATAGTTTACCCCAAACGGTTCAAGGAACCCACTCATGGCAACAACTGCTGCAGATACTGGGCTTGCTGTAATAGCGATTTGACTCGCTACAACGGCGATAGATAAAGGTACAGATGGCTTAATGTTTTCACTTTTCGCCACCTCTACAATTACCGGAATCATAGAGAATGCTGTATGACCAGTACCTGCTAATAGAGTTAAGAAATACGTTACTGTTGGTGCTAAATAGTTGATATGCTTAGGATTTTTACCAAAATACTTTCAGCAATGCGCACCAAATAATCAAGACCGCCAGCTAACTGTAAGGCACAGATGGCTGCGATAGCAGACATGATGATGAGAATTACATCCCACGGAATCTGACCTGGAAACATCCCCATACCAAGGCTTAACAACACAACCCCAAGGCCGCCAGCGTAACCGATGCCCATACCACCTAGGCGAACACCGAGGAAGATGGCACCAAATAAAATAAGAACTTGCATAATTACATAAATGTCCATACGATGACCTCCTTTATACATATATAGTATCATAGATATGCTAATTAATCATCGAATTTTGAGAATGTATAGAATATATTTTAAAAATTTCATGAAAATATCGATTTTATCATATAAAAAAGCTACACCTAACGGCCTTTACACACGCGTAAAAAGAAGTAATAAGTGTAGCTATTTTCATTACATATGCTTAATAGATGGATAGAATAAACTCTATACCTTACATTTCAATATTAAGGTGCGCCTTATCATTTACAAAATAATTGGACGTAAATCTTCCAGCAACCCTTCTTCTTCGGTAGCACGTTGGATACTTTCACCAACGATACGAACCATATCCTCTAATTGTTCTACAGTGGATGCCAATGGAGGCATGAGGATAACTACATCGCCGATAGGACGGCAGATGAGACCTTGTTCACGAGCAAGGATGGCCACCTTCGCTCCCACCGCATCATTTGGACGATATGCTTCGTGCGTAGCCACGTCTTTTTCAAGCTCAATACCTACGATGAGGCCCCGTTGACGAACCTCTTTAACATGCTTCAAAGACTTAATCGGTTCTAAGGCCTTTGTGAAAGCTTCCACTTTAGCAGGCAATTGATCGATTAACCTTTTCATCGCGGAATACTTTCAAAGAAGCCAACGCAACGGCACACGCCAAGGCGTTCCCTGTATAGGAGTGACCATGATAGAATGTTTTCTTTTCTTCAAAGGTGCCAAGGAATGCATCAAACACGCGTTTTGTAGTCAAAGTCGCCGCCAGCGGCATATAACCGCCCGTAATACCTTTAGACAAGGTCATGAAGTCTGGAGATACGCCTTCATGTTCACAAGCAAAGAATTTGCCAGTTCGACCAAAGCCAGTAGCTACTTCGTCAACAATGAGGAATACATCGTGTTGTTCTGTTAACTCACGAACGCGTTTCAAATAGCCGTGAGGCATTACAAGCATGCCTGCTGCTGCTTGTACGAGTGGTTCCATAACAAGAGCTGTAATTTCATCGCCTTCTTCGTTAAGGATACGCTCTAGTTCTGCCAAAGATTCTTCAAAGGCTTTATCTCGATCGGCTACATCTGCATATACGCCAGGGCTTGGCAAAGTTAATGGTTTGAATAATAGATTATGGAATACTTGATGGAACAACTGAATCCCACCTACAGATACGGTACCTAATGTATCCCCATGATAGCCAGCGTTGAGAGCGATAAACTTAGTCTTTTTCGTTTGCCCTACTTGTTGACGGTATTGGTACGCCATTTTAATAGCCACTTCGATAGCCGTACTGCCATCATCAGAGAGGAATACCTTATCTAAACCTTCTGGAGCAAGCTCTACAAGTTCTTTACACAATTGTGCGGACGGTGGGCTCACAAGCCCTAATAATGTACTATGGGCAATTTTATCGATTTGATCTTTCAACGCTTGGTTTAACACAGGATGATTATGACCGTGAATATTAACCCACAAGGAGGATACGCCATCGTAATACTTTTTACCGTTCTCATCGATGAGGAATACCCCCTCACCGCGTTCGATTACTACCGGTTCTTGTGCTAGCCAATCTTGCATTTGTGTAAAGGGATGCCATACAAACTCGTGGTCCCATTGTGCTGCTTGTGAAAGCTGTTTCTCTGTCATTTCGTCACCTCATACTTACTAAGTTTACAAACTATAACTCTCTATCACATAACTAATCAATGTATACAAAACTGTAGATCTAATCTATATAGAACTGTAGATCTAATCTATCAAATCATTCTATCTAAGATTTATAGACCTAACACTGTATTCCATACTTTCTTAGAATCAATAAAAGATCGAGCCCAACCAAGTTGAACCTTTTGAATATCCGGTCCTTGGTACGGCGGCACTACGGCTACTACTGGAATACCTGTATAACGTTCCATATCCGCTACATTTGTTTTCAACAAGAATGGATCTACGGCAGTCGTATCATTTACAATAATAGCTTTCACCTCGATACCATGCAACTTAGCATATTCGCAGGTCAAAACGGCGCGATTAATAGATCCAAGACGACCATCTGCTACAACAATAGCTGGTAATTTAATATCTTTCATAAAATCAGTGAAAGTTTTATCGCCATACAGAGGAGTCGTGATACCACCTGCCCCCTCTACAAAGGTTAGATCATAGCGGTTCACCACATCTAAAGTATGCTGTACAACACTATCATAATCGATTTCTATGCCTGCTAGTTCCGCTGCAAGACGAGGAGAAAAATCTCCAGCAATCGCATAAGGATTTACTTCATGACGACGAGATTCAGGAATACCTGCAGCACGCATTAAATGTGTAGCATCCTTACTTTCAAGGCCAATATTATAATTATCCTCATCCATCGTCACACATTCAGGGAAAGGGACTGCACTAGAAGACACAGGTTTCACCATACCAACGGCAAAACCATCATCTACAGCCATAGCCCCTAACAAGCCTGTTACAAACGTCTTACCTACATCTGTATCTGTACCAATTATAGAAATACCTAACTGCTTCATACAAAGCTCCTCTCAAGCGAATACTTACTGCCGCATAGGTTAACTAATTTATATGATTAAGTTTACAATCTAATTACAATATACAGCTAAACGGAATATATAGTCAACCTATTATTCCGCTTAAGGTTTACCATAATAGGACTATATGGGGCCCCAATACATTAGTGCGAGCCTAGTTAAAAATCACAGAACCTAGCTCATCGCTCCAAAGCGAGCTAAGTCGCTCTTTACTAGGTTCTGTGATTTTTATGGCTGTACTTATGTAATAGTCCCATATAGTCCTACCTACAACCATAAATGCGAGAATAATAGGTTGGCTATATAGGGAAATGGGAAAGGAGGATGGCTAAGCCATCCTCCTTTTCTCCCCCTCTCGATACAGCGAAATTACGCTAACTCGTTAATGGGCATTCAGATTTGATGGGACTAATCCATAGGTACAGTTAGAAAAAGGACGATAACTAACCGATTAGCGACTTAGCTCGCTTTGGAGCGTAGAGGTTAGTTAGCGTCCTTTTTCACTTAAATGTACCAATCAACTTGGGCCCCATCAAATCTTGGATTATATTTCGAGGTAGCGGAATTCGCCTGTATCAGGATCCATCATGCCTCCATAGAATCCCATTCCTTTTGGGAATAGTGGATGGTGGCGCAGAAAGTTTACTGTATAGATTACATTATCTTCAGAGATATGGAATCGGTCCATCCAGTCGATAAGGCCCGGTTCGATCATGCGAATAGCATCTTCACTGATACCTTTCGCTTTCATAGATTCCATGAATGTAGTAGCAGAAAAATCAATCATACCGCAGTTTTCATGACCGATAATTAGCACATCTTCAATTTCCATCCCATAGGTGGCTACGAGTAGACTTTGTACGATATTGTCGATAGGTTGTGTTACGCTGTTACCTGCAGTTTTAATAACGATGATTTCACCGCGATCAAAACCTAATGCGTCTTCTAACATGCATACTAAACGTGTGTCCATACATGTTACGATGCCAAGCTTTTTAGTAGGGTGGCTTGTTAGCCCAGCCTTAGGTAGTTCAGGGTGTTGTTTCACATATTCTTTATTAGTTTCAATTATTTTTGCAATATCAATCATAAGGGTCCTCACTTTATATACTCTATTTCCACTTGAAATAGATTCTATTCATTATATACACCTTATTCATCACAAAACAAGTCAAACTTATCATTTATAAATAATTATTATAACTTATCAAGCCAATAAAAAACCATTAATTAAATAATAGTTCTATACTCATCATTAATATTCATATTAATACTTACCAATATCAATATATTCATAAAGATGAATATATTGTATATTTCTTACATAAATAGTAGATTAAAAAACCACTCTTGTGGTACTATTAATACTATAGAAAACAAACGCCACATGATACCGCATATGACGTAAACTGTATGTACAGTAAGGAGGTTTTATAATGGGTATCAATCAAAAAACGTTGCCAGGCATTTTGCTCTGTGCCGTTCTCGCTATTCCTTGTTGGCTACTAGGACAGCAGTTTCATCTAGTAGGTAGTCCAATCTTTGCCATCATTTTAGGTATAATTATTAGCACTATCTTCACCTCTTGGAAGCGAGAAAAAACAGGTGCTGGTATTGGATTTACATCCAAAAAGATTTTACAATGGGCCGTTATCTTATTAGGCTTTGGGCTTAACATTACACAGATTTTACATGTAGGTTGGATTTCTTTACCTGTCATTATCTCTACCATCGCTACATCCTTAATCGTGACTTATGTTATCTATCGCCTAACCCACATCGATTCCAATACGGCCGTTCTTATCGGTGTAGGCTCCTCTATCTGCGGTGGCTCTGCTATCGCTGCGGCAGCACCAGTTATTAAGGCAGAGGATCAAGATATTGCACAAGCAATCTCTGTTGTATTCTTCTTCAATGTTGTAGCCGCCTTCGTATTTCCTCAATTAGGCGATGCTATCGGTCTTTCCAACATGGGTTTTGGCTTATTCGCAGGTACTGCTGTAAACGATACATCCTCTGTAACTGCAACTGCTGCTGTATGGGATAGTATGAAAGGCACTGGTACACAAGTACTAGAATATGCAACAATCGTTAAATTAACTCGTACCCTTGCTATTATTCCTATTTGTTTAGGCCTTGCTAGTTACCAAGTATACAAAGCAAAACAAAATGCAGCTCAAACAGATGGATCTAGCGTAAGCGTTGCGAAAATCTTCCCTAAATTCGTTCTCTACTTTGTACTTTGCTCCCTTATTACAACAGCATTATCCTATGCTAATGTAGATATCCAATTCTTGAGTATCTTCAAAACAATTTCCAAATACTTTATTACAATGGCCATGGTGGCAATCGGCCTTAATACAAATATTGTAAAATTATTAAAATCCGGCGGCTCTGCCCTAACCTTAGGTGCTTGTTGCTGGATTGCTATTTCTGCCGTAAGCCTTGTAACACAACATATGATCGATTTATGGTAAAAATGTACATACTTTATATAGTATGATATAATTGTATATAGTTAGAATAGTAATAACCCCTCCAGTAATGGAGGGGTTTCGTGCTACTATTCACCTTATTAGTACTTTATCATACCATAGTCAGGAGGGTTAATATGTACTTCTTACAAGGACTTCTTGTTGGCCTCGCTACGTTTGCCCCTGTTGGCATGCAAAATCTTATTTATTATTAATACAGCTTTAGTTCAGCCTGTACGCCGTATTATATTGACGCTAGCTATTTTAGCGCTCTTTGATATGAGTCTTAGTGCTGCCGCCTTTTTACGGTATAGGTGCCGTATTAGAAATGTGGCCGATTATGAAGCTCATTGTTATCCTATTCGGTAGCTTACTTATCATATATATGGGTTCCAATATATTTAGAACAGAACCCGACATGCGCAATCTAAATACACACATTCCCATTCGTAAACTCATCATGTCTGCCATTGCCGTGTCTTGGGGGAATCCTCAAGCCGTTCTTGATGCAACCATGCTACTTGGAGCATTCCAAGCGAACATTCCAAAAGAGGAAATTTACTATTTCTTTGGTGGCTTCCTTGCGATGACACCAATTTGGTTTGGTTCTCTAGCCACAGTTATGCATCTATTAGCTAAGAAAATCAAAATCAGTCATATGGTATGGATTAATCGCTTCTGTGGTACGGTCCTTACTATTTATGGTATTAAATTATTCATCGATGGTGTTACGATGTTACTAGAGTTCTTCTAATATAAAAGCCGTTAGCAATGCTAACGGCTTTCTTATTTGGTTTTAGAATTCATATTTTAATTCGCATTTAGAATTCATCTAATACTTGTATAAACATATCCTTAAAGGCTTCTACATAGGTGTTATCCTGACTCCTTTGAGATACGAAATAATAATGACGTTCCATGGTCTTACCATGATTCGTAAGAGCCTTTCTCTCTATTCCTGGTAGCGCATCTGTTAGGTATTTAAAGCGATCTAACAATAGCAAACCTTGTTGTCCAGCCACTAAATATCGAGCCTCTTCTAACGTTCGGGCATACGCAAAAGCACCACTATAGCCCATGGCCTTTCGATAATGGTCTTCTTCCGTCAAAGTATATTTACCGCGACACACTAAAATTAGTGGCAAATCATCAATCGTCTTCAGCTCCACACTACCTGCATCCGTGTAACCTTGTGGAACCTCGATGATAGTAGTGGCTTTATCGATCAACTGGCTTTCATAATCATCAGACAAAATTTGCCATTGATCATTAAATACTACATCTACACGACGATCTTGTAACATACCATATAATTCTTCATGACTGCCGCTATACATGCGAATATCTAGATTCCTATAGCGCTTTGCCATACGAATTACAGTCTGTTGCATCGCAATACCACTATATCGATTCAAATACCCAATGCGCAAGCTCACTCGAGCATCAGTACCAATGCGTGTCGTTTCTACCTTAACATCATGGAACCGTTCGAATAACTTCTTACCAGATCGATATAAATATTGTCCTGCTGGTGTTAGATGAAAGCTTCGTTTCTCTCGAACCATTAATTCAACACCAAGGCTATTTTCAAGCGCTTTAATTTGTTGTGAAATTGCGGACTGGGACACATACTGCTCAGTTGCCGCTTGGGTAAAACTATTATTGTCTACTACACACACAAAATACTCTAACTGTTTTAATAGCATAACTATACACTCTCATCTCTCAACATCGTACGGACAACCACCGTACAACCACAACACAAACCAACCCCTCTCATCGGCTTCTGTTACCTATATTACTAATTATATTGAATTGTATGTAATTGTGAAAGTCCCTAAATTACGATGCTTTGCTTTCACTCAGAATCACTTAATCGCGGTCCATTGCTTTCACTAAGAATCACTTAATTGCGATGCGTCACTTTCACTAGGAATAACTAAACTACGATAAATAAATAGCGCCGCTACAAAGAAGATGGCCGCCGTAGTCCAGAATACAGCACCATAACCAAAAGTACGAGCAATCATACCACTAATAACAGGACCCAACACATTGCCCATCATAGCTACACTCGATACAGCACCAAACACAACGCCGCGACACTCAACAGGAACCGCCTTAGATATGAGCGTATTAGCAATAGGGTGTAACGAACCCCATGAAGAATCCTGCAATGGCACGGAATATGCCAAGGCCCCATATACTAGGCATTATATATTGAAGTATAAACAAAGACCCTACAGCCCATGTAGCAGTAAATACTATACGAGGCATAGCCACACATCTAGTTATCTTACTAATTGAAATCGATGCTAAGGCACTGAATAAGCCAGCACCAAAGATAATAATACCAACAATAGTCGCCACAAACTCGTCAGTCATATGCATATAGTGCTTAATATATAACGGTAAAATAGGACCTATACCAGTAATACCAAAATTACATAAAAATAGCATTCCTACAAGGAGTCGTACACGAGGTATAGATAAAAAATATTTAATCAGAGAAATTTCTGATACACTTTCATCCACCTTATGTTTGAACTGTAAATTGGGCATTAAGAAGTAAATCCCTAGCATACAAATCCCAGTCAATGCAGAAAATACGAAAAATGGTGCACGATAACCTAAGAAGTCAGCCACAAGACCACCCATAAGAGGACCAAAAACGAGGCCCATAACCATGGAGGCTTGATATAAGCCCATCGCCCAAGGCACTTTCTTCTCAGGGGTTATAAGGACAATAATAGCTAATCCTATGGGCACATAACCACCCACAACACCTTGCAAAATACGCAGAATCAATAACTGCATTGGCGTCTGTGTAAAAGCACAAGCTCCAACAGTAATCATCAAGATAAATAATATGAGCATCATCACCTTACGAGGTCCCCATTGATTTGCCTTACGAGACCAATAAGGTGCACTAAGTGCTACCATTAAAGGTGTAACCCCAGATACAATCCCTGCCCACATAGCCGCCTGTCCTTGATCATGAAGTCCTAGTTCAGCCAAAAACAAAGGAATAAACGAAACTACCCCTATAATGGTTATACCGCCACCAACCTGTATGGTACAGATTAGGTATATAATTCGTTTCCAAGAAGAATCCATAATGCCCTTCTTTCCTATTTGAGATTACCTAAAAAGGTAATATATACATACTAATAATGTCTAAAATGCGCTAAAACATAACAAATGTTTATAATACTAATTTTACTCTAAGCCTCACAATAACAAACAGCATATACTTACACAAATTCGTAGAATATATACTTATAGTCCTATTGTATCGTAAAGAACAAAAAAAGACCATCTCTTCCTATAAAAGGTTTAGAGATGGTCTTCTTACAACATAATATGATTACTTTTACTAAAGGAAAGATAAATTATACAACCTATTACTTTTGTTTAAACATCCAATAAATATAGTAAATAACAAGCGCATAAGTCACTACGTCAAATACAGGCAAGAATGGTACCATTTTAGATAAACGTCCAAAACCATGAACATGAATATTTGCTGCAATGATAGCAATAAGGTTCAAACGATGAATCCAGATTGCTTTTTTACGAGATACAGATTTTGCCATATTGCCTACCCAAGGCGTTAAGTACAATACGGCAAAGATAAGAGCAATAAACATAGCCACAAGAGAAATATAACCGCCCCAGAAGCCTAAGAAGGATTTCAATGCTTTCAAGAAGTATACATACCAGTGTGCACATACGAGAACAACACTAACAATACCTACGATGCGATGAACTTCAAACATTTCTTTTGGATTATATCGTTTGATAAACCATTTTGGTTTTGTTGCAATATATGTTAATACAAGCCATGCCACATAAGGAATAAGACCTAAGTGAACCTTCCAGTTACCAAATGATTTACCTCCTGTTACATAACCATATTCTACCATTCCCATAAATATTAGGGATAAAACTGCAATCCAAATTAAAATATGGTATTTACTCTTAAACTGTTTTTTTACAACTTCTGCCATAATAAACCTCTCTATGTCCTATACGATCTACCAGTATATATCTAGTATGGTCTAATGTAGCATGCTAACAATTTCAATCCACATAGCATTCTACTCAGAACTTAAAACTAATTAGTTTTTAAATCCAGATCCATCCTAAAATTAGAACTAGAATTTGAAGTTAAGATCCGCACGATAGTAATCATTTACGCGGTTGCCTTCTTGTGTTTTAGCATTGAAACCGTAGTATGCATTAATGCCAATATTTTTCTCCGGAGCATAGGATGCACCTAATTGCCATGCTTTATAACCTTCATACCGTGTTTTCTTCAATAAATCATTAGATTCATATTTTTGCGTTTTAAATACAGGTGCATTTTTAGCTTGATCAAAGTAATCTAAGCGGATAACCCAAGAGTTCTTCTTGTTAATTTTATAATCGCCCCATTTAACGCCTACGTTCCAAACATCGGAATCACTCAAGCCAGATGCTTTTACCCACTCGCCATCAATACCGAATTTACCAACATTATATTTAGCATTAAAGCCATATACATTATCGAATTCGTTATTTGTCTTGCCATTACCCATACGTACATTTGTTGTACCTACATGAGCAAACATACCGCCAAAGCTAAAGCGATCATTAACAGCTACATTGGCATTAATAAGACCTACATCACCATTATCAGCTTTACTAGTCTTAGCAAACCGGCCTGCTGTCATATAACCATATGCGCCATTTAATGTAACCTTTTTACCTAGCTTCGCTGTAGCGCCTACACCATCAAAGTTAGAGCTATAAATCAAGCCACCACCAAATTTTTGAGTGTAACGACCTGCATCTACTACAAAATTTTTACCAAATTTATGCTCTACATAAACTAGATCCCAATTAGGCTCTACCGCTTTAGCACTATCGCCTAACTCAATAGAACCTGTCGTAATACGGGCTTTCACGGAGGTGTTTTTATTAACCATCGCATCGATACCTAAACGCACACGAGCAGTGATTTTGTCTTCGTAATCGTAACCATCGATACCCTCCTTACCGATGTAATTGATACGAGCATCACCAGTAACTTTCACATTACCTACACGATCTTCTAATTTTGCAACACGTACACCAAGTGTATTCAACTCATTAGAAAATTCCTCTGCCAAACGATTCAACAATGCTTGTTGTTCAGCATTTGCACGATCTTGATTAGCCATGCCTTTTGCAATCATTTGAGCCATTTCGTAACGAGTAATGTTATTTTGACCTTTAAAAGTACCATCTGGATAACCATTGATAATACCAGCTGTAGCCAATTGATCTACAGCTTGGTAAGCCCAGCTATCAGAAGGGACATCGGAAAATGGGTTAACAGCAAAAGCTGTAGCCACACCCATCACAGCTGCTACTGCAAAGCACTAGTCATTTTACGTTTAATCATAATAAACCTCACACACGAATAATAACAAGAAATAAAATGAATAGATAATGAATATATGACTTTAATTATCATTATCATACATAACATGAAAATAATAACAACTTTCATTAATTGAGTAAAGAGAAAATGTATATCAATCTCACAATTATATATGCCTTTAACTAATAATATGGCCTATTTAATTTCCTAAATAATAAAAATATAACGAAAAAATCCCTTCTGTATAATACAGAAGGGATTTGTATGTATCTTATTATTTCTTTTTAAACATCAAGTAGATGCAGTAGATAACAAGGCCATATGTAATGATATCAAACACAGGAAGGAATGGTACCATTTTGGAGATACGTTTAAAGCCATGAATATGAACTGAAGCAGCTACCAATGCAACTAAGTTGAAACGATGCAGCCAAATACCAACATTACGGCTAGATGCAGTTACTTTTCTAAGTTTTGGAGTTAAAAATGCAAGGCCCGAGATTGTACCAATACTGAAGGAAGTAAGGGCTACATAGCCACCCCACCAACCGAGAACGGATTTAGCAGCTTTACCAAAATAGAGATATAAATGGAACGCAATAACAGCTACAGAAGCAATACCTAATGCACGGTGAACCTTAAACATTTCACCTAAGTTATAACGACTAGTAAACCATTTAGGGCGCGTTGCCAAATAAGTCATCACAATCCACGCGCACCAAGGTACAAGGCCTGTATATACTTTATAGTTACCAAAGGCACGACCACTCTCAATGTACCCCCATTCCAACAAACCGATCATAATTAAAGAAAATACTGCAATCCATATAAAGATATGGTAAAATACTCTTATACTGTTTCGTTTCCACTTGATTCATCTTAAACCTCTCTAACATAATTCCTGAAACGCCAAATTTACTTAATATATTTTATCATTTAAATCAAGTATACTCTTAGAGTAGATAAGAGCCATTTAGAATCATTAAATATAATTCTAAGGTAAACATACTAATAGTGTGTTTAAAATAAAGCTATCCTTGTATAAGTATCTTGGTAGGGGCAAATTAGATTGTCAGCATCAATCAATATCATCCTTCATTAGTTTAATTTGTCATATTATAAAAAGGACATACAAATCAATCATCATCCTAATTATTTTTCATCTCGTTTACGGTAAACGATGAACGGACGTGTTAAGTAGTTGAGTGGAGCACTCAAGCAGTGTACCAAACGGCTGAATGGGAAGATGATTGCCACTGCCATCCACGCGAACATGTGGAATTTAAACATAAATGGTACACCTTCCATCAAGGATGGATCCGGCATAAACGCTAATAGGCTGCGGAACCAAGGACCGATGGATACGCGGTAATCAAAGAAACCAGATGCATTAAGCAATGTTCCAGCCATACCACTGAAAATGGCTAATGTTAAGAACAAATATAACCATTTATCAAGGCGAGATGTGTTAACTTTTAACTCAGCTACTGTAAAGCGGCGTTTCATCAAGAGCAAGAAGCCTACGATAAAGATAAGCCCCGCTACAGCACCCATGTATAACGCACCTTCATGGTACATATGGTCATTAATACCAATAGCAGCAGTCCAAGTTTTAGGGATTAATACACCTACTACGTGACCACCGATAACGCATAGCAAACCAAAGTGGAACAATGGATTGGCAATACGCAATTGTTTTTTCTCTAAAAATTGACTCGATTTTGTAGTCCAGTTTCTTTCAAAATAGAAGAAACGAACCAAGGTACCTACGATTAAGAAGGTGAATGCGATGTAAGGCAATGCGCCCCAAAGGAATAGATTCATCGTGCACCGTCCTCCAATCCATTTGCAACAGACAAGATAATATCAAACAAGAATGCATAAGGCAGTTTAGCCTCAATGAAGCGTTCTCTAATGTATTCCAATTTTGGCTTACAATAGTCGTAAATTTCTTTTGCTTTTTCATCATCGATAACGGCACATAATTCAAGAAGTGCTGGAATATAGTCTGGCATTTCTTTTGGCAAATCATAGTCGTTTTCTAGGAAGAAAGCTTTAAATTTTACGAGTTCTTCCGCTTGTTCCCCTGTACCTTGTAATTCATACGTCGATAAGTACATCGTTGTATTTTGACTAAAATCAAAGGTACGAACATACTGGTCTTCGAATTCCTTTTTATTAGCAGCCTCTACATAGTCAAAGAACTCTAATAAACCTTGGCGAAGTTGAGGATGCCCAACGGATTGGGCGTCCTCTCTCCATTCAGGTAGTTCGTTATACCATTGTTCATCAGGATAGCGTAGAAGAAATGACGCAATAAGAGCGATTTTCTGAGCATCCTTCATTATTGACATCCCCCTGTAGGGCAAGCAAACCCGCGATTATGTTGCATTTCAAGGCGACCTTCGCGAGATACTTTAACATCAGCTGGAATAACAAAGCGATCATTGTATTTAGACAATGCCAACAATTTGTACATAGCGTACATTTGGTCTTCTGTTAAATCAACTTTGTGTTCGATAGGACCATCACCTGTTTCACGACGGCGCATGTATTCACGCATGTCGAGAACACGTTGCAATGTACGAGCTAAGATTTCTGTATTACCTGCTGTAAACAAGTTAGCAAGGTATTGTACAGGTACGCGCATTTCATGTGCATCTGGCAAGTATACATCAGATGTTACACGTTGCAAGATTGGGCTGAGTGGTGGCACATACCAAACCATTGGCAATGTACGGTACTCAGGATGCAATGGCAATGCAACGCCCCACTCTTTTACAAGTTTGTATACAGGAGATTTTTGAGCTGCTTTAATCCATGCTTCAGAGATACCTTCTGCACGAGCTGCTTTAATAACCTCAGGATCATGAGGATCCAAGATTAACTCAACTGTATTTTCATAAATGTCTTGTTCATTTTTTGTAGCTGCCATTTCTTCAACTTTGTCCATATCGTAGAATACAACACCTACGTAGCGCATACGACCTACACATGTTTCAGCACAGATTTGAGGCAAGCCATTTTCCAAACGTGGGTAACAGAATACGCATTTTTCAGCTTTATTTGTTTCCCAGTTATAGAAGATTTTTTTGTATGGACAAGATGGAACACAATGTCTCCAACCGCGGCATACATCTTGAGATACGAGAACTACACCATCTTCGTCGCGTTTGTAGATCGCGCCAGATGGACATGCAGCTACACACGCAGGGTTCAAGCAGTGGTTACAAAGACGTGGTAAGTAACGCATGAATACTTCTTCGTAGTCAAATACGATATCTTGCCCCATCTTAGTCAAGTTCACATCAGAGCGAGCATGTTGACCGCCAGCCAAATCGTCATCCCAGTTAGGGCCCCAAGTCACTTCCATTTTTTGTTTCGTTACAAGGGAACGAGGGCGAGCTACTGGTTGGTTATTTTTACGACCACCATGAATCAATGTTTCATAGTCATATGTCCAAGGTTCGAAATAATCCTTCAATTCTGGTTGTTCAGGATGGAAGAATAACTTCATTAAACGATTTGTTTTAGAACCTGTTGAAAGAGCTAAATTACCAGAATTATCTAGCGTCCAACCGCCCTTCCATTTCTCTTGGTTTTCCCAATTACGTGGGTAACCCACGCCAGGGCGGGTTTCCACGTTATTAAAGTACATATATTCCGCGCCTTCGCGGTTCGTCCATGTATTTTTACAAGTAATAGAGCATGTATGACAGCCTAAACACTTGTCCAAATTTAGGACCATGGATACTTGAGCTTTAATCTTCAAGCCAATCCACCTCCTTCAACTTACGAGCCACAATTGTCATATCACGTTGGTTACCAGTCGGGCCATAATAGTTAAAGCCATAGCTCAATTGACCATAACCGCCGATCATGTGTGTCGGCTTCATGTGAATATGAGTTGGCGCATTGTGTGTACCACCGCGACGATCTTTCTTAACTTGCGTACCAGGAACGTTAATGTGACGATCTTGGGAGTGATGCATGTAAGAAATACCACGAGGAATACGAGGGGATACTACTGCACGAGCTGCTACAACACCATTTTTATTGAAAGCTTCTACCCAGTCATTATCTTTAACACCGATTTCTGCTGCATCATCTTCGTTGAGCCAAATTGTTTGGCCACCGCGGAATAATGTCAACATTTGTTGGCTATCGAAGTACATACTATGTGTAGACCACTTATTATGTGGAGTTAAGTATTTCAATGTAATTTCTGGAATACCTTCTTGTTTATAATCACCTTGTACTGGCTTATATGACAATACAGGTTTGTACAATGCCATAGCTTCACCGTAATCGCGCATCATTTCATGGTCACAATAGAAGGATTGACGACCTGTTACGGTACGGAATGGTACTTTATCCTCTGTAGATGTTGTAAATGGAGAATAACGACGGTTTTTATCGTTCTTACCAGTACTTGTTACAGAGCTAATGATAAAGCGTGGTTGACGAACCATGTCATCGAAGGTAATTTTTTCTTGTTCGCGACCTTTTGCATTCTTTTCAAGCCCAGAAAGACCTGTTTTTTCTTCCATCGCTTTCCAAGAACGAACAGCCAATTTACCATTTGTACAAGAAGATAATGTTAATACAACATTACAAGCTTCTTTACATTCGTAAATGCTTGGACGACCATGAGAAATGAAGTCTGGATTATCAATTGTACCATTTTGACCGTACAATGTTTGATATTCATCAGATACATCCCACGCCAAGCCATGAGCACCCATTTTGTTTTCGATGTTAGGTCCCAACGCAATGAATTTTTCAAAGATTTGGCTATAGTTGCGTTTTACATGAACAAGGTTAGGCATTGTTTTACCAGGAATTGGTTCACATTCGCCTTTGCTCCAGTCGAGAACCTTACCTTCTGGTTGAGCCACTTCACCTGGGCTGTCATGACCAAGAGGTAATGCTACGATATCTTCGTATTCTGTGAAGCCAGACTCTTTTGCTACGCGAGATACTGTTTCTGCAAGGGTACGGAATGTATCCCAGTCTGATTTAGTTTCCCATGCACAATCAACAGCTGCTTGGAATACGTGTACATATGGATGCATGTCTGTAGAAGACAAGTCTTCTTTTTCATACCATGTAGCCGCTGGGAATACGATATCAGAATATAAGCCTGTAGATGCCATACGGAAATCGATATCGATGAGAAGGTCAAGTTTACCTGCTGCATCAGCTTCACGCCATTTAATTTCTTCTGGACGTGTAGGCGCATCATCATCTTCCAATACCGCATTTTTAGTGCCCAATAAATGTTTCAAGAAATATTCGTGACCTTTAGAAGAGGAGCCGATGAGGTTCGCACGCCATACAAACAAGTTGCGTGGGTGGTTTTCTTTAGCCGCTGGATCTTCTACGCAGAATTGTAAATCTTTATTTTTCAAGGCTTGCGCTACATATTGGTTAATTTCTGCTTCTGTACCAGCACCGGCTGCACGAGCATCGTTAATCAATTCTTGGCTACCTTTATTGAAAGTAGGGTAAGATGGCAACCAACCTAAACGAGCCGCCAATACGTTATAGTCACCAGGGTGACGGTAACGAGGCTTAGCTAATTTAGATGCGCGGTCTGCCAAGTCGATGCAATCAGAACGGTATTGTTCTGTAGCAAAGTAGAACCAAGATGTACCATTTTGCAAACGAGGCGCTTTACTCCAGTCGTTAGCTGTCATGATACCACCCCAGCCTTCAACAGGACGAAGTTTTTCTTGACCTACGTAGTGAGCCCAACCACCACCGTTAACACCTTCTGTACCGCAGAACATGATAAGGTTCAAGATTGTACGGTAAATGATATCTGCATGGTACCAGTGGTTAATACCACCACCCATGATAATCATGGAACGACCTTTCGTTTTTTCTGCATTATCTGCAAATTCACGAGCTGTAGCAATAGCTATATCTGCTTTTACGCCAGTGATTTTTTCTTGCCATGTAGGTGTGTAAGGAGTGTCATCAGTGTAAGCTTTAGCCACTTCACCGCCGATACCACGATCGATACCATAGTTAGCAAGAATGAGGTCATATACGGTAGTTACTTTTACAGGACCATCAACAGTTTGTACTGTAATCGTTGGAATAGCACGTTCAATAACGCCTTCGTGTTCTTCATCGCCAAAGTATGGCAACTTAACAACAGTTACATCTTCACGTTGATCAAATACGGATAAACGAGGGTCAATTTTAGCCCCTGTATCGCGGTTTTCAAGACGCAAATTCCATTTTTGTGGGTTTGTGTGACGTTCACCCATTGTACCATTAGGGATAACGATTTCATTTGTAATTTCATCGATCAATACCATATGGAAGTCAGCGCCTTCCTCTTGGCGACCCTAAATCCTTAGCATTCAAGAAACGACCTGGTTGAACTGTGCCATTGATTTCTTCAACGCGCACAAGGAATGGCATATCTGTAAACTCTTTTGCATACTCTTTGAAGTATGGAGTTTCTTTATCGATGTAATATTCTTTTAAGATAACGTGACCCATTGCCATAGCAAGCGCCGCATCAGTGCCGGCTTTTACGTTGAGCCATGCATCAGAGGATGTAGTAGATTCCGCATAGTCAGGGGATACGGATACAACTTTAGTACCTTTGTAACGAACCTCTGTTAAGAAGTGAGCATCTGGGGTACGAGTCAATGGTACATTGGAACCCCAAGTCATGATGTAACCAGCATTGTACCAGTCACCAGATTCAGGAGTATCTGTTTGTTCACCCCAAACTTGAGGGCTAGAAGGTGGTAAATCGGCATACCAGTCATAGAAGGACAATGGTGAACCACCCATTAAGTTAAGGAAACGAGCACCTGCTGCATAGGACAACATGGACATCGCTGGGATTACAGAGAAGCCAGCGTTGCGGTCAGGGCCGTATGTTTTTCGCAGTATATAATAAGGATGCGGCAGTAATTTCTGTCGCTTCATCCCATGTGGAGCGCACAAAGCCGCCCATACCACGGGCAGATTTATATTTTTTTGCTTTTTCTGGATCTTCTACGATAGATTTCCAAGCTTCGATTGGGTTCTTAGCATTCTTTTTCGCTTCTCTCCAAAGCTCAGCCAATTCACCGCGTACATAAGGATATTTTACGCGCAATGGGCTATAGAGATACCAAGAGAAAGTCGCACCACGAGGGCACCCACGCGGTTCGTAATCCGGCATATCATCAGGTGTTTCAGGGTAATCAATCGCTTGGTTTTCCCATGCAACAACACCATTTTTAACGTAAATATTCCAGCTACAAGAACCTGTACAGTTTACGCCATGCGTTGTGCGGACAACTTTATCGTAAGACCAACGGTCACGATAAAAATTTTCCCACTCGCGACCGCCATCTTCAGTTATTTGATGGCCGCTTGGAGATACGTCCTTCTTGCGAAGAAACTTAAACTTTTGAGACAACAAGCTCATCTCGTGTCCTCCTTCAAAACTACAAAAAATCCCTTGTGCTAGCTGAACTAACACAAGGGAGATAATCCTTGTTATTCGATATTACTAATATTAGGGTCAATCATATCAACCTCTAAATCAAGCAACCCGATTAAGGCATCAAAATCACAGATTACTAGATGGTGTTTATCATAGGCTACATAGCCCAACTTACGCAACTCACTTAGCATGCGATTCAAACTTTCTCTTGATGTGGCAGCAAATTCAGCCAACTCTTGATTTGTTAGGGCGATATCAATAAAGATACCATCTTCGCGCTTTACACCATAACTATTGGCCAAGCGCAACAAGGTAGAGTAAAATGCTCCCTTCTTGCCGTATAACAGCAAGTCTCGGTATTTTGCCTGTTGTCGTCGCATATGCAGAGTATAGATTTTCATCATCGCAATAGCCAACGAATGGTCTTTTGCAATGGCTGCTTCTAACAAATCATAGCGAATGCAATAAACAGAGCAGTCCTCCCGAGCAATAGCGTTAAACACATATGTTTTTGTGTTCTCCTCATATAAAGGAACTTCACCTATAACATTATTCGGTCCCACTAGGCGCACCGCAAAAATGTGTCCGCTAGCTTCGAACTTCTTAATGCTCATTCTACCTTTCACTACTACGTAAAAGTATTCTGCCTTGTCCCCCTCATGGAAGAGAAAATTCACCTTTTTTAAGATGTAGATCCTCACCCGGCAAAGCAAGCAATTGATTAATTAACTTTGATCCATACAATCACCGCTCCATGTTACTTTTAACACAAAATCCATTAGTTATACTAATCTATTTATAGTAAAAGTACATGTTTTATATACTTTATCGTATACGTAAGATTATTATAACTTATTAATTTCAAAATATGTGTGCTTTATGTCACATTCACAAAAAATTTTTACAATATATAATATAATTGTGATATAAGACATTGAAAATTTACACGATACAATAATTATAACTCAGTTTTCTAAGTAATTCGAATATTATCTATAGAAATTCTATAAATTGCAATATTCATATACATTGACTGATAATTGTATCTTCCATGTCTTCATTGCATGTATAGTTTTTCAGTAAGGAGAAGTTCAAAATGAGCGAACTAAAAATGCCTCAAGTAGGGGCAAGCCGTAGCGAAATTGTGGCTAATTGGCAACCAGAAAATCCAAATTTTGGGAAAAGTTTGGTAAAAAAATCGCTAAACAAAACTTGGTTATATCCACCATTGCATTAACCCTTTCATTCTGTGTATGGTATTTATGGGCAACCATTGCAGCGCAACTCAACGGCGCAGGCTTTAATTTCACAACCGATCAATTATTTACATTAGCCGCATTACCAGGTCTTGTAGGTGCTACATTACGTTTTGTATATACCTACATGCCAGCCTTAATCGGTGGTAAAAACTGGACATTTATTTCCACACTTATTCTATTAGTTCCTGTTGTATGGCTCGCTTTGCTGTACAAGACACAACAACTTCTTATACGACATTCATGATCTTAACAGCCCTCATCGGTTTAGCGGGTGCTAACTTCTCGTCCTCCATGGCGTACATTGGCAACTTCTTCCCTAAATCCGAAAAAGGTACTGCTCTTGGTATCAACGGCGGCGTTGGTAACCTTGGTATCTCCGTAATCTACTTCTTAGCTCCATTCGCTATGGGTTCTGCTGCATTAGGTAGCGTATTTGGTGTAACACCAGCTATCATTAAAGGTAATGCAGTATACCTTGCCAATGCAGCTTTCATGTGGATTGTACCACTCGTTGTTATCCTTGCATTGATGACGCGTTTCATGGATAACTTACCATCGGAAAAACCAAATCCTAAAAACCTTGTACAAATCTTCGGCAACAAACACACTTGGGCACTTACATTGCTATACACTTGTTCCTTCGGTGCTTTCTCTGGTTATGCGGCAGCACTTGGCTTATTAGTAGGTAAAGAATTCCCTGAAGTTCCATTTGCTTCTATCGCATTTGTTGGTCCTCTTGTAGCAGGTGCGCTTCGCCCTGTAGGCGGTTGGTTAGCCGATAAAATTAACAGCGGCACAAAGGTTACTTTCATCAGCCTTATTACTTTATGTGTTACTACTACATTGATTCCAGTTGGTGTCAACATGCACAACTTCCCATTCTTCTTTGCGATGTCCGTATTGACCTTCGTATGCTGTGGTTTCGCAACAGGTGCTACATTCCGTATGATTCCACACGTATTTGGCAATCCGTTGTTATCCTCTTTGATCACAGGCTTCGTTGCTGCCGTGGCTGCATACGGTGCCTTCATTACACCTAAAATCTTCGGTTTCACATATACTACATTCGGTAGTATCTACCCAGCTTTCGTTGCATTACTTGTGTTCAACCTGGTAACAGTAGCTGTGTGCTACTGGTTCTATGTGCGTAAAAGCGCAAACATGAACGTATAAGGGTGTAACAGAAACTATAATTTACAACCCAATAAGGTAATAAAAGACTCCCTCAACAATCCTCCATGCGAATTTAGTTCTGCGGCCATAGGCCTTGAACCCGCAAGTCGGATTTTATGAGGGAGTTCTTTTATTAAAAATTAGATGTGTATTAGCATTTTAGCGGAAGGTAAATTATAGTTTCTGTTATCTAAGCACGAAGGGAGGATCGTAATCGATTTCTCTTTTATAAAAATATAGTTATGGATAAGCTGCTCAGATATAGTGAATTATATTTTACGCAGTGCAGTACGAACATCAAATTTTCTGTTCAAAATTATAGCATTCATTATAAAGGGAATAAAAAATAGCCCTCCGTTACCATGCGTAATTAGCTAAACAGAAAGGCCATTTCCTAGATAATTAGTTTTTGAGATGCGCCTGACGTCCTACTCGTCTGACTATCTATTTATATTATAGAGTTAAAGATATATATCGTCAAATTAGAATAAAGGGACTGCCAAGCAGTCCCCTTTTTTATCCAAAGATTTCTTCTAGTAGTGCATCGTCGATGATGGTACCAACGTAGAAGTCGCTGAAGATGCCGTATTTTGCACTGGCTTCTTCGAAGCGCATATCGTATACGATTTTTTTGAATTGGATGTCGTCGTTACTGAAGATAGTAATGCCCCATTCCCAGTCATCTAAACCAACGCCACCTGTAGTGTATTCAGACAGCACGTCTAGGTATGTTTTACCAAGTTCACCGTGAGAGCGCATCAACGCACCGCGTTCTTGTTGTGGTAACATAAACCAGTTATCTGCACCATCACGTTTTTTAGTCATGTTATAGAAGCAGATATATTTATCGCGAGGTACATGAGGATATAGTTTTTTGATTAACTTCCTCTGTATCTAGTTTAGCCTTAACATAGGTGCTTACTTCTGTTACAGAAGTATAAGAATAAGTTTGCACCAACACGCTAGCAATTGCAAGGCGACGGAACTTGCGTTCTACTTGAGCCAAGTATTCAAGGGATGGACCAAGGATCCATAGGATCAAATCCCCTTTTGCTCCATTACAATCATAGAATGCATAGCTACCTTCTTTAGCTTGATGTGTAGCTTCAAGGTCTGCTAAAAATGCTTTTAATTCGTTGCGCGCTGCTGCTTTTTCATCAGCTGTAAAACAGTTCCATGCGCTGAAATCCATGGCAAATACCATGTGTTGGCTATGCCAACCTTCTACTGTAGGGATTGCTTTTCCCATTATGATCACTCCTATCTATGGTGATTATATTAAAACGATATAGTTTTATTACAATAGGAATCGAAAAGACTCCATATACTATTATAGCATATGGAGTCTTTTCAAGTTAGTTTTCGATTTCAATTTTCAAGCTTTAAGCACTTTGCACTTGTTTTACACTTGTTTTACTCAGGAATACCGATGCCATCAAATGGCGTACCGATGAGGTGTAAATTTGGATAATGTGCCGCCACATGTTCACGGACAGCTTTAATGCCTGCACGATGGCCTACATTATATTGAGGCATGCAGTGAATGAGACGATTGATACGTACCCATTCAGGTTTGACAGAAAAACGCATAATATGTTGAATTTCTTTGACTGCTAATTCTGAAAGTTCTTCATCACTATATTGTTCTACCACATCATTGCCTGGCTTACCGATAAAGACGCGCAATACCACTTTATCATCAGGCGTTGTTTGTGGCCATTTTTGATTTAGAATGGTACACGCTGTAAGCGGTGTGTCTGTCTTACGAGTAATCAGTAGTCCAGAGCCCTTTAAATCGCCATCAAAGGTGCTTTTATCAAAAGACATAATAGCAATGGCACAACTAGATTGCTCCATGGAACGCAAGAAATCAAAACCCGGGTCATCCTTAAACCATTGCGTATATGTGGCAGGCGGTGTCGCGATAATCACATGATCCGCTATAGCAGGAGCTTTATCAAGAAGTATTTCTATAGCTGAATCTGTAGTAGCCCCGCTAGCTTCACCCTTGTTATCAGCATTAATAGAGTCAGTTTTAATGGAATTAGAATTAGATTGACAGCCACAAGCATCGTTTCCAGAGTTCACCACATCAATAGCATACATACCTTCAATATATCGAATATTAGAAACTAGCGTACCTGTATACAAGTGCACATTACTAGGCATAGCATCAACAATAGCGGTAATCACGCTTTCAAGACCACCTGTTAATTGACGGAACATACCAGATTGAGCAGCAGTCCCCTTACGACTTGCCATATCCGCTTGAACCTTACTAGCTTGTTGCTGTGAACTTTGTTGCTGTGGACTAGTATTTGTTGCATGACCAGAACTGCTTGAGCTATTGTTCATAGATGCAGTCTGAGATGCAGTTTGACTTGTTTTTGCTTCATGGCTTTCAAATTGACGGTCTGTCATGATACCTTTACCAGCACGAGGCACATCGCCTTCTGCTACGGCACCTTTGGCAGCCTTAGAGACGCCAGCCTTAGAGTGTCCCATCTTAGCCGCCATCATCCCTTTTACCATGTTCCCATATTTTTGTTCTACTTGAATAAAATGAGGGAATGTAGACAATAGGCTGATTTTATAGATATCACCACCATAGATACCCAGCTAATAGTGGTTCGATAAGCTTATCCATCATTTCTTGACCTAAATGGTATTGAAAGAAATGACCAATAGACACATCACCATTTTCATCTAGCTGATAAGGCTTTTTGAAATAGTCTAAGCCAGCACGCAATTTACCAGGCCAAGAAATGAGCGTTGCTTTCACAAAAGGGCATCATTTCCGTAGGAATGCCCATGATGGAGCCCCCTGGAATTGGATGAATCGCGCCCTGATCATACACAAAGGCTTGACCCGTCTCATTAGACACGAGGGTATCACCTAAACCTAAATCGTGTACTAGATCTGTCATTTCAGTTTTTACGGCCCAAATAAGAATCTGGACCGAGTTCTACAACGAAATCATCAACTCGTTGTGTTTGTATTTTCCCACCAAATCGTGGTGCTTGTTCGTAAAGAGTGATAGTCCATTCTGGCTTTGCATGACCTAGATAATAAGCTGCTGTTAGCCCTGTTAAGCCACCGCCCACAATTGTTACGTTCACGAATGAATCCTTTCTACTATTGCACTCGCCATGGCTTGTAAGAATGTTTCATTACAATTCGGCATCTGTGCCCGCAAATACATTGCGCCCCCATTTTCAACAAGCTGTTTACACTCTACATCATTATCGTATAGGACCTCAACATGATTACTTACAAAGCCAAAGGGCACGAAAGCAATATGCGCGGCACCAGTCTGTAAAGCTTGGTCGATAGCCTCTTCCACTGTAGGGCCTAACCATTGCCCGTGAGGAGCCGCACTCTGCCACGCCACTGTCCACTTAGACAACTTACAATGCTCTGCAATCTCTTTGGCACTTTCATGTAAGGCGAATGCATAAGAATCACCGCCGTGATTATCGATAAGAGGTATGCTATGAGCGCTAAAAATAACGAATATATCTTCAGTCGCATTCACACAATCTACGACTGCTTTTTTCCAGTATTCTGTAAAAGCCGGTTGGTCCCACCAAGACCGAATAAAATCGAATGTTACAGCCCCATGATTACCAATAGCTGCTTGCACTTGTTTTTCATAAGCACCCGTACCAAGAGATGTAAAAAACGGAGCCGTCACAATAGCGATAATATGCTCCACCCCTTGGTGGACTAAAGAATCTACGGCCTCAGCAATAGATGGTTTCATGTGTAAATAACCAACAGCTGATGGCATAGTTGGCAATAAAGTCATCAACGTTTTATATTGATTCTCTGCCATCTTCTGCAACTCTAGATTAGACCATTGATCTATCACGTCATAGCGGCGAGTAAGATTTGCAATCTCCCCTTCTGTGGGCACGCGGCCATGACGAATACTCGTCATATACGGCACTAAATCTTCCTTACTTGAAGGGCTTCCATAGGATAGAAATAATAATCCTTTTTTCTCTACTTTCACCAGCTTAACCCTCTTGAGCCCACAGCTCACGACTACGTTCATGGACATAGTCCGTTAACCAATGGAGTTTTTTAGGATCTGCCTCTGGGAATACACCATGACCTAAGTTGAAGATATGGCGACCATAACGAATGCCTTCGAGCAAGATACGGTCCACTTCGCGGGCCAATGTTTTTTCATCTCCGAATAGATATGCTGGATCAAGGTTACCTTGTACCGTTTGTGTTACGCCACGCTCGTTCGCCATAACGATTGAGCTACGCCAATCTAGAGCGATAACATCAAGGGGCAAATGAGACCAAATAGATACTAAATGGTCTGTACCAACACCATTCATAGCCATAGGCAAATGAGGGTATTTTGCTTTCACCGTCTTGATAATGCGTTCCATATGAGGGTAAATCCCTTGTTTATACTGGTCTGCATTAACAGCACCTACCCAAGAGTCAAAGATCTGAAGTGCATTAGCACCCGCTTCGGCTTGCATGGATAAGTACGCAATGGACATGTCAGCCAATTTTGTCATCAACGCATCCCATACATCGGGTGCACCGATGAGCATGCCACGAGTTTTATTATAGTTCTTCGTCGGACCCCCTTCGATAAGGTAGGATGCAATCGTAAACGGCGCACCACAAAAACCAATGAGCGGCACGTCGAGCATGCCAGAAGTTAATAATGTAATCGTTTTCGCAATATAATCGACCTTTGTAGGGTCAAAGGCTTCTAATTTATCCATGTCAGCCATAGAGCGGATAGGTGTGCTGAATACAGGCCCCACACCAGCCTTGAGCGCTACATTTACATTCATAGCCACCATAGGACTCATGATATCTTTGTAAAGGATCGCCGCATCAACGCCGTATTCCTTAACAGGTAATTCCGTAACACGAGCACATAGCTCAGGTTCTTTTGTAATTTCAAATAAAGTATATTTTTCTTTGATTTTGCGATATTCCGCTTGGCTACGACCAGCTTGACGCATATACCACACAGGCGTTACACCAGGGTTCTTCCCTTGGATCATGTCCAAATATGCTGTGTTCAAGTACTCAACCCCTTTCATTCTAAATGTATACTAACACACTTGTGTAACTAAAACAGTTACTTAAGTTACAACCTCTTACATGATTTTATTTTTTACTAGTCCCTGTGAAAGCTAAAAGCCTCCACAGGGATTTTAAGTTAACTGCGACTTAATCTATGCCGATCAATACCAGTAATAGATTGAGCCATATCATATACAGTACGTTGGCAAGTAAATAACCAGATTTGTTGGTTCTTACCAATTTCAGCCAATAGTTCCAAAGCACTACGTTGACGATTTTCGTCAAAACGCACAAGGATATCGTCTAAGATAATCGGCAAGGACTCAACTTGGTATGAGAATACCTTTGCCAGTGCCAAGCGCAACGCTAGGTATACTTGGTCAGCTAAGCCACTAGACCAGAACTTAAGCTCTAATCGCTCCCCATTGCCGTTAACAAGAGCAACCCCTTCGTTGATGCCGAGGATATCAAAGGTATAGATACCACCAGTCAAACGTTCTATATAAGAGGATGCTAGTTCAAGCATATGAGGCTGTTTTTCTTGCTCGTAAGATTGTTGTGCTTTATCCATGCAGTGGCTCATCAAAACTTGTGTAGCCCAATCTTCCAACGCAACCTCTAATTCGCTTTGAAGAGCTTCGCGCTCTTGCAACATTTGATGTTGCTCTTGGTCAGACCCAAGAGCGCGCATAGCCTCCACAATTTGACCACGACGCTCGTACAAAATAGCTAATTTATCTTCGATAGATGCCATCTCCCGTTCGGAATGAGCCAATTCATCGAGCCAATTATCTTTGTTGCCTTCTCGCAAACGACGGTAGAACAAGTCTTTATTCTCCGCATCAGGTGCTAATAAATCTAATTGTACCTGACTTTGCTTATAAATGGTTTGCCACTGTTTATATTGGTCCTCATCGATAAGATGTTGACGATACTCGTTGGAACTTTCCATACCAGCTTTATGGAGCAATTCTTTTTGGCGAAGGAGTAGTTCTTTTTCCTTGCGATGCCAATTATCATATTCATTGCGGAAGCTTTTACGTTGTGCTTCCTTTTGTTCCCATATGATTTTATTTTGTTGGAAGTTTTTATATTGGTTGTAAATGCGTTTAAGCTCAGTTGGAGATACAGGCGCCTCTACACCAAGGTTATACCACAAGGTCATCGCTTGGTCTTCGATAACGCGTAACCCCTCTTTATGCTCTGCTAAACGCTTCTCGTAACCTTCAATGGTCCGCAACTGTTCATGATATTGATCATACTCATGCTTGAGGCCGAAGAAATCATCTTCTGTGAGGCTCTTCGCCGCCCCTTGAGGCATCCAAGCCTGCCAAGCCGCAAGGGCTTCATCATAAATACCTTGCAATGTATGGCCTTCTTGAATCCATCGATCGAGGTGAGCTGCCCCTTCTAAAGATGGCACAGGGCTAATGACTGGTGTAGCTGCCTTAATCAACGCTTCTAACTGATGTTCTACATCGGATCTACGAGAGGATAAGATTTGTAACTCATAGTTCAATTTAGACACATCTGAGTTACCATTATGAGCTCTCCACGTAGCGTACCAGAATAGCGCCATAGACAGAATCAATAAGATAAAGCCCCCAATAGTATAGAGTACAGATTCAAGAACTAATAATCCTGCTAACACAAGTAATACGCCAATAACAGCACCTATGCCGCTAATGCGTTGTAACCATTTTGGTAAATTCGTCGGTTGAGCATCTGGACCATAACTATCTCGTTTTGCAATCACTCGATCTATATCCATTAAGATCAACTCTAACTCACGTTCGAGATGTTCTTTTTTCACTAGCTCTTCTTCGCTATAATTTGGCAAAGATGCCCCTTCAAGGTTAGCTGTTGGGAGGTCATCAGAAGCCTCTGCAGGCTTGCGGTCCTGCCAATGCAACAATTGATCTTTAGCAGTGCGTAGACGACTAGCTAAGCGTTCACCTTCAAACCAGTTCACATCCTCAGCCATCGGCTCATCATCACGCCATGCCGAATACATCTTGCGAGAGTACTCTAGTTGCTCGCGTACCTTATGAATATACGCATCGCCTTCTTCGCACTCACGGCGTAATTGTTCCCACTTAGCACCTTGTTGAATGAGGTCCTCAATATCTTGACCATAGGTGCCAAACGGACTATCTGGGCTAAAGTTAGCTGGCATTAACGCCGCTTCCTTTTCTTGCCATAGTTGCATATTGTCACGAGCACGTTTGATGTCTTCGTCGATCGTAAGGAACTCATCACGGCTCAAGGCGAGCTCACTATTGTACTGCTGCATGTGCATACGCGCCTCTTCACTGCGGCGATACGTATCCCACGCACGCAATACTACATCGACGCCATCCCGGTATTCCTTCCACTCTTGCAACTGACCTTGTAGCTCAGCTTCTGTCTGCTCCGTACTGTGAAAGGCTTTCTGTAATTCCACATATTGTGCTTCGTGCTCCGCCAATTGACTTAACTTTTGGCGATTTTCCTTCAGTTCATCCATCAGCACATTAATACGGCGTTTCCCGTTAGAGGATGCTACGAGCAAATCGGTGGCTCCTTTTTCCACGTCCTTTACGACAGAGCCTAAATGCTCGCCCCCTTCAGCGCCAAAGAAACGAGACCGAACCTCTACCTCTTGCAATACATCAAGACAAGTCTTCTAAAGGTCCTTTATCAATTCCATGCCACCAATGTTGAGCCGGCTCTTCATGGATGGCAGGATTACCAGGACTGTAAAAGTCTAACTGTTTGCCTTTGCGCCCTATATAGTAGCTTTCACCATTGCGTTCTACCTCGAGAGCGCCAGTCATAGGACCATAGGCCTTATGAGTGCCCCCAAATAATAAGGTACGCATCCCTTCAAGTAGGGATGTTTTACCACTTTCATTAGGGCCATACATGAGTTGAACCCCATTGTTACCCGTTGTGAAAGACCAATCACGATACGGGCCAAATTCATCAAATCGTATGCGTTTAATGTTCATCATTAGCCCCCATCAATACAGTAACACCTTCTATTTCACAACGTTTCAAAGCACGCATTAATAATTCATCGCTCAATACATCCGCATATACGCCTAATCGTTTAAATTCAGGGCGTTCAGCCAAAATTTGGCGTACTGCCTGTACAGCATTCCCCTCCACCATATCGTCATAAGCACGCAAATAGTCGCCTACTACATCAGATAATAAACGGCGTTCCGCTAAATTAATGCTAGGGCGCGTATTGGAGATGATGCGATAAGGCATGACAAACACAGATTTGCTTTTTTCTTCACTTTGAGACTCTTGAAGCCACAAATTACGCACGCCCTCTTGTGTACATAGGCGATGTAACGGGCCAGTACCACTGAGAACAATGGATAGTAAAATATTTTTCTTGTGCTGCTTGCGCAAGTTTTCTTTTTTATGGCGCAAAATTTCCAATAAATCAGATTCATTTTGCATGCCAGCAATATCGATTTTGATTTCCTCAAATCGAATAGCACTAGTTTCAATAAATCTCGGTTCACAATGACCATTGTGAGATACAGAAACTAAATAGCACCCTTTAGGACCTATTTCTTTACGATGTAAGCCTTGAGGATTGCCCGCATATGCAACGAGAGGTTCCTCGCTGAGAATTTGGGCTTTATGAATATGACCTAAAGCCCAATAATCCATTGCGGCCTCAGCTAAATCCGTCAAATTGCACGGACCAGTCACATTGTGATTTTCGGCGCCTACACTAGAACCTACCGTACCATGCATGACAGCAAGGGAAAACTCATCCCGTTCAAAAGCTCTGTATTGACGAGCATAATTGTCGTTTTCATTACCATGACCACAACTAATACCATATACGCCACCAATTTCTATATTGTTAACGATGAGCGGGAAGCGTTGTACTTGTTCACTAGAAAATATATGGACATTATCTGGCATCTGCAGTTGCGCTTTCCAGCTTTCAGCAGGATCATGATTACCTTGTACCATATAGACTTCAATGCGATGCTCTGCCAAACGATACATACCGCGCACAAAGCGCACTTGAGCCTCTAAATTATGGTCTTCGCTATTATAAATATCACCAGCTATGACAACGGCATGAACATGCTCATCGATAGCAGTGTCAATGATTGTATCAAAGGCTACATAGGTTGCTTCACTTACGGCGCGATCAACAGCGCTGCTAATACCTGTAGCATATTGAAAGGGTGCCCCTAAATGCAGATCACCACAGTGTATAAATCGAAACGGCTGCATCTATATCCACTCCTCCATTAATATTCTTATTATAGTTATATATAGTAATTACAATAGTTTATTATACTACAAAACCTTAAAGATAAGTTAAAAATAGCTATCAATTAGCATACAAAAAAGATATAGTTAAACTAAACTTCTCCTAACTATTAATAAATATAAATTATAAGATAAGCACATATTTTTCTCATAAAAGGGGAATTCAAACTAAATTTATAGCACCCTAGATTTAACTATGTTAACCAATAAATACATTCGGTTGACAATTTATGCATGAAGGTTTACAATCAGATTGTCAATATTTTATGTTTTTATTAAGTTAACAATTTCTGGAGGCTATTATGGCTTTGCCTATAGATCAACAACCATCCCAAGTGGGTACATACGAAAAAATACTTACCATTGCCAACCGCATCATGAACGGTGGCGAAATTACAAAAGAAGAAGCAATCGAGCTGATTCATACTTCAGATGATGATACCATGATTTTACTCGCTATGGCTGATAAAATTCGCCAGCATTTCAATGACAATTCAGTGGATGTATGTGCCATTGTTAATGCACGATCCGGCAAATGTCCTGAAAACTGTAAATTCTGTGCTCAATCTGCCCATCACGAAACAGGTGTTCAAGTATATCCGTTCATGGATGATGAAAGCATCCTCCAAGCGGCTCGTAAAGCTAAAGAGGCTGGTGCAATTCGTTTTTCCATTGTAACAAGTGGTCGTAATACTAATAACCCTGATGAATTTAATCAAATCATCCATGTATTAGGCCGTATCAAAAACGAAATTGGCCTTGAAATCTGCTGTTCTCTTGGGTTGTTAACTTACGAACAAGCACTCAAATTAAAAGAAGTTGGCGTTACTCGATACCACTCCAATATCGAAACGGCACCTAGTCACTTCCCAGATATTTGTACAACACATTCCTACGAAGACAAAATGTTTACTATAGATAATGCACAAAAAGCAGGCATCCGTGTTTGCTCTGGCGGCATTCTTGGTCTTAACGAAACATTGGAACAACGCGTAGAAATGGCGTTGAACTTAAACGTTTGCATATTGACTCCGTACCACTCAACATTTTAAATCCTGTTAAAGGGACTCCATTTGAAAGCAACGAAGCTTTACGTCCATTGGATATCTTACGTACCTTCGCTGTATTCCGTTTCATCTTGCCAAACGCATTGATTCGTACTGCAGGCGGACGGGAAGTAAATCTACGGGACTTACAAGCTTATGCTCTAAAAGGTGGCCTAAACGGTATCATGGTTGGTGGCTACTTAACAACGGGCGGTCGCTCTCCTCAAGACGATCTTCAAATGATTCAAGACTTAGAATTGAGCCGTAATTCTGCCCAAGTTTAATCACTTCATGTATATACCATTCTCAGTATTTTGAGAATGTAGTATATAAATAATATTCCTAAGGATTTATAAATATTTTACACATAAAAAGAACCATCTAGTTTGCTGTGCTAGATGGTTCTTTTAATTCCATAATAAAATGTAAATGGCTTGACCATTTGTGTTACCCGCAATGGGCTCAGGATTTTCATTAAATTCTACATTCTCATACGGCGTCCCGTCTGACATGTACGCATCTACCTTCAATGTTTCCATGGTTCGATTATATCTACTGATATAAACTTTATATCGCAATTCGTCGCCACCCAGTTCATTAACTCGCAGCCACAAAAGTGCATCGTAATCACTCTTTCTGTACACTGTCATTGTCAATAAATAATTGGTTTCCTGATGCATCTGGTCCAACATAGTACCAGTCCGTTGCGTAAGTAGTCCCCCCTATACTGAGTAGCCACAAAAGCGTTAATATGGTGAATATTTTACTCATATGACTGCCCCTCTCATGCTATCGAGCTGTATATTTTATAAAAGCTTAATGTGAATAAACCTTTATAAAATATACAACTTCTCCTTTATATAATACCAAAATTGTCCCATATTTATCAACAATAATTAAAATTAATTACCATGTTTTTTACAAATATAAGAAACTTAAAGAAATTTATTAAATTTCTTCATTTTTAACTCATTTATGGTTTTTATAATAACTACATCAAATGATAAATAGAGGTAACAATTCCCTGGTTACCGTACGTGTATTTATCTCCCGACAAGTAATACTAACCCCAAACCTACTACTTGTTTAAATACATGGTTCATTTGATATTAATACTAACACTCCCCTTACATGAAAAAAGGACTCAATATGGAGTCCTTTTTTCGTTGTCTAAAAACTTCATAGAATACTAAAACATAGGCTTATAGGACAAAACATATACGAGTATGAATTCTATTTGCTTTGTAAACCACGATAAACGAGTTCAAAAATAACTTTCTGAGCTTCTAACCACTCATCACTTTGAGTCCACTTGTATTCTTTATTAATAGCATATAGTCCGTGTACTAAAAATACAAAAACCGATACACCCCTACATCAAATGAAATCCCAAGTGCTTCTGCCATAACGATCATTGCCGATCTTTTTCGCTCCCGTATAATGCGTTGTAATACATATTCTGAAATTTGTTCATCTAAAAATAAAGGTAAAATACTTTTATGTCGTATAATACGCTGACATAGAGGCAATCTATCAATAATAGAATCGTATGCTTCTCTCAACGAAACAGAATTAGAAGCAGCTGATAAAGTTTTAGCTATAATTTGTAAATTATTATTATCTACCATTCCTGGGCGTGAATAGGAAATTGCATCATCCACTAAATCATCAACAATTTCCATGATATTGCTATAGTGTAAATAAAAAGTAGAACGAGTTATACCTGAAGCTTTACACAACAATGTGACTGTTACAGACTCAAAAGAATTGTTTGCTAAACAACTAAGCAAGCCTTCTTTTAACAACATACGTGTCATTTCTTTTCGAGTTATCATATAACCTCCAATATAGACACTTTTATACAATGTGTCTATTAATAAACATAGTGTTAATTATTGTTGAGACTAGTATAACAAAACAAGGTATACTAGTTCTAGAAATTACAAATAATAATCTATTCAATTAAATCGACAATAATTTAATTAAGGAGATAACTATGACACAATATACTCACATTCGAAATGCAACAGGAAAATTAACAATAAAAAATACAACATTCCTTATTGATCCGTTTTTAGCACCAAAAGATACGTATCCTGGCTTTGAAGGAACATTTAACTATCAACAAAGAATGCCTATAGTTGATTTACCTCTATCAATGGACAATCTATTAAGCAATGTAACTGCAGTGGTAGTTACACACACACATCTCGACCATTGGGATGAAACGGCAATTAATTCTATTCCAAAATCACTTCCTATTTTTGTACAAAATACAGCGGACAAAGAACTTATTACTTCACAAGGCTTTAATGATGTACACGTATCATTTTTGAAAGTCTGGAGTTTAATGGTATCACATTAAGAAAAACAGGTGGCTCACACGGCACTGTAGAAATGTATGCCAATCCAGTTCTCGCACCATTAGCAGGCGATGCGATGGGCGTTATTTTTGAAGCAGCAGACGAACCAACTGTGTACCTTGTAGGCGATACAGTTTGGACAAGTGATGTAGAGAAGGCCCTCCTTCGCTTCGATCCTAAAGTTATTATTATGAACACTGGATATGCTCAAATTTTAGGCTTTGAAGATAGTATTATTATGGGTACAAAAGATATTGGCCGCATGGTGGTACGCAAACCAGAGGCTAAAATCATTGCGGTTCACATGGATACAGTTAATCACAAGCAACAAGCCGTGAGGATGTGCGCAAATTTATCAAAGGCAACAACATTGAAAGCCATGTAGCAGTGCCTGAAGATGGCGAAACCATTGTACTATAAGTTACTATATACCTATGTTGTTTTTATGTTGTTATTGAGGTATACTATAAACATAAAGAGAGTCATTGACGTGTGCAAGCGTTAGGCTCATCTAAAAATTAGTAAAACGAGATGCGCCTAACGTGTAAGTATTACCAGTACTTATTACGTTAGGCGTTTCTAAGTTTATTTGAATAAACTTAAGATAGATACAACTATGGAAATTACAAAAAGAATTATATAAACCTTCTCGAATTTACTCATAGTATCACCACCTTTCGGTGATGAACCTAACTCACGTCAATGACTCCTGTTATTAGTATAGCAGAGTTATAAATGATGTAATAGATTAAGTTAATAAGCTTTTGATAAAAAAATGAAGCGTCAGGTCTGCCTGACGCTTTTATTCTTTCATGAATAATTATTAGTTAATTAGGCTAAAACGTAGAAAATAAAACTCATCATTTAGATTTACTAATTTAGAGTTTACCTCTAATGAAATAACCCTCTCAGTACGTCCGACTTTGCTCTGTGTTTTCTCCCTATACAAAAAAGACCCTCTTCAGAATCCGACTTTGGGCTTATAGGACAAAGTAAAAACCCTTATAACACTAGATATTTACTAGTGTTATAAGGGTTTAATCTTTTTTTGGAGAAGTTTGAGGGTGGACAAAAAGTGTGGGTGAAAACATCAATTAACCCTTGTAATTACTGACTAAAATGAGGTTATATCTTCCTATATATAAACAAATATGGAGGAAGAGTTTATGCGACAAATAAAATGTCCTGATTGTAATGAAACATGTATTAAACACGGTGTTTTAAAATCTGGTTCTCAGCGTTGGTTTTGTAAACATTGTAAGGTGGCATTTACCGTTAAAATTAATAATTTAAGTAAAGAGTTAAGCCTATTCTTGAATTGGTTATTCAGCACCAATATTCAAGCTGATATGCCTGGTAAAGGTCGTACATTCAGACGTAAAACCACTAAATTTTGGTCCATATGGCCATTGCCACCAAAAGTGGAAGAAGTACATGATGTGGTATATCTTGATGGAATTTACTTATCTAGGAATTTATGTGTGTTGATTTGTTGCAATGATACTCATGTTCTAGGATGGTATGTCTGTCGTTATGAGCATGCTAGAGCTTGGCAGTTTTAATGGAACGGATTGCCGAACCTAAAGTCGTTGTGTCTGATGGTGCTAATGGTTTGCCTAAAGCATTACGTAAAGTTTGGCCTCATAGCAGTCACCAAAGATGCCTGTTCACATTTTTGTCAGGTTAGACGATATACGACAAGTAGACCTAAAACGTTAGCTGGGAAGGACCTTTATAGTCTTGCCAAAGCTTTTATTTAATGTGAAAACAATGGATCAAGCCTTTATATGGATTAATGAGCTTTCAGCGTGGCGAATGACATATTCTGATTTTTACGAGAAATGACGATTGATGAATTGGAAACAAACGCTCTACACATGAGCGTTTGCTTAAGGCTGAATCATCATTATGGCGTCTGATTAGGCAACAAACTTTATTTACTTTTTTGGAATGTTTTGATATTACAATACCTACAACAAAATAATCGTATTGAAGGTGGAGTAAATGCTCAACTAAGAAGTATGTTACGGGCTCATAGGGTCTTTCACTTGAAAGAAGATTGCCAGCGGTCATTGGTGGTGCTATATGCACTCACCAAGACCGCTTTCTATTTCAGATATATTAAATTATATGCCTACAGATGAATCGATTGCTGCTATCTACAAACGGTTATCTGATTATTGCCAAATAGATCGTTCAATCCCTCAATGGGGGGATGCTCCTGTTTGGAATGAGCTACATATGTCTACAGATTTTCCAACTTATTGGGATTAGTCACACACACTTTTTGTCCTATAACCCCGATTGCCCCTGTTCCAAAGGAACAGATCTGGGCGGTGGAGGATTATGGAGAGGATCTTTGTTTATATTATATTATTTTACTTCAGCCCAACCTAAAGCAGCACGTTTAGCATCGATATCAGCTAAGATTTTTTCAGCTACTTTAGCAGGATCAGTATTTACATACATAACAGAACCTAAGATGTCTTTAGTATCTTCTTTAAGCCATTTTGTAACAGCATCAGAGCCTTGTGTAGGTGGCTCAACGCAGTGGTAAGAGTTGATGCCCATCAAGCGGAAACCAAGGGATGCATCGATACCTTTTTCGTTAGACCATTCAGGGCTAGACATTGCAAATGGCATTTGTGGTAAGTTAAGGCCTAATTCACAAGCGATACCAGCGAAAATACCAGAGGAACGAGCATTATCTACACATTCGCCAACATGCCATACTGGCGGTTGATCATCGCCCAAGAACTCTTGCAATGGGGCTACATTTTAATAGCATCTGTATTACAGTAACCAAGTTTCATTAATGGGAAGGACGCACAACCATTTGTTAAGATGATACAGCCATTTTTAATAAGTGTATCAACGATATCTACAGTTGCTTTTTCATAGATAACGCGAGGGTTGGAACAACCTACTACGTTTACAATACCACGAACTTTACCTAGATTTTAAAGCCTCTGCCAATGGTTTGAAGGAACCGTAATGTTTAACAGTGGATTCTGGAGAGAAACCAACTTCAGCAGTGATTTCGTATGGCGGAATGAATACAGGCATACCTTTACGCAATTCATGAGCTTCAAGAGCACGATCCAAGATTTTGCGAGCCAATGCTTTGTTTCAGACAAGTTAGTATGATGCGATCAACTAATGTGTTCTGCACCTGGTAAACGAGCTGCATCAGATGTAGTGATAACTTTTGTGTTGAAGCAACGTGCTACGTCCATGATAGCAGGGTAAACGTCTTGAACGTCAGCTACCCAGCAATCGAGTGCGCCAGTACCAAGTACAAGTTCCGCACCGATAGCATTACACAATGGAATAACGTTTTCGTAGCGGTACATACTGGACAAACCAGAGCAGCAGATACCGTAGAATTGGATGCCTTTAGCACCGATAGCTTTGCTTTTAGTACTCTTCAGAGGCACCAATTGTACAAATTTGTGATACTAATGTTGGCAAGTGACCATGAACAGCGATGTTAACATAACCTTTTTTCAAGGCACCGATGTTAACTTTGGATGTGCGGCGACCACCTTGACCGAACAATGCATCTGTTGCGATGTCCGCTGCTACTACGCCTGTGAATGTGAAAGCAAGACCACAACGCAAGAATTGTTTCATGTTGCTTTCCCAATCGCCATCTGTACCTACGCATGTACGATGGTATGCATCAAAGGCTTCATTGTACGCAGAAATAGGTAAGATATCAAGGTTTTTCCAAACTTCACGGCGCTCAGCTGGAGCTAACGCTGTAATTGTTTTATATTCGCCAGGCAATGCACGGCTCAAATCTTCTAATAGAACATCTGCCAAGTCATTAGCAACTTCTTTTAAGGAACGGCCTTCTTCAGGGATGTTGAAAGCTTTACATACTGTGCGAATTTTTTTCGCCCAAAATTGGGATATCTAATTGATCGTTAGCAGCAGCTTTCAAAGAAATCAAGATTTCGCGAGCATGCGCACCATGTTGTGTTAAGCCACCAGCTGCAGCACGTGTCATATTACGAGCTACGATAAGGTCAGCATCAGCACCGCAGACACCACGAGGGCTCTTAGGTGTAATTTTACTATGGACCCATGAAGCAGATACGACAACATACACCGGCAATACCGAATGTACATTGTGGTTGTTGTTTGTCGAAACGGTCAAACACTGTATCACAACCGATTTGCTCCATGCGAAGAATCATTTCACGTACCGCAGGATCTGGTGTTTGTTCAATTACATCTTGTTTTGTAGGCCATGTTTTACGATACTCAGCAACGGCTTTCATGTAATCGTTTACGCCATGTTCATGTGGTACCCCTGGTTCATGAGTGTGTGGCACCCATTTATCCGTTGGCATAGCCTTTGCATGACTATGGTCGTGACCATGTTCATGATCGTGGTCATGATGATGATCGTGGTCATGATGATGATCGTGATCGTGACCATGATGGTGATGATGACCGCCACAATGGCAGTGGTCATGGTCATGGTGATGATGGTCATGATCATGATGGTGATGATGATGTTGTTGTTCACCATGGCTGTGTTCCTGGGTATTTTTATTTTCCACATCTTTATTCATAATAAACCTCCTAGGGGCCTACATAGGCCAGCCGTCAATAACAAGAAAACATATTCTACTTTTATTTATTTTTTAAATCCACCATACTTGTGGGTTTTAAGTCCTATCTCTTAAATATGTTTTAACCTACTTTAAGTATATTTTTTGACAGGACATTTGTCAATTATTTTTTTGAGAAATTTTTGACTCATTACCGCCAAAAGATATTGTAATTACTATATTTACCAAATTCGATATTTTCAGTTTTCTTTCACAAAGCAAAAGAGGTTAATTCCGGAAAAACTCAGGAATTAACCTCTTTTATCTATAGAATGCTATATTTAGATATTATTTTATATGAATTATTATTCGTAAGTAAAGTTAAATACTCCAATATGCCATCTGTATAATTTATAAGAATTTCTGCATAATATTTGCCACTTCAGGCAAATGGAATCGTTTTGCTCTATCTGATCTTGCAACAAGAACTAATTGACGGAAGCAAAGTTTTGATGCAAGGGGATAAAATTTAACCTTATCTTCATCCCTCTTACTATTAAGCGTACTCGGCAAGAAAGTAATTCCATAGTCATCTTCTACTAAAGAGCGACAAGTATCCAATGTTTCTGATGCAATAACCGCTTTAGGCACAAAGGACTCCGCTTGGCATAATCGGTTTACCAAAGACCGTAGCTTTAAACCCTCTCGCAAAAGAATAAACGGAAACGGCCCAAACGGTGCGATTTCTCGAATACCATCAGGCGTCATGAGAGAGTCCGCAATAGCGATGGCTTTTTTATTTTCTACGCTAATAGCTAGTAAAATTTGCTCATCAAGTACGGGATAACTTTCAAGAGCTTGAGAATAAATAGGCGTCGGGAATAGTCCTACGTCAACTAAGCCATCACAAATCTGTTGCTCTAGGAAATGAGATTCACCTTCTACCACATGGAACTCCCAAGATGGTTCAATTTCTTGAAAGCTCTTTAGCGTTTTACCTAACATATGATGACCATAAAACTGGGACAAACCAATTCGCACGTGATATGCCACATCTGTACCTTGGTTGATAATAGACTGTGTTAAAGCCTCTACTTTATGAACTAATGGCATCCCTTCTTTTGCAATTTGTAACGCTGCAGCCGTCGGCACAACCTTAGTACGATCACGAGCAAACATAGGAACACCTAACTCTGCTTCGATACGACGAATACTTTGACTCAACGCAGGCTGAGAAATATATAATTTTTTAGACGCTTTAGAGAACGATGCCATCTCAACGATAGTACTTATGTATTTAATATCTTTTATATCCATAGAAACACCTTATAACAAAACATTATGATTTTATTATAACTATATATTACCAAAATACAAGATATATGACGAGCCATAGTAATATAATAACTTACGCACAACAAAAAAGCCCTCCATCAGGAGGGCCTTTTCTTTGAGCAGTTAGACAATCTCAATATTATATTGAGGAGTTAATAAATTTTGAGATTACATTAGTGTTTTAAGTACTTCTAATACTTCGTCTGGTAATTCGTTTTTATGACCAATAAGGTTTTCTACATAGTCATAGCGGAATTCGAAAGCTTTGTGTAATTGGTGATGGTATTCACGCACTTGGAATGGTGGTTCAAAACCAGGAACCTCTACATACTCAAGGTTCGGGTATTTATAGAATGGTTTGAATTCTAAAGTGCCTTCTACCAAACGTTCTAACAAATCAAGAGTCACTTCTTTTGGAACTTTGTTGTCCAAGAAGAAGCCTGTATTCATAATGTAGCATTCTACGCCACATTCAGAGAACAATTTTTTGTAGCTTTCATAATCAAGAGCCAATGGATATGTACGGAATGGATTTGCATACGGTTCAATAACAAGTGCATTTGGATCCACATGAGCATCGAGTTTTTCCGCTGTAGAACGGCGCGTAGCAAGTGTGGCACCCATTGTAGATGCTAATACAGGATCATCAATTTTGAGGATCGGTGGCAATGTTTTATCTTTCATAAGCCATACAATAGCATTAACTGGCTCGTCTACGTAATTTACGCGGTTCTCTGTCCAGAATTGAGATTTGATAGCACGACCATTATTATTACGAACGTCTTCAGCTAATACAACCTTACGTCCCTCGTCATCCATAGTTACGCCCTACGTTTTGTAGTGTTAACAAGAATTCATTAGCAGGATGTTCTACAGGGTAATCTTGCATTTTGTCAAAGTACGTAGGTTCAAGAGCAATAGAACTCAAATCCTCAGTATTGATGATATACGCATCGTCATGCAAGATAGAGATGTCATAACGACCATCATGTTTTTCATGAGTCAATGTAGATTTACCGGAACCGGACAAGCCGAATACACCGATAGTATAGGATTTGCCATTATCAAGATTGTAACGTTTCATACCGCCATGGCAGGCAACATAGCCGAGGCGATTTGCCAAGGACCATGCCAATGTAAGGGTACCTTTTTTGTGCTCACCAAAATAGCGCATGCCAAGAATCATTGCACAGTTATGAGCAGGGTCAAAGATAGCAAGACCACCTGGATGACCTGGTACAATATAATCTGGATCAGAGTAGATGTAGATATCACCTTCTGGGATCTCTAAACTATCATCGTAGAATTCTTTTACTGCTGCATCAAAGAACTTGAAGTTCATGATCCAAGAATACAAAGTAGATGCGTGATCTTTTGGAATCAAATGAGCACGAGCGGTAAATTTTTTATCTAAACCAACAATAGCTTCAGCAGCAAGCCACTCTTTATCGCGGCTATCATACACAGCATCACGTGCAATATTAGAAAGTTCTACTTCATCGATACCCTCGTCTCCAATAATACGACGAGCTTTTAGCATAACGACCTGTAGTTTTACCATCATTTGTAACAAGGACCTTTGCATCAGTTGGCAAACCTTGCTCGCATGGTTTATATACAGGCATATCGAGGACGATAACACCTGGCTCTTCAGCGGCAAGTTGATACGCTTGTGCAACGGATGTTACAGGCGTTACATTGTTCCCATAAAATGCAGTTTCAATAGTACTGCGCATCATAGAAAATAATGGGTTTGTTTTGATTTCACTTTGCTTCCAAACGCGTCTTGTAGACATAGTATCTAGATCCTCACCTTTAAATATCTTGTAATTTCTCATGTAAAAGTATATTAATATATGAAAATATTGTTTTTGTAAATACTTTCATTATTTTCTATTTTACCCTTTTCAATCAAATTTGTATACATAAAACAGATGATTTATGGGAAATTATTGTATGTTTATTTTGAATTAGTGCAACACATCTCTAATAATAAAAATTGATAACTAATTATTCCTTAATGTTGCAACCAAAGTAAACAGCATATGATTCAATGTTCGTAGTCACTGCACAATACTAATAACAATAAAATGAGGCAAGGCCCTAAGACCTTGCCTCTTTCACATTTAAAAGTTCAATTATTTCTTATTCTTTATTAATGAATGCATCGATTTTACCGATCAAATCATCTACCTCAAAATCACCGCGCTCTGCCATCATCTTGATTGTTGCCACCTTAGCCATTACTTTTACCATAGGTGTTTTTAATTTCTCGAATTTAGGATTTAAAGAAATCAAATGATCTACAATATCTGGACTATGTTTAATCAAATTAGACAACGTCGTTTTTCGCATCGATATGGAATCGACCATCCGCATCAGTTGTTAATGGTTCTTCTTCTACCTCTTCTGCCGCCTCTTGAGCCAAGGATTTTTCTTTATCACCATCGCCTACAAAATCAGTTTTATCCCAAGTCAACAATGTACGGGAACCTTCGAGCTCACGGATATGAGTGCAGTCTTGCATCATTTCCAATACGCCACGGAATTTACCATTTTCATCGCGCGTACTGCCGTGTAGATAACATAGATAAACAAGCCCGGTTTATTGATCCAGAATTCAGCTTGGCTTTGCTCACCAGAACGGAACTTCTCTACGATTTCCTCTACTATATGAACAGATTTTGCTGGGTGACAATTCTTCACCTCACGGCCGATAACGTTCGCACTGCGAGGGAAAATGCGATGCGGTGTATCGCTGTAGAACTTAACTAGTTCATTTTCATCTACATAGGATAAATCTACAGGTAAATGACGGAACAACAAATTAATTTGCTCCAATGTCAATTTGCCAGTAGCCACATCTAGGACAGCATCCTTACTAACAGCTGCACCTCCTACAGGACCAACATATTTGGATAGTAGACCTGCCAAATCGTTTAGGAACTCATTAGATACACCGTTTTGACCGGTAGTTATTTGCATTTAGTTGCGCCGCAGAGTCATTGATGCCCGGCACTACATATAAACCTGGCGCGGATCAATGATAGCATAACCAATTTCATGGTCATTTTTACTCATCCGCACAAACTCTTCGTCGCTTAACAGTTTATAAGATGTTGGTAACAGTACTTCTAACTCTTTGGAGTTCAAATCACGTAACTTCTCTAATGTTTCTGGTACAGACGCTAAGAATTCTTCGTATTTATCCTCCCGTAGCAATGCATAGGATGCAGAGATAGCATCGCGTACGCCGTCATCAAAGGTCCACATAATACGTGTAGGGCGGTCAAAACCATGATCCTCTAGCATTGGATATAATTGATTTTGCTTACGAGACAGATGCGTTCTCCATTGCGCTAACGAATCAAAGATACCAAGCCATGGATTTTTAATAAACTTCTCTTGCTTCAATAATTCATCTGCTTCGAGAGCGACCTTTTCAACAGCATTAATTTCTTCTAAGTACACCCACAATGGATGATTTTCAGGATACTCATTTTGAGCGCGTACTAATACGCCATCGAACAAGTTTAATAGGTCATCCATCTTATCTAGGATTTCTTCATCCTTGTAAACACCTTTAAAACTTTGCTCTGCATAAGCAAACTCATCAGGCGTACAAGTGCCAAGTTTTTCTTTTAAAATACGATTGCCCTCTTCTAAGGACAATTTTCCGTCTAAATAATCTTCTTTAATGGACACAATAATTCTGTAACGTTCATTGTTAATATCTAGCTTTTGTTTTAATGGATTCATATTTGCTTATACCTCCACGGGCTAATTTATTATTATGATTTTATTATATCATTTTGAAAGTAATTTTCAGTAGCTATAGATACAGTTTTATTATTTTGTAAAAATTTCGCACAAAAAGCACCCATACCATGTACGAGTGCTTTTATTAGATATTAAAAATCAATATATTCAGTTTTAGAAGATGCTACCGGATTACCATTAGAGTCTGTAGCAGGATTAAATCGCCATGTAGAAATAGTTTCAACGAGAGCCGCATCAACAGCGCTGGATCCACTAGATGCTACAATCTCAATATCCCCTACAGAGCCGTCTTCATTGATGGTAAAACGTACATCTGCACCATGAACAGCACCGCTATAACCGGCAAGAACCGCTTGGTCTACAGCTGGCGTAGATACCGCTGTAGGCGGTTTATAAGGCGCCTGCCAATACAGAGGCCACCAAACCAGTTACAAACAATGCGCTCAACATTGTACAACGTAACACTTTATTCATCATTATCTCCTTATTTAGCTGTTACAGCATGCTTAGGCAGAGTAATTGTCATCCCAATAATGGATTCGTGTGCCTTTTGATCTGTGCCAATAGCAGGTGTGAATTTCCACTGCATGATTGCTTTTTTTACGGCTTCATCAACAGGAGCATAACCAGAGGAGCGTTCAACGAAAACATTTTTAACATTCCCTTTTTTATCAATCAAGAAGCGTACGCGCATATCTGGTGACACCGTAGCCGTTTGAGGAATCTCAGGCAACTCAGGTTTTACAATATGAACCTCTCTTGGAGATTCTAAGAACTTTGCCGCATCAGCTGTATAATCACTTAACATGCCAAAAGATGCAACGAGTACTGCTGCAGCAGCGTATCGGAATAATTTATTCATAATAAGCCTCCTTATTTATTTTGTCTATGCATAATATCATACTAAATAAAGATGAATATTTAAAGAATAAATTCTTATTGATAAATTTTCTCATTTATGATATATTAATTTCAAGATAACTGTTCGGACTTACATATCAGGTTGATATGACAAAAAATTACACAAAGGAGGTTCATCATGAGACGTAGAAAGCGTATTCAAATGAAGGTCATGATGGTACTTGGTATCGTTGCCCTCGTTGGGCCTAACCATCTACAATCTCTCATCCCTTAACGATTGTGACCTTAGCAGAAGAACCGTATAACTGCCACTAGCCGCTACGTTAGTAGCGGCTAGTTTTCCGCTTAAATAAGGGTAATTAACAAGATAACTAAAGTTTTTAACGCAGTACCTATAAAAGGAGGTTTATTATGAAATTCAATCGAATCTTACTAATCGTCGCATCATTAGCACTTATGTTGTTCGCATTAGCAGGCTGTGGAAAAGATGCCGCCCAAGACAGTCAGAAAAAATTAAATGTTGTAGCTACTACTACAATGTTAACGGATTTAGTAAAAGAAATTGGCGGTGACCATGTATCTGTACAAGGACTCATGGGTCCTGGCGTAGACCCTCACCTCTATCAAGCGAGCGCCGGCGATGTAACAACTATGTCTAAGGCAGATGTTGTGGTGTACAACGGCATTCACTTAGAAGGTAAAATGGGTTCCATTTTCGACAATTTAACAAAACAAAATAAAGCTACTATCCGCGTATCTGACGCTATTGATCCAGCTACTCTACTCGACTTTGACGAAGAAGATGGCGTGAAAAACTAAAGATCCTCATATTTGGTTCGATGTAGCTAACTGGAAACTGGCAGCAAAAGCAGTATACGAAGGTCTTGCTAAAGCCGATCCGGCTCATAAAGAAGATTACAAAAAACGCTATGATGCATACCTCACTAAGTTAGATGAAACAGATGCATACATCAAAACTCAAGCAGAATCTATTCCTAAAGAATCTCGCGTTCTCGTAACAGCTCACGATGCCTTCCAATACTTTGCTCGCGCATACGGCTTTGAAGTAAAAGGTTTGCAAGGTGTTAGCACTGCTACAGAAGCAGGCACACAAGATGTGAATGAACTGGTTCAATTCATCGTAGATCACAAAATTAAAGCCATCTTCGTAGAATCTTCTGTACCGCACAAAACAATTGAAGCCGTTCAAGAGGCAGCTAAGGCTAAAGGCTGGAATGTTGCCATCGGTGGCGAATTATACTCCGACTCCCTCGGTTCTGAAGGCACTGAAGGCGGCACATATATCGGTATGGTAAAATCCAATATCGATACCATCGTTAAAGCACTTAAATAAACAATGATTTGATTAACTTAATTAAATACGACAAAGTAAATTTACAGGTCTGGTTACAGTTCGGACTTATGACTTAGATAGTTTTAAATTTACTTTGTTATTATAAGTACAAGTGCTACTAGCAATATCAGCTAGTAGCACTTATTAATAAAAGGAGGTTTCCATGGAATGGGCCGTTGAAGTTGAAGATATGACCGTAGCCTATACGACAAAACCCGTATTATGGGACGTAGATATGAAGGTACCCATCGGTTCCTTAGCGGCCATTGTCGGCCCTAATGGAGCCGGTAAATCTACATTATTAAAGGCCATGTTAGGCCTATTAACAGTTATCTCAGGTAGTGTTAAGTTTTATATCGACCACCACCTTGCGATGGACAAAAAGGATTACAAAAAAATCGCCTATGTCCCTCAAAGCGGTAGCGTAGACTGGGACTTTCCTACTACCGTATTAGACGTTGTACTTATGGGCCGCTATGGTCATCTTGGTTGGTTCAAACGACCAAGTAAAAAGGATAAGGAGCTGGCCCTCTCCATGATTGAAAAAATGGGCATGAGCGACTATGTAAACAGGCAAATCCGTCAACTTTCAGGGGGGGTCAACAACAGCGTGTATTCCTCGCGAGAGCCCTCGTACAAGAAGCTGACATTTACCTCATGGACGAGCCTTTCAAGGGCGTCGACAAAACGACGGAGCACGCCATTATCTCCCTTTTACAAGAAATGAAAGCGCGCGGCAAAACGGTAATCGTCGTACACCACGATTTAAATACGGTACCTCAATATTTCGACTGGGTAACGATGGTCAATAAACAAACTGTTGCCTATGGACCTGTGGCAGAGACCTTTACCGATGAGGCCATCGAGCGCACCTACGGCAAGGGGAGGATTGTATGACCATACTCCAATCCCACGACACAGATGGTATTGCTCGGCACAGCTCTTTAGGCCTTGCCAGTGGTATTGCAGGCACCTTCGCTGTACTGCGCAAGGAAAGCCTCATCGGTGACGGTCTCCCACGCGGCACTGCCCGTGTAGTCATCGCATTCTTGCTGACCGGTATAAAAGACATTGAGGTACTCATTATAGGTGCTGCCCTGTCCTCTATCACTGCGGCGTGGCTCATAACCATCACCGTAGAAAATAGTAAAATCAAATTCGATGGTGCTCTGGCTACTATACTATCTGCTTTTTTTGGTCTTGGTATGGTTCTACTCACCTACCTTCAAAGTCTAAACAATGCAGGTCAGGCAGGGCTTTCAAAATTTATATTTGGACAAGCCGCCACCATATTAGCCCGCGATGTGTACATTACATCCGCAGCAGCGCTCATCATTATCGTTTTAACAGCCTTATTTTGGAAAGAGCTAAAGCTCATTTCCTTTGACGTAGAATACGCTAAAACATTGCAAATTCCCGTCACCTTTACACTCATTTTATATCGTTTCCTATTGATCATGACCATCATCATCGGCATTCAATCAGTAGGTGCTATCTTAATCAGTTCCTTACTCATTGCACCGCCGTAGGGGCCCGTCAGTGGACAAATAAGCTAGGTACCATGTGTATACTAGCAGGATGTTTCGGCATGATATCTGCTATTGGCGGTACCATTTGGAGTACAACAGTACAAAAACTACCTACAGGTCCTGCCGATCATCGTCATTCTGTCGGTTATCGTACTGTTGAGCCTCATATTTGCACCTAATAGAGGCATCTTGTGGTAATAAAAATAAGAAACAAACAATCAAAACAAGCTTTATTATCAGAAACTGCAAAGGATAAGTCCTGCCGATTTACAACAAAAGATATATAGAGCAGAGCAGCCTCGCATAGGAGGTGCCCCATGACAGTACATACAGAGATTTTACTCATCGCCATTGCAGTATCTATCGCGTGCGCTATTCCTGGTGTATTCCTCGTGCTGCGCCGTATGTCCATGATGGCCGATGCCATTACGCATACCGTATTCCTCGGCATCGTGCTCGCTTTCTTTGTAACGGAAGACTTAAACTCTCCCTTGCTATTAGTAGGGGCAACCGTAGTCGGCGTAGGAACGGTGTGGCTTACAGAGATGATTCATAACACGGGCCTCGTCAACGAAGACGCGTCCATTGGTATCATCTTTCCCGCTCCTCTTCTCCATTGCCATCATCCTCGTCAGTCTCTACAGCGGCAACGCACACCTTGACGTAGATACGGCACTTCTAGGGGAAATCGCGTTCGCTCCATTCGACAGATGGATTGTAAACTCCACCGACCTAGGTCCTGTAGCTCTATGGATTTCCCTAGGGGTGGCATTTATCAATCTCGTATTAGTTATGCTATTCTACAAGGAATTGCAACTATCTACCTTTGATTCACTATTAGCAGGGCTCTTCGGCTTTATGCCCGCCCTCATCCACTACGTGCTGATGACCATGGTGTCCCTCACCGTTGTGGCTTCATTCCAAGCGGTAGGCGCCATCCTCGTCATCGGCCTCATGATTGGGCCTGCGGTTATCGCTTATTTATGGACGGACTCTGTGAAAGCCATGCTTACTAGCAGTATCATCATCGGTATTATCTGTGCTGTCATCGGTACGGAAGTCGCTTTCACCCTAGACGTATCCATTGCAGGCGCTATCGCAACAACAATCGGTCTCGCCTTATTAATTGCCGTTATTGGCACGCCAAAGACAGGCTATATTGCAACCTATCTTCGCCAACGCCACTTGCGTCGTCACTATCGAGAAACAATGATGCTCTGCCACATCTATACCCATATGAATACACCTGTGGCGGCCATTGAAAACGGTATCGGCACCATTCACGAACACTTGAACTGGAAGCCAGACTATACACACCAAGCCGCATCACACCTTAAGAAGCAAGGCTTGTTATATGTAACAAATGGATACTATATGCTGACAGATAAAGGCGTGGCACAAGTAAAAGAAATTATTTAATTAACCATATGGATTTTGGTATACACAATAATAGGCAAATCCATATAGTCTAATTACATTAATTGTAAAAACTTAATATTTTTCCCAACAAAAAAGAAGCTGAAATCAATGCTGTACTGCAAAGATTTCAGCTTCTTTTATATGGGACCTATTATATTCAGTTTTATTGTAAAACCATAATAGTTAAGCCCTACCATTTCTAAGCACCTAAAATACGATTCGCATTTGGTACCATTTGGCACCACCATGATCAGACGCTGATTCACCTTCATTTACAAAGCCAAACTTGGCGTAATACTGAATCTTTTCTTCCTTGCAGGTTAGAATAACACCCTTACGCTTTTCCTCTCTCGCAAGGTCGATAAAAGCTTCAATCAACTTACCGCCTACGCCACGATTACGGTATTCTGGCAATGTATTTAGACCAAATATCATCTGCCATGCGCCGTTGGGATTATGCAAAGAAGCATCGGCGAACATCTCATCCGTTAAGATTTCATCATCTGATACAAAACCATCTATAAAACCGATAGGCGTATCGCCGTCAAAGGCAATTAAAAACTGACCTGCATAATGGTCTAATCTTTCTTTAAAAGGCCTCACGAGGTGCCGCTTCAGCCGGCGGAAAACAAGTTGCTTCTATATGTGTCACTAAATCTAAATCAGCAGTTGTCGCTTTTCGTATTAAAATATCCATATCCTTCTCCATCGTATCTACATATCTGTTTTAGTATATACTGTTTTACATAACAAAGGCTACACGTAACGCTATGTACGTGTAGCCTTTTATTAACAATTTGACCACTTACTTGCTATACAGATTATCCGACCACTTATCTTTTTGTATATTTAGGTACGTTCCGATACTGCATCGGCAATGAATCTTCTTTAATTTTAAAGCCATGTTTCTCGTAAAATGGAGCATTCTTACTTTCACCAATCATAACATTAATGTACAAATACGACTTGTAAGCCTCTTTCACCATTTCCAGCAAATGACCAGCAATACCACGGCCATGATACTCAGGATGTACCAGTACATAATTGATGAAGCACACCAACGCGCTATCGTCCATGACACGAATAAGACCAACTAAACGGTCGTCATCCCATGCAGAAATCACGCGAGATGAATTCATTAGAGCCTTATGCAATCGATCAGGATACTTGCCTACCACCCAACGAACAGACAAGAATAAATCCGCCACCTGTTGAGGGGTAAAATTTCTTTCTTCGGTATACGTAATCGCCATAAAAGCTCCTTCAAATGATTACTTTAACTTTCGCATCTCACGAATAAACGCCTCTGCCTCTTGCAGGTTCTTAGGACACTCAAAATAAATACATTGCTCATGTCCACAATAAGGATTACGGAAATCATAACCACTCAATAACAAATACTCTTCCTCTTCCTCTTCCTCTTCCTCATATCATTTCATCACCTTTTCAAGTAAAGTCTTATAGCTATCAACAATATCGTAAACTACCTCGCCGTTACTGATGGTCTTAAAATGTTCTCTTGCACAGTGAATCTTTGATTTTTCAATTAAACGAAGCTGCATTGAATTCATAGAACCCTTTGTCTCTGCAACAAAGTATATGTGCTTAACAGTTCCTTCATAGAATGCAATTGCCCAGTCAGGATTGTAATGTCCCACTGGAGTTGAAATATAAAATCCATTTGGTAATTTAACGTATACTGCTACGTTTGTATTTATATCCAGTTCCGTAGCAAACGCCTGCTCGTTGGATGAATCATAAACGATATGGTCATATAGATGCTTGTTTGCCTTAATCGCATTCATACCTAAGCGCCCTTTAATAGTAGGGTCTGTAAATACCGTAGTGTCATACTTCTCGTCCAACACATCATAGGTAATATGCTCAATAATCGCTGTTGCCTTTTCATCATTAATAAGCGCCGCTACCTTGATAATGAATTCTTCCGGATTGTTTTTAAACTGATTGAATGTTGCAGGCTGGATTCCCTGAAGAATCTGTATAACTGCGTTTCTTGTAAGTCCTGTCTCTTCAACAAGTTTCCCAATCAAATCATATTTAACATTAGAACTTACAGCAATGACATTACCGTAGCTTGAGGACTCTTCCTTAACGAAAGACACACCGCTAGTAAGCTCTTCTTTTGATTTAATCTGTTCCATTGATCCGGTTTCAACCTTAAAGTAAATTTTTGAAACAATAAGCTTTTTATCAAGAGAGTTAATTGATTTCCTTATCAACTCATCCGTATCAAAATCTACCACGTATACAGACTTGAGTTAATCTTATTCCACAATGCTTTGAATTCGGGCATAGCCAGTTTATCTTCATCAACTTCCAATTCAACATTATTTTTACGTGCATCTTCAATTCCAACTGAACGACTATCATAGATAGAATCAATAATCTCGATTACTGATGCAGCAGAATCAGCTACTTCTTCAGCAACCTTTATTTCCCCATTCGCCTTGTCCTCATAATATTTATCTGTAAGCAGGCCTTTCTTATCTATGTAGCCATTCACGATAAGATCATATTGGATAACATGAGCTGTATCCGAGTCAATAACCTGTTCATTACCTTTATCATCCTTAATTACCTTGTTAATAAAGAGTTCTGCTGTAACTGCCTTTGGTCTGTCTGCAACTGCATCAGCAATTTCATTCTGAAGTCCCCTAGCGAAGCTATCATAGCTTTCACTAGCGATGACGGTAAGAACATTTACATTGTGAACATCGGCTCCAAGTACATTCGTATCCATACGTTCACCATCTTGGTTAACACAAAGGCGAAGTCCACGGCCTACTTCCTGACGCTTACGTACAGCGCTACTACTCTGCTTCAATGTGCAAATCTGAAATACATTTGGGTTATCCCAACCTTCACGAAGTGCGGAATGAGAAAATATAAATCTAACCGGAGACTTCTTTGGATTTCTATCAAGAAGAAGCTCTTTGTTTTTCATAATAAGGTCGTAGGCATCAACGTCATTTGACATCTTTCTTTGGTATTTTCCCTCTTTTCATTGGCCTTACTATCAATTAATTTTCCTTTGTATCGATAGAAAAGTAACCAGCATGAGTTTTTTCTGCTGGAATTTCAGAAAGATATTTTATATATTCATCTTCCCCCATTCCTATTTGAAGATGCTCTACCACATCTCTATATTCTTCTTCAAACATATCCGCATAAGAACCATTCATAGGCTGACCAGCTGCATCATACTGTTTTTATTTGGCAACCTCATCAATGAAAAACAGCGAAAGAACTTTGATACCCTTGTAGAACAATTCTCTTTCTCTCCCTATATGAGAAAGGATTGTTTCTCTAATCTGAATACGACGAAGTTGGTCTTCGCTTACCTTACCAATAACATCACCAGCATAAAGCTTAATACCATTAATAAATTCTACAGAATCATCACGTCCATCAATTTGGAAACAACAAAACCCTCTTTATATTCTTCCATCTGTCCAGAATTATCATAAAGGTTATAACCTTCTGAAACAGTACGTGTAATCTTTCTTATCCCTGTCACACCTTTGAAATCAAACTGGATTGTAGCTGTAGGTGCGGACTTTGAAAGATTAATACTTTCTAAATAAACATAGCTTTCAGTAGCGGTACTACCTGATTCGGTGATTCCCTTAACAGCAATCTTCTTAACAAGACGCTTATTGTAAGCTTCCATTGCATCTAAACGGTAAATCATATTATAAATACTATCTGACTTATGAGTCGCAGAATAACGAAGTGTCATCAAAGGATTAAACTGCTTCAAATTCTCCTTTGTCTGCTTGCCTTCTACAGACTGCGGTTCATCAATAATCATGATAGGATTTGTTTTTGCAATAATATCAATAGGACGACGAGAACGGAACTCATCGAGTTTCATATAGATACGTCTCGCATCTTTTCCACGAGCATTAAATGCCTGAGCGTTGATAATCATTACATTAATAGAGGAATCCGACGCAAAGCGATCAATTTCAGTAAGCTGAGTAGAATTGTAAATAAAGAAGCGAATCTTCTTACCATACTCTTCTGCAAAATGCTCCTGAGTTACCTGAAATGACTTATATACACCTTCACGGATAGCTATGCTAGGTACAACAACAATGAACTTGCTCCAACCATAAGCACGGTTAAGCTCATACATAGTTTTGATGTATGTATATGTTTTACCAACGCCGGTCTCCATTTCGATAGTCAGGTTAAACCTTCCTTCAAGCTTTATAGAAGGCTTAATCTGATTTGCTCTCTGTATTGTTTGAATATGTTCCAGAATCAATCTATCGTTTAATTCAGGTACAATTTTTTGATTACTCCAACCAGTGAAATCCTCTTCTTCAGTCAATGACAGCTGGTAACTATCGGAACCTCTATCCATCATATAAGATGGTGTTAAATAAGGCTGGCCAGCAAATACATCAACTACAGCTTTGCAGCATCTGCTTGGAATTTTGATGTTTAAATTGTAGCTTCATAAAAGCCGACTCCTTCCTTAGATTACTTTTACTCTTGTGTCTGGAGCCAGCATTTTGAAAATCTCGCCTACGTTAATCTTGGCTGGACTTCCATTGAAACTGCTATCACGGAAAACAACTCGAAGCGGCTGGCGTTTAGCGATTTCCTTGATAACCGAACCGGAATATTTTCATCAAAGCAGGCAATCAAGTCACCCTCATTGTAGGTATGCACGGTGCAGTCACCGATTTTTTCGAGGTGTACGGCATAGAGAGAGGCAGACCCCATTCTAGCAGGCAAACCGAACAGCAGGTCAAGGTCAGTACGGTCTTCTTTGATGTTGATTCAAGCATGGACAGGAGATTCTCGGTTGTACTCGGCAGGTGCATAGAACACACCCTTCATATTGCTCTCATCCAACTTGAATACACGAAAACCGTTGTCGAAAATCGCATTGGGGTTTTCCTCTGCTATTTTCTTTGCGGCGCGGCGGATGCGCTCTTTGCCGATTTCACAGATTGTGAAGTATCCTGCTTTACGAGCATCACTGTTTTCATCGCAAGGTTCAGCCAATTGAATCATGATAAACTTTCTGTTGCCCTTATCCTCGGCATTGAGCATCATAACTGCTTGAGCAGTAGTTGCAGAGCCAGAAAAGAAATCAAGTATGATATCGTCACTGCTTGTGTGGATACTTGCAAGGAATTTAATCAATGAAGTAGGCTTTGGAAAAGAGAATATTTTTCCAAGTAAAGATGTAATTTCCTTTGTTCCATCTTGTGACATACCGATATCATCAGCCAGTTTAGTGCTAACAGCAACCCTTCCAAAACTATCGCCTGCTTTTGCAATATCATCATCTTTCCAATAACGAAGGACTGGCTTTTTAATATTGAGAAAATCATAGTCTCCGGGAAAACTATTCGATCCACCTCATAATATCCTTTGAATGTTTCCTCTGTAATTGCCCAGGTACGGTTAGGATTTGCGGGGTATTCATCACCGTTTTTAGGATTTACAATAGTAAAGAAACTGTTTGGTCTCTCACTGGCAGTTGTCTGCTTGGTTAAGTCGTGAATACGCCAAGGACGTCCTGGAAAAATCGGGACTCTCATAGTATTTTCGTTCTTTTCCTGCCACGCTCGCAAGAAAAGAAGCGGATTTTGCATAGCATACAATCCATTCGTAATCCTGCGATACTCCAAAAGGAACATCGGACTTAGCAGTTCTTTTTCTCCAAGGAAAAGTAGCAACATAGTTTGCATCACCGAAAACATCTGAGCAAATCTTTTTCAAGTTGTCCACTTCATTATCATCGATAGAGATAAATATTGCACCATCATCTCTCAATAAGGTTCTTGCAAGCATGAGTCTGGAATATATCATAGAACACCAGTCGGAATGATAGCGTCCCTGTGCGTTTCCGTTTGTACGAGAAAAATTTATATTCCCATCTTCATCGAAGTAGCCGCTTCCAGTATTATAATCCTCACTATCCATCATAAAAGAATCAGGGTAGACAAAATCGTTACCAGTGTTGTACGGCGGATCGATGTAGATCATCTTGACCTTCCCCAGATAGCTCTCCTGTAAGAGCTTGAGCACCTCAAGATTATCACCCTCGATATAAAGATTTTCAGTAGTATCCCAATTTACGCTTTCCTCCTTGTCAGGACGCAGGGTCTTGCGGATAGGCTTATTGGCTTCCACGATGGTAGCTTTGCCAACCCATGTGAATTCATAGGCCTCATCGCCTTCGATTACATCGCCTGAAAGCATCTGACGAAGCAGTTCAAAATTGATAGCTTTCTTAAGCTTTCCATCTGCACCAACTGTTTCTGTAATACAGTTAGGAATAAGGCACCTATCTTCTCAATATTCTGAGCAGTCAAATCGACTGATTCCATTCTCATTTTATCCATTACATTGCCTCCAATTCTTTCTTGAGCTTCTTCAGCTCTGTGTTCATTTGCATCTGTTTATTTAGCTGTTTTTCTTTACGGATTTTGGCCTGTAAGGTTGTTATCTGCTTCTGCAATTTCTGATTCTGTTCATCACGAGCAACAGACTCTTTTAAAGTTTCACCGGCATCTTCCGTTTTCAACTTATCTCCGGCTATCTGACGCACAAAATTTTCATACACAGCATCAACATTTAGACCTTCCAACTTCAATGGCAGCTCGTCTTCAGTTAACCATTCTGTATGATAATATCCGTTTACCTTAAATGCTTTATTACCAGATGCTGCAGCTTCTTTATATCCAATCCATGCTTGATATTTTCCGTCATATTCGAGCAAGAATAGAATGTGATAGGGAATTTCTTTATCAATCTGTCTTAACAGGCTATCATCAAACACCGAACTGTTCAATCGAACCTCAAATACCTCCAGTTCCGTTACATGACTTCCAGCAGCAAGGTTCGTTGTGGATGGTGCTATTTTATTTCTCCAATAGATAATCTTTACCTGCTCCACAAATATCTTTTTAAGTGCAGGTGAGATATCTATGTTTTCATAGAATTTTTGCTTTGGAATTCTCTTATTGAACTCCGTAGTTTTTGGCAATCCTATCATCGTTCGCCCTCCGTTCATTTAACAACCAAGAAGCAGATAAGTTCAAAGTCATCTAATCCCGATACCGCCGACATCAATGCTGATGTGCCTCCGGCTGAGAATAGGATATCAATATCACTTTCTTCCTTGCAGTCAATAATAGAATTGATTGCTTCTGCTGAGAAGCTCTGACATTTCTGTCATATCTTTGCCATCATCTGTTTCTTCATTGAATCGCTGGCATAGTTCCTTAATCGGTTCCTTCTTACCACGACAAAGAAACCTATATCATCCAGCATCTTCTTTGGATTTAAGTAGTCACAGATAACTTCACCATCAATTCCGATATAAACCATATAGAAGGGATGAATTCTGTTCTGGTTGTCAATATTTACACTGTTGTTTATATTTTTCAGAATGAATACAACACCTTCCGGTAACTCATCAGTTGCTGGAACAACAGCATGCATTCCTTTTGGCTTCTTATCTAAGTCACCATGATTTTACATATTCAAGAAGGTCTAATCTGAACTCATTCAACCCTAAATCCATGATAGAAATACCACTGGACATATCTTCAATATCAACAACTTCTTCTTGAAGTCGTTTAAGCTGCTGCTTACGATATTCAAGATCGCCTTTTCCTCTGGATTAATTAGGTCATCATCACCGGTAGAAGTCATTACAGAAATCTTCATTCTTGTTTCCACTCGGCCCTTCAGATTGATGTATTCATCCAAATCCATATCCGGCCGAAATTTACAAGCTGAATCTGCGAGTTTCTACTACCAATACGGTCTATACGACCAAATCTCTGAATGATACGCACAGGGTTCCAATGAATATCATAATTCACAAGATAATCGCAGTCCTGAAGGTTCTGACCTTCGGAAATACAGTCTGTAGCAATAAGAACATCAATCTCAGTATTGCTTCCCGGCATCAATACATCTCTGCCTTTTGAAATCGGTGAGAAACAAGTAAGAACATTATTCAACGTTGCTCTAAAGCCCTTAATAGTTGTTTTTCCATCAATAGAACCAGTAATAACCGCTGTATCAAGTCCATATTTATCTTTAATGTATGCACTAACGTTGTCATAAAGGTATTCTGCAGTATCAGAAAAAAGCTGAAAAGATTAATACTTTCTTGTTGTCCGGATTGATTGGGTTCTCTATTTCTCAGATACCAGTTTCAATAATTCCTGAAGCTTACTGTCGTGTTCCGGTGTAATATCTGCAACCATTAATGTCAGCAGTTCAAGAACATCTGCATCGGCCTTTAATCCTGTACGCCATGACTTATAGTCCATATCAGCCAGTTCAATTTTTACTTTCTTACCGACTGTAAAGTATTCTGTATTGCCATCATCCATATCAAACTCTGAATCTGATGCCTCATACATATCAATTTCAGCTGCACCATACTTTTCAAATTTATCAATAGCCTCTATCGTGCTTTTGATTAGCGCCTTAATTCTCTTAAGAGTAAGCTGGAATGAATTAACTGAGCTTTCAAGACGCTTTAAGAGGTTAATGCTCATCAGCCTTCTGATACCTTCTTCACGACCAGTCTGAGTAAGATTATCTCCCATTATGTGTAAGGTCGATATATTTCTGCATCTTGCTTGGAAAGATATAGTTTGAAGGTGTATAAATGCATAATGACAAAAGCATTAACTGCTCATATATCTGATTGTAATTGATAGCTGAATTCGAGATCTGTTAGCTGAGGACGTCGTGAAATCGGCTTCTTTCTCTCAGGGAAATTTCCAATTTCAGTAGTATCATAATATTTCTCGATGTGCTTTCTTGAACGAGCAATCGTTACACTATCGAGTAATTCAAAGAAATCAAAATCAAGTGTTCTAAGAAGTGTCTCTGTTGTCCTTGCTTCTGGCTCCAGCTTGCTCCATGTATTGAAAGCCTCTGCGCCTGCTTGAAGATTTCTTCTATTGTTTTTGTTGTATTCAGCTGCTTATTCATGTTTTCTGAATTACCTTCATAGGCAATAGCAAGCTGATTCTTTAAGTCAACAAATCTATTATTTACCGGAGTTGCAGATAGCATTAAAACTTTAGTCTTAACACCAGTTCTGATGATTTTATCCATTAACTTCACATATCTGTTTTCATGAGTATTTGCATGAGTTCCTGCACCGTTACGGAAATTATGAGATTCATCAATTACAACAAGATCATAATTCCCCCAGTTCAATCTGTCCAAACAGACCATTTGAGAAACCGTGTGTTCTTGATAAATCGGTGTGGAATAAAACATCGTAGTTTAATCTGTCGGTGGCAATCGGATTATTTACATAGTTATCTTTATAGGTGTTCCAGTTTTCTGCCAACTTCTTAGGGCAGAGAACAAGAACACTTTTATTTCTATTTTCGTAATACTTCATTACAGCAAGTGCAGTGAAGGTTTTACCAAGGCCAACACTATCGGCAAGAATACAACCGTTGTAACGTTCCAGTTTATTTATGATTGCTAACACAGCATCTTTCTGGAAATCATATAACATGTTCCAAATTTTACTTTCTTTAAATCCTGTAGCTTCATTTGGTAATTCATCTTCTGAAATATCATCTAAGAATTCACTAAAAACATGATATAAAAGTCATAAAGTATATAAATTCCGGCGAATTTTCATTGTAGGCAGTTGTAATGTTTTCAATAACTACATCCGTTACATCTTGTAATTTATCGTGGTCTTTCCACAGTGTTTCAAAAAGCTGCATATATGAATCGGAAAAAGGTGCTTCGAAACGATTAACCATGTTATAGCTGTTATTACCACGTTCACAGCCAATATCAACAGTAGTAAAGCCATTTATTGGCATGTAGGCAATCTGCTGCTGTATATTTTCTACAGTTACAAAGCCTCCCATGTTCTCTCCAGTAGCATTTGATTTGAATGTAGCTTCTTCTAATCCAATCAGCACACTCTTCGCGATTGCCTTCCTGGGTCATTTCGTTTCTAAGCTTCAATTCGAACTCAGTACCGTAAAGACTACTCTCACGGTTCAATCTTGGAATATAGAACTCACGCTTCTGCTTTTCTGTTTTTTCTGTAACAAATGTTGGAGAAGTAAAAATAAAACGACATTCATCCACTGATTCCAGTTGCTTTTTTAATTCTTTATAGGCATACATAGAAAAGCAAGCTGCAGCAATTGAAACCTTGCAGCCCTTGCTGATAGTAGATGCCATATCGTCACGTAATATCTCCGTAACGTTATCAAACACTTTCACTTCCATTAGTTTATCCTCTCTCTTTACCTTAAATCCTTGCTTCTCGTAAAATGGTGCATTCTTGCTATCATCCATGACACGAATAAGACCAACTAAACGGTCACCATCCCACGCAGAAATCACACGAGAGGAATTCATGAGCGCCTTGTGCAATCGGTCGGGATATTTGCCTACCACCCAACGAACAGACAAGAATAAATCTGACACCTGTGGAGGGTAAAATTTCTTTCTTCGGTATACGTAATCGCCATAAAGACTCCTCCAACAACTCCCGAGATAAATGCTATCAAATAAATGGTATCTACCATTTTAATAAACTATACGATTAAATAAGCTCTATTAAACTAAATAGTTTCTATCAATAGTCTCTATCAATCGAGTTCCTTGCTCATATAGATAACATCATCCATAGGATTATGGTAATACGGATCACATTCAGTAAAGCCATGTTTCTTGTACAAATAGATGGCGGCTTGTAATGGTTCAATTGTATCTAGTACCATTTCTTTATAACCAGAGATGCCTTCGCATGGTCCATAATACTTTCAATCAGACGATCACCTAAAGCATGACCGCGGCCCTCAGGACGTACATAAAGGCGCTTCATTTCACAGCGGAGTATCGCTGTGCTGATAATACGCCACCATACCAAGAACAACACCATTGTCATCTACCGCCACCAATAATTCACCATTTGGCGCCGTATATTTCTCTGCTATATCTGCTAATTCCTTATCTAAATTCTGAAAGGACAAATCACGACCAAGCCATTGCGTATACTCTGTAATTAGCTCTTTTACCTGATCTAAATAAGGTTTCCCATCAACAATTTTAATCATTTAAACTCCAATACTAGTGATTACTTTAACTTTCGCATCTCACAAATAAACGCCTCTGCTTCTTGCAGGTTCTTAGGGAACTCAAAATAAATACATTGCTCATGTCCACAATAAGGATTTCGGAAATCATAGCCGCTCAACAACAAATACTCGATAATCTTCCATTCTTTGTCATTAGATTTTTTAGGAGACTTGAACTTCTCGTTCACAAAGTACATCTTACCTTTACATGTGGGGCAGGTTTTATTGGTATTAAACAGCTCGTAGTTTGTGCCCTCCGACAAGGAGATTCTACAGTTGATACAAACATTTTTATAACCCATAGTTATTTACTCCCATACGATTTATGTTGAAAGATTTCTTTTACAAGCCCCTCTCCAACAATATTGCCACCTTCCATAATAAGGAACTCTACACCCGCTTGTAGGGCCGAATAATCTACAGTTTCATAAAGTGGTAGCGCATTAGCTCGTATCGGCTGATCAAAGGTAACATCTTCACCATCAATAAAGTTTACACCTAACAGCTGATTAGAGCCCTTTATAACAAAATGAGGATAGTACATTCCATTATTCAGATTCGGTGGAGTTCTCCTCTTCTTGCTGAAGAAAGTAACTGTACAGCAAATAGTAAAATCTAAATCGCTCATATTAAGCCTCATTCAATTACATATACCATATCACCTTTAAAGTATATGTTCATTATACAATGTACAGGATTCCCTTCGGTCCATAACCAACCCTGCAGTACAGCTCGGCCCCAGTTATAGGTCTCCGTAATGACCTCAAATTCGCTCTCACTATATTCCTGTTGATACTGAAGTAACTCAATTCTTTTACCTCTAAAAGTATCTAATATTGTACTATTAAAAACGAGAATTTCTAGATCATCAACATCACATTTCTCAAATACAATCTTGGCCTTATGAGTTTGTTCAGTACCGCTTTCATAGGAGAAAATATAATCAAATGTAAAGATTAAACTATCGTCTAAAAATTCTATTTTTTGTACCCTTGCATCATGGAGAGAATATTTAAAATACTCGCCAAAAGACCTTGTTATATTCATAGCCCCTCTATTTTCAAACAACTGTTAAACAAAAATCTATAACTTAAAATCAGTATACCAATTTCTGTAAAAATACAAAAACCTCCCATCTAAAAGACAGGAGGCTTATTTAGCTTAGTAATTACTAAAGTTATTTGTTATTCTTATTCCCACTCTTCATATAAAGTCTCCTACCCATTACAAAATAAGCATTTGCAAGGTTCTTATTTACATACATTTTGTAAACACTAGATAAACTAACAGAAGCACTAGTGCTGATTAATAATCGACCTAGAAAATGCCTTGGGTTTAAAACACCCTTTGACATGTTTAAACATGAGATTAAAAAATTGATTTAATTTTGTCGCATTACTTATTGCAATTCATCAATTAATAAACACCTTGTGTTATAATAATATTATTACTACGATATATTGGGGGAACCATTTTGAATATATACATTGATGAATCAGGTTCAATAAACAATACATTAAACCAAGATTTTATAATAACACTAATAGTACCTACTAATAAAAACAACTAAACCGTACTTATAGACGATTTGTGTCTAACAACCATGATGATTTAAAAACCCTAGATAAAGATAACAAAATGTTTCTTAACGATAAGTTCCGTGAATTGAAGGGCTCACAGTTTGATAAACCTATGAAACAAAAATTTGTGAAATTCTTTTCAAAAGAAACATTTTGAAATTTATTACATTCAAATTAAAAATTGTCACTTGTCGAATGATTTTTGCAAAAACACTGCAAGAGTATTTAATTATGTAATGCGTTTAGCTCTGCAATATCTAATAACAAATAATTTTCTTAAGCAAGAGGATTTCAACCTTCAACTTGACGAAAGAAATGAAAAGACTGAAACCAAACACTTTTTAGAAAATTATCTCAATACGGAGCTATCTTTAGGTGGTACAACAAATGGAAAGTTTACTGTTTGTTATTTTGATTCTGCAAACAACAAATTTATACAAATTGCAGATGTTTTTTCGAATATATTCTATTCTCAGTTGCTTACAAGCGCTTACGACAATGAGATTCAATTATTAAAAGATAACGATATATTAAAGTTCATATTTGTATTTCCTCCATTTTCTCCTGAGTATTGACAGCAGATAAAATAAGTGATATTATAATTGTACCAACAGTAAGTCTTATGTTCGTGCCGTTATCTAGGTAAGCGTCATGTGTTGGCGTCACAAATAAGCTATTGGTAAATAAGAATTTTAAAATCCAACTCGTACGAGTTGGATTTTTTTTATCGAGTTATAGGACAAGTATAGAGCAAAAGACCGCTAACAACTAAGATACGGTCTATTTTTTATCTTAATTTGTAAATCCACTTAAAGCTATTACTCAATTTATGCTTCTTGAAATCTTTGCCCAATTTTGTCCCAGTTGCCTATTTTGACGGGCTATAAACCCTGAAAAAAGCCATTTCTGAAGAAATATACTCTATTCCCACTCAATTGTAGCAGGTGGTTTAGATGTAATATCGTACACGATACGGTTGATATGCTGTACTTCGTTTACGATACGACGGGAGATTGTATCCAATACGTCGTAAGGGATGCGTGCCCAGTCAGCAGTCATGAAGTCTGTTGTTGTTACGCCACGCAATGCCAATGTGTAATCGTATGTAACGGAAGTCACCCATAACGCCTACAGTACGTGTAGATGTTAATACTGCAAAGTATTGGTTGATGTCGCGATCAAGACCAGCTTTAGCAATTTCGTCACGGAAGATGTAGTCCGCATCACGCAAGATGTCGAGTTTGTCTTTCGTAATTTCGCCCATTACGCGAATTGCAAGGCCAGGGACCTGGAATGGTTGACGCCATACGAGGTAGTCAGCCAAACCTAATTCAGAACCAAGCTCACGCACTTCCGTCCTTTGAAGAGATTACGCAATGGTTCGATAAGGCCTTTAAAGTCTACAACTGCAGGCAAGCCGCCTACGTTGTGGTGAGATTTGATAACTTCAGCTTCGCCAGTACCGGACTCCAATAACGTCAGGGTAGATTGTACCTTTGCGCCAAGAGTCAACAGAGCCGATTTTACGGCCTTCATCTTCGAATACGCGGATGAATTCTTCGCCGATAGCTTTACGTTTCGCTTCTGGATCTTCAAGACCAGTCCAATTTATCTAAGAAACGTTTTTCAGCATCTACGCGGATGAAATGCATACCGGAATCTTTGAAAGCTGCTTCAACTTCGTCGCCTTCGTTTTTACGCATCAAACCATGGTCAACGAAGATACAAGTCAATTGGTCACCTACAGCTTTAGGAAATAAGAGCTGCTGCAACGAGCTATCTACACCGCCGCTACAATGCTAACAATACTTTGCCATCACCTACAGTGTTACGAATTTCTTCAATAGCAGTTTTGCATAGTTCGCCATTGTCCATGTGCCTGCGAAACCACATACTTCGTACAAGAAGTTGTGAAGCATTTCTTTACCATGTTCAGTGTGCAATACTTCTGCATGGTATTGCATAGCGTATAATTTACGCTCTTTGTTTTGCATAGCTGCTGCAGGGCAGTCTTTTGTATGCGCAACGATTTCAAAGCCTTCAGGAACTTTTGCTACATAGTCAACGTGGGACATCCAAACAACTTGGTCTTCGTCCAAGCCTTTGAATAATGGGGATGTATTGTCCACTTTAGTAGGTGTTTTACCGAACTCACGGTTATCGGCAGATTTAACTTCGCCGCCCAACGTATGCGCCATAATTTGCATACCATAACATGCCAAGAACAGGAATACCAAGCTCAAAAATCTTTTCGATTTTGGAGAGTTTTCATACACGCTGTTAGGACCGCCTGTGAAGATAATACCTTGCGGCTTTAGTTCCTTAATTTTTTCCAGCGCTTTGTTGTATGGATATACTTCGCAGTATACGTGATTTTCACGAACACGGCGCGCGATCAATTGGTTATATTGACCACCAAAGTCAACAACAATTACAAATTCCTTGTTTTCCATGCCTTCCTCCATATGCATCTTTGTGAAAGTATATTCACTATTATTTATGCCCATCCATTTCTGTACTGGAGAGCGCGTTTTTAGAGTCAAACGCGATTTTTTCATTACAGTTTATTATACCATACGAAGTATTCAGACTCCATATATTCCGTATGTAAATTATAAATAACTTTATAATGTTCGGATTTTTAATATTCCGATGTCTAACTATTACTCTTTGAGTCTCCCGTTTATGCATCTTCACGGCCCTTCCACGGGACAGATGGAATAGCAGTCGCCACAGCCAATACAGCCTTTACCGATAGCAAAACCGAGTCATCCCTTCAGTGATGCATTGAACAGGACAATCCTCAGCACAAGCACCACACTTAACACAAGTATCATCGATAGTAAACTTTAGATTTCCCATTGTACATCACCTCCTATAAGTTTCATAAAACAATCGACCAGCAATTATATACATTTCTCAAATACTACCAATTAAAAGTATTTATTTTTAACTGGTAATAGCTCAAATATAGATAGATCTAATCGAAGCAGAACTAAAGCGATTTACTTTTATTTAGCTCATTATTATATGCAATAGCCGAGTAAATAGCTTTTGCCACGCCTTGGTGGTTATTATCTGTCGTTTCGTATCGTGCCGCTTCTTTAATATTTGGCTTAGCATTGCCCATAGCAACGCCGGCGCCTGCAAAGCTCAGCATAGACAGATCATTTCACTGTCCCCTAAGCGTCATTACTTCCATCGGCTAAAGCCCAGTGTTTGGCCAAGGCTTCCAGCTGTCCCCTTTGTAGTGTGAGGTAATACGAATTCTAAATTGCCTTCACTAGAGAGCAGTACATCGTAAAATCTTTCACGGCCTGTACCATCGTGAGATAGACCTTGGTATTCATCGCGCAAGTCTTGTAAGATGCGTTGACGCATCGGTTCATCTCCGTAGAATATTTGAATTTTCTCAGGACCGCCCTCTAAAGATTCCATATGAGCTAGTAGATCACATACCATGGTACGTGTTGCTAAGATAAAGGGGCGAATATTAGGTCTAAAGAAGAAATTAGATTGCTCTATTTCACATTCAGACATAGTCGCCTTTGCGGCTTCGTCACTTTCAGCAAGAGCATAGTGATCATGGGTTTCACCAGGTAGGTGCTCTTTGCTTTCACTAGCACATGCGCTTAATCGTTCAGGTGTAATGCATCTGGACGGTGGGTACATACCAAAGATTTGGTCTTTCACATAGGCCTCTACATAGACACCGTAGGTTAAGAGTTTACGCAACAAGTATAATGCTTGTTCCTTATCAAAGTTAACGTGGAATAGACTGCGGTTTTCGTCCTTGTCCATCACATAAGCGCCGTTTGTGCACATGAAATAGCGCAAGCATGGTAATTTTCGATAACATCATTCATGTCATTCAGGCACGCCCGAAGCGATAGCTACGCGAATACCGCTTTCACGAGCCGCACGAATCGCTTCGATAGCATCATCAGGGATGGCCTTTTCGTCATTTACCAAGGTACCGTCCACATCAGATGCGATAGAAGCTGAAGCTATCGCCCTGTGAGACCTATGTAGTTTTTAATTTGTAATATTTCAGTTGAGGACATGCAGCCTCCTTTAATACAGTAGTATATAATTAGATAAATAATTAAATAGATAGTAATAGAAATAAATATATTCCTACTAAGTAGGATATTAAAGATTATAAGGTGTAAAAATATAAACTAAAAAGAACACCTAGATAGAAATTAAAACATAGATTGGAAGCGAGATACTATGCGCATAATAATCGATAGAGACGCCGTTTGTGCAGCGGATGATACTAGTTGGCATCGCGAAGAGTTTACCGTACCAGATGGTATCACCATAGCCGGTTTATTTGAATTTCTTGAGTTTAAATACATCCCTGTCATCGCCGGAAATAACGTAGTATGGGTTCTCTATCACCAAGATGTTGAAGTAGGAACCTATTTTACCAAAATTCAAAGTTTTATAAATGGCAATGTGTCATTATCGTCCATTATTAGTAATTCTGAAGGAGACAATAAATTCTATCTAAGATATTACAGCCACCCTGATAGATATAAAAAGAGCTTTATTTAGTTACATTAAATTCGGCTACAATCTCTTGTAAAACATCTGGAGTCTCAACCAAGCACAACAATGTACGACCAATAATATTAGCACCATCGATGATGGTTTGTTCAATAGTAGGATCCAGCATGGCAGCGGCAAATTCTTTAGAGTGGCACACTTTATCGTCCCCAACGAGGCGTAATTTAGGATGAAGTGCGGCACATTGATAGCTTACATTACCAATATCGGAGCTACCGCCGAGGGCCGCCGCACCAGGTTCAAAATCGAGGCCCATATCTGCCATTACATCTTCAATCAGCGCTGTACCACGATGGTTTTGGTTCATATCATCATAAGGTTACCATAAAACTCAACATCTACTGTTACCCGTACAAAGGGCAGCACCTTCAAAGATTTTTTTAATCTGTTCAGATAAACCGTTCAAATAGTCACGTTCTATATGACGCACAGTGACCTCTAATTCACCATATGGAGGAATGACATTGGACGCAGTACCGCCAGCGATGATCCATGTACCGATGCGCGTTTCAGGTACTTGTTGGCGCATCATATCCATAGCATGAATAGCGGAGTTGTACGCCGTTCCCGCATTGACGCCATTCCAAGGCTCGCCTGCTGCATGGGCGGTTTACCGTGGAATTTAGCGCGGAAGCAATCGAGTGCCAAAAATTGTGAATTAGGCCGTGTTTCCTCTCCAAGGTGAACCATGATAGTAAAATCATAGTCTTTAAATACGCCGGCATTGCACATATATACCTTGCCCCATGGCTTCTTCGTCTGGTGTGCCGATAATATCGATATCCATGTTGAAAGCTACGCCATCTTGCTGCATTTTACGGAGTGTTAATGCCGCTAGTATGCTCATGGCACCACTGGCACAGTGGCCGCACATGACCTACTTCAGGCAATGCATCGTATTCACATAAAATTGCCAAACGACCTTGGGTTTGTCTACTTTAACCGAGCCTTAAGAAGGCTGTTGGTAAGTTACAAAATTCATAAGTTACATCCATGCCATGTTTTCGAGGGGCCGCACCAATGGTTTTGACAGACTCAAACTCTTGACTAGAAACTTCAGGATTCTTAGCTAATGTATAATTCACCGCAAAAGCATCAGGGGCGAAGCTTTTACAAAGATCGGAAAAGATATGTGTAAGGGACATATGGCCTCCAGTGATAAATTAATATATATAAATTAATATAACAATCTAGGATATTCTCAAAATTAATATAACAACCTAGGATATTCTTAAATTAACATAATCATTAAGGGTATTCTACCTCGTAAATCACAAGGTTAAGTAGAACGCATCCTAAAATATGAAAGTCATGTATTCTTAATTATACAATGTTATTGCCTATTGGTGTAAAATTCCGTACAATATAAACAGAAATGTATAAATCATGTATATGGATGTTTGAGGAGGATACTATGTTTAAATTCAAAATTGACAGCCATCGCCCTCGTAGCGGTAGCAATGGAGTTTTATTGGCTGGTTGTGGCAATGAAAACCAAAAATGACACAACAAGAGGTGTATTGCGTGTAGGTTCTGAAACTACATTCCCACCATTCGAATTTACTGAAGGCGAAAAATACGTTGGTTTCGACGTTGATTTGTCCGAAGCAATTTCTAAAAAAATCGGTCTAAAAATGGAATTCAAATCCATGGGCTTTGACGCTTTGATTCCAGCTGTTCAATCTGGCGATATCGACATGATTGCTGCGGTATCAACGCTACACCGGAACGCGAAAAAGTATTGGACTTCTCCGATGTTTACTTCGACCAAGGTGGTTTCATCACAGTTGTTCGTAAAGACAACACTACAATCCACAACATGGATGAATTGGCAGGCAAACTGTAGGTGCTCAAATCGGCACAATCCTGTTGAAATGGCTCAAAATCCCTGGTACAACAGTAAAACAAAATCGATTCCAATGCTAATATCTTCATGGAATTGAAAGCAGGCACAATCGATGGCGCTATCCTCGATAACGCAGTTGCTATGTACTACCTCAAACAAGGTGCTGACCAAGACCTTAAACTCGTAGGCGAACCTACTAAATCCCCAGGCACAGTTCTTGGCGTGAAAAAAGGCAACAAAGCTTTACAAGATGCTGTTAACAAAGCTCTTAAAGAACTTAAAGAAGACGGCAGCTTACCAAAAATCTACGACAAATGGTTCGGCGATTATAACAAAAAATAATAGTGATTCTAAGGAATTAGGATAAGTATATCCCCTCTGAAAGATTTCAGATTTCACAGCAACGTAAATCAAAATCTATGCAGAGGGGATTTTTTGTTTAATTTATTTTCTCTTTCACCGCACCAAGCGTTCGTTATATAATAAATATATATTCTATCGTATAAAAGGAGGCCTAATGGCACAGTACTTTACGGAACGCCTACAAAAGGTCTTCCATATGATTTTTAGATCTTATAATCAAAAAGCGGCCCAAGAGGGTTTGCGTCAGCTTGAACTTATCGTCAACAATCAGCAAGATGCAGTGTCAACTCATCATCGCGCCTTGCGAAACGATATGTCTAGTGCTTCTTGAAAGCGAAATTAATAGCAAAGAGGATGCTCTTACAATCGCTAATGATCCAGAAGCACGAGAGCTAGGTGATGCATATGCCCTCTTAGCACGCGTCTATGCAGGGCCTCGCTTTACTTGGGAGGAGTCTAATTTCCCGAGGACAATATGCGTACCTATCAATGCTTACACGATAGTATTCGCCGTTGTAGTCCTATTGGTACCTTACAAGCGTTGCGCATTAAAGGTTCTATTACGCCAACTGTGGAAAAGGATATGCAAATCTCCTTTGATGCATTCCATTGTCCACGATTATGCAGAGCAAGACGACGACGCCTATTGCCAATGCTGGCGCGACGACAATCGCATTGAAGCAGCAAAGATATGATTATGCCACCTCTCTAAAGTTGGGCTAAACGCATCCACCAGAAGCCTACAAGGCGGTTCCATACGATCAGTATTGCGGCCTACAAGGGACAATACCAGACGAGAAACTGCAAGAAAATGCATCGGAACTAGCGAAAAGATGGCTTAATAAAGCGCTCTACAATGGGCTCGCCATGTTCCAAGGAAATTTGCGTAACATCTATATTGACGAAGGCGACTTTGAGAACGCTCGCCGCGTAGCTAGAACGGCAGCAAACCTTGGCAATCCAGCCATGATGCTCTATACAGGTCTCGACTGTCACGAAAACGGCAACTTTGAAGATGCTTTCACTTGGTTTTACTAAAGCAGCCGCCTTAGGACAATCTGAGTATCGCCGAGTTAGCGGACTATTACTATCATTTCTACGATGCCAAAGAATTGCGCAGCACCATTCCTTACGATCCCGTTAAGGCGATTGGTCTCTATCGCCGTGCCGCTACTAAGAACTTTAGCGACGCTGGATATACTGCATTACAAGCGGCTTTTGGTTATATCTTCCACATTGGGCACCTCCCTCTAGACTGGGGACTCATTGCAGACTTAACGCATATGGCGGCGACTAAGGAACGCTTTATGTTTGCCTTGCCATACATTGGTTATATGCGCATCCACGGTTTAGGCGTGACGAAAAATATGCGCTTTGCCGTTCAATCCTTACTGCGCGTCTTAGATGAAGAGCAACGGGCCTTCGAAGAGGAAAATCGAGTTCTCTTCTACGATATTACGCGTGCTAACACGGGTTGCTCTCGGCTATGCCTATGAAAAAGGCTATGTAACAGGCACGGACCTTGATCTAGCTGTATCTTATTATGAACAGTCCCATCAATACATCTTGTCCCATAAGGCAAACTTAGATGAAGAGTTAAAAGATGTTCCTATCGATGACGAAGCAGCCGAGCGATTAGAGGCATTTGTGGAAATTGATGGTCACTGGCAGTATAAGGAAGGCATTGCAGAGTCTACTACTACGGTGCGCCCTGCTCCTCACTATTTGGCCTCAATATGCAGCTCGGTTATCGGTAAACATGGATGACTTCCTGTGGGATACCACCTTATATGATTGGCAAACCATAGAAAAAGCCTTAACAGCCCAAGATGAAATAAAGTTAAGCTTTTACAATCATTTCCTATCTGTTCCAGATAAATTGCGCAATATTTTTAAGTTAGATGTTTCGGGTATGCCTCGAGATATGTATCAAGTGCGATTACACGGCTACGACCCTACGGAAGGTCAAAATTATCTATCGTACGGTAATGAATAAGGATGCTACACGCGATCTATTGAAAGACCTCTACGATAATCGTGCCTTACCTAATCTAGTAGACAACTGGTCCATCGAAAAAAGCGAGGAAAAACCGACTTGGCACTACGTACTCGATGTAGATCAACAAGCTTTCTTGCTTGAAGAATACGACGATGCAGAATGCCATGATACAAACCGCATTACAAGGCTTAAAAGACAAAAAGTACGAACAAATTAATGTCCGTACCCATGACTTTGTAGGTCCATCCTATTTCATTTTTAAAGGCAATCAAGCGAATCCATTTAGAGTTCAGCTCTATCTGAAAGAATCTGTACGCCACCATCGATGAGGATGGAAACCAAGAAAATACTCCAGGCAACACCTATTTATTTGAACAATACGTAGGCAACGAAGTATCCTTGAACTATTAGTTCAAAACGATTAATACCTTGAAATCCCTGAACTAGACAACTGGAAAAACTCAGCGTACCAAAGGCATTACAATAAAAATAATCAGGAATATAAAAGGAGCTAGTACATAAAGTACTAGCTCCTTATTTATAACTATAAATAGGCTAAACTATTATAAATAATCATAAGCGTAAAATACGCAAAATGCCTATAAACCAACATCGACAAACTGCTGCTCATAAATATTTTCCACAGTTTCTTGTACAACCATATCGCTACGATGTACCTTATCAAGCATCTTGGAACGAGCCGTTGTAATCACGCTTTCACTATGTTTACCACCACGCCAAGCAAACTTGGATGTGCCGATGGTATATTTCAAGGTCGCATAAGGACCACTCAAATGATGAGATGCCGTTTGATAACCCGCATCAAGAGTAAGATGCGGTGTGATATGGAGTTCTGCCCCCACTTTAAAACCTTTTATGGCATCCCGTTTATTTAATCTTCCATAGCCTACTCTTACAGCCTCTCTACCACGCCAATTATAATAGTCTGCATAGACACGAGCCCAACGAGCATTTTTGAAAGTTCGTGGTATCCTACATCAAATCCACTGGCAGCAACCTTTTCTAATAGCATCCATGATTTTCATAAGCAGCTATACCAAAATTATAAAGACTTTGATCGAGGATCCATACCATATGGATACAATCCTGTAGGATCCCCAATACAACACTACGCCCATGGAGACCTATATATTTTCTATCATCAGTCCCTAGATTTCCGGTACAGATTAGCGTGAAATTCATTAAGGCCACCGCCACATATTCTACACCGCCACTAACGCTTATGACCACCTTTAAATACATGGTCATAGAACGCATTAACACCAACATAAGCATGTTCACCTTTGCTAAGACGACGATAGCCAATGCCAATATTAGCATTCATTCCTAATGATTCTTTCTTATCTGTTTGCTTATCATGTGTTATAAACGTCCCTGCAGGTCTGGCTGGCTCCAAATAACTATCTAATTTATAAGATGAAATTTTTTGCTCCACTGCGCCCAATACGACCTTGTACAAAGACAACGCTTTTAGCGTTTTCATCATAATGGGTTATAGGTTGCAAGGTCTCAATATACAATTTATTAATTTCAGTAGATTTTGAATCTTTCGAAGTTACAGTATGTAGATCAGTTCTCGGTGGTGAACCTACAGCATGGTGCTGTGTATGCGTCTCTTTCGAATCTTTCATACCAACGCCAACTACGATATCTGTGCGATCCATCCAATTTGAACGAACAGCTTCATGTTTAGCCTCATTCACTTCTGTAGAGATCTTCAATACCTTGTCCATGCCCATTGGCTGCCATTCCTGTAATAGTAAAAGCACAACCTACAGCACCTAAAACAAAAGCCTTAATAATCAAATTTCTTCTCATGTCTTGTACGCTCCCCTCGTTTTGTATAAAAATAAACCCACACAACCCTGTATCCGCCCTTCACGTTTATTTCATGGTTTATTCATCTTAATTATAGGTATGCTATTTTCCATAGTCAATACAAAGCCCTATAGTTAAACGATAGTTAAAGATTCTCTAAATCATTATGTTACAAATTGATTTCTATTTTCAGGCAAAAGAAAAAGACCACCGCAAGCAGGGTGGTCTTTTCTAGGAATAAAGAAATTGTTATTTGAATAAAGAATAAAGCGTTAGCTAAACCAGTAAGCGCTGCCAAGATTGCTTTAACGATTGCTGCAACCATTTCTCTTCCTCCTTCTCATATAAGAACAAGAACTAAACTAACTATAAACATCTTAAACCAGGAAATTAGATTTTACATGAAATGCGTAAAAATTTACACATTAATATTTCATGAACAAAACAACGAAGTCTTAATTAATATGAATAGTTAAATGAGGAAACGATAGCATGCAATGATTTCATAAATTTCTATAAATTTTTAATATTTTCTAAAGAAATGTACATAGGACACTTAAATCTAGCCATAATACATCTAAGAAAACAATCATATATAAAAACCCTTCTCTGGTACACATGAGTTTAAAATAAACTAAATGTGTTAGAGAAGGGTTTTCTATTTTACCTATAATTATAGAGTTTTTACAACGTCTGCGCAGCGATCGCAAAGTGTAGGGTGTTCGCTATCTTGACCTACTGTATCGCGGTGGATCCAGCAACGTTCACATTTTTTCGACGACCAGAGGCAACAACAACTGTTGCAACGCCGGTTTCTTCGTCTTTTACAGCTTCTGCTGGTGCAGCGCCATTTACGATGTGAGCTTCGGATACGATAACGAGTTTAGCCAAGCCTTCCTCACCAAGAGCGTTCAATGCATCGAATGCAGCACCTTCAGCGTATACTGTAACAGATGCATCCAATGGGTGACCGATTGTTTTGTCTTGACGAGCAAGTTCCAATGCTTTTTGTACGGATGTACGCAAGTCTAACAATTGGTTCCATTTATCAGCCAATTCTTGGTTGAAGTGTTCAGGATGACCTTGTGGCCAATCTTGAAGCATAACGGATTCAGGCATGCCTTCTTCTTTAGGCATGTATTTCCAAACTTCTTCTGCTGTGAAAGAAAGTACTGGAGATACCATTGCTACTAATGTTTTTAAGATTTCATACATCGCTGTTTGAGCAGAACGACGAGCTACGTTGTTTTTGCTTTCAGCGTACATAGTATCTTTCATTACATCAAGGTAGATGGAGCTCAAGTCTACTGTACAGAAGTTATGAATTGCATGGTACAACATGTGGAATTCATAATTTTCGTACATCAGAAACTTTTTGACGTACTTCTTCTAAGCGCAACAATGCCCATTTATCGAATTCAGACATATCTGCATAAGCCACTTTATCAGTATTTGGATTGAAGTCATCCAAGTTACCAAGCAAGAAACGGAATGTATTACGGATCTTCGGTATACTTCGGATAATTGTTTTACGATGTCTTTGGACAAACGTACGTCTGCTTGATAATCCGCGGAGGATACCCACAAACGCATAACGTCAGCGCCGTATACGTCGATGATGTCACTAGGTGCTACTGTATTACCTACAGATTTAGACATTTTGCGACCTTCGCCATCCACAACGAAGCCGTGAGTCAATACGGAGTTATATGGTGCTTTACCTGTTGTTGCTACTGCAGTTAACAAGGGAAGAGTTGAACCAGCCGCGATGTTGGTCAGAACCTTCAAGATTACATAGCACATGGTACATCTAAATCGTTAACTTCAAGGGTACGCCAGCCCAAGTCAAAACCATACGTCCATGATGTCAGTTTCTTTTTTGAACTCATCATGACCGCAATGAGGGACATTTGAGCCTTCTGGTAACAATTCTTTAGCACTGTAGTGCCCACCATGCGTCGGAACCTTCTACAGCTACTTTTCAAGCAATGCAGACATAGTATCGTCATTGATGATGCTCGCCACAGCTTTCACAATAGTAAATAGGAATTGGCACGCCCCAAATACGTTGACGGGAAATTACCCAGTCACCGCGGTCGCGAACCATGTTAAAGATGCGGTCATGGCCCCATTTAGGGATCCATTGTACTTGGTTATCGATAGCATCAAGCGCTTGTTGACGGTACCCATCTACAGAGGAGAACCATTGTTCTGTAGCGCGGTAGATAACAGGGTTTTACAACGCCAGCAGTGCGCGTATTGGTGGCGCAAGCTAGATTTGCTAAGCAATGCATTATTGTGCGCCAAGATTTTGATAACAGGCACCTCTGCATCGTGGATTTCTACGCCAGCCAATGGGAATTCAGTATCGCCATAACGATTGTCGTCTACTTGTTTAGTGTAGTTACCAGTTTCGTTAACAAGGGATACGATAGGAAGCTCAGCTTGCCTTCTTTATTGTAACGTTGAACGATGTTAAAGTCGTCTTCACCATGTGCAGGCGCTGTATGAACGCAACCAGTACCAGCATCAAGAGTTACGTGATCGCCAAGTAATAATGTGGAATTACGTTCTACGAATGGATGTTTGAAATCAGCCAACTCTAAATCTGCACCGGAGAAACGATTTACGATTTCGTATTCTTCGATACCGATATCTTTCATAGCTGCTTCAACAAGTTCAGTAGCCATCAAGTAATATTCTTCGCCTACTACCCAGCCATATTCAAGCTCAGGGTTAACGGAGATTGCTACGTTGGCAGGCATTGTCAAAGAGTAGTTGTCGGATAACAGCAAATGCTTGTTTTGGATACGCCAGCTGGCAATGTTACCTTTTCTCAGATACGTAAGGGAATTTTCATAGATGGAGAAAGATTTTCTCAGCGTATTCGATTTCTGCCTCTGCCAATGCAGTTTCGCAGTAGGTTACACCAGTATACAGTTTTAAGACCTTTATAGATCTGGCCGCGTTTTGCCATTTCGCCGAAGATACCAAGTTGTTTTACTTCGAACTCAGGGCGCAATGTCAAAATAAGGGCGTTCCCATTCGCCCTAATACACCAAAGCGAATGAAGTCTTGTTTTTGAGTTTCTAAGCATTCTAATGCATATTCCTTACATTTATTGCGCAAATCAAGAGCGCCATTTCATGACGGTTAAGACCAGTATTTTTGATAACCGCATGCTCGATTGGCAAACCGTGCGTATCCCAACCAGGGATGTAGCGAGTATAATGACCAGTCATTGTTTTGTATTTCATGATGATGTCCTTCAACGTTTTGTTGAGGCATGACCGATAATGCAATTTACCATTTGCGTATGGAGGCCATCATGCAAGATGAAAGGTTTGCGTCTTTACGCAATTCAAACGTTTTTCGTAAATTTTGTTGTCTTCCAATTTTAAGATTTCTGGTTCGCGCTTGAGGCAAATTGCCGCGCATTGGGAATTCTGTTTCAGGCAAATGTAACGTCTTACCGTAATCCATGATGTGCTCCTTTACGTAAAATCGCCCGTCTGAAGGAACGGACGTAATATCCGATGGTACCACCCTACTGACCTTCGGTTATGCTTCGCCCTGCTTTTCTTCGATAGTCATACCATGCTAGCGCATGACTGTAACACATTAGGCGAGCTAGTCACGTAAACTGTGAAAGCCACTTAAACATATAACGGTGTTCACGGCGGCGTTGCCGCTTGCTCAAAGTGATCCGCAAATCTCTAGATTTCCAAACCTTTCAGCCATGAGTTTGGTCTCTACTAAATCCGTCTGAGACGTGCCGTCTTTTTCAACGCAATATTCATATAATAGATAATTATAGGGCTCAAATGGGGAAATTGTCAATAAGTAAACTATACACCTTCAGGTAATAAGTATCTTGCACTTTATCTAGTAATTTAAAATTCATTGGTGTCCGAGCTAGCTCATTATATTGTGAAATTACCTCATGATGTGTCTCCAGCACTTTGTTCTGCTACAAAATGCATCAATAGCCCATCAGATTCTTAGCTCTGATCAATCCGATTTTGTACCTCCACAGATGTGAACTTAGGCACAATTGCATTTGCTGCTTCCTTTTGAGCTTTCACCCATTGCACATCACTATTGGCCCTTGTGTCCAATTATATGGCTAATGATATCACTATAATACCATCATCTCCACCATATAAGCACCATTTCAGCGACCATTCAGACGCATGACTCAATATCTTTAATACGTTTCTTTTGCCGAAGGTAGCTGCCTCATTTAACGCTTCATATTTTGGTTCAAATACTTCTAATAACGCTGAAAGCTTAGCCAGTGTAGCTTGACAATGCATAATTATCATTTTCATACTGCTTTGTTTTATAATACGAATCTAAAGCCTTTATATCACTTACAATGTCATGCAAGATAGGCAATAGAGCATCTGTTGTGCTTTCAAGATTCGTAAGAACGACCGGCCTCCTTAGCAGCTACAATTCCTGTTCAAGACGCTCATTAATCCTGTACCTTAAATCCTGTTAGTGGTTCATTTGCACCTGCCTGTTGCGATTAGGTCATATTGGCTCCCATATTTAACCTCATTGTAGTTAAACTCATTTGTAGCAGCCAAATAGAAGCGAAACACCCTCTTCGTCTCATCTTTTAATGTCTTTCCTGATGAATCACTATATTGCTTTAGATTATCTAAATTCCACTGACAACCACTAACACAACCTAATGTTACCAACACACAACCGACTAGCCTAAGCGACGCCACCTATTTATACTACTCATACACGCTCTCCTATATACGTTTAATCTTTAGTAAAACTATTGTATTAAAATAGTAGTGCCAAAACAATATGCGACAATAAATGACATCTAATTAACTAAAAAGAAAAAGCCTACATACGTAGGCTTTCTTTGTAGATATGTTTATGCTTATGCAACGATGCCCATAAGGATTACTTCGAAGATAACGATACCGATGCATGCGAACATGAATTTGCGATCCATATCTTCAGTTGGAGTTTCTTTAAGGCCAGTGCGTGCAGCTTCTTCAGCTGTGATTGTTTCATAGCTTACTGGGGAACCATATTGGTTATCGCCTTCGTCACCTTTTGAGCGAGCAAGTAGATAACATAGATAATCCAAATGGAATTAAGCTAATTAAAAGCATCCAACCGCTTTTACCAACGTCATGTAAACGACGAACACCAAGGCCAATGGAAGGCAACAAAATTGCAACGTTGTATGCCATGGAAATAAGACAAAAAACGCTTGCTAATGCAGTGTCCATAAAAGTGCGCTCAATACATTAATGATACCAGCAATAACGATTGTGATACCATAGAAGCGCCAATATTCACTGCGGCTTGCACGGCCTTTAAAATTAGCAAAATTACCCATAACCGTATGTTTGAAGTTATCTACATACGAAAGGTTTTTGATAGATAAATCTGTCATTGTATTCTCTCCTACAAAATAACAAATAAAATAAAAATAAAATCAAATATCATTATATCATTTTTATCTATCATTTTGAATTTCAATTTCTATATATTTTGGGAATAACATATGCATTATATTAACCATTTATACAATTATATTCTATAAAAAAACTCTCCCTATAGTGAAGCTATAAGGAGAGTTATCATTTTACATCACACTTGTCGTAAGTAATTGATCACTAAGAACAGTTACAAAGATTGCACAGAGTAGTCCAGCTGTGAGTCCCATAGTTGGTGTTGCATCGATAAGCCCGATTTCGTGAGCCATTTGTTTTGTTAAGATTACTTGTCCTGTAGGAGAGCCAAAGCGGTTTGAGTGGCTTTCACCAGGAAGAGCCATCAGAACCAATAGGATAAGTGTCCCAATTACAGGCACAAAACCGATAAATACGAGGCCACCAGAACGACCTTGGTCATGCAAGCGACGCACTGCAACGGCTACGCCAGGGATAACCATTACTACGGACAGTAGGACTAGAATTACTAAGCCGAAGCCTACACCTACTGCACTTGAGAGAGGGCTAATATAACTTAAAAAAGCACATGTGAACAAGATTGCTACAAAGAGCAATTGATACATTAAAAAGAAATTCCAATATTCACTACGACTGCGCGGCCTTCAAAGTCAGCATATTTATATACTAGACATTGTTTGAAGTTTTCAATCATACCTAGATTATATTTAT
>SCPN01000297.1_pt1 | contig 93362 bp, 119 predicted proteins | sample 6106831 | NCBI WGS metagenome assembly SCPN01 (sample SAMN10720447, study PRJNA508395) | human gut metagenome | isolation source: Participant 1, 0 month
TTTGATTGCCAGACGTAATTATATACACCTATACGTATCAACTTGCAATATTTTTACATAAATATTATACAGGTATTAATATCCAATATAGAGTTATACTATGAAATATAGTAATAATCGCATTTTAACGTGTAATAGAATTAATTAACATTAAATGCATAAAGATAAAGCCCTCCATATGTTACACCTATCATTAATACTTTGCTTTTTGGCACAAAAACAGGATGTATCACGAAGATACATGTTTTAATTTCCTAAAGCTCGAACGGAAGTTGTCGTATTATTTGTAAAATGCAGGGAACCGTATACGTCACGTTGGTTTTCAGGTTCGTTGTTAACGCCCAGACACGTTCAGTTTTGTGACGATCGTTGTCACTTCACCAGAGATACGTCGATACAGGTAAGTTAAGACGAATGTTTTGTAATTCAGGACCAAATTCATTCATCGCACGTTTAATGTTTTCGTCGATAGGAGCACCATTTTGAAGTGCACGGTACAACATTGTAACAAATTCATAGCGAGGTCATTTTGCATCGCCTTTGAATGTGCCATCAGAATGCTCAACAAGGATACCATTACCAGCCATTGGCTAATGTATTGGTAAAGCCCAATTGATTTTGAGGAACATCTGGGAATTCAGCAGTTTTGCTAGGGATCGATAGCAAATTAGGTTCAAGATTTGTAACAAGTTGTTATATTTGTTTTCCATATCTTGAAGACGTGCGTTCAATTCAGCGATTTCACGACCCATAGCTACGCGAGAACGGGACTCAGGAGAACGTTTACCAAGACGAGGATACGCCTGCATTCAATTGAGTTTCGCAGTACCAATTCTACCACCAACGGAGAACATAATTGTCTTCGTTAGGACGGTAGAACGCACCTAATGCAGCGGAGGTTTACATTATGGTAGTGACCATAACCAGCAGCTTGATTGTCCATTTGTCATCTGGGTTTGAAGTCAATGGATGCAATGCAGCCAATGCAGCGGAGACCTGCACCTACTTTATTAACGCGTTTTTCAACAGCGCCTACACGATTATTAATATTTGTAATTTGGTTAGTTACGTTAGAAGGTACACCTTTGTTAATTTGAGTTTGCAATTCATTTGCTACGGGTACAATTGGCTACCATTTACAGCGTCTGTAGAGTAGCGGAGATTTCACCAGCAGCAACATTTTTAAGTTGACGTTCAGCACCAGCTTTACCTACGGATACAGAACATCATTAGCCGCAGAACCACCAGAAAAACCACCGAATGTATGACCAGCGATTGTAGCGCTAGTTTGAGCTGTAGCTTCGCTTGTAGTGGATTTTTGACCCAACGCGATGGAGTTCAAATGTGTTGCACTTGCATGATCGCCAATAGCTACGGAGTAGTCACCAGAAGCAAGGGAATCTGCACCTAATGTATTATTACTTTGAAGGCCAGTTAACACCAGCACCATATGCTTGAGAATGGTCACCAGATGCAACAGCGGAGGAGCTAAGAGCTACACTGTGTGCGCCAGTTGCATGAGCAGAAGCGCCAATAGCATTGGATTTGTAACCAGATGCGATTGTTTCGAAACCGATTGCTTGTGCACGAACTTCAGATGCGTTTGCACGAGTACCAATAGCTGTGGACCATGTACGAGCAGCGTCAGCAGCATGGCCGATAGCAATAGATTCGCTCATTTCAGCTTTAGATTTATGACCTACAGCTAATGCAGAGCTACCAGAAGCAGTATTATTAGAACCAACTGCTACGGAGTTGCTTTTCCAGTTGCCTGGTTTCAACGTTGCACTATCAGGTTCATTTTCATAGTCACGATCGCGGAAGTTAGAAGTAGATTCGTTTACAGTATTACCTGTACCAACTGCAATCGCATTATAACCGTCTACAGTGTTGTTGTCACCATAAACACCTGACTCCGCATTTACTGGAGCAACAGTCGCACCCACAGCAGCGATAGCTGCTAATACAGCAAATGCTAATTTTTGGAATGTTTCCATTTCTCTCATCTTACACCCTCACTAAATTAAAAAACTTAACCAAATTACAATACAATACAATTTTTCAACCTCTCTAAGTATTCCGCCTCTCTCCTCGGGCTGATCAGGAAATATTTCTAATTAATCTCTCAAATAAATACGTCCATTTCAGTTTAAGAAAAATTTATATTGTTCATTACCCGCATAGCATATCAAAGTTTTACGATATATACAAGCCTTTTACCACATAAACTTCATTAATAAGTCTTCATATACCCAAAAATAGCTTTATTGCTAGCCACTTTTTAAGCTATCCGGTACATTCATTATTTTTTCTTATGAGTGAAAAAAATCACAATAATGTAAGTATTTCTCACATAATAAATCGTATAACTTATAAATAATTAATCATTCTATAAGTATTCAGAATATACTATAAACCTTCAATAACCCTTATTCACTCTGTATTCATGAACTATTAGTGAAATTTACTTTTATGCATATTAAATCATTATTCTTTCATTTTATACTTTTATATTTTTATATTTAGTCAATATACAACTATACACATCAACATATATACATATCACAGCTAAAGCTTTAAAGGAATAAAGGTCTACATTTTCCTTCTTAATATCCAATGTTTTATGTATACACAGACAAAATAAAAGTAAGCCTCCCTAGCTTTTCTAAAGAAAGAAGAGGCTTATAATTTATAAATAAATTATGCTAATAATGCGCTTACTAGTTCTTCTGCTTTATTGAGATCGAAGCATCCGGTTCCAGTTACATTTAATTTCTGGTTCTATTACAGCAGAAAACCATATTTAGTTAACTCTTCACGAAGGACTTTCGTAGATTCACTGAATAACCGTATGTACCAAATACAATGGCTTTTATTTTGAACTTCAATTCACGTAAGAGTCAGAATGACCAGCTACACTAGACGGTACGCTGTTGCCTGTTGTTGGAGAGCCTACGGACGTTATTTCAGACTTAAATACCTCTGTCATGATGCATCATTTTATTGGTTTTACTGATATTGTAAAGATTTTAACGCGCGTATCTGGAGAAATTTCTTCAGCAATTTGTAAGGCTAATTTCTTTGTGCCATCCACATTTGTATCGTATTTGTAGATTTGGTGGCTTCTTGATACGCTTGGACCATTAAGTATTTTTCGACAATTTGCATTGGGTATTCACGCCAAATAGCACCGTGGCTGGTAGCGATGATATCGATTGGCAAGTTGAGCTTTGAATTTCCTCAATTTTAGCTTTTACCAATGGAAGGATTCAAAATATTAGCGTAATATTTCATCGCCCTCTGCCCATAAACGGCATTGATGACCTTATCTGCCCACAATTCTTCTACCGCGTAATGTTGACCGAAGACGCATCGTTAGAGAACAAAATATTGTCGCCAGTCATATAGGTTGCCATAGAATCAGACCAATGGAAGCATGCGCATTTCTACAAAGACCGGTTTTCCATTGCGATATCTACAGGTCACTGTTTTAACACCGGCGTTAAAATTCCATTCCTGGATGATGATATTGACCCACCAAGGACTTAACTGCATTTTCCGGTACAGTAAATTGAGAGTATTAGGAATTTTTCCATCAACGCAGGCAAGGAACCGCTGCTTGATTACTTCGCCGTGGTTACATACGTTGAAATCAATCTTATTTAAATCGATTTCAGCTTCAAATTATCGATAAACTCACAAGGAATGGGTTTTCCACACCGTATCAGTGGAACTGTTTTCTCCTCTTCAATCAAGTACGCATTTTGGCTAGAACCATTGTTAATGCTGTAATCAGAACCGTGGAACTCGTTTAATTCCAGTCGATTTTACCTACCCCAAAATACGTTATTTTTTAATGCTTGCTTTCTCATAATAACCTCCATTTCTGTGAAAGTATAGGTACTCACCTCATTCCTTATATAGTTTTATAAAAGCCAAGGAATATGCCAGAGCTTTCTACAATTACAATAAAATATATGGCCCAAATGTTACATCGAACGATATAAGCACGAATCGGTCATTAACTATAGTCCTATTATATCGAGATTCCGGAAATGAGTCCGTATCTGGGTACGGATTTAAGAATTAATATAAAAACCACTCCATAGGTATTCAAATGATACGCCATTGGTATATATTGATACCTGAGATAGTTACGACTATATGCGAAGTTTAAATAGCGGATTATTTATGCTTCTGCTAAGATAGTCAGAATAACGCCCTGATTATTTATTATGGTTGAAGGACAATCCTGAACCAACTTTATAGATATATAAGGAAATATATCCATCAACCAAACTATGAGATGATGGTACCGCCGCCAACAAGAACAAATACGACATAGATAAGGTCAAGTATTTGCACTGTACGTTGTAGTATAGAACAAAGAGACATGCGGCGCCCCATGATAGCGTGAACGATAGCACAAACAAGGTTGAACACACCAAAGGATAGAGGCTCCTGTTAGTACGCCGGGGTGATGTTTAATATAGTAAAGAAAGCGCCCATCAAGGCAAAGATAATGAGGGCGGCGCGCATAAAACGATAACAATCAGGGAGCCCGCTACGAAGAAACCTAGCGTAGAACCGATTACACGGCTTGTACAGTCATCTTACGAGACAGGAACATTGCTAAAAATATAGGCGTGGCTAGCCAATGTATACGAAGCCGGTGGAATGACAACTTTCAAGGGGCAGCATAATAGGAATCATACCGTGGCTATTACCATCAACAAAGCAGTAATAAATTAAATTTCGATTCACATCGAAGGATTCATAGGAGCCTCCTTAAAAATGCTCATACCTTACATCCGTACATCTACATCTACATCTACATCTACATCTACAATATTCTAATTTGCGATATAGAGACCACAAATAATTTTAGCTTCCTACACTTCCCCACAGGTTTAGGATTACTACGCCAACTACAATAAGACCGATCCCCAAAATAGTGTGAAATATTATAGCCCTCACTAAAGATAAAGACAGAAATAAGAGCTGTCACCACAAGGCCTACCCCAGACCACGTAGCATAGGTAACGCTAAGGGGAATATATTTCAGTACATGCGTCAATGTATAGAAAGATCCTACATAACCAAGTACACAAGCAACGGTCTGTAATGGTCTCGTAAAACCATCAGAGGCTTTCAACATAGTCGTAGCAAATAACTCAAGCCCTATAGATAAGGCAAGTAAAAATATGGTAACCTAATGCATCCTTAAAGGGGGCATCCCAACCCTCTCTGGTTTAATAAAATACATGCGTCGTCCTACATTTATAGCGCGTATGTAGTGCGATTAAGAAATGATTTATTTTACATTATAAACTTTATGAAACCATATTCCGTCTTTTATAAACGTTCGATTACAGCTTGCGCCATTTCTGTAGTACCTACGCGTTTTAAACCTTCACGGTAGATATCGCCAGTGCGGTAACCATCAACAAGGACTTGTTCAACAGCTTTTCAATAGCGTCAATACACTTGAGGAATTAAATCAAAGGGAATGACAACATCGTAGCTGCGGACAAGATTGTGCCCAATGGGTTCATGAGTTTTATTACATAATGTCTGGTGCAAGGGACATGGATTGGTTCGTACAATGCTGTACCACCTGTACCCATGGATGCAGATGGTAAAAGCCCGATGGAACCGGAGATAACAGCGCCTTCGTCGGACAAGATGTCGCCAAACAAGTTTGTTGTTACGATAACGTCGAATTGTGCAGGATTTACAACGAGTTGCATCGCTGTATTATCTACATAGAAGTAATCTGTTGTGATATCTGGATTAGCTAGCTTTCTCTTGAGCGATTTTACGCCCAAACGAGAGAAGACGCTAATACGTTTGCTTTATCTACGGACACAACCTTTTATTACGTTTGCGAGCTGTTTCCATAGCAATGTCCATTGCTCTACTTCGTAACGGCTGTAAGTTTCTTTATCCCAAGAAGCAAACTCGTTGCTTTTCGCCTTGCCTCTTCGCGTTCACCGAAGTAAATACCGCCAGTCAACTCACGAACGATAACGAAATCTACATCTTGAACGAGTTCCTTTTTAAGTGGGGAATACTCTTGCAAGGATGGATAGATTTTACAGGACGCAAGTTACAGAACAAACCAAGCTCTCCTTGCGAGAGACCGAGGATTGCTTTCTCAGGACGGATAGAAGGATCTACATTATCCCATTTAGGACCACCTACAGCACCAAGCAATACAGCATCAGCAGCTTTACAAGCCTCAATCGTATCCTCAGTCAAAGGAAGCACACCATATGCATCAATAGACGCACCGCCCGCTTTTTTATCAATCCAATTAACCTTTACATTAGCTTTCTCAAAAGCCACATCACACACAGCCTTTGCTGCAGCAATAATCTCAGTACCGATACCATCACCAGGAATCAATACGATATTCTTTTCGCTCATCTTACCTCTCCAATATATGTAATTTCCCTCCGCCACAAATCATTCAACATATTGCTAGCTATAGGGATTTTAATTTTGCTCAAAACCGTAAAAGATAAATACGTAGAGCCGAGGTGCATGCGCTAACGCGACTTTAGTAGGTCAAGGCTACGCCGCAGACCGTTAAGCTAGCTGGAGCGGCAGCGCATCACCGAGATCATTTTCGGTCAAAGTATTATTTACGGTTTCATAAAGTTCACAAGACCACCAGCTGCCGCAATATCTTGAATGAATTGTAACAGTCAAATCTGCTTAATTTGTTCGTTTTTAGTCAGGTTGTACACGATACCTTTAGATAAATCTACGCCGATTGCATCGCCAGCGTCGATACGATCGACTTGTTCACCATTTCTACTACTGGCAAACCGATGTTGATAGCATTACGGAAGATACGTGCAAAGGAGTGTGCAATGATGATAACAGGTACGCCTTTGCTTTGATAACGCCTGGTGCGTGTTCACGAGAGGAACCGCAACCAAAGTTTTTGCCAGCTACCATGATTTCGCCAGCTTTCACATTTGGAGAAAAAGTAGTATCAATGTCTTCCATCGCATGTTCACCAATTCGTTCCAATCAGCAATTGCCAAGTAACGAGCCGGAATGATTACGTCTGTATCTACATCGTCGCCGTAGCGCCAGATTTTTTTTCGCTTTCAAAATCCATATTAAACCTCCTCAGGGCCTGCCTGTGCGGCCTAATACAGCACTTGCTGCTGCCACGTAAGGGCTTGCCAAATACTTCAGAATCAACGTGACCCATACGACCACGGAAGTTACGGTTTGTTGTGGAAACCGTTCCCCTTCACCAGCTGCCATGATACCCATGTAACCGCCAAGGCATGGACCACATGTTGGAGTGGACACAGCGCAGTCAGCTTGAATGAAGATGTCCAATAAGCCATCTTTCATCGCTTGATCGTATACATCTTGGGAACCAGGGATTACGATGCAACGAACGAATGGAGCCACCTTGCGACCTTTGAAGATCTCTGCAGCTGCCACCAAGTCTTCGTAACGGCCATTTGTACAAGAACCGATGATAACTTGGTCGATTTTAATATCCTTGTCGATTTCGTTGATGTAATGTGTGTTGGATGGCAAATGAGGGAATGCTACAACTGGTTGCAATTTGGACAAATCAATTGTCACTGTTTGTGCATATACCGCATCAGGATCAGGATTAATTGGTTCAACAGGGACGATTTACACGGCGATGTATTCTTCAAGTGATTTCATCGTAAGGGAATACGCCACATTTACCACCTGCTTCGATAGCCATGTTACAAATTGTAAGACGGTCAGCCATAGTCATATGCTGTACGCCTTCGCCGGCGAATTCAAGAGCCATGTAACGAGCGCCGTCTACACCAATTTGACCGATCAAATCAAGGATTACGTCCTTACCTGTTACCCATTTATTAGGTTTGCCGATAAGCTCAACTTTAATTGTTTCAGGTACTTTGAACCAAGTTTACCCTCTGCCATAGCAACGCCCGCATCAGTGGAGCCTACGCCTGTGGAGAATGCATTTACCGCACCATATGTACAAGTGTGAGAGTCAGCACCGATGATCATTTCCACCAGGGCCAATAAGACCTTTTTCTGGCAAAATAACGTGCTCGATACCCATTCTACCGACTTCAAAGTAGTTTGTAATGCCGTGTTCGCGTACGAAGTCGCGCATGACTTTCGCTTGTGTAGCGGATTGAATATCTTTATTTGGTGTGAAATGATCAGGTACCAAGTAGATTTTATGACGGTCAAATACAGGTTTGCCGATTTTCAAGAACTCTTTACGCGCCGGTGGGAATGTGATGTCGTTCATCAATACCGCGTCCAAATGACATTCGATGATTTGGCCCGGTTTTACAACATCAAGACCCGCATGACGAGCCATATTCTTTTCAGTAATGGTCATACCCATATTATTCTTCCTCCTGTTGTTCTAGCTCCATAGCTAGGAATACTGAGTTAACCGCATTAATGTATGCGTTCACACTTGATTTAACGATATCGGTGCTGATACCACGACCATGGTACAAACGACCGTTATATTCTACCTTAAGGGTTGCTTCCCCAAGGGCATCTTTACCTGCTGTAATAGCGCGGATTTGGTAATCTTTTAAGCTAATTGGCAAGCCAACCACACGTTCAACCGCTTTAAGGGATGCGTCTACTGGGCCATCACCAACGGCTGCATCGGCTTTTTCACCTTCTGGAGTCATGAGACGAACGTCAGCATAAGCGTAGCCTTTTTCACCCAATTTATAGTATTGAGCCACAAGCTCGAATGCTTTTTTGTGATGTAAGTTATCTACTACAAGAGCGATAATATCATCATCGTATACTTGTTTTTTACGGTCTGCCAATTCTTTGAATTTAGCGAAGAGGTCGTTGATTTTCTCTTCTGTGAAGATTGAGCCAAGTTTTGCCAAATGATGGCGAAGGCATGACGGCCCAGAGTGTTTGCCCAATACGAGATCTGTTTTTCAGCCCTACGGACTCAGGCGTCATGATTTCATACGTTTCAGGGTTGCTCATCATACCATGTTGGTGAATACCAGATTCATGAGCAAAGGCGTTGGACCCTACGATTGGTTTATTTGGAGGAACTACAACACCTGTCAAACGGCTTACGAGTTTAGAAACTTTTGTAAATTGTTTTGTATCAATGTTCACTTGAAGATGCGCCGAAGTAATCATGGCGTGTTTTTAGAGCCATTACTACTTCTTCAATCGCTACATTACCAGCGCGTTCGCCTAGACCATTAATTGTGCCTTCTACTTGGCGTGCACCTGCTTTAATAGCAGCTAATGTATTCGCATTAGCAAGGCCTAAGTCATCATGACAGTGAACGGAGATGATGGCATTTTCAATACCTGGTGTATGTTCTTTGATGTAACAATTTTGTCACCAAATTCATTAGGGTTCATATAGCCTACTGTATCCGGTACATTAATAATTGTCGCACCACCAGCGATGGCAACACCAAATACTTGGCACGCAAAATCTAAATCAGCACGAGCCGCATCTTCACCGGAGAACTCGATTTCATCAACCTTGCCTTTTGCATAAGCCAATACAGATTTAACTTTATCCAAAACCTCTTGGCGAGTCATTTTCAATTTATATTTCATGTGGATTTCGGATGTAGCAATAAACACATGCAAACGGCTGCGCTCCGCATCTTTCAACGCATCAATCGCTTTTTGTACGTCCTTTTCATTAGCACGTGCCAACGCACAAATTGTTGCACCTTTGACTTCGCGTGCAATCGTTTGTACTGCTTCAAAATCCCCAGGGGATGCTGCTGGGAAACCAGCCTCGATTACATCGATGCCGAGGCGTACTAGGCCTTTCGCAATTTCAATTTTTTCAGGAGTTTGTAAAGACACACCTGGTGTTTGTTCCCCATCACGAAGGGTTGTATCGAATAAATATACGCGATTTTGATCCATAATCTTCACCTTTTCTATCCTCATAAAACATAACACTTTATTATATCTATCTATTGTGAAAGTTTAGTAAAATCGCCGATTTCAACGCTATTTTAGCTGATGCCAACGTAGATACATCAAATCAGTAATTTTACTAGACTTTTACAATAAAACCCCTCAGAACAACTGTCGTTGCTCAAGGGTTATATTCATAACACGGTACCACTAATTGGGACTCGTTGCGGGTATAACGGAACCACCGTCGATGACTACTGCTGCATTCGCCACCAAAGCTCACGGGAGAGTGTCAGCGTACAACCTCTATTGCCTCGCACCAACCGGCAACTCTCTGAAAGCAGGATCTGTAAACCTTTATACCCATTCATAGCTCGTATTTAAGATATAAAGGTATTATACGGTATTCTATAGAACTGTGTCAACAGGATGGACATGTGAGTTTTGTGAAAACACAGTTTTATCGTTACAATTTGACATCCCCCATGATCTCACGTATAGTGTAAATAGGCAGTACCAATGATTGGAGGAATTATTATGAGTGGTTCAAGCAAATTCTTCTTTATTTTATCGGGTATTGTAAGCATTATCCTAGGGATATTCTTACTCTTAAATCCCGTTATTAATCTCATAGCTTTTGCCTGGCTTTTTTCTATTATCTTTTTCGTCAGTGCGGTCAGCTCTATTATAAATTATTTTACGTTATCGTCTGAATTACGTAGCGGCTGGTATCTTATCAGCGGCATTATCAATGCTCTATTCGGGATCATTTAATATTCGGCGGATTTGCATTCTACTATACAATCACAATCGGCATCTGGATGGTAATTGAAGCCATCTTTATTTTCATTAAATCAAGAAAGTCCGACAGCATGGTATCACTCATGGGACGTAATGCAAAATGGCTTGCACTAATTCTTTTACTATTAGGCCTATTACTCATATTCAAGCCGATTGCTTCCGGTGAGGTATTTATCTACTTTATCGCTTTCGGTTTCTTATTTGACGGAATTTATTCCATCGGTGAGGCTTTTAAAAATAGAATATAACTAAATAATTACACTATAAGATCGACCATGTACTGCCAAAGCAGCTGTCATAAATTACGATGTCTATTTCGTATTTGTGACAGCTATTTTATTTGTTTTGCTGTAAGTCATGGTAAATGTATTCACCTACTACATTTTGCAGAGTGGTTAGACGCTTTTCTAGCCCTTTTATTTAGCAACTAGTCCAACGCTCTAACATTAGCGTAATAATGGGGTTATAGGACAAAAATTAGTACAACCCTGTAGTAATTTAAAATCCCGATCGAGTACCAAGATACTCATCAAAGGGATTATATTAATTATGAAAAAATAAATAGCCCTTCGTTATCCTAGGATAGCAATAAAATTCAAGTCACATCTTAGGCTTTAAATATAACACCATTATGCTCTAGTTGTTCCACTTTTTTTACCAATGCCCGGTATCAATACTTCTTGTTTAGTAATTGTTTTAAAATCATCTACTGTGTATAGGCCGGCTTGTGAAAGTGTAATTTGTACCGAACCGTATATTGTCATATACCAGATTTCCAAAAGCCCCACCTTTAGCAACCTCTACGGGGCTCATATGAGCGGACTCGCGTTTTCCCATATAACTATCATTAGGTACCGATTTATAACAGTTCGACCGGTAACACGTTCATACGCATCATATAGAGTCTGCCATAATGGACTTTCAAAATCCACTAATTGAGTTGGTAAAAATGAGATAGCAGTATATAAGCTTATTAATTCTCGTGGGTCAGAATCTATATTGCTCACTTGGTCTACCATATACATAATAGCCTCTAAATGATCTTCTACAAAATCGTTCCAGCGCGTTGCATCTTGTAATAACCAATCAATATCTTCATATTCATCAACAAGATCTGCTAATACATCATGGGCTATCTTGCTTTCACCACTGCAAAGCCAATAGAATATACAGCATGCATAGGCAACATGATATCCGGAGCCTGATTAAATGCATTTTGTATATCATCGCAACATGCAAGATATCGCTGATATACCTTGCGGCCGCGATCCCAGTTGGCAGCTCCACAACAAGCAACCATCATATACACAAGAAATCCCGAATGATCTTGCTTGTCTCCGTGAAAAACTGGCGTAAAGCAGGCAATCGCATCATTATACATATTATATTCTAAATATATCATCCCCATGTCGATGAGGCAACGCATATAAGGACGCGTCTCTATTATATTCCAATCTATTTTCTTTGGTTTTTTCAACGATTCTACTAGCTGTTTCAACTGATAAATTTGAAAGCTTGGATGTAACTCAAGGGCTATGAGTTCTCGTTTAGCATCTACTTCATCAGGACATAATGCAAGGATTTCATTGTATAACTTCCTTGATTTCTCATTCGTATCAGCCTCTTCTGCAGCCTCATATAAATCACGTAATTTCATTTCTATCGTATTATTAAAATCACCACGATTATATTGAGTCATAAATGCTTCTAACAAATCCTCAATAGATTTGAAATCAGATTCATGTTCGGATACAAATTGTTTCTGTAAACGTAATAATAACTCACTATAAAAGTTAAACATAGAGTATCTCCTTATACATATGAACGTAAAATACTACTCATATGTAATATAGCACGAGGGAATATATTAATTCTAGAGGTAATACCTCGACCTATTAATATCTCATCTGAAAATGGGTTGGCAACTAGACGATAAAAGGGTTATAGGACAAAACGTGTTGGTACTTTAATCCCAATCATTGAAAGATAATTTGTCATAGTTATGCAAATCACCCCAAGAAATGGCATCCCCAAGTTGGAATTATGCCTAACCTAGGTGTTCATTATGGTATGATATATATGGTACTCTTGTTGGTCAGCATAACCTTAAGTATTTCTGCATTAAAGCGGTTTGGTGAGTGCATATATCACCACCAAGAACACCGCTTTTATTCGTCTTTCAATAGACATTCCTCGATGGTAACGCAATAAACGTCTGAGTTGTGCGTTTACTCCGCCTTCAATAGGGTTATTAGTCCTCGGACATTCTTTATCCAACACCAATGTTTCATCTAAATATCGAAACATTGTCTCTGTATTAATTAATACCACTAGAGAGTTATAGGCTTTTAGTAATCGTTCATGCGTAGCTCTTAAATTATCATTACTATCACGTGTCATTTCACTTAGAAACTCTTTAAAAGTCACCCTCCAATTAAATAATCGTTAAATCCATATTTTTGCATCTTCCTGTGTTTTTACGTTATATAAATCGCTTGCTAAATCTTTTAACATAATACCTGCTAATGTCTTAGGCCGCCTAGTAGTGTAACGATGTACTTGCCATACGGCATGAACAATACAACGTTGAAGCTTGGCGGTACGCCAAACTTTTTTTAATGCTTTTCTAAGACCAGGTCCACCATCAGAAACGACCACAATGGGGGTCGCTATTCGCTGCATAAGAGCTTGCCATGAGCGAGACTGTTCTGACCTACATAAATACCACCCTAATACATATTCACCATCATAACAGATCAAAATACAAGCTTTTTTAGCTAAGTAAATACCATCAACGAATACCACATCTCTTGAGGTTTCAATTTTGGGCGGCATAGGCCATATTTGCCAGAAATCAGCTATCTGTCTACGAAATGTACGGCCCTGCCCAGGCATGTCCTGTTGTGTTTCTTTACTAAATAACCAATTTAGAAATCGATGAAAACATTTAGTAGTATTATCAATAGTTTGTGTAAAGGTGATGTTACACTGCTTACAATGCCATCGTTGTGATCCAGCTTTAGTTTTCCCATATTTTTGACAAGAAAATCCACAATTTATACATCTTACCAGCATGATTATTCCCTCCACTTAGAACACGATTTTCTAAGAAGATATAACCTTATTGAAGCCAGTAAAATCAATGTTTTTGGGACTTTTTACCAACACATTTTGTCCACCCTCTAAGTTTATCAAAAGAACTTAAAATAGCGATGGAGCCAGTAATTTACTGGCTCCATCGCCTATAAAACCAACACGTTTTGTCCTATAACCACATTCTCGTTAGTAACTAGCACAATAAAAATAGCAGGGCTGCCACCCTGCTATTTTTTCGTTCATATGAGACTATGTCACATATTGACATCCCTTGTCATATATAGAATAACACTTCACTATAGTGTAGTCAATAAATCCTCTACGCAATCACTCTTAAAAGCTTATCCACTCTAAATTCTCAAAATTATTTAAAATTCGTTTATCCATTTTTACCACTTGATTGGAAAACTCTATTCGATTATTAACAAATGAAATATCTGTATACCATTCCTTTAAACTAGCATACACTTCATTCTCTAAATCAATAATAATGGTTTCAATGGGATCCCAGGTTTTGCATCTTACAGACTCGACCATAACCATACTATTACCTATGAAAGTAACGTCCCTACCATAAATCCAAAACGGTAATACTTTCCCCTTTATAGAAATAGAATATATAGCATCTCCATGAGGTGGTTCCGTTTCATATTGTGCTTTTATATTGTACTTTTCCATTATCTCATTGCTAGCATTTTCTATATATGGCAACGTTGAAATCTTGTAATTATCTGCGTTCATAAAAGCTCCATTATTTTTAATATCAACCACAACAAAGAGGACTGTATATCGCTATTTGTGTAAAAGAGTATTTTGCTATACTATAGGTGTTACCAATTCCTTTCCAAATCAGGTAACGGAAAGGAGGTGCATTTAAATCAACACGCTCTCAACGATTCTTGTAGCTATCATGGTAAATGTAATAAGTTATTATATTTGCAAATGGTTAGATTGGCTACTATCGATTATTGGTAACTAACCTTGGTTTGTCACCACTATCTGACAAAAGCCCTTTCGGATCCTTTGCGGGGCTCTTTAATGCATTTTAATCAACACTTTGCTCTATCGTTATTCTACCATAAAAAGTAAAATACTGTCACTATGAATAACTTCATTTTCATATATAATGTACAAAATCCCTCGGAGTTGCCGCTCCGGGGGATTTTGTAGTCAACTATCAATTGGCTATCTAGAATATACTACACTTAAAATAGTTTTTCAATCAGAACCACCCGTAAAACGGGTGGTTTGCTCACGGGCTATAAGCCCGTAGTACTAGGCCAGCGTCTAAAGGCTTTGGCTTTCCTCTGATTCAATGCGCATAGCCATTGACTCGTAACGTTCCCCTTAAAGGGGATGTGTATTACTTGCTACCCTTAAAAGGGTCCTCATATTCTTTTACACTAAGTTTATCTTTCATTTGGTCATGTAACTCTTGCTCACGTATATATTTCTTTACTGTAGCCTCATTTAAACCTACTGTACTAACATAATAACCCTCGGACCAAAAGTGTCTATTTCCAAATTTATACTTTAAGTTTGCGTGTTTATCGAACATCATTAGTGCACTTTTACCTTTTAAATATCCCATAAAAGATGATACTGATATTTTGGGTGGGATTAATACTAGCATATGCATGATCGATACATAAGCTCCCCCTCCTATAGTAAGCGCCCTTATATTCACATAAACGTCTCAATATTTCCACGTAAACTATTTCTGTATTGATTATATATATAACTTTACGTCTATACTTGGTGTTAAATACTATGTGGTATTTGCATAACCATTTTGTGTGCGCAAGGCTCTGTGTCTTTGTTGCCATATAAAATCACCTTTCTTTTGCATATAATGCGGCTTGAACACCTACATTATACTTAAGCAAGTGATTTTTTTGTATAACTTTCGTTGCCGCACCCGCATAGCGGGTGGTTTTATGATTCGCGACTACGTCACGAACCAGTCTAAAGACAATAATAAAAATAGCAGGGCTACCACCCTGCTATTTTTCGTTCATATGAGACTATGACCAAACATGAAGTTACCTATGTAATTATCATAGTTCTGTTATCAGTAGTCACTATCATTGCACTACTTAAATAGTACAACGATAAACACCTAACGTATTGAGGAGTGCAGTCCTCTAACACGTTAGGCGTCATCATAATTTTGTTCAGTTTTAGATGAGCCTAACGCCCTAATCACGTTAAGGGAGAAAAACAACATAATAATATTAGCTAATCTTACTTAAAAAGATAGTACAATAAATATCTCAATTTATACTTACACTATTAATCATTTCTCTAGTCCGCTCAACAGAAATAGGCTCATTAAATAAAAACACATGGTTCTGCCCCCCATGTTCCCAAGAGGCTAGATAGACAAAATCATCCACCATTCGATAGGTAACAATTATATCATTTACAACCTCTGTTTTCTGAGGTAAGTAATCCTTATAATCACCTGCGATATTACCAGATAGAGTCGATACGCGATACTTAATATACTTTGGCATATCATCTACACGGTCAAAATATGTTCCTTTTAAAAGCTCATGATAGGCATACACAACTTAGTAATACATCGTGATTGCACAATGTGGATACATGTACGGAATAATCCCTCTAAACCACTTGGCAACTGCGGTTTAAAGTTCAAATGTTGCTTAGCCTCATATAATTTATCAAACACCTCTAGAGATTGACCTTTAGAGTGCTTCTATAATCGCTATCAGTCATAGTACAACTACCGAGTCTGTCAGGACATGGAAACTCATTTCTGTCACCATAGGGCTGATCATAAATAGAATTACCATTAAGACGGAATTTCATCAAATCATCTGCGAACACAACATTAATGGAACTTATAAAAGCTAGCGTAGCTAACGCACATACAACCTTTTTCATGATACAATCCCCTGCAAACAAACTACATTTATTAACTAAATTATATCATTAAAATTTGAAACAGCTATCATCATAAATCTATCACATTTGATAGTATCTATCGCAAATAATTCTACTATTCAAAATTACTGTAGATGCTATAATGTACTCAACAAAAGGAACAGGTGCTCATATGATACTAAATGCACTTTTCCAAAACTATAGTTAGTAATTATAAGGAGGAAATAATCATGACAGATACACAATTAACACAACTCGTACAAGCTTTATTAGATGCACCTACAAGCAATGAAACAGTAAAGGAATTCGCTCAATCTTGGATTAATGCAGAAGGTACACCTAAACAAGAAGAACTTACAAAACAACTCGTATCCGTAGCAGAACAAAACATTGCACTTATCGACGAAACAATCGGCTTTGCAGGCTCTGAACTTGCTACACAAATCCTTGGCGAAGAAGGCGCAGCTAACCTATTACAACATGCTAAAGAAATCAAAGCAAAAGGCGCAGAATTCTGTGACTGCCTAACTGTGTAGCTGCTACTAAAAATATTATTGATTTGAAAGCGGAAATTGCATAAGAATATATAGAAAATGGCTCCCTTATAAGGAGCCATTTTTTATATATCGCTTGCTAAAAGTTTTACGTTGTTTCTTGATATCAATATAAAAACTTATATAGAACCAATAGATGCAAAGCCCATAAACAACATATAGTAAATTAATTATATCACCTAAAAAGCTAATATTCTTATATTCATAAGTATTTTTCGTCCAGGAAAAGATAAGCATCATGCATGCAATTCGCAGTAAATGATTGCGAATATAAAGCATTTGCATTACAATATAAGTAATAGGAGGTGATACTATGGCTAAAACGGCCTCTATCAGTTTGCGTATCGAGCCAGCTGTAAAAGCACAATTAGAAGCACTATATGCTAGCTTTGGCATTTCCGTAACTGATGCGATTAATATTTTTCTCCACACATCACTAATGGAAGGCGGATTCCCATTTCAACCTAAACAACCTCGTTATAATGCAGAAACAGAAGCTGCTATTCAAGAAACGAAAGATATATTGGCAGGAAAAGTAAAAGCAAAATCATATGCTAATGTAAAAGAAATGATTGAGGATTTAGGATTGGGAGTAATCAGTTATGTTGAGATTAGTGCTTAGCAGTAAGTTCAAAAAGGACCTAAAGCGCTCAAAAAAACGCGGTAAAGATCTCAATAAACTCTATTCAATCATCAATAAATTACAGAATCAAACGCTATTAGATCCTGGTTATAAAGATCATCCATTAACAGGAAACTACGAAGGCTTTAGAGAGTTACATATCGAGCCAGATTGGCTTCTAATTTATGCAATTAAAGATGACATATTAGTATTATCTTTAACTCGCACGGGTAGCCACTCAGATTTATTCTAACTAAGCTTAAGAGGAATGTGAAAGCATTCCTCTTTTCTATTCCCCAAAAAATTTATACCAGTTATCATCATAAATCTATCACATTTGATAGTATCTATCGCAAATAATTCTACTATTCAAAATTATTGTAAGTACTATAATGAACTTATAAAAATGAACAGGTGTTCCTATGATAGTAAGTGCATCTTTCGAAACTTCATATTTACTAGTTATATTAAGGAGATTATCATGACACATACACAATTATCACAACTCGTACAAGCTTTATTAGATGCGCCAAAAAGCAATCCAACTGTAAAAGAATTCGCTCAATCTTGGTTCGATGCAGAGGGCACAGAAAAACAAGCAGAGCTTACAAAACAGCTCGTATCCGTAGCAGAACAAAACATTGCACTTATCGACGAAGTAATCGACTATGCACGCTCTGAACGTGCCATACAAAGCCTTGGCGAAGAAGGCGCAGCTAAACCTTATTACAACACGCTAAAGACCTCAAAGCAGAAGGCGCTGAATTCTGTGACTGCCAGGCCTGCGTAGCCGCAAAAAATATTATCGATTTGAAAGCGGAAATTGCATAAGAATATATAGAAAATGGCTCCCTTATAAGGAGCCATTTTCTATTTAGAAGACTTTATATATGAATATCAGTATATTTAATTTCACCATTCTCTATTATTGTTGCGATAACCAAATCTCTATTTTTGTTAATAACTATACTAAATCCATACTTATAATGATATTTACCTCGGGTAAGCTCGGTTAATTTATCTATATCAGATGACCGTTTATGTTTATTCCACCAAGTTTTTATCTCTATAGCAACAAAGTTATTTACTTCACCTCGTTTATGAATAATAATATCTGGTATTACATTCTGCTTTAGTTTTTCAACAAATTTTCCCTCACAACCAAATCTATTATACTCACAATCCACATCATACGCTTCAAATAAGGATGTAAGATATGCGCCTATATGTGTAATAGATGCTCCCTTGCTTTCACTAACATGATTATTACCGCCAGAATGAATCAAATATTGGTCCTTTTCATATAACTTATCTAAAGCTTCTTCCACCTTATCTAAAATATCATCTAAATTATTCATAAGACTCTCTCAGTTTAATCTTCAAATTATGATAAATATAGCAACAATGTAGCAATAAATTTATTTACTTACCTCATATCTAATGATTGCAATCTTTGAACAATTTTATCTGCATACCCATAGATATCACTAATATTTTCAATTGTATATTTAATTTGTTCACCATTTTCTACAATGCCAATATATTTCTTGTTCTTTTTGATATAGATACGACATAACCATTTAGTAATATGATCGTCTAAAATAATTGCAAAGTAGCTTTCTTTGTCACTATAGGTAATCCGGTCTACATTTATATACTTACTTAGAATTGCTCTAACAATATAATATGATTCAAGTTCTTCTTCTGTTGTAACAATTTTACTTTCTACTTCTTCATTAGTATTTATTTCTTCGTTGTCTGATTGAGTGGTGCTTGATTCAGTTGGTTCAGTATTTGCAAAGGCAGTCTCAATCTTTTTACTAAGCATTTCTTTTATAATATAATCAAAGGCATTTTTTACAATAGGAGTATATTTTTCAATAACAGCCTGTGTTTTTACTCGATTATAAACACCTTTACCCAATATAAATTTAACTAAATCATCACTAGGATTTTCTATTTCATCTTTAATAATTTGTCGAATCTGAGCCTCATTTTTTAAGCCTTCTGCCGAATCATAAATAGCATCTCGATCAAATTTTTCTTTTGTAAAATGCTGTAACTTTGCAATTTGCTCATCACGTAGTTCTAATAGATTAATTTCTAAAAATGGCGCTTCATCCATCTTATTAACTTCATCAATATCTGTATAGAATCTATATACAATACCGTTTGTAAGAATAGCAAACTTAGCTGTTGTTGTACCGAAATAACGATATAGTTGAGAGTCATGTTTTTCCAGTTTTTCATTAATTGATTTGCACTCGACTAAGATAACAGGCTCATTGTCTAGCTTGATTGCATAATCAACTTTTTCTCCCTTTTTAAGTCCCACATCTGCTACAAACTCTGGCATAAATTCATTTGGATTAAATACATCATAACCAAGAATTCTAAAGAATGGCATAATAAGGGATGTCTTTGTTGCCTCTTCTGTCAAAATGTCATTCTTTAAAGTTTTAATCCGTTGCACATGTGATTTAATAAGACCTTCGAATTCCATAACAATACCTCCTAAACATCAATATATACACTTCATCTTATTTATATATTTCTACACAAAAACAAAAATCCCTGCATATATAAGCATAATTAATTTATAAAAGTAATAAACAAAATATAATAAGCAAAGAGGCTGTAGCAGAATACGTTATTATTGCATTCTGCTACAGCCTCTTATTTATAAACTCGCTTTCACAAGTTATTTATGGGTGTATAGTTTTATGTATTGTGATTCGATTATTAACTAAAATTTTACTAATTTAGTTGATGTTTTCTATTTATTGTTCTGCATATGGAATCGCTAGTGGATGGTTATCATAGGTGCCTCTATGTTGGTCGTAGATGGATTCTGCACCAGGTAATGGTGGCAAGCCCAAGGAATCAGTACGTGTGAAGGCTTCAAATAGGCCTGGTGTTAGGTGCATGTTTGGAACATGTTCCGGTGTTACTTCGTGAACGATGGTATCACCTTTACCGTCCATAATTTTTTGACCAAATTCAGGATCTACCAACGTACCGCGGCCTACAGCGATAATATCTGTGTAGTTTTCTACGGCATCACGAGCTGCTTCTTCACTGAAGATATTGCCTACGATGATTAGTTTAGTTTCATCATCTAGAACAGCTTTGAATAGAGAGCCAAAGGATTGATCAGCACCTTCTGGTTTGGAGTCATAGCCACCCCATAAGGATAAGTGGATGTAATCTAACTCTTCTTTTACAATAGCCTCTACGAGGTTGAAGGTTCTTTGTAAGTATAACCAATATCTGTACCGTGGATTTCTTATGGGCTCAAGCGGTAGCCAATGATAAAGTTTTGTGCGCCCGCTTCTGCTATAACGCGTTTTACTTCACGCACAACGGCTAATGGGAAGCGCATGCGATTTTCTAAAGAGCCGCCCCATTTATCTGTACGGTGGTTCGTTAATACAGAGAAGAATTGTTGTAGTAAATAGTGGTTAGCACCGTGGATTTCTACACCATCAAAGCCCGCTTCGATAGCTCGTTTTGTAGCACGGCCAAAGTCTGCAATGATCTCTTCAATTTCACTTTCAGTAAGAGCACGAACAGGGAACTTACGTTGTAAGTCGCTAGGCGCTACTACGTCTTGATGATTGATAAAGCGACCAATCGCCATGCGTCCACCGTGATGGATTTGCATAGCTTCGCTTTACCATCTTTCTTTAAAGTTTGTGCAATCTTCTTAGCCCTCTAAATGAACATCAGAGTAAATGCCCATTTGAGATGGATAGCCAGGCATGTACGCTGGGCCACCACTTTCACTAACATAATGGAACTCAGTAATCAATAGGCCTGCTGCCTTAGAACGATGATTGTAATAACGGATTGTATCATTACTTACATAGCCCCCCTCTAATGCAGATAGACTTTGCATCGGACCAAGGCAATGCGGTTAGGAATCGTTAGCCCACGACGGAATGTAATTGTATCTGTTAAGTTATGTTGTGCCATTATAGCCTCTTTCTCCTATTACTATAAATATTATATGATGTACATCTGGCTGATGACTGAATTATATCGTAATTTCGCGATATGTCAATTTATCGTTATATCATATGTTTTATAATAAAGCCCTGTCTGATAGTATAAGCACCACCTTTACTGGTTCTCCAGTAAAATAGCATATCCAAACAGGGCTTTCTTCTAAACTGCTTCCACAAGTGATTTTGTATATGGGTGTACCGCTTCTTTAAGTCGTTTTGATTCGATAGTTTCTACAATTTGCCCATCTTTCATAACGATGATTCGATCTGTTACGGCTTGTAAGAGTCCGATGTCATGGCTGACGAATACGTAGCCGAATTGTTCCTGTGGAGTTTTTGTAATAGGTCTAACACTAGTTTTTGATTCACCGCATCAAGGGCTGATGTAGGTTCGTCAAAGAGTACTAGCTTGGGGTTCATCAACATGATCCGTGCCAATACGACACGTTGTAGCTGACCACCGCTGACTTCGTGAGGGTATTTATACACCGTATTTTTCTGGCAAGTCTACTCGTTGCATCCATTTACGGATATCGTCCTTTGCTGACGCCACATCCATAAGCCCATAGTTGATATACGGCTCTAAGAGAAATGCTTCTAAGTTCATTCTAGGCGGAATCACCGCCAAGGGATTTTGGAACATCATCTGCATAGAGCGATATATTTCTGTATTATTTTGAATGGAATGGATTTCCTCACCAAAGAGTCGCAAGGTGCCAGATGTAGGTTTTTCTAGCAGGGCAATTATCCTAAGCAATGTACTTTTACCAGAACCACTACCACCAGCAATACCTACCCGTTCATTCTCCGCTACAGAAAAAGATACATCATCAACAGCACGAACCGTATGATTGTGGTTTGTATATTGTTTACATAAATGCTCAACTTGAATCATACTACACCACTTTCATTACGGAATCTAATAATACGCACGTATACTCGTCTTTTGGATGGTTCATAATATCTTCCGTCGCCCCCACTTCAACGAGCTGGCCTTTATGCATTACACCAATGCTATTCGCGATATGTCCGGCAGCCTTGATGTTATGCGTTACGATAATCACTGTTGCACCAAGGGCCTGCGTTACCTCTTTCATAAGGTCCAATACAGAGGCTTGCACCAGCATATCTAAGGCACTAGTTGGTTCATCAGCAAATACGATGCTAGGCTTCAAGATAAGGCTTAAAGCTATTGCCAATCGCTGCTGCATGCCACCGCTCAATTGAAACGGATAGGACTGCAAGATACGCTCTCCGTCAGTTAAGTGAACAAGATTAAGCATATCTATAACGCGGCTTACATCATAGCTTTCATCATGAGCACAGAACAAATCCTTAAAGTGATTTTCTACAGTTCGATTTGGGTTTAGATAGGCGCTGGGATTTTGAAAGATCATAGAAATCTTCGTGCCCCGCAATTGTCGCCAATCACCATCACTCAATGTAGAAACATCGGTTCCGTTTAGCAAAATTTGGCCGCTAATGGTAGCTTGTTTCAACATGCCAAAGGCGGCACGAACTAACGTAGATTTACCAGATCCACTTTCACCAACAATGGCAAAGACCTCGCCATTAGGTACGGAGAAGGATACATCGCGTACCGCTTGCTCCGCACCATATGAAATTGTAACCTTATCAAATACGATACAATCAGATTTATTCAATAGTAGAATCCTTTGTTAATAAGTAGTAATCGATTGGATGTACCGGTACATTTTTAACTTTTGTAGTAGATACAACCGTTGCACTTGGATACAACAAATAGATATCTGCTACGTCATCAACTAAGATTTGTTGCGCTTGTTTTGCAATAGTAGAGCGTTCATTTTGATCAAATGTTACGGACAATTGGTCGATTAACGCATCTACTTGAGGATTAGTGTAGCCGCCAACGTTTGCTTTCGCACCAGTTTTGTAGAACAAGCTGAGGAACCAGTAAGGATCGTTTGTAGACATAGTCACTACATTGCGTTCTACTAAATCGAAACCATCTGTACCAAGTGTATCTACTTCATCAGGGCTTTGTAATTTCTTAAGAGTTACAGCAATACCAGCTTTTTTCAATTCTTGTTGGATTTCTTCGTATAAGCTTGTGTCTTTACCCCAAATAGCAATAGTAATCGCTAATTCTTTGCCATCTTTTGCATACATGCCGTTTGCATTCTTAACGTAACCAGCTTGAGTCAAGATTTGGTCAGCTTTTGCTACATCTGTCATCGGTTTATTAGCAATCGCATCATAACCTAAATTGGCAGATGGAGGGAATGGTGCCGCCCCTGGTGTAGAGCCATTGCCAATGATTTTAGCCATGGAATCATAGTTAATGATATGATCAATAGCGGAACGCACAGCTTTATCATGTAATGGAGATGCTTCTGTGTGGTTTGCTTTCAACATAAACACACGAACGCCAGCAACGTCTTGAATATTGAAACCGTCTTTGAACAAGCTGCGGTTAGCAGAGTCCACTTTTTGAATTACGTCTACGTCTTTAGATTGCAACGCCATAGCGCGTTTGTTATTGTCTTCGATGTCTTTTACAGTTACAGAATCAAGACCTGGTTTGCCGCCCCAGTAATCTGCGAAGGCTGCAAGTTCAATTGTTTCACCTTTTTTGAAAGTAGTGATTTTGTAAGGACCTGTAAGAACTGGTTTAGATGCTACATCTTTAAGATCTGCAGTGTCCATGATAACGAAAGCTGGTTCAGTCAAGCTGGACAATAAGGAGCCGTTAGGTTCTGTTGTTTTAATAATCAAGTTTTGACCATCTACTGCGATAGATTCAATCTTAACAGCTTTTGCAGAACGAGCACTTTGTTTCATTGTGTACTCGATGGACTCTTTTACCTTTTGTGGCGTCATTGGAGTGCCATTGTGGAATTTAACATTTTCACGGATGTGGAATTTCCATGTTGTAGGGTCTACATTTTCCCAAGAATCTGCTAATTGTGGAGCAAATTTCATATCTGGTGTTACCGTTGCCAATGTTTCACCAGCGCCGATACGCGTCAATGTCCACGCATCCCACTCGTGAGTTGGGTCTAATGTTTCACCAAACCAATACAAACCAACATTCATATGCTTCCCTTGTTTGCCATCTTTAGCAGTATCATTGCCACAGCCGACCAAGAGAGCCACCATGCATAGCATAGTTAGACATGCTAATAACCAACGTTTCATAACTTCTCCTTTTTGAACATCGCCTCTGTGAAAGAGGCTTTCACCATAAAAAATCTATACACAGCACGGTTAGCGAGATACATCAAGGGCATCGCGCAACGCATCACCAATATAGTTAAATAAAACAACGGTAATAAAAATAGCGAGCCCCGGGTAAATTAGCAGCCACGGCGCGGTTTGTAGAAAATCTCGGGAGCTCAACAAGATAGCGCCCCACTCCTGGATCCGGCGGTTGCACACCGATGCCTATGAGCGAGAAACTGGCTACCAAAATGATGGCATCCCCTAGATGTTGAATAATAACGATCACCAACGGTGGCAATACATTCGGCAGAATATAGCGCCACAGAATTCGTAGATTTGAAGCACCTGACATACGAGCAAAGGTAATGTACTCCGCATGGCGTTCAATCTGTACAAGGCCCCTCGTGATACGGGCATATTCCGCCCATTTCGTAATGCACAAGGAAATGATTACATTCGTTATGCTAGGTCCCATAATACCGATGAAAGCAATGGCAATCACCATGTTCGGGAACCCTAGTACCAAATCAATCAAGCGAGATAACCAACGGTCAATGCTAGGTGTAGAGAATCCTGCTAACCCACCAATAGCGATACCGATGGCCCCACTAATGCCAATGATGGTGAAAGCAATCCCTAATGAGGCTTTACCACCGTACAGAATACGAGACCACACATCACGACCGAGTTGGTCAGTACCTAATAGATGGGTACTACTAATATCTTGTAAGCGGTCCGCGATATTCGTCGTTTCAGGATCAAATGGTGCTATATAGGGAGCGCATAAGAAAAATGCGATCCACAGAGCTGCTAATACTAACATAGCGTATAAAGTATAGGGCTTTTGTCTATTCATAAGAGCCTCCTTTTATGGCGGCTCTTCGCTTCGGATTCAGCCAAACACTCAATACATCAATGATAATATTAATTACGATGAACACCAAGGTAATCCAGATGATATAGCCTTGCATCAATATATAATCGCGAGCCATAATGCCTTGTACCATCATGTAACCAATACCTTTTATGGAGAATACCGTTTCAATAACGGCAGAGCCACCTAGCATAGCGCCCATAGTTACCCCCATCATAGGCAACAACATAAGTCCCACATGAGGGAATATGTAACGGGTGTAGACCATCCATTCTGGCAAGCCTAATGCTCGCGCCCCCTGTACAAAGGGCTGTCGCGACACTTCTAAAATAGCATTGCGCAATCGACGAATATAGAGACCACATATCCATAAAGCAAGGGTTACCGCGGGCAATACATAGGCAGAAAAGCCATTGGTATTCGTTACCGACACTAGCTGTAATTTAACACCAAATAAGTACAGTAATAATAAACCGACCCAGAACCCAGGAATAGCTAAGGCCAAGAACGTTACTAGACGTATACCATGATCGATCCAAGAATCCTGATATTTTGCAGATACTATACCAAGAGGTATTGTTACTGCAACCCCCATGACAAGCGCTAAAGATACGAGCCCCAATGTATTTGGTAGGGCCCCTTTCAACAACGTGGCCACAGGCACTGCATAAAGTATAGACTCACCAAAGTCCCCTTGTACAATTTGACCTAACCAACGTAAGTATTGCTGCCACCAAGGATCATTGAGTCCTAACTGCTCTCGTATCTGTGCAACTACAACTGGATCTGGTGTAGCCCCTACAAGATTAAACTTCATCGACAAGGATCAATAGGGGATAATTTTATCAATACAAATGTACCAATAGTAACCACCAATAAAATACCTACAATACTCGCCAAACGCTGCAGTATTAATCGATACAATACATCACCTGCCTTCTTTATCACAAAATAGCTATATTTATATTCTATCAATGTAATACTTAGATAGATATACCCATACGGGTATTTAGAATCGTTATCATTATGAAAGTTTTGCATACAAACAAAAACGGCCCCTCATGAGAGGAGCCGCTTCTTATATAACCCTTACAGTGTCCATGCGAGTGCTTCACCACAGCTCGCATGCCTATCCCACTAGGCTAGACTGTTATATTATTTTGTATATGCTGTATGTGCTGTAGGTGCTACAGTATTAGCAATGATCGCTTTTGCCATGTCGCGATTTACAGGGCGTTCAAAGTACATCGCATGGTTTTGACCATCTTTTGTCCAACCAGCGAGATATACCATTTTTTCGCCACCTTTGAAAGTAACCTTTGTACCGTTTACCTTTTCTGTAGCTGTAACGCGATAATCCTTATGATTACCACTGATATCACCTTTTGTAGTACCTACGCGATACACAATACGTTTGCCTGCCGCTTGGTTCCGCGTTGTATCTTCACCAGCTTGGTAAACATACACAACTTGCAAAACATCTTTATTGATTGTGCTTACAGACTCAATATTATAGCCTACAGGTAATACTTTAGGTAGATGAGGCATAATATTCATGTATTTAGCAGCTTCATTAATAGTAGCGAATTCATGAATTGGGCTTGGCATACCAACCATTGGCGCTGCCTGTTCTGCAACTACAGGTTTAGCTGGATCTGGCTTTACATCAAAAGTACCTTGAGCACCAGCAACAGTGTAAGAACCTACACAAGCACATGCAACTGCTAGTAATACAAATTTTTTAACCATGAGTATAATCTCCCTTCGGTCAATAAAAAAATTATTAAAAACACATTTATTTTGTATGTGATTTTTCCTCAACAATATTATGGATAATAGCCTTCGCCACATCTCGTGTAACGGGACGCTGAAATTCTAAAGAGTGATTTTGTCCATCTTTCATCCACGATGCAAGATAAACCATTTTCTTACCACCTTTGAAAGTAACCTTTGTACCATCTACACTTTCAGTTTCTATAACCTTATGAATCTTATGGTCATCGCTGATATCACCTTTTAATTTAGTAGATGTACGATAAAAAATAAGAGCACCACCGGCTTTATTTACGTACGGATCTATACCGGGTTCGTAGACATAAACAACTTGTAATATATCTTTCTCTAAAGTTATAACAGATTGAATATTAAAGCCTACAGGTAACAACTTTGGCATCTGTGGTGTAATATTCATATACTCCGCCGCTTCTTTAACTGTAGTGAACACATGTACAGGACTCGGCATAACAACGCCAGGAATAGCTGCTTCAACAGACATCTCTAGGGGGCCAGAAACTTTAGTTTGTGCATCTATAGCATCTTGAGCCTTAACAACTCCATAAGTACCTATACAGACGCAAGCTAACGCCATCAAAAAAGATTTCTTTAGTATTGAGGTCATAATAATATACTCCACAAAATATGTTTTGTAAAATTATATTTATTAAAACACGCTTAATAAGTATATCCTAAATAATTGGGGAATTCAAGTAATATTCATCATATATCGGTTTTTATTAATATAGGTAAATAAAATCATTTATCAACTATGATATGACTAGTTACTTTTACCCAAACTATCAAATATTAAGCTATTTCTTATGTACCATAAAGCCTGCCGCTTGTTGGTTCGCCATGATGGTTATATCAGAGATTTGTAAGCGTTTAGGTTGATTAGTTACATACAATACTACATCGGCTACATCCTCTGGTTGCACAGCCTCAATGCCAGCGTACACAGATTTAGCTCGTTCCGCATCACCGTGGAATCGTACTTCGCTGAATGGAGTTTCTACGATGCCTGGTTGAATGGTAGTAACCTTAATATCTGTAGCTATGGTGTCCATACGAATGCCATCGCTTAATGTCTTTACCGCTGCCTTTGTAGCGCAGTATACTGCACCATTAGGATATGCATAAATGCCTGCAGTAGAACCCATATTTACAATATGACCTTCATTTTTATCAATCATAAAAGGCAGTACTGCTTTTGTTACATATAAAAGGCCTTTCACATTGGTATCAATCATAGTCACCGCATCATCAACAGTACTATCTTGGAAAGGATCAAGCCCTTGTGCAAGACCCGCATTATTTACGAGCACATCGATGCCACCAAAAGCCTCAATAGCAGCAGGAACCTTACTTTCAACATCCTCGCGACTACGCACATCAAGAACTAAAGTCTCAACACGCACGCCATATTCCTTAGACAAACGAGCCTGTACCTCGCCCAATAACTCAGCACGACGACCAGAAATCAACACATTATCGCCATGCTTTGCATAAGCCTCAGCAATACAAAGACCAATACCAGACGTTGCACCAGTGACAAAAATATTATGAGCCATAAAAGCCTCCACATCATCAATCCGTTTTATTCTATCAAGTTCATTATACCATTATGAAAATCAAAAAACTCTACCCTACCACCTATAAACGACGGAAATATTGTATACATAGATGCCTCCCCACTCACTTAGAAATGAGATATTTGCGCATCTGTATGTAAGACAAAAATATTTGAGCTCTACCACAGCTAGAAAGCAAATAGGGATACCTATTCGAAGCCGCCTTGGGCGCTACGCGTAGCATTCTCTCCTTTTCCCCTAAATGATATGTCGGCGCAGATAGGATTTAAAAGAATACATAAAGTGGCTTATAGATTTAGAGATATGATAATAAAAAGAGGATACCCTTTCTGAAAACAACTTAGCTCACCTTTGTCCCTTCCACTTTCTCTAAAATGATATGTAGGCGTATCTGTATTTAATACGCTAATATTTGAGCTCTACCACAGCTAGAAAGCAAATAGGGATACCTATTCGAAGCCGCCTTGGGCGCTACGCGTACCCATGAAGGCTGAGGATAGGTATCCCTATTGTTTTATTTAATTTGATTAGTAGAGCTCAAATACGCTAGCTTTTATTTCAAATGCGCCAACATATCATTTAACACTTCCATGCAATCCCCCACGATGCCATAGTTAGCGTGTTGGAAGATTTCTGCGTTTGGATCGTTGTTGATAGCCACGATTGTGTCAGCACCGGAGATACCGCTCACGTGTTGAATAGCGCCGGAAATACCGAATGCCAAGTATAGTTTTAGGACTTACAGTTTTACCTGTTTGACCTACTTGATACGGCAATTCAATCCAGCCTTTTTCAACGAGTGGACGTGTAGCACCTACTACGCCACCGATAGCATCAGCAAGTTCGTAAAGCTTATCAAAGTTTTCTTTAGACCCCATGCCGCGACCGCCGGCTACGATGATATCCGCTTCTTGGATATTGTAACCATCTTTGCTGAATGGAATGAAGTCGAGACGCTTCATGCGAATGTCTTCAGGCTTGAGGTCAAATTGTTCTACTTGAATACGACCCCAGCTATCTGCAATGCGCTCTGGTCTTTAAATACGTTAGGACGTACAGAGCCCATTTGTGGACGATGGTTTGGAGAAATGATTTCCGCCAAGATATTGCCGCCCAAGGCAGGACGAGTCCATTCTACAAGGCCTTCTGCAGTATCTACAGTCAAGATTGTACAGTCAGCAACTACACCGTTTTGCATGCGACCAGACATACGAGGTGCTAGGTCACGACCGTTGTTAGTAGCACTGATTAAAATTACATTAGGCTTATGGTCTTTGAAGAAGTCCGTTAATACTTTTTGTAGCCATCAGTTGTATAGTATTTAAAGAGGGCTTTCAAAACGTGAACAATATCAGCACCATGTGCTACGAGTTCTTCTGCTTCGGATTGAACATGTTCCCCAAGTAGCATAACTTGAACGAGTTGGCCCAATTCCTAGCGATACGGCGAGCTTGGCCAATCAATTCATAAGTAACCGGATGCACACATCATCGATGGTATCGGCTACGACAAAGACGTCTTTATAATCATCAAAATTTGTTACTCCCATTACCGGTCACCTCCTTTGGAACCTTCATCACCTTGAGCGGCAGCTACCGCTTTAAAATCGCTGGCGGACACACTTTCAACAGTAGCAGCCCGTTGCGCAGGATGGCTTTAACATCAACACCTTCATCATTAGGTTCCTCAGCCGCAACAGGTGCATCGCTTGGAACTAATAGATGAGCAAATTTTTCTGGCTTGATATTATAGGCCAATTCGAGAACCTTTTTAGAACCTTCTTCAACATTTGGAAGCATTTCAACTTTACCGCGAAGAGGTGGTTGTTATACTTACGAACGCGCGTAGGGGACCGTTAAGGCCGATACGGCTTTCATCAATATGCGGCATATCTCGCAATGTAACATGGGAATTTCATAACGTTTCGCGTAAATAGAGCTCCAGAGACCTGGTTGACGTGGCTCATTAAGCTCAGCTGTAGCCGTTACCAATAGTGGCAAAGGAACTTCCACAATTTCGTAACCATTTTCGTGCTCCGTGTTACAGTTGTTTTGCGCCGCTGTATCTACAGCAAATTTACAAGCATGCTTGCGCCATACCGAGTTCTTCTGCAATTTGAGGGCCTACTTGTGCGAGTATCGCCATCGATAGCCTGTTTACCACAGAAAATGATTTCAAATTGACGATTCATTGTCTTTGACATGACGAATGGCAGAGGCAATCGTATAGCTTGTAGCCAATGTATCAGCACCGCCGAAAGCACGGTCTGTAACAAGTACCGCATCATCAGCACCAGAGATAAACATTCGCGAAGAGCATCCTCAGCTTGAGGAGGACCCATCGCCAATACTGTTACACGGCTACCTTCATTTTCGTCTACCGCAAGAGCTGCCTCTAATGCATGCATATCGTCAGGGTTTACAATACTAGGCAAGCCTGTGCGGATGAGATTATTCGTTTCCGGATCCAGTTTAATCTCAGATGTATCTGGAACCTGTGAGATACATACTAATACCTCCATACACTCACCCTGTCTAAATTCTAGCGCCCTTAGCGTTACGCGGATATTTCCAAGTTTTACGATAGTTTCGCCACAGAGAACACGGCAAGTACCGCACTCTAAACAACCAGCGAAGTCAAAGGCTAAATCGCCATTTCTTGTAATGTATATAGACCAGCAGGGCACCCGTTTACGAATTTCATTTTCTTTGGCTGAAGCCAGCGCCATCCACAAGGATATGAGGAGACGTTTCATCTACATACATATTTATTGGCTTCCAAGCGCTCTTCTAATTCATAGGAACGCACCCCTTCATTGCATCACGAATCAAGGTTACAAGGCCAACGTCACGAACGCGACCCATTAATTTTTTCAACATCGGAACAGCACCATCACCGTTTACAGTGAATACATCGCGCATCACATTATTCACGAGAGCTGGATATTCCTTGAATATACGAGGATTGGATGCAAGGAACTCAGGCATGTTTTTATACAATTTCAAGTCTTTATGCAACCAAGAATTTTTGATTTGACGTTCATATAGACTAGCAACGCGTTCCATATTTTCGTCGCGCAATGCTATGTTAACTGCATCAGCTGCACACATGCCGGATTCAATAGCGAGATCCATCCCACGAATCGTGTAACCAAGGTTCATACATACGCTGCATCGCCAACGATAATATAACCATTGCCGCCCAATTGTGGCATTGCTTTATAACCACCTTCTGGTACTAGATGAGCACTATGTTCTTTCAATTGACCATTTTTCAACAATGGTGCAATTCTTGGATGACTTGTGAAAGCTGAAAGCATTTCGTCCAGATTTATTAGCTTTGCCGATATCTTCAAGACCTACAACCATACCTACGGAAAGGCTTTCTTTATTAGTATAAATAAAGCCACCGCCCAATAAGCCGTCAGTCATATCTCCCAATGTGCCATGCCATACCTTCATCACCAGATAGCATGAGGCGATTTTCAAGATCATCTTCTTAAGTTTATATACTTTCTTTAACGCCTACAGCCATAGTACTTGGATCTGTAGGGCCTGTTAAACCAGCTTTTTCCAATAACAATGTATTGGAACCTTCTGCGATAACAACTAGTTTTGCATACACTTCATCATCGTGACAGCGAACGCCTACAACGCGACGGTTCTTGCCTTCACCTTCAGTGATAAGGTCTGTAACTTGTACGTTAGATACGAGGAGAGCACCTTTTTTCTCTGCCTCACCTGCGAGCCATTTATCAAATTTAGCACGCAATACTACGTAGGATTCCTCATTAGGCTTCCCATCTTGATTACTATACTCAATAGTAGTCATTTCATTGCCAGTGCCAATAGAAATACGTTCTTTTGTCACTTTACGTTCCAATGGTGCACGTTCTCTAAAGTCCGGTACAAGACGTTCTAAAGAATGTGTGTAGATACGTCCACCCATCATATTTTTAGCGCCTGGTGCGGTGCCACGTTCGATAAGTAGTACTTTCGCCCGTTGTTCTGCGAGACGCAATGCCGCCGCAGAGCCCGCTGGACCTGCACCAACGACGATGACATCAAATGTTTCATTACGATCAATTGCCATATACTCAGCTCCTTTAAATGAAAGCTTAACTTACATAAGTTCATACAGTATATATATATTCTCTATGAAGAGGTAAAACACCTTTAAAAAAATCGGCAAAAAAATAAATATATTCTATATTTTACGAAATTATGCTATATAACACTCTATAGGATGTATATATAATCATTATAAGCTCATACTATTTCACACTAAGATTTTTAATTAAGTGCAATAAAATTCATCAATTCGTGAAATTTATAAGTAAGTCTAGCTTCACAGGAAAGTAGCGTATGATAAAAGTAGGAAAACCCTATACGGAGCAAGACGCGTATAATACGACCGCATAATGCAAGTCCACGGTCAAGGTTAGAACTCGTTATTTTAATTAAGAGGAGGCCCTATGGACCCGTTAAGAATCTTGAAAGCATTATCCAATCCGCATCGGTTAGATATTATATTGTGGCTAAAACACCCAGAGAAAGAATTCGGTGTACAAGTACACACTAAAACTCTTATCGATTTTCCTAACAGTGTAAGCGTTAAGAGTATCCAAAAACGCTGCGGTGTATCTCAATCGTCTATTTCTACATTTATGAGCATCTTAGAAATGCGGAACTTGTAGAATCTCGTAAAATCGACCAATATACCTACTTCGTCGTAATGAAGAGGTAATTCGCGATTTTGGCGAATGGTACAGCAAGAAGTATCGATTCAGTCTGATCAGGTTGACAAACTGTTAGAAACGGTTATCTTAGAAGACACTTCGTATCCAACAACAGAGGAAAGCTCTATGCCTAGCGAGCAGCTCGCAGCCGAAATGCGTACTAAGGGACCACATCATGAAGAAGAAAAATAATTCTCCTTCCCTACGTATCCTACCAGATAAAAGCAGCCATAAACATGGTATTATAGCTTTTTTATTTTAACCTGCCCCTATGCGACGAAATACATCGGCACCAGAGTATCGAATTTTGCTTTGCTGCAGAATCAGCTTCATCCGCGTACTCATAGATCTGTTAATGCTGAATATTGTTCAATACTCATTAACACCATAGTTCCATATCCATTCTTATTTAAAAATACAGGAGAATTTGTGGTAATAACGATTTCTTCAACTTCCGGAAATTTATTACGCAAGTCTGATACAGGTCTAATATTAATCAATATATACACCTCCTTATATCATAATTCTATCATTATTTTATTGAATTTACTAATAGTATTATATTAATTAACAATTCAGTAATAAAGACCTCCAACTGAGGGCTCTTTATATTGGATTATATTTGATTGTTAGTTGTGCTTCAAGCTCCTAAATAGTTTAGATAACAATTCAGGCGCCAAGCGTAATAAGTCTGGATTTTCACAGAAGGATATGCGCAATTGTGTTTTACCTGGGTTATCATCGCCTTTTTTACCGCTGTAGAAACCATTGAGCGGTGCCATGAGAAGTGTGTATTCTTGGCCATCATCGAGGCTGACTGCTCCGTGTTCGGCACACCAAGAGGCAAACTCTACACCATCAAAGCCAGGTTTAGCCACCTTGCGTACGTCGATTACAAAGTAAATAGACGCTTCAGGGCGAGACACGATAAAGTCCGGTTCTGCCTCTTTAAAACCTTTGTGGAGTTCAAAGATCATTTGACGATAGTAATCGCGTTGTTGCTCATACCTAGTTGTGTAATTGTGCGTAGGACTCAGCTTCAACGCGCCAAAGATATATTGGCCCAATGTGTTAGCATCTAAGGTTTGCTGTATATTCAGCAACAGATTTTCGTAGCAAATTTATTATCGGTAATGATGGCACCAATGCGGAGGCCACAAGCATTCCAAACCTTACTAGCCGTTTCAAGACTGATACGGCGGCCTTCGATGCCAGGCACATCTTTATCGGTTAAAGCCCAGATACTAGATGTTTCTTTCCCTTTTTCGTAAGCCAATTCACGGTATGCTTCGTCAGAGATGATCCACAAATTATGTTTAACACATAGTTTAGTATATTCAATCAATGTTTCCTGAATAATTGACCTGTTGGGTTATCGTAAGGAATGATGAGCAATGCGCCCGGTTTTGTATCGATAATGCGTTGTTCAACAGTTTCAACGGATGGCAATTCAAACTCGCCATTTTCATTAAGCTCGCGATCAACAGTGACTGTTTTACGGCCAATGCGAAGACCAACCGCATCATAGTTTGTATAAGATGGGTTGAACATCAAAAGAGGGCGTTCCTCTTCGCCTGCACCACCACATACGCCAAGCATGATGATTTCCATCGCCATAGATGCACCATCTGTTACGAGTACATTAAGACCAGTTGTATCGAAACCTTGGCTGCGTAAAATGTGCAGGAATGCTTCGCGACATTCATCAGTCCCCGTAGTTGGTACGTATGGCACGATGCCATTATGGAACGGGCTATCCACGCCGCCCAAATTGAACAACCTACGCTGCATTGGATATAGGACGCATTACATTACCAATAGAACCATTCACCAAGATAGGCGGGTTCTTACGTTCCAAGAATTTAATTTGTCCTAGGCGAATGCCAGACGGCTTTCCGAGCCATCATATACGGCGACAATTTGGTTGTTTCATTTCATCCAACTCCTCTAAAAATAAACCTCCTCAACAAGGAGGTTTTGATAACTGTGAAAGTAACAAAACACCTACTATACAAGTAAATACCTGATACATCACAAAGCAAAATCTAAAACAATTACATATATATATAGATACATAATATTATAGAGCTTTTACTATAGAAAATCTATAGTTTTATAACACATACTTATGTACATATGCCTAATTTATCGGCTATTGAAAATAACTCTCATAGTGTTGTATTACTATACCACGATAAATTAATGTAAAATGAAAGAGCCTAACGAAAGGCTCTTTCAGAATGATGATTATTATACGGTATATAACTATTAATGGTCTATAAAGGTATACATCCATCTACCATATATTAATATATTAACGTTCATATACGAATTGTGCCATGTTATATATGCTGCGCCAATATGGTATGTCTTAGCCATCATAGATTCATTAGATATGATAACGACCTTTTTGTTCTTAATGGCCTTAACATTTTTAAGAGCAGGATCATTATAATAGCTATTAAGTACCGCGTCACGGTTAAAGCCCGGTGCTTTACATTTGTAGGTACACAATCACATCGGATCGGCCTTGATAAGATCATCCTTTTACCCATGTAAGACCATTTTACACCGCCTTAGTCGCCGCATTGTTCATTTACGTATTTCAACATGTCTTTGAATCATTGTGTCTGGCGCCCCATATGCTTCATTTTCATTATAAACGGCAACGGTCTTTTCGGTCATCACGGCGAGCAAATCGTAAGGACTCTGTCGCGGATGTAGTTCATCATCGTCGTAATGAGGGATTCCGCTTTATCCGCACGACCTAACAACTGTCCTACATTGCGCGTTCTCGATCCTCTACCTCTTTACCGTCTTAGGCGCTCTAAGAAGCGCTACCTTTATACCTGCCTCACGCAGTGGTCTAACGAGATTCGTAGTACCATCATCGTCCCTCTACATTATGATATCTGGTTTTAATGCAGCGATAGCTTTCACATCAAGGGCCACCCGTTGCTTTACGCCATTAGACGATTGATACGGTGCCGCAGTACTAGCCACCACCGAGTCACCTGCTAGTTCAGATGCAAGGTCTGCCGCATTGGGACCAACGGCTACGATGCGTTCCGCCGCGATCGAGTATGACTGTCTCACTGGTACCGTCCACCATTTTATAAATGCCCTTTGAACTCAACATACCAAAAATGCCACCGCTTGTGAAAGCATTCCAAGACTTGTACATGCCCATAATGAGCACGACCAAAACGCTACAAAAAGATGGCTAATACTATTAATAAACGCTTTTAGTTGCATAACTATCCTTATTCGCTCTTTATATTTAACGATGCCCCTCATAGGTACTAGGGACCATAGAGCCATTTTGCCATTTGTTCCATGGCCATGAAAGCTTTCCAGGAATAGCTCATCACAAATAGTTCCTGAACTGGATAGACATAGCCTTTTTTAACAGCCGTTACATTTTGTAAGTCCGGATCGTTCATAATGGCATCAATATCTTGCTTGTAATCTGGTAGTTTATCGATAAAACGGTAGGCACAAAATAACATCTGGATTGATTCGAATCAAATCGGCTTTGTCCCCATAGATTGGTTCATATCTACCGTCGTTTTATGATCTCGGTACCACCAAACATCAGATAACATATTAATATCCTTGCCACTTCTGTTATCACAAGGTTTCTGCTCCATCAATACCGTGCACCTGTTCAATCATATCCCGAACGATACCCGACCGATATACGCCGTGAGATCTATTATATAAAGCAATAACGGGCTTCTATCCTTTTCGTGAGGCTCTACAAGTTTCTTTAACGTTACGTCTAGATATAATAAACTCACGTTCGGAATCTTCATCCTTGAAAATCTTTCCTATGGTTTTAGTGGCTAAAATAATATCATTAAAGCTATCTTTTTTCGTATACACAAAGACAGGTATGCCGGCAGCGCAAGGACGACACAAGGCTAGGAGGTGTAGAATCTGGCGCTACGACCACGTCTGGCCTCGTAAGACTTAATGGAATCCACGGTTAACTCTACACGGCCATTAATATGAGTAGAACTGGAATAAGGAGATCCATCTGTAGCCACGATATAAGGCTCTCCACCAATAGCCCCCATAATATCTACCGTACTTTCACCTATAGTAACGACGCGACGTACATAATCCGGTACAGTCATGACTGTATGTTGACTATCCTCAATCTTCCGTTCATTCAGAGACGTCAATAATTTACCTACAGTGCCATGTCGCGGTATGACATCACCCAACAAATCTGAGCCAAAGCGCATCACTAGGCCAATGAGTATAAGGATGCCTAAAAATATATAATTGAATATAATCCATTTCAAGGCTCCAAAAATGCTTCTCTTTTGATTCATAAGTGCCCCTCTCTCATCTGCAACTTACGATTAACCGAATATTTATAGCTTTAGTATACAGTATCTATTGTATGCGGTCTATACGAGAAAGAGGACTAAGCATTTGCTCAGTCCTCTTGTATTTATAATATATGAACGATAATCTGTCTTATTTAGATTATCCTCTACACAGCCCACAGTCACGCTGTATGCCTGCTTATTTTTAGCATTAAACATTATTAATTTAGCTTTAAACACTATTATTTTTTAGCTTTATCTGTTTTTTATTTTCTTTGCTTTTTTATTTTCTTTTACCTTTTTAGGTTTTTCTTGTTTAACCTTAGCTGGCTTTTACCATTAACGGCAGCCCTGCAGGTTTCACGAAGGCATTATTAAGGTTCGTCGCCACTTGTAATGCTACATCTGCATTTGGAGTAGTGACGATGTTTTGGCCCGCAACGGTTACTGTGCCACCGCTATAAGATGCAGAACCTGGTGTCACTTGATTGTTGTGGTACATGCGAGCTAATTTTGCTGGCCATGTAGCGTTCTTCCCCTGTATAGCGGCCGCTAGCAGCTGGAGTATAGATATTATCGCCATTGACGTAAACGGCGCCATTAGACACGTTTACGTGATTTCCAGAGTATGTGTACATGCGAGAAATATTATTGTTCACACGGTCTGTTAATTTAGGATGATTGTTCGGTGCCACTACTTGGAAAGCCCTTCACGATAGTGTTCCCCACTTTAGTGCGAAGTACAAGCATAGAACCGGCTGCACCGACCACATTATAAGGAGATTCGCTTAATATTTGAAGCCCAACTCATCGGCTGCTTTTTTCTTGGCTCATTGTAAATACTTGATTAGACAAATAGTTGCCCGCTACGTTAGATAAAATGGTAGCCCCTTCGCTACTGCCTGCAGCGATGCCTACCGCAGTAGATAAGCCAATTTGTTTTTAGCACCATTAATAATATCTTTGTGCTCACCATGCAATTTCATGAGCCATTACGTACGCCAATTGATCATCATCTAACGTATCTAAAGCACCTTTATTGATAGACATAACACGGCCAAGCGTTGCAAAGGCATTGAACTCCTCATCAGGGTTAGCATATAACGTAAGAACGTTTTACACCGGCGCAGCCTCTAACGTTTTCATAATACGATTTGACACGTTCTTGAGCTGCACTATCGTTCAAGTAACCTGTTTTTCTTTGTACGTGCGTTTCTTTGGCCTTGCTCAGAATTATCCATTTTATTTAAAGCAGTAGATATAAGCCATAGCAATAGCACCAATTCCAGCTAGTGATTGTACTGCGCTAGATGCAGCTTGTACAGGCTGTTTGTCATGATCGCCGGTGCCATAGTTACCGCCATAGCTACAGATAACGTAGCCGCTGTAAGTTTTGTTCATTATATTAACCTCTCATATTACTCAATTCTCTCAATATTGATACTACTAGCAATAGTATGTTACGCATTGTAACAGCATCTTCATACTCAATCACAGTATTTGCACACTGACCTATCTTATATGTTCTTGTAAATACAAAATGAATAGTGGAACAACTAATCATATATTTATTAGTATAAAGCCCGCATACGACTTTTACTATATAATAATTATTCTATTCCTTTACTATATATAATAATTGTTCTATTGATACCATATATAATAATTGTTCTATTGATACCATATATAATAATTGTTCTATTGATACCATATATAATTGTTCTATTGATACTATCTATACTAACAGATTAATAGTTCTATTCTTCTACTGGTTTTGCTGAAAGCACAACGGCTTCTTTACCATCTTTAGAAACAGCAGCACCATGGGTATAGCCCACAACATCAAAGCCTGCCTCAGCACACTGCTCATGATGCTTTCATAATTTCTCATTCTTACCTCGAGTAACACGTAGAAAGATGAACCGTAGTAACACCTTTTTTCTTGAAAGACTCGATTTTCTTGGCAAGATCGCCGCCACTATGGGTGAAACCTACCAACTCAATATCCTCATCTGCATAACGCTCAAAGGAATCCGCTTTATTCATAAATGCTTTTAAGCAACCGCCACAAGAACAGCGCTGCATTGTATCCCTCATTCACGAGAACCGCAATTTTTTAGTCATAAGACCTCCTATGAAAATATAGTATGACCTTAAGTATACCATATCTATAAGAAAACGTATCTTAAAGCACGCTCATTAATGCTAATTATAGATAGGTAAATTGAGGACACAATCATAAAATTTTGGGTTCCTAATCTCTTCTTTTACCTGCACCATCAAATTAAATAAGCAACGATTCAAATGAGTCTAGTGAAAGTCATAACAATAAATGATATAACTTGATTTCTCCATTTATAGACCATTAAGGATAGTTAAATACTTTAAGACTTGAATAGTAATTACAAGCCTAAAGAATTATGCTCATTATTTCTTTAAGCTACAAAAGATTACCCTCATATCTATATAGTAAAGATAAGAATTTGGATAAGCAATCACTTTAAAATTGAGGTTTGAACGCATATATGCTATCATAAAAGAAAGAAGGTTTAGGATGGAGAAACCTAAGTTTGAGTTTTATACACGACCTAATGGGCATAATGAATTTCTAGAATTTTTAGAATCACTTACTGAATCTGATTCGGATAAAATGTTTTCATTAATACATAAAATCCAGGATTCAGGATTGTTAGTTGCTCAATATATGCAGTGGGTAAAGAAAGTGGATAAAATCTATATGAAACCGGGTTAAAATGTCCTAATAGTATTCAAAGGGCATTATACTTTCATGTAATTAATAATAGATATATTATTACATATGGATTTACTAAGAAAACGCAGAAAACACCTAAAAGAGAGATAATTCATGCCAAACAAATTAGGCGCGAGTTTGAGGAGGAATATTATGCCAACAATTAAATTTGACGATTTTCTGAAAGAACAATTAAGATCCAAAGTTTAAAGCCAGATTTGAAAAGAATCGGCTAATCTAGAAAGTGCTATAGTTATTGCAAAAGCTCGTGAAGCAGCCGGTTTAACACAACGTGATTTAGCTGAAAATCTGGTGTCCCTCAATCCACAATTGCAAGAATAGAACAAGGTGCAAATACAAGTATTAGTACTCTGTAAGATTGCATTTGTTTTAGATAAACAAGTAAAGATAAGTTTAGATAACAAACCCCTATAAGCTAGTTAACGGACTTATAGGTGTATCTTTCTTTTGTAGAGTAAGATTTACGTATTACATAATAGCTTCCTTCGCGGCCAATTTACTGTTTATGTATTTCCATAAGCGAGGAGAAGCTCTGTTTTATTTGTCATAACATATGGCCCTTTGTTTTACCACTGGTTCATTGAGTGGTTCTCCAGCGAGAACGAAGATTTCAAGACCTTCATCACCAGACTCTACCTCAAAGCGCTCTCCATCATTGTTGAAAAGTACAAAATCTCCAAATTCTATGCTTTCACCATTGGCACTACCTGTACCATTAATCACAAGGAAGCCTGTATTCCAAGTCATATTCTCAGAAATAGAAATCCATGAATTAGGTTGAAGTTTTAATTTGTAAATATTCATCGGTGTATGGGATTTAGCAGGACCTGTTATATGTCTGAGTACCGGTGTAAATGATACTGATTGTTTCATCAAGAGATTGATACCGCCCCATTGTGGTAGCAGGTATATATTGATATGCAGGTGTATCGTTTTTATGACGTTCAGGTAGATTTATCCATAATTGTAAAGCATGGAACAAACGTCCCCGCTTTGTATTCTTTTCATGAAATTCTTTGTGCAAAACACCACTAGCGGCAGTCATCCATTGCACATCACCAGAATGAATAACACCACTATTACCAGCTGCATCTTTATGTTCAATGGAACCGGAAAAAGAAAATGTTACAGTTTCAAAGCCTTTATGGGGATGTGGAGTGTCACCTATATCAAAAGGACTGCCCTGGAAATAATATGGCTCATTATAGTCGAGTAACAAAAATGGAGACATACGATCAAGCATAGGTGACTCATCGCCATCAGGGAAGTACTGACGTGCTCTAAATCCATTGCCTACCCAATGAATATCAGGAGCTTTAATAATTCTTTCAATTGTTCTTACAGGATTCATTCTATCACCTCTTAATCGAACAGGATTCATAATATTGTATAATATATGAACGTATGTTCACATATTTAATATTATTTTATCTATTTTTCGATATGTCAAGGGTGGGCTATTAGAATAGTAATTTACATAAGATAATAGTTACTCAACTAGTTTACGGAAGGATGCCTTATGTGCTACGAACTAAGGTGTCAATTAAACTAGTTTATTTACATAAATCTAAATTTCTCAGCTACTATACGGTTCGATACCATAGGTGCTGCGCACCGCGGTATCGTTTAGATGTAGTTGGCCTCCTACCGCTAGACGCGGCTTCCTATCACACTCGCCCATGATTGTATTTAGAATAGTCTTTAATGTACGGTTCTAATGGTAGGCTTCGTCGAAGGTGATGTGTGGGCCCCATGCGTCGTTTTACTCCTCTGTGGCCTCACACCCTACCCTTCCCACGCCGTCCCATAGATTACTATCCATAGATAATACTTGTACAACCTTGGCTGGAGACGGCTCTACAGGTATGAGCTGTGCTCGTAAAAGTACACAAAAATAGAGGGCCAACCCTTTAGGGTTGACCCTCTATTTTATGCTTTAATCAGCGGCTTCCTATCCTCCCAGGCCGTCTCCAGCCAAGTACTTTCGGCGTTTATGAGCTTAACTACTGTGTTCGAGATGGGAACAGGTGGATCCCTCATAGCCATCGCCACTGAATCTGTCAGAGTTTGTACTCTGAAAACCACATAGAAGTTATATATATTTGTTGCACATTCCTGCTTAATGTTTTATTTAAGTAAAGCCCTCGATCTATTAGTACCAGTCAGCTCCAAACCTCACGGCTCTTCCACACCTGGCCTATCAACCATGTCGTCTACATGGGATCTTACTAGCTTATGCTATGAGAAACCTCATCTCAAGGCTGGTTTCACGCTTAGATGCTTTCAGCGTTTATCCGTCCCGAACGTAGCTACCCAACTGTACCCTTGGCAGGATAATTGGTACACCAGCGGTTCGTCCACTCCGGTCCTCCTCGTACTAGGAGCAGCCCCTTCAAGTTTCTTGCGCCCGCGATGGATAGGGACCGAACTGTCTCACGACGTTCTGAACCCAGCTCACGTACCACTTTAATCGGCGAACAGCCGAACCCTTTGGGACCTACTTCAGCCCCAGGATGTGATGAGCCGACATCGAGGTGCCAAACCTCCCCGTCGATATGGACTCTTGGGAGAGATTAGCCTGTTATCCCCAGGGTAGCTTTTATCCGTTGAGCGATGGCCCTTCCACTCGGCACCACCGGATCACTAAGCCCGACTTTCGTCCCTGCTCGACCTGTCCGTCTCTCGCAGTCAAGCCCTTCTGCCTTTACACTCTTCGAGCGATTTCCGTCCGCTCTGAGGGAACCTTTGGGCGCCTCCACTCTTTAGGAGGCGACCGCCCCAGTCAAACTGCCCGCCTAAGACTGTCCGGCCGGTCGTTACTCGGCCCGTTAGAAATCAATTAATGAAAGGGTGGTATCCCAACAGTGACTCCCCTAAAACTGGCGTCCTAGGTTCTACGTCTCCCACCTATCCTGTACATTCATTAACTAAGTTCAATCTTAGGTTGCAGTAAAGCTCCATGGGGTCTTTCTGCCCAGTCGCGGGTAACCTGCATCTTCACAGGTACTTCAATTTCACCGGGTCCCTCGTTGAGACAGTGCGCAAGTCGTTACACCTTTCGTGCGGGTCGGAACTTACCCGACAAGGAATTTCGCTACCTTAGGACCGTTATAGTTACGGCCGCCGTTTACTGGGGCTTCAATTCAGAGCTTCGACCGAAGTCTAACCCCTCCTCTTAACCTTCCAGCACCGGGCAGGTGTCAGCACCTATACGTCAGCTTTCGCTTTAGCAGGCACCTGTGTTTGTGGTAAACAGTCGCTTGCGCCTCTCTTGTGCCACTCATTCATGCTCCAAGCGCTTCTACTCTTCACACTACATGAGTCCTCCTTTTCCCGAAGTTACGGAGGCATTTTGCCGAGTTCCTTAACGAGGGTTTTCCCGCGCACCTTAGGATTCTCTCCCGCCTACCTGTGTCGGTTTTGGTACGGGCGATGTGTCTCTACCTAGGAGCTTTTCTCGACAGTGTAGGATCAATCACTTCGCGACTATTGCTAGTCACTCGTCATCACATCTCAGCTTTTAGAGCTACGGATTTGCCTATAGCTCAACCTACCTGCTTAAACACGCTCTTCCAATCGCGTGCTGACCTACCTTACTGTGTCACTCCATCGATCAAACGATTCACACCGGTACAGGAATTTCAACCTGTTGTCCATCGCCTACGCTTTTCCGCCTCGGCTTAGGTCCCTGACTTACCCTGAGACGACGATCGTTGCTCAGGAACCCTTAGGCTTTCGGTGGAATGGATTCTCACCATTCTTTTCGCTACTCATACCGACATTCTCACTTCTCATCAGTCCACAACTCCTTACGGTACTGCTTCAGCCCGATGAGAACGCTCCCTACCCATATACATTGCTGTATATGACACGACTTCGGTTTTACACTTTAGCCCCGGACATCTTCGGCGCAGAGTCTCTCGACCAGTGAGCTGTTACGCACTCTTTAAATGCATGGCTGCTTCTAAGCCAACATCCTGGTTGTTTTGGAAACTCCACATCCTTCGCCACTTAGTGTAACATTTGGGACCTTAGTCGGTGTTCTGGGCTGTTTCCCTCTTGACAATGGACCTTATCATTCACTGTCTGACTCCGAGTATAAGTATAGCCATTCGTAGTTTGACTAGGTTCGGTAACCGGTATGGCCCCTAGCCCGATCAGTGCTCTACCGCCTATACTCTCAACCTCGAGGCTAGCCCTAAAGCTATTTCGGGGAGAACCAGCTATCTCCGGGTTCGATTGGCCTTTCACCCCTATCCACAACTCATCCCAAAGCTTTTCAACGCTCACGAGTTCGGTCCTCCACAATTTTACCTGTGCTTCAACCTGGCCATGGATAGATCACTACGGTTTCGGGTCTACTATTACTAACTGAACGCCCTGTTCAGACTCGCTTTCGCTGCGGCTCCATGTTTTCCACTTAACCTCGCTAGCAACAGTAACTCGTCGGTTCATTCTTCAATAGGCACGCCGTCGTCCTGATATATATACAGACTTCGACTGTTTGTAGACATACGGTTTCAGGTTCTCTTTCACTCCCCGCCAGGGGTTCTTTTCACCTTTCCCTCACGGTACCATGCGCCATCGGTCGATATCAGTATTTTGGCTTGGAGGGTGGTCCCCCCTGCTTCCCACAAGGTTTCACGTGTCTCGTGGTACTCTGGATACAGTCCCATGTATGCAAGGTTTCGATTACAGGGCTTTCACCTTCTTCGGCTGAGCTTTCCAACTCGATTCTTCTACCTCATTTACACTTGATGACTGTCCTCAACCCCGGTGTGGTTGCCCACTCCGGTTTGGCCTCTTTCCCGTTCGCTCGCCGCTACTCAGAAAATCTCGTTTGATTACTTTTCCTCTGGTAATTAGATGTTTCAGTTCCCCAGGTGCCCTCCTCATAGTCTGCTATGGGTGACAGTGCATAACCACTGCCGGGTTCCCCCATTCGGAAATCTACGGGTCAAAGATTGCTTGCATCTCTCCGTAGATTATCGCAGCTTACCGCGTCCTTCTTCGGCTGATATCGCCAAGGCATCCACCGTACGCCCTTAAAATCTTTACTTAAAATACTTTCGTATTTGAGATTTCATTGACATGCATTAGATACATTGTCGTTTTTTGTAGCCGTACATTTTTCATGTACGTCACCATTAAGTCAGAGAATTATTTCCTATGTGCTCGGGTCAACCTACTTAGAAATTCTAAGAGATGACCTTACAAATATATATAATTATCTTCTATGCAGTTTTCAAAGAACAATAACTGACTACATCTCTATGATATATTCATTTTATGTTTGAGAGTCTTTACAGACTTCAAAACCGAACAATGTTAGGTTGTAAGCAGCATGCATATGCTACGTCTACTTACTGGCCAAAGTGTCGACCTAAGTGACATCCAAGCTCTCGGCCTGGTGTATGTCTCCCTAGAAAGGAGGTGATCCAGCCGCACCTTCCGATACGGCTACCTTGTTACGACTTCACCCCAATCATCGACTTTACCTTAGACGGCTGGTTCCCGAAGGTTACCCCACCGGCTTTGGGCACTTGACTTTCGTGGTGTGACGGGCGGTGTGTACAAGGCCCGGAACGTATTCACCGCAGTATGCTGACCTGCGATTACTAGCGATTCCGACTTCACGTAGGCGAGTTGCAGCCTACGATCCGAACTGAGAGAGAGTGTTTCGGGTTTGCTCCATCTCGCGGTCTCGCTTCCGTCTATTAACTCCCATTGTAGCACGTGTGTAGCCCAGGTCATAAGGGCATGATGATTTGACGTCATCCCCGCCTTCCTCCGCATTGTCTGCGGCAGTCTCTCATGAGTTCCCACCATTACGTGCTGGCAACATAAGATAGGGGTTGCGCTCGTTGCGGGACTTAACCCAACATCTCACGACACGAGCTGACGACAACCGTGCACCACCTGTTTTCTGGCTTCCGAAGAAGAGGAACTATCTCTAGTTCTGTCCATCAATGTCAAGACCTGGTAAGGTTCTTCGCGTTGCGTCGAATTAAACCACATACTCCACCGCTTGTGCGGGCCCCCGTCAATTCCCTTTGAGTTTCAACCTTGCGGTCGTACTCCCAGGCGGGTACTTATTGCGTTAACTCCGGCACAGAAGGGGTCGATACCTCCTACACCTAGTACCCATCGTTTACGGCCAGGACTACCGGGGTATCTAATCCCGTTCGCTCCCCTGGCTTTCGCGCCTCAGCGTCAGTTTTCGTCCAGAAAGTCGCCTTCGCCACTGGTGTTCTTCCTAATATCTACGCATTTCACCGCTACACTAGGAATTCCACTTTCCTCTCCGATACTCTAGATTGGCAGTTTCCATCCCATCACGGGGTTAAGCCCCGAACTTTTAAGACAGACTAACGATGCCTGCGCGCGCTTTACGCCCAATAATTCCGGACAACGCTTGCCACCTACGTATTACCGCGGCTGCTGGCACGTAGTTAGCCGTGGCTTTCTATTCCGGTACCGTCAATTCCTCTAACTATTCGCAAGAAGACCTTTCGTCCCGATTAACAGAGCTTTACAACCCGAAGGCCGTCATCACTCACGCGGCGTTGCTCCGTCAGACTTTCGTCCATTGCGGAAGATTCCCACTGCTGCCTCCCGTAGGAGTCTGGGCCGTGTCTCAGTCCCAATGTGGCCGTTCATCCTCTCAGACCGGCTACTGATCATTGCCTTGGTGGGCCGTTACCCCTCCAACTAGCTAATCAGACGCAATCCCCTCCTTCAGTGATAGCTTATAAATAGAGGCCACCTTTCATCCATCCTCGATGCCGAGGTTAGATCGTATGCGGTATTAGCAGTCGTTTCCAACTGTTGTCCCCCTCTGAAGGGCAGGTTGATTACGCGTTACTCACCCGTTCGCCACTAAGATTGATAGAAGCAAGCTTCCATCGCTCTTCGTTCGACTTGCATGTGTTAAGCACGCCGCCAGCGTTCGTCCTGAGCCAGGATCAAACTCTCCAAGATATCTTGAAGCTATTTGAATAGCTCATTTGTTTTTGTTGTCGCTACATTTAAGTAACTTTGAATTATGGTTGGTTTTGACTTTGTCAAAACCCGCACTCTGGCATATGTTCAATCGTATTGATTGATTACCTATCATTGTTCAGTTTTCAAAGATCTGTACCAGTCAGACTAGATTTTATCTAGCTTCGAAGCACTTTCTTAAGAAGTGTTTCGTCAACTGGCGACTATATTATAATAACATGTTGTCATGTTCATGTCAACACCTTTTTATAATCTTTTTTAGAATTTTGTAATTTCTGTATCAACCAGGAATTACGTTTTTATTCTAAAACGATTATCAACAAACATAGATTTTATCTAGTGTTTGCTAACTAATAAACAGTCGCTTCGAACGACTGTATAGCTATTATAGTACAAAGAACCGAGAGGCGCAACCCCTAATTTTAAAATTTTGCAAACTTTTTTCTGACTTAGCTCATATGGTATATATTGATACTATATATACTATATACAGTACTTATCAATAATATATATAATCAGCTTAGCTTTATTAATCTACTATCATTATTGCTACCACTTTCTTTATCCCTTTATAATGGTTTTAGATAGGTCTATAGATAGCCTATACATAGATACACATAAATAACCCTTATATAGCCCTTTAATTAAATACCATGTGTAAATTCTAAATAACTTTTAAATAACTTTTAATAGTATATATAGAAAATCATAACCACCCGTAAAACGGGTGGTTTGCTCACGGGCTATAAGCCCGTAGTACTAGGCCAGCGTCTAAAGGCGCTGGCTTTCACTACGTTCAAGCCGCATAGCCATTGACTCGTAACGGTCCCCTTAAAGGGGATATGTATTACTTCTACCCTTAAAAGGGTCCTCATATTCTTTTACACTAAGTTTATCTTTCATTTGGTCATGTAACTCTTGCTCTCGTATATATTTTTTTACGGTAGCTTCATTTAAGCCTACCGTACTTACATAATATCCCTCGGACCAAAAGTGTCTATTTCAAATTTATACTTTAAGTTTGCGTGTTTATCGAACATCATTAGTGCACTTTTACCCTTTAGATATCCCATAAAAGATGAAACTGATATTTTAGGTGGAATTAACACTAGCATATGCACATGATCTGCATAAGCTCCCCTCTATAATCTTGACACCCTTATATTCGCATAAACGTCTCAGTATTTCACGTAAACTATTTCTGTATTGATTATATATAACTTTACGTCTATACTTAGGTGTAAATACTATGTGGTATTTGCATAACCATTTGTGTGCAAGGCTCTGTTCTTTGTTGCCATATAAAATCACCTTTCTTTTGTATATAATGCGGCTTGAACACCTACATTATACTTAAGCAAGGTGATTTTTGTATAACTTTGTTGCCGCACCCGCATAGCGGTAGGATTTTCGAGGATTCATGACTACGTCGCGAACCAGTCTAAAGACAATATTATTTAAACAACGCCATCCAAACGGATGGCGTTGTTCAATAAGGATTTGTGTTCCTAGTCGGGGTCCAGGGTACGTGTTAGCCCTTATAAACCCTTTATAAGGGCCATTGTGTTTGTAGATATACGAATATATGGCGGATATATCCGTATACCACATGTATTAGATATCAACTAAGCCTTTAAGATGAGAGAAGGAAAGGCTTTTTTGATATCTATATCAATATAGAAATCAATTATTGTTGAATTGCGCTACGCAAGTCAACTTTTCTTATTTGTAGTCGTTGCTACCCATTGTTCGTTAATTGCTTTACGAAGGTCTACTACGCGCTCATCAGCAGCAGTTGGTTCTTTCGCTCGCTTTGTTTTTTCGTTCTTTAGCAGCGAACCAAATTGTTTTGTTCATGTAGTGACGAAGTTCTTCGTTAGATACATGTTCTTGCCTCGCAAGGATATCCAAGATTGCATCTTCTAATATGCTTGTGCTTCGTCGTCAGTCATAGGACCGCCAACTTGTTTTTGATGTTGTACAACTTCGTTAATACGATCTACCATACCGCGCAATACGTTGTAACCATAGCTATTTACGAAGCCATCTTTTTCATTGTATTTAGGTGTTTCAAAGTATTCGTATTCGTTTTGTTGCGGTTTTCACCGTTCCAGTTCAAAGCTGTTTCTGAAGCTTTCGCGTAAGCGACCAAGGGTGTACGGAAGTAATCAGCATAGTTATGTTTATCTTGAATGTAACCGAGATTTTGTCTGCTTTAGTTAATTGCTCATGATTGTCGCGTTTAGCTTCTGCTAAAGCGATTTTTTGTTCAGCATTTTCCCATGCTTTCACGTAATCATGAAGGGATTGTACTACTTTGGGCTAGCTAAGACAGGTACCAATACAACATTGCTCAAACCAGGTGCGGATGCAGGGTTAGGCAAGATCAAGTTGTCATCATATGTTGGTGCACTTGCTGCGTGACCAGTGATGGATGCTGCGCTCATTAAAAGTGCCGCTGTGAAAGCAAACATTGTAGATTTTTTCATATCTATTCCTCTTTCATAGTCGACCATCGTGTTGGTCCAGGGCTCTGAGGGAACCCTTACCAGTTGTATCCATTTGCTAACCAGGATTCCGGTTTTTCTGAAAGTATAACCAAGTCATAAGACCTAATTACTCGAACACGCCTTAGATGGGCGCCCCTAGAAGGGGCTTTCACCATCACAGGAGACATATTACATACCCATTTTCGCCATCATTGCAGCCATTTGAGCTTTCAATACTTCTACTTCACTTTGTAGACCAGCGTTTTGAGCTTTAATTTGTTCGTTTTCATATTTCAAGTCAGATACTTCACCTTTAATCCGCGTTTTGAGCTTCATTGCTGCCATTTCAGTTTCAGGGACTGCGTATGCAGAGCTGATAGGGCCCTTTGCGGTAGCTTATGCTACAGCTGCTTCAGCATCTCTGTTACCAACTTTCCAAGTTACACCAGCGTTTGCCATCATGTGGCTAGAACCGCCAGCCCAGGACAAAGCCGCCATGGAACATTGTGGACCGTTTTTGTAATGAGCTACGCCCACTGCAATCGCGGAGTTACCACGGTAGTTACCGTAACCAGCCATGATTTGAGTTGGTTCCAATGCATCGTATTGCATAGGTTTCATCTGTGGACAATGCTGCACCTTTGTGCACCTACGACCACTGATTTCTTCGTTTAAGATATCAATGAGCATCACTTTACACCTTTAACTGCTAAATCGTAAGACAATTCGCCAGTTGCTGTATTTTCAGTAGGTTTAACAATAACGCTACCGTCATTGGATGTAACTTTTAGTACGAGCAGCCTTCAATTGGTCTATGTTAACTCCATCAGTACCATCAATACCAGGTGCAAGGTTTACAATACGGTTACCAGTCATGCTCAGGTTGCCACCATGTACTTCAAATGCAGGTGTTGCAGAAGCATCGGTCACCAGGAACACTACCAGGAGTAGCGTTAATTCTAAGTGTTGCGCCACCATTACTGGATGGAAGTGATTTCATCAGTCAAGTCATGAGCCAAGTGTAAGCGATGGAGTTATCAATTTTATTGTCGCCTTCAACTGGTTTTACGTTCAACAACCATGTTGTCGCCAGCAATGTATTGAGTACCTTTTTCTACTTTACAGGGTTTTAAGCCCTTTAGCTACACTGTGAACCATCTGCAACGGATGCATTTACTTTAGCACCAGATAGGTGCATTTACAGTGGCATGTTTTGACCAGTTATTTTATCAACTGCAGTATCAACAGTTACATTATTACTTCACCTTTAACAACTGCTTAAGCCAGTAATAACTTTTTACCTTCGCTAGTAATGTTGATGATCTTGACGAGTCGATACCGAAATAGTTGCTTTCACAGGGTTACCGTGTTCATCAACTAATTGTTTACCAGCACCATCAACATAGGTCACCAACAGTACAGTACGTTAACTTCGTAGTTACCGTCTTTGATACGAGTATCATTAGCTTTGGAGATACGTTTAATGTCGCCACGTTAGCACCATTGGAATCTACATCGCCACCGGATTTCACGTTGTGAATTTGTTGACCACCCATATCAACGTTGTTCTTAGTGATAGTAGGACCGCCAGTGATAGTGATACCATCATTGTTCACCAATGTGTCACCAATTTTTACAGAACCTTTATCAGTAAGGTCGATATTGTTGTTCAATGCAAATTCTACTTTAGCACCGTTAGCAGTGTTAGTTTGTTTTAACAGTGAGGTTTTACCGCCAGAGAATTCTACAGTTTTACCATCAGTGATGTTTTAGCTGTTTTATCAGAATCGCTAGTTGTATTACCAGTAGATTTCACGTTGAAGCCGTTCATAGTGCCAAGGCCGTCAGCACTGATAGTCATTTTACCAGCTGCATCTGTGGAAACTTTGATGTGATCGCCGCCTACAACATTAACTTTGCCACCTACAGGTTTAACGTCTGTACCATTTGTTGGATAGTCCGGAGATATCATCTAAGTTAGCAACTTGTTTTGTCGCCTTCCTTAGTTGTGTACTCGATAACGGCTATTATCATTGTTATATGTAATAGTTGTATGAGATGTTGGGCTACCTAAGTAGATATTCTTAGTTTGAACGCTATTAAGCTCTTTCAAATCTTTATCCAACGCGAATTCGTAAGTTTGTTCGTCGCCGTTCACAGTTTGTTTTACGTTCAAGTTTTGCCTGCGCCGTAATTTACTGTGCTGCCAGGTTTAACGATAGTTGCAGTGGAGTTGCCTACCACATTACCTGTTGCATTAGCTTTCCAACCGAGTTGTTGATTGTATCAACTACAGTTTTAACTGTTGCAATACCATCTTGACCATCTACGCCAGGTTTGCCGTCTGTACCTTGTTTAATGTTACCAAGGTTAACATCGTATTTAACAACAATCCATTTGCATCAACGGAAGCAGTTGTGTAGTTACCATTAGTGAAGTTCAAGCCTTCAGACAATTTAACTTTTTGTTTAGCACCGCCGTTAGCTGTGTAGTTAAGCTCTGCATCACCAAGGTTAACGCCAGTAGCGCTTACTTTGTAGATAGTTTGACCTTTATCACCGGAGCGAGAAGTTACAGTTACATTGTCACCAGCTTCAACTTCTGTTTTAGCAGATTTCAATTGAGCAACGTTAACTGCATCAGTGTTGTTCACACCAGCTTTTACATTAGTGATAAATTGATTACCAGCATTGATACCGCCTTTAGTAATGGATGGACCTTGGTTGATTACCAAACCATTATCAGTAATGCTAGTACCACCGATAGTTAAGGAACCTGCCGGAGTCAAGTCGATGTTTTGAGCCAATTGAACTTTCAATTTGCCATCTACGTTGTTCACGCCGATGTTGTTGTCAGTCAATTTAGTGCTGTTCGCACCACCAACGATATCCATTGTTTGGTTCAATTTCTTAGCGATAACTTTAGATTTGTCTGCGCCTTGTGCATCGTCGCCAGCATATTTCATGCCGTCATCCAATGTAGCCACTTCGTGTGTATTTTTATTGTTATCTTCGTATACGATACGAGTGATACCCATCTTTACCGTTTACACCTGGTTGGCCATCTTTAGCTTTCATAGTAAGACCATCTTTACCGTCTTTACCATTCAAGCCGATAGAGCCGTCTTTACCGTTGATTACAACAGCAGAACCGTCTTTACCGTTTACACCGATCTTACCGTCAACACCTGGTTTACCATCTTTACCATCATGACCGACTTTAATATCGTCAGACAATGCATAGTTGTAAGTATGGTTGCCAGTTACTTTATCAACGATTTGTTCAACAGTTAAGTTTTTACCTGCACCGAAGTTTACAGTTGTACCAGGTTTTACGATTGTTGCACTGTGATCACCTACTGTGTTACCAGTAACGTCACCTTTCCAACCGGAGTTGTTGATTGTATCTACTAAAGTTTTAACTGTTGCAATACCATTTTCACCATCTACGCCTGGTTTGCCGTCAACGCCATCTTCTCACTTTACCAAGTGTTACGTCGTATTTAACAACACCATTTGCATCAACGGAAGCTTTAGTGTAGTTACCGTCAACGAAGTTCAAGCCTTCAGACAATTTAACTTTTGTTTAGCACCGCCGTTAGCTGTGTAGTTAAGTTCTGCATCGCCAAGGTTAGTTGCTTTGCATTTACTGTGTAAATATTTTGACCATCAGCGCCAATTGTTTTATCAACTGTTACGTTGTCACCGGCTTTAACTTCTGTCTTAGCGGATTTCAATTGTTTTACGTTAACTGCGTCAGTGTCATTTACGCCAGCTTTCACGTTAGTGATGTTCAAGTCACCAGCATTGATGCCACCTTTAGTAATGGATGGACCATTGTTGATTACTAAACCACCGTCAGTGATCTTAGTATCGCCAATTGTTAAGGAACCTGCTGGAGTCAAGTTAACTTCTTTGGATAATTGAACTTTCAATTTGCCATCTACGTTGTTCACGCCGATGTTGTTGTCAGTCAATTTAGTGCTGTCCGCACCGCCAGTGATATCCAATGTTTGGTTCAATTTCTTAGCGATTACTTTAGATTTATCTGCACCTTGTGCATCATCGCCAGCATATTTCATGCCGTCATCAGTAGTAGCCACTTCGTGTTTGTTGTTGTTTTTATCTTCGTATACGATACGAGTCATGCCGTCTTTGCCGTTTTTACCGTCAACGCCGTCTTGACCGTTAGCACCTTTAATAGTAAGACCATCTTTGCCGTCTTTACCATTGAGGCCGATGGAACCATCTTTACCGTTGATTACAACAGCGGAACCATCTTTACCGTTTACGCCAATCTTACCATCAACACCGTCTTTACCATCTTTACCGTCGTTACCAACTTTGATGTCATTAGACAATGCATATGTATAAGTTTGTTCACCAGTTGCATTATCGATATTTTGAGTAATTGTCAAATTATCGCCTGCTGCGTAGGATACAGTTTTACCGTTGCCTACTGCTGTTACAGCGTGGTTACCAACTACATTACCTTTCGCATCTGTGGAGAAGGAGTAGCCGTCTTTAATTTGATCAGCCAAACCAGACAAGTCGATTTTCGCGATTGTACCAGCTTGGTTAGCACCATTGCCATCGTTGTATTTCAATGTAACGGATTTGTCTGCTGCATCATAAGGAGTAAGATGTAGTAGTTTCACCTGCACGATCAGATTTAGTTGGTGCAATGTGTAAGTCGTTAGCTTTAGAAATACGAGTTACGTCGCCAATGTTAGCTGCGTTATCGATTACATCGCCGCCAGATTTAAGGTTAGTGATGTTGTTGCCACCCATGTTCACGTTGCCGCCATCGAATTTGAATTCGTTGCCGCCAATTGTCATAGTTGCAGGACCATCATTCTTAATGGAAGTGATGTTTTTCAAATCTTTGTTCAATTGAACTTCGAGAGTATCAGTACCATCAGCTTTTACATTGATGTTACCAGAAGCGCTCTTGAAGGATGCAGAAGTTGTTTTATCTACACCTTCACCTTGAACTTTAACAAGGCTGTTCAATTTAGTTTTTGTTTACAACATCAGTGTTATTACCAGTGAATTTCAAACCGTCATCAGTAGTAGCCACTTCATGTTTGTTGTTGTTTTTGTCTTCGTATACGATACGAGTGATACCGTTAGTACCGTTTGTACCATTTACGCCGTCTTGACCATTAGCGCCACGGATAGTAAGACCGTCTTTACCATCTTTACCATTGAGGCCGATGGAGCCATCTTTACCATTGATTACAACAGCAGAGCCGTCTTTACCGTTTACGCCAATTTTGCCGTCAACGCCATCTTTACCGTCTTTGCCATCGTTACCAATCTTGATATCGTTAGCCAAGTCGAATTCAACTTTAGCGCCGTCGTTATTACTAGTTTGTTTAACAGTCAAGTTTTTACCTGCTGCCATTTCAACTGTTTTACCATCGGAGATAGTTTTTGCAGTAGTTTCAGAATCAGCAGTTGTATTACCAGTGGCTTTCACATTCCATGTGGATTGTGCAGCACCTGGAGCTACATGCAAGTCGTAAGTAACTTGGTTACCGTTTTCAGTTTTGTTAACTGTTACGGAATTATCGTTGGAAGTTACTACTGTACGAGAATCTTTCAACTGTTTAACGTTAACTGCATCAGTATCGTTTACACCAGCTTTTACATTGGTGATGTTCAAGTTACCAGCGTTGATACCAGTTTTAAGAACAGATGGGCCACCAGAAATAGTTAAGCCACCGTTATTAACAACAGTATCACCAATAGTTAAGGAACCAGATGGAGTCAAGTTTACGTTGTTGTTAAGATCGTATTTAACTACGCCATCAGCAGCTACGGAAGCTGTTGTGTTGGAACCATTAGTGAAGTTCAAACCTTTATCCAATGTAACTTTTTGGTCGTTAGAGCCATTCGCTTTGTATGTTAAAGGAATTTGTTTAGCAGCTTTATCGCCATCAAATGTTACTGTATAAGTTGTGTTATGGTTTGTTTCATCTTTAACAGGTGTAACAGTAATTGGATTGTTAGTAGTGTTCGTAGTATTTACAGTCACTGCTTCACGAGCTGCATCTTTAACAGCATTACGGGAAACATTTACTTCGTATTTAGCATTTGCATCACCAGTTTGTTTTATCGTCAGCTATGATATCAGCGATGTTAGTGACGCCTGCAGCAGCAGATTTTTTAACAACGCTTTCAACAGCAGCTTTATCGCCTGTTGGCAAGTTGCTCAAGTCGATCTTAGCTGTTTTGTTCACTGCATTATCATTGCCATCAACATATTCCAATGTAACTGTTTTATCAGCGTTCACTGTGTATGTTTTGTCTTTGATATGAATGTCGTTAGCTTTGGAGATACGTTTAACGTCGCCAATATTAGCTGCGTTATTAATCACATCGCCACCAGATTTAAGGTTAGTGATGTTGTTATCGCCCATATTCACATTACCGCCATCGAATTTGAATTCGTTGCCGCCGATTGTGAAAGTAGCAGGACCTTCGTTTTTAATAGTCTTGATGTTAGTCAAGTCACCAGCTAAACCGTATTCAACTTTAGCACCGTCTTCGTTGCTAGTTTGTTTTACAGTCAAGTTTTTACCTGCTGCCATTTCAACTGTTTTACCATCAGTGATAGTTTTTGCAGCTGCTTCGGAGTCAGCAGTTGTATTACCAGTGGATTTCACATTCCATACGGATTGTGCAGCGCCTGGAGCTACATGCAAGTCATAAGTAACTTGGTTGCCGTTTTCAGTTTTGTTAACTGTTACGGATTTATCGTTAGATGTAACTACTGTACGGGAATCTTTCAACTGTTTAACGTTAACTGCATCAGTATCGTTTACGCCTGCTTTTACATTAGTAATGTTCAAGTTACCAGCGTTGATACCAGTTTTAGTAACGGATGGACCACCAGTGATAGTTAAGCCACCATTGTTGATCATTGTATCGCCAATAGTCAAGGAACCTGCTGGAGTCAAGTTGATGTTTTGAGCCAATTGAACTTTCAACTTGCCATCTACGTTGTTCACGCCGATGTTGTTGTCAGTCAATTTAGTTGTATCTGCACCACCAACGATATCCAATGTTTGGTTCAATTTCTTAGCGATTACTTTAGTTTTATCTGCACCTTGTGCATCATCGCCAGCATATTTCATGCCGTCATCTAATGTAGCCACTTCGTGTTTATTGTTAGTTTTATCTTCGTATACGATACGAGTCATGCCGTCTTTGCCGTTTACACCAGGTTGGCCTTTTTCAGCTTTCATGGAAAGACCGTCTTTACCATCTTTACCATTGAGGCCGATGGAGCCGTCTTTACCGTTGATCACAACAGAGGAACCATCTTTACCGTTTACGCCGATTTTGCCGTCTACGCCGTCTTTACCATCTTTACCGATTTTGATGTCGTCAGACAATGCGTATTCAACTTTAGCGCCGTCTTCGTTGCTAGTTTGTTTTACAGTCAAGTTTTTACCTGCTGCCATTTCAACTGTTTTACCGTCAGTGATAGTTTTTGCAGCTGCTTCGGAGTCAGCAGTTGTATTACCAGTGGATTTCACATTCCATACGGATTGTGCAGCACCTGGAGCTACATGCAAGTCATAAGTAACTTGGTTACCGTTTTCAGTTTTATTAACTGTTACGGATTTATCGTTAGATGTAACTACTGTACGGGAGTCTTTCAACTGTTTAACGTTAACTGCATCAGTATCATTTACGCCTGCTTTCACATTAGTAATGTTCAAGTTACCAGCGTTGATACCAGTTTTAGTAATGGATGGACCATTTTTAATTGTTAAGCCACCATCGTTAACAATAGTGTCACCAATTTTCAAGGAACCATTTGGAGTCAAATCAATGTTGTTGGACAATGCATATGTGTAAGTATGTTCACCAGTTGTAGCATCGATATCTTGTTTTACAGTTAAGTTATCGCCTGCAGCGTAGGAAACAGTTTTACCATTGCCAACAGCTGTAACAGCGTGGTTACCAACTACATTGCCTTTAGCGTCAGTAGAGAAGGAGTAACCATCTTTGATTTGATCAGCCAAGCCGGACAAGTCGATTTTCGCCACTGTACCAGATTGGTTAGCACCATTACCATCGTTGTATTTCAATGTTACAGATTTGCTTGCTGCATCATAAGCATAAGATGTAGTAGTTTCACCTTGACGGTCAGAAGATGTTGGAGCAATGTGCAAGTCGTTAGCCGAAATACGTTTTACGTCGCCAATGTTAGCAGCGTTATTGATCACATCGCCACCAGATTTAAGGTTAGTGATGTTTTGGTCACCCATGTTGATAGGGCCGCCAGTGATGTTGATGGAGTTAGGACCGAATTCCATTTTTGGACCATTTGTAGTATTGGAAATGGAATGGATGTCTACTAAGTCTTTGTTCACATCATATTTAACAACGCCATCAGCAGCTACGGAAGCTGTTGTGTTTCTACCGTTTGTGAAGTTCAAACCTTTATCCAATGTAACTTTTTGGTCGTTTGTGCCATTCGCTTTGTAAGTCAAAGGAATTTGTTTAGCAGCTTTGTCGCCATCGAATGTTACTTGGTATGTAGTGTTATGATTTGCTTCATCTTGTACAGGTGTAACAGTGATAGGATTGTTGTTATTGTTTGCATTGTTTACAGTAACTGCTTCACGAGCTGCATCTTTTACGTCGTTACGAGATACGTTTACTTCGTAAGTTGCGCCTGCATCGCCGAAGTTTTCACCAGCTTTAGGTGCAACTTTAGCGATGTTTTTGTCGCTAGAACCAGCCACGTCTGCTTTAGCTTGTACTTTTTCAGTAGAAGCTGCAGTAGGTTTTACGTTGTTAACATCTACAGTATATACAGTTTTTGTGCTGCCATCTGCATTTTGAATTACATTGCTTGTTACTCTCGCAGCATTTTTACCTTCTACTACAACAGTGCTGTTCAATTTATTTTTAGCGCTGTCGGACAAGTCAGCCACTACATTGGAACCAGAAGCAGTTGTTTTAATGTACTCACCATTGTTAGCACCTACAACGCCGAAGCTCAAGCCGCCTTGTTTGTTCAATTTTTGTAATTCAGTAGCGCCTGTGTTACCAGTCAAACCAACTGTGTTATTGAACTTGTTATTAACAATGTTCAATTGTTCTTCAGTTGCAGCACGACCTTTTTTAGCGAAGTCAGGAGCATCCAAAGTTACGTTAGTTAAACCAGTGATGTCACCAGCTTTAGCATTAATAGCAATGTTGTGATCACCTGCTACGTTTACAGTTTGGTTACCACCAAATGCAATTTTGCCATCGCCAGCTTTGTTAGTGATGGATGTGATGTCTGTTAAATCACCTTCAACGTCTACTTTGAAAGTTTTAACGCCATTTACGTCACGGTGAGAAGCAGTTGTGTTCTTACCGTTTTCCATGTCGATAGCTTCTTTAGCAAGGTTTTTAATGACAGTCTTACCACCATTATTGATGTTGGAGATCTTGTTTAGCAATACCTGTGATAACAGCAGTTTCTGTTAGGAACGTCTTTGTTGTTGTTACCATCAACGTATGTCATTGTTACTTTACCGTTGTTATCAACTGCGTATTCACCTGGTTTAATGTGTTTGTCATTAGCTTTGGAAATACGAGTTACGTCGCCAATGTTAGCTGCGTTGTTAATAACATCGCCACCAGATTTAAGGTTAGTGATGTTGTTATCACCAAGATCCAAATTACCACCAGTGATGCTAATGTTGTCACCACCAAAGTGCATTGTAGGACCACCATTGTTAGTGATGGATGTAATTTCTTTAAGATCCTTGTTCAAGGAATATGTATATGTTTGTTCACCAATAGATTGTTTGATATCTTGCTTAACTGTTAAGTTCTTACCAGCTGCGTAGTTAACTGTAGTACCGCTTTGAACTTTTGTAGGTGTTGCTTCACCATCAAGTTTACCACCGTTAGCTTTAGCATTTGTTAAGAAATCATATTTAGCAGCAGTGCTAGCAGCGTTGATTGTATAAGTAGTTTTACCATCTACAGTTTTTTCATCAACAGTAACGTTTTTACCAGCTTTCACCATGCCTTTGTCATCAAAACCTACAGTGATTTTGGAAGTCTTTCGCACCGTCATGAGCCGCTACAGTAGATACACGACCTGTACCGATTACGTTTAATTTACCGCCATCAGTTAAGAAGTCACTCTTACCAGTGTTACCAGTTACAGCAACGCCAACGTTTTTCAATTGAGCTACGTTAACAGCGTCAGTGTCTGCAGTACCTGCAGCAAGACCAGTCAATTGACGAGTCATTTGTTGACCATTGCCAATGGATACAGCAGCTGTAGTAGCTGTTTGTACGTTACCAGTCAATGGTGCGTATTTACGTTCATGAGGATCGGATGGATTGTAGCCAAGCACACCTTTATCTGTTGTTGTAACAGAAGAGGAACCAAGAGCTACGCCGTTAGCGATGTTAGCTTCTGCAGCATTACCTAACGCAGTTGTAGCTTCAGCATTTGCTTTAGATGTACGACCTAATGCAACGCCATATTTGCCGCCTGCACGAGAGCCAGGACCTTCAGCGATAGCAGATTCACCAGTTGCTTGAGATTGCATACCGATAGCAATGGAGTTTACACCAGATGCAATAACTTTTGGAGAACCTTCACCACTTTGACCGATAGCAATGGAGTTGTTGCCAGCTTCCAGCACGAGCACCAACTACAGTAGCGCCAGATCCAGTAGCTTTTGTTTCACGACCGATAGCAATTGTATCTAAGTGAGTAGCAACGTTGTCACGACCGATAGCGATTTGGGAATTTTCCTTATTTATAGAACTAGGATCTCCAACAGAAGAGTCAGTTAGATTGTTCTTACCAATGGAGATACCGCCCATTGTTTTAGCATTATTCTTTTGACCCATAGTAATAGTATCTGCTACATGGGATGTATTTTCAGAGCCAATAGCTACGGAATTTTGACCATTAGCATTGTTGCTATAACCTGCAGCAAAAGAACCTGCACCAGTAGCATTAGTATATACACCCATAGCAGAAGCGCTAGTACCAGTAGCACTGGAGTAGTTACCAATTACTGTAGAGTACTCACCAGCTTGTTTAGGTGTTGTTTGCCAAGAACCTTTTGTGTAATTAACGTTATTATAGGAACCTACAGCAACAGCAGATTTAGCATTTGCATTACTTACATTACCTACAGCCAAAGAAGCATTACCAGAAGCAGTATTACCAGCACCAACAGCTGTAGCAGCACCACCTGTAGCCACGTTTTCATTACCTACTGCTGTAGAAGCGTTATTTGTAGATGTATTTTTAGCACCGATTGCTACTTTACCATCATGACCAGCTACATTATCAGTAGTATTTTGGTAACCTACCACGATAGAGTTTTGGCCAACATTATAGTTTTGACCATTGCTTTTTGGAGTAGTATCAGCCCAGATGTTTACATGGCTATTGCCAGTATCATAACCTGCTTGTGCCTCTTGTGGCGCAATACCACCCATAGCACCAGCTACAGCCAAGCCAGCTAATACGCTAGCGAGAACTTTTCTTGCCGTTATTAGTTTTTCGCAGTTTCAGGTACTACTACATAGCAGCCTTTAGATTTGCTATAAACAACCTTAAAAACTTTATTCATAGAAACTATGAACCCCTTTCTCTCTTATAAGTTACACGAAATGCCTTATTTATACACTTTCATCTGTCTCATGAAAACCTTGTGACACACGTTCACTCACTCTTCATTTAAGATATTTATATAATAGCAATTTATAAACTAATTGTAAATAGAGTTTCTTCTTTTTATTAAAGAAAATTTTATATTTCTAAAATAATTAAACAAAACTTACGATTCATAAGAATAAAACGCCACATAACGTATAAGTACTAGCTTTTATATAATAGTTTTTAGATTAAATATAATACATCATATATATTTTTACGCAAATAAAGCGTTATTCAGTTTATTTTCATGTTAAATTTTAAGATTGTATGCTATTAAATCCAGTAATTCATATATAAATTTTATAAATTGACAACTCTAGATAAAACAGTATTCATATGCATTTATAAGAATTATAAAAATAAACAGAATAACTAAAATAAGTAGTTATTTTATAATTATTTATATTTTATATGTTTACACCACATATAACTTATACAGAGAGGGAAGAATCTATATTTGTTTCACCTTTAGTTCCACACTTCGTTTTGTCTTTCCAAACTAACTATAAATACAAAAAACAACGCCATCCAATTGGATGGCGTTGTCTCGTATAAGGATTGTGTGCCCTAGTCGGGGTTCCGGTACAGAGGCCCTCATAAGTAATCCATATAAGGGCCGTGTATATTATTGTCTAGTCACAAGACTGTTGAGTGCTAACTCACTCTCCAGAAAAGGTATAAGAGAGATTATCGGATAGCTTTACCCAAATCTACTTTTTTGTAAGTTTGAGCATTACCCAATGGTTTGTTAATCGCTTCACGAAGATTTACAGTTTTTCATCTTCTGCTGTAGGCTCTTCACTTGCTTTATTTTTTACAGTTTGTTTTGCAGCGAACCAAATTGTTTCATTCATGTAGTGACGAAGTTCTTCGTTAGATACATGTTCTTGGTCTTGTGCCATTACATCCAAAATAGCATCTTCCAATGCTTGTGCTTCTTCATCAGTCAAAGGACCGCCAACTTCTTTTTGTTTTTGGATGATTTCGTTAATACGATCGTACCATGCCGCGCAATACATTGTAGCCATAGCTGTTAGTGAAGCCATCTTCTTTATTGTATTTAGGCATTTCAAAGTATTCGTATTCGTTTTTATTACGGTTTTCACCATTCCAGTTCAAGAACACTTCTTGACCATGTACACGACCGATGGAATGTGTACGGAAGTAGTCAGCATAGTTGTGTTTGTCATAGGAATGTAACCATTTTCTCAGCTTTGTCATACGCTCATGGTTTCGTATTTCACTTTAGCTTTTGCGATGTTGATCTCCGCATTTTGCCAAGCTTTTACATAGTCATGAACAGCAGACACTGTTTGTGGGCTAGCCACAGGAACCAATACTACGTTGCTCAATGCAGGCGCAGATACTGGGTTACGTAAAATTAAGTTATCGTCATATGTTGGAGCGGATTGTGCACCTACAACACCTGTAGAAATAACAAGAGCCGCTGCACAAGCAAGTAATGTAGATTTTTTCATTCTATATTCCTCTTTTCTATCGTTAGATTATGGTGAAAGTATCTTTCACACGTATTACACGTTCATATCTGAAAGCACTGCTTTCATAAACCATAGAGAGGTAGCGCTACGCTAGGTAGCGCATACCATCCTAAGTTCATTCAGTTCTTACTCTCTCAAATGATTACATACCAAGTTTTGCCATCATTGCAGCAATTTGAGCTTTCATTTGTTCGTTTTCAGCTTTCAAATCAGATACTTCTGTTTTTAATCCAGCGTTTTGTGCTTTAACGGATGCCATTTCTTGTTGCATTGCATAAGCGGAGCTGATAGGGCCTTTGCGGTAACGATTGCTACAGCAGCTTCGCTATCACGGTTGCCAACTTTCCAAGTTACACCAGCGTTTGCCATCATGTGACTAGAACCACCAGCCCAGGAAATACCACCATGAATCAATGTAGATTCGTTTTTGTAGTGAGCAACGCCCATTGCAATAGCGGAGTTACCACGGTAGTTACCATAACCAGCCATGATTTGAGTTGGTTCTAATGGATCGTATTGGATAGGTTTCAATGCGGAGCAAGAGCTGCGCCTTGAGCACCTACACGACCGATTTCTTCGCCAAGCATATCTACACGAGGGTCAGCTGCAGGAGCACCTGGAGTGCCTGTTACTGCCAAGTCGTAAACTGGAGCACCATCAGCATCTGTACTTGGTGTTATTACAACAGAGTGGTTGTTAGATGTTACCTTAGTCAATTGACCTACAGTTGCAGCATCAGTTTTATCTTTACCAGGAGCAAGGTTAGTAATTTTATTACCACCCATGTTAAGATCGCCATTTGTTACATTGATGGAGTTACCACCGAATGTCATTTTAGGACCAGTAGCTGTATTAGAGATAGAGTTAATACCAGTCAAGTTGCTATTCAAAGAGTAAACAACAGAGTTGTCTAAATCATTACCAGTATGTGCTTTACGTTCAACGATCAAGTTGTTACCAGCTACGAACTCTGTACCTTTTGTAACTTTCACAGGAGCTGTAGAACCAGCTACTTCACCAGTGCCTGTTTTATTAACCGCAACATTTACACGAGTAGAATCAAGTGTTGTAATACCAGTAATTTTAGCTGTAATAGCTTTACCAGATGCATCTTTCACTTGATCACCATTGCCATCAACATACGTTAATTCAACAGTACCTGTATTATCTACTGTGTATGTATCATCTTTGATACGAGTATCACCAGCTTTAGCAATACGTTTAACATCACCGATGTTAGCACCGTTTGTATCTGTATTGCCACCAGATGCTACATTAGTAATTTGGTTACCACCATTGTTAAGACCATCTTTAGTTAAGGATACAGTCTTAGTTGGGTCAGTTGGGTTATTGATAGTCATGCCATTACCACCAACTGTAGTGTTACCGTTTTTGAAACCGTCGTTGTTGATAGTAGTATCGCCAGTTTTTAAGGAACCAGTAGTACCAAGATCAACATCTTTGTTCAATGCATAGTTAACAGTTGTATTGCCATTACCATCATTAGTTTGAGTAACAACCAAGTTTTTGCCAGCTTGCATATCTACAGTTTTACCATTTTTGATGTTTTCTGTTGTATCACCAGCATGAGTACCACCTGTGCTAGCAGATGATTTCACATTGAAGCCATCCATAGAACCAAAGCCAGTTGCACTGATTGTCATTTTGCCATTAGCTGCATCAGGAGTAATTGTGATATGATCACCAGCTACAAGATTTACCTTGCCAGATTTAGCAGGAACATCAGTACCATTAGCTTGGATAGTCCACAATTGATCTGTAGTAGCTACAGTCTTAGTATCGCCACCTTTTGTAGTGAATTCAATGTTATCGCCATTGCTCTTAATAGTATTATCACCAAGTTGGATGCTATTTAAACCTTTAAGGTTTTATTCAAACGAATGGTTAATGTATCAGTACCATCAGCAGTAACTGCGATATTACCAGATGCAGATTGGAATGCAGCTTCATCAGCAGCAGTTACACCTTCACCTTGTACTTTTACTAAAGAACCAAGTTTTTGTTTGTTTTCTGTACCAGTATTGTTACCAGTAAATTTCAAGCCATCGTCCATTGTAGCAACTTCACGTTTAATTGTGTTGCCATCAGTATCTTTCAATGGATTACCATTAGCATCTTTTGGTACGTATACGATACGTTCAGATTGATTATTATTGTTATCTTCTGGTTTAACAAGTGTTTGTGTACCATGATCTGTAGAAATATCTAGGCTTGCACCATCAGCACCTGGTGTACCAGGAGCACCTTTAGGACCTTGTAAGCCAATGTGACCTACGCCATCTTTACCAGAGATAGATACAGCGTCTTTACCATCTTTACCAGCAATGCCTACTTTACCGTCATTACCATCAACACCATTAGCACCTTTAGGGCCAACGATAGATACACCAGCTTGACCAGTAGCACCATCATTACCATTGACAACAACTTTATCTAGATTTTCTAGATTTTTATCCAAGGAGAATGCAACGGACGCATTACCAGCACCATCGTTAGATTGGTTAACCGTTAAGTTTTTACCAGCTTCATAGTTACTGTTTTACCAACTGCAATGTTTTGAGTACCTGCAGAACCAGTAGCCACAGCACCTTCAGTAGCGGATACTTTATCAGAAGCAATATTCCAAGAGGAAGCACCTGTACCACCAGTACTCAAGTTGGAGAGGTCGATAACTGCTTTGGTATCAGTTACTGCATTACCATTACCATCATTGTATGTCAATGTAACAGTTTTACTAGCTGCATCATATTTGTATACATTTGCAGTACCCGCAGCATTAGCTGTACCACCTTTAGTTTCAGTAGAGCCAGCTGCCACAGTTGTAGGTGCAATATGACGTTCATTTGCTTTTCAACGCATCAGCAGTAGATTTCAAATCAGATACGTTAACTGCTGCATTTGGAGTTGCAGTGTTAGCATTATCTAATTTTGTTAAGAAATCACCACCAGTTTGATTTTAATAGCAGAACCAACGTTGTTAACAATCATGTTGCCACCAGTTGTAGCACCAGTGCCATCTTCGAAGGATGCGATTACAGGACCATTATATGCAGTGCCGTTTTCTTCTTTGAAAGTACCATCTGGTTGTTTAACCAACTTATCACCATTTGGTTTTGTGTGTAAACAGCAGGTGTAGAAGCACTTACTGTATATGTAGTATGTCCATCTGCTGTACTAGTTTTAGATGTAACAACAACATTCTTACCAGCTTCTACTTCTGTTTTGGCTGCTTTTAATTGTTTGTAGTTAACTGCATCAGTATCATCTGTACCAGGAGCTACGTTAACAATCTTATTGTTAGTTGTACCATCGCCCATGGATAAGTTACCACCAGTAATTGTTACGGCAGGAGTAGTTGCATTAGGAGTATCATTCAATGTAATGGAAGAGTTACCATTGAGAGCTTTATTGATACCAGCTAAGTTTTGTTCAACTTAACAGTTAATGTATCTGTACCATCAGCTACCACTGCGATATTACCCGCTGCGGATGTAAATGTATTAGCTTGTGCATCTGTAACGCCTTCACCTTGTACTTTTACCAAGGAACCTAACTTATGTTTATTTTCAGTAGATTCATTGTTACCAGTGAATTTCAAACCATCATCCATCGTAGCAACTTCACGTACGATATTCTTACCATTAGCATCTTGAATTGGATTGCCACTAGCATCTTTTGGAACATAGACAATACGTTCAGCTTTGTCTGTATCAGCATTGTGAGCAGGATCACGGTTTACAAGAACTTGTTCACCCTTAGCAGATGTCATGGAAAGGTTTGCACCATCACGGCCGTTGATACCATCTTTGCCATCTTGGCCTTTAGGACCAGTCATGCCGATAGAACCATCTGCACCATTAATTACTACGGAAGAACCGTCTTTACCAGTTACGCCAACGGAACCATCTTTACCATTTACACCGTCTTTACCAGCTGTGATTTTATCGGACAATGCATAAGTATATGTATGTTCACCAGTTGTAGCATCAATATTTTGTTCAACAGTCAAGTTTTTACCAGCTGCAAAAGATACCGTTTTACCATTGCCAACTGCTGTAGCAGTTGCAGTTGTACCATCAGCCAAGTTACCTTTAGCATTCGTAGAGAATGTGTAACCACTAGTGATCTGATCTGCCAAACCAGACAAATCGATCTTAGCTTCTGTACCAGTTACGCCAGCACCTGTACCATCATTGTATTTCAATGTTACAGATTTAGTAGCAGCATCATATTTATAGCTTTCAGCTGTACCACCAGCACCTTGGTTTACAGTTTCGCCTGTACGACCAGATGTAGTTGGACGAATATGCAATTCGCTAGATTTCAACGCATCAGCAGTATTTTTCAAATCAGTTACGTTAACAGCTGCATTTTTTGTATTATTATCACCAGCTGCAGCATTTAATTTATCTAAATATGTTGCACCAGTTTTACCATTAATAGCAGAGCCAACGTTGTTAACGATCATAGTACCGCCAGTTGTGAACCTGGTGTTGTACCATTCATTAGCAGGAGTTTCAAAAGATGTAATCACATCACCTGCATTAACTACTGTACCATTACCATCAGGGCTTGTATTCCACGTAACAGCACCACTTGTAGGATCTACAATTTTATAAACTTTAGTGCCATCAGCTGTAGTGTAAACCGCTGGTGTTACAGCACTTACAGTATAGATATTATGATTATCAGTTCCATCTGTTGTGTGCTTAACAGTAACATTCTCACCAGCTTTTACTTCTGTTTTAGCTGCTTTCAATTGTTTTACGTTAACTGCATCAGTATCATCTGTACCAGGAGCGACGTTAACAATCTTATTGTTAGTTGTACCATCCCCCAAGGACAAGTTACCACCAGTGATTGTTACAGCAGGAGTAGTTGTACTAGGAGTATCATTCAATGTAATTGTTGTATTACCATTTTTGATAGTATTGATACCTTTAAGGTTTTTAGACAATTGAACAAGTAATTTACCATTACCATCGTTATTTACACCGATGTTGTCAGTAGTCAAGTCAGCTTTGTTAGCACCACCGATAATATCTAATGTTTCGTTAAGTTTCTTAGCGATAACTTTAGTTTTATCAGTACCTTGTGCATCATCACCAGCATATTTCATACCATCATTAAGTGTAGCAACCTCTTGTTTACCACCCTTATCTTCGTAAACGATACGAGTCATGCCATCTTTACCATTATGGCCATTTACGCCATCATGACCGTCAGTGCCGTCAACGCCTTTAGCACCTTTTTCTACATGAATGTCTACACGGTTAGTACCATCAAGGCCATCTACACCGTCTTTACCATCGATACCAATCTTACCATCTTTACCATCTTTACCAACGTGAACGGATTCTACATCAAGATTCTTATCTAATGCATAGTTAATAGTTGTATTACCATTACCATCATTAGTTTGTTTCACAGTCATGTTTTTACCAGCTTGGAAATCAACAGAATTTTGATTACCAATTACTTGGCTAGTGTCACCAGCATGTTTACCTACTTCAGAACCTGCAGTTGTATTTTCTGCAGATGTTTTAGCCGTCCAAGTAGAAGCTGTTGTACCACCAGTATTCAATGCAGAGAAGTCGATAACTGCTTTAGTATCAGTGACTGCATGACCATTACCATCATTGTAAGTCAATGTAACAGTTTTACTAGCTGCATCATATTTGTATACATTTGCAGTCCCCCCAGCATTAGCTGTACCACCTTTAGTTTCAGTAGAGCCAGTTGCCACTGTTGTAGGTGCAATATGACGTTCATTTGCTTCCAAAGTATCATGAACAGATTTCAATTGGTCTTCTGTTGCTGCTTGGCCAGATGTAAAGTTTGTTGGGATCAAATGTTAAGTTTTGCAATCCACCAATCTTACCTGTACTAGCATTTAGAGTAATACTATGATCACCATCTACAGTTACAGTTTTATTTGGACCAAAGGAAATTTTGCCATTGTTTGTACCATCATTTGTGATGGAAGAAATACCAGTTAAATCGCCCTTAACATTTACTTTATATGTATCTACACCATTCACATCACGTTTAGATGCTTTTGTATTTTTACCATCTTCCATATTGATAGCAGATTTAGCTAAGTTTTTAATCTTAGTTTCGCCAGCAGTAGAGATATTAGAAAGATTTTGGTTAGTAATACCAGTAATTTTAGTTGTTTCAGTTGGTTAATTTTGTCATTACCATCAACATATTTTAATGTTACGGAGCCATCAGTAGCAACAGCATAAGTATCAGGCTTAATATGTTTTTCATCGCCAAGATTTGCAACTTTATTTGTTACAGTAGCGCCAGGTGTAGCACCAGGATTTGTATCTGGAGATGTAATTGTAATACGACAACATCAGTCTTAATTGTACTACCACCAATTTCTACTGAAGTTAAATCTTTAAGATCTTTATTCAAAGAATAAGTGTATGTATGTTCACCAGTCAAATCTTGTTTAACTGTTAAGTTTTTACCAGCCGCAAAGTTTACTTGATCACCAGGTTTTACAACAGTCGCTGTAGAGCTACCATCAAGTGTACCACCATTTGCTTTTGCATTTGCTTTCCAACCGGAGTTATTAATTGTATCTACAACAGTTTTAACAGTAGCAATACCATCTTTACCAGCTGCACCCGCTTGTCCTGGAACACCAGGTTTACCATCAGTTACTGTTGGAGCTGTACCAAGGTTAACATCAAATGTTACTTTACCATCAGCACCAACGCTAGCAGTTGTATAATCACCACCTGTGAAATTCAAACCTTTATCAAGTTTAACGGTTTGATCAGCAGTTGTAGTAGTACCATTAGTTGCTTTATAAGTTAATGGAATTTGTTTTGCAGCTTTATTGCCATCGAATGTAACTGCATATATTGTATTGTGGTTAGCATTGTCTTGTGTTGGTGTTACAGTAATAGGATTATCTGTGTTGCCACCATTATTTACTGTTACTGCTTCACGAGCTGCATCTTTAACAGCATTTTTAGAAACGGATACTTCGTATTGAGCACCAGGATCATTTACAGCTTTACCGCCTGCAACAGAAACATCAGCAATGTTAGTATCACCAGTTGCAGCTGTTTTTAACTACGCTTGGTAGAAGCTGCGCCAATTCGTCACAGTAGAGCTTACTGTATAGATATCATGACCATCTGTGCCTTTGCTTGGGGTTACAGTAATACCAGTACCAGCTTTAACTTCAGTTCTTAAGCCTTTAATTTGGCTATAGTTAACTGCATCTTTATCATCTGTACCAGGAGCAACATTAGTAATCTTATTATTACCCATATTTAATGTACCACCAGTGATATTAATGGAGTTACCACCAAATGTCATTGTAGGGCCAGTTGTAGAATTAGAAATAGAGTTAATACCTTTTAAATCTGCATTTAAGGAGTATTTATATCTTGATCACCATTTGCAGCAATAGTTTGTTTTACTTTTTAGATTATCGCCTGCACTATAAGTAACTTGTGTGCCAGGTTTAACATTACCTACACTTGGAGTACCATCTGTGTTACCACCAGCAGTTGCTTTCCAGTAGGAATTATTTATAGCTTGTACAACGTTTTGTGTTGTAGCTACGCCATTGTTAGTAGGTTCTTTCGCCTTACCATTGTCATTAGCGATATCATCACCTTTAGTGAGTTTTACGGTAATACCAGTTCCATTAGCAGTTGTAGAAGTAAACCTTCACCTTTAATATTCAATGTACCATCGTCTAATAATACATCGCTATTACCGCTATTGCCAGCATATTTCAAGTTAACGCTTCTTAATTGAGCTACGTTAACAGCATCAGTATCGTCTTTACCTGCTGCAAGGCCTGTAATTTGACGAGTTGCTGTAGCACCATTACCAACAGCTACAGCACCAAGAGTAGAGGTTTGAGCTGTACCAGATAAACCACCATATGTATTTGTGCGAGAATCAGCTGGATTGAAGCCTTGAATACCTGCAGCTGCAGTAGTCGCAGAGTTAGAGCCAAGAGCTACACCGTCTGCAATATCAGCTTTGCTACCTTCACCAATTGCAACAGTAGCTTTACCATCAGTTGCAGCTTGGTAACCAATTGCAACGTTGTGTTCACCAGATGCAGTGGAACGAACACCAGCCGCAAGAGATTCCTTACCAGATACTGTATTGGAACGACCAAATGCAGCAGATGTACGACCAGTTACTGTATTAGATAGACCAACTGCAGTACCTTCATAACCAGCTTTGTTATTTGTGCCAATAGCTGTAGCACCATCAGCTGTTGCTTGAGATAAATGACCTACAGCAGTTGCATTACCGCCAGAAGCAACTGTTTGATTACCAATTGCTGTTGTATTAGTATTAGATGCATTCGCTTGATTACCAACAGCAGTTGCATTCGTATTTGTTGCTTGTGCAGAATCACCAAATGCAGCAGCACTTTGACCACTTGCTTTAGAGTTTTTACCAACAGCAGAGGCATTTAGTCCAGAGGCTGCAGAGTTATTACCAACAGCAATAGAATCGTTTTTAGTAGCATTTGCTAAATTACCAACAGAAATCGCGCTTTGTGCCTTAGCTGTAGCTTTATAACCAACAGCGATTGCTCTTTCAGCACTTGCTTCTGCAGAGGACCCTAAAGATGTTGCATAATTCCCAGAAGATTTTGATAACGTACCAATGGCGATAGCACGATATGCACCAGCTGATGTTTCAGCTTCACGGCCAATAGCTTGAGAATCTTCAGCATAGCCTCTTGCACCAGAACCAATAGCTGTCGCATAGTTTGCAGTAGCCTTAGTTTGGAAACCCAAAGCAGCTGCATATTCACCACTTGACTTAGAACCAGAACCAACAGCTGTACTATCTTTGGCGATTGCTTCTGTTTCGTTACCAATAGCAATAGATGCTTCTTCACCATTTGTTTTAGATTGACGCCCCAAAGCGATAGCTGCTTTACCAGTAGCATTAGCATGGTCACCAATTGCGATAGAGAAATTATTATTAGCATACGCTGAGTTACCCCAACCACTACCAATCGCAATAGAGGCATCAGCGGTTGATACCCCCCCGCCACTAGTATTATTAGCGTCTACATAACCAGGCATCATAGCACCTGCTGCTACTAAAGCAGCAAAAACTGTAGATAATGCTTTTTTCTTACCACCATTGTTTTTCGCTACTTCAGATACTACAACGTAGCATTCTTTTGTTTTGCTCCAAACAACTTTAAAGATCTTATTCATATTTCTATGAACCCCTTTCTTAAACTAGACACAATTACAATCCTTATATAATAAATTTAATATACTGAAAGTTAGATGTTTACACGCTTTTACGTTATTCTGAGTGACTTTCATTTATTATTCACTTTGTGTCATGAATAGAATATCAAAATTGAAAACTTTGTAAATAGTTTTCTTCATGTTATTATCATGAAAATTTCAATCTTATTTATAATTTTAAAAATTGTTAATAAATTTTCTGTATGTTACGTATTTTTTGTACATTTATAATTTATTTTCCTATTATTTTCGATTTAATTCAATAAAATTGAGTTTATTTATTAGGAATTTTCATAAATCTTTAGTTAAGATATTTATACAGTTCAGTTTTTATCGATATATTAATTTTATATTCATATAAAATTAAATAATAATAGGCCATGAGCACTACATACTATAGAGCCCACGGCCTATCAACTGTGCACTTAACACAGTTTATCATAGATGAATATATTATGAATGTAACATCAGATACATAAATTAAACTATTCCGATTTTATCGATATAAATATTACGTATATCCTTATAATATCAAATTCATATACTATTTTATCTGTATATTATTTCCTATATATATATTATTCAATCTTTAGATTATTCCACCCATATTGTATTTTGTCTTCTTACTAGTTCTAGCATTTTAGCTCGTACCGTCGAGCTTTCAGTAAGACGGTGCTGTCCACCATGCCAAGCAATAGGTGAACTAGCTAGACGGAAGGAAATCTTACCGTATGGACCACGAACTATGTTCAGGTTTTATTATAGCCCATATCAATAGACACACGCGGTGTAAGTTGTAATTCTGAGCCAATGCGCAAACCATTCTTATCCGCTTGTCGCACTTGTTTCCAATGATACCCTTCTACATATACCCGTGCCCATCTTGCATTGGTAAAGGTCTTACCATACTCAACGGTATATCCATCCGATACACGTTCTAAGGTATGAATGTTGGCATCAAGGATTCTCTCATCAGAAGCTGAACTATACCAATTAAATCTAAATTCGCTTTCACCAGACATATATTCAAGACCTGCACTGAGGCGGTCATGATGCCCCAAGAATCGATGGTCATAGAATAGATGGGCGCCGTATAAATGACGATCATCCTTTGAGATATGACGATAACCAACACCTATATTCACCGTGGTGCCAATATCTACCGCTCGTGATAAGCGCTGTTGCGTAAACCACACCTGACGAGACGAATCATCGTAATGCCCCAATGGCTGTACAGTCTCTACAGAATATAAAGGTTTCCAGTCTTGTTGAAATTGAAAGCTCAATGTGGTCCGACGCATCCATGGTTTACCCTTAGATCCATGCATCGCATTAGATACGTTTGTCATGGCCACCGCATTAATGGCACGGTTCACCGCATCAACATCAGTATACTGAACCGTCTTTGCATCTTGCCGATTCATAACCAGAGGTCCACCTTGGCCAATGATATGATCTGGTGTTGCAGCTGGTGTAATATGAAAATTCTCCATCTCCACTGCTGACTTATTTAATTGCGCCACCTCAGCCTTATGTAATTGTTCTCCTTGTTCCTTATCCTGTGCTGCTGTGGTCCCATAACACAACAAACACCCTAAGGCTATACACACAATACGTTTCATATCTCTCTACATATACAATTCATGAATTAAAAATGAAATATATATAAGTGTAACGAATATAAACGTATACTGTCAAGCTTCTATAAGGGAGTAGTGTTTTATATAATAGTATATATATAGTAATACTATTTTAATCCCCTTACGTTAGATATGTTATAACACCTACCTATTTTGCTCTTCAGCCTTAATAACAACTCAAATTATGTCCAATTTTTTGGATATAGTTTCCAATTATGTGCTATACTAATCTCATGATTTAATACTATGCATGTAATCATTGGGGAAGTATATGAATAAGAATAAGAAAAATAAAAAAGCTAAAACTAATGCAGAGGAAAAGCAAGTCGTTTCAACTAGTTCTGTTATATCGGAAGTTGCAAGGGGATATTGATGAGTTAAAAACTCATACGACTCTTTCCTTTACGTATCTAAGCCGTTTTCCAGTACAAATATCAACAATTTACGCTAAAATGTACGGTAACCCAGTGCCGCTAAAAGGGGCTGCGTACTGGAATTAGGTGCCTCCTGTGGTGGTAATATCGTTCCACAAGCACTGTACTATCCTGAAACTACTTTCACAGGTATCGACCTATCAGGCGTACAGGTAAAACACGGCAACGATATTAACTCCATCGGCCTCAAAATGTGACCTTATTAGAAAGGACATTCTCGATATCGATGAAAGTTTCGGGACCTTCGACTATATTATCGTTCACGGTATTTGGTCCTGGGTTCCAGATGTGGTGAAAGATAAAATCCTAAGTATTTGCAATGTAAATTTATCGGATAACGGTATGCCTATGTATCGTATAATACGTATCCAGGTTGGAAACGCCTCGAACAATTACGAGATATCATGTTATACCCGAAAACGGGCAAAGACCAGGATTTATTAGAACGTACCTTATATACTAAAAGCGTACTCAAAATGGTAGCGGACACTATGAATATTGATGATCGCTCCCGTACACACAATCGGCCTATAAGATTAACAATATTCATAATGTATTGAATTCTAATGACTACTATGTAGCTCACGAATATTTAGAAGCCTTCAACGATCCTATATGTGTCCGATTTCATTGAACGAGCACGCAAACAGGGTTGTGCCTATATCGGTGATGAAGTATTACAGCGTTCTTTTATCACTTGGCTTGCAGACGATGTTACGAATAATATTAGAACCTTATCTCATGACAACTATGTAGATAAGGAGCAATTCTATGACTACGTTTACGATACACAATTCCGTATGAGTTTATTAACAAAACTTTCAAACGAGGACAAAATCAATCACGAAGAAACAGTAACGCAAGATATTCTAAATAGCTTGTATTATGTAGGCAATTCGTAAATGAAAAGGAGTTCAAGACTGGACTGATACTGTAAACATTGCCATCAAAGAGTTAATGGACACCCATAAACAGTTTAATGTACAAGGTATTATCAACCATATTAATAGTCAGTACCCTGGCTATAACATCAATATGGATCAACTCTATCAACGCTTACTATTATTAACTATTGTGGGGCAAATCAATATCTTTGGTGAGTCCTATCCTATGACTCCATTTGTTGAAAATGAAAGCTATATTCCACAGCGTTTTATCAATTATGTGAACACGCTAATTATGAAAGATGGAAATAAGTACATGGCCTTAGGCAATATGTACAACCAACTAGACAATGAGGTTGATAACGGTAGTACTGTACGTAATGAATCAATTAGCACAACCAACCTCCCGTGCTAAATTACTTGAATTAGTAGATGCAGATCTGACTGTCAATCGCACTACAAAAGATGGTTACACCTATAAGGTTCCAAGTGAACAATACTTAAATGAGGTATTAGTACACTTAGAATACCTCGGCTATTTTACAAAATAACAACTATACAACATCCTGAGCCTTATTGTATTTTTTAACATTGCCATACACTCATGTAAAAGAGGGTTATAGGATAAAAAGTGGGTAATTAATCAATAGAGATTAACTACCACTTTTAATTTGGAGATAGGTGGATTCTGATACTTGCCGTATGATATAAGTTTGTTATTGAGAGAGAAATTTAAAATTATACATTACAATAGTTATTAACGTAACTGGAGAGTAACTAATTATGAACAAAAATCATACAACATAATGTAGGGGGCTACATATTAAGAAAATACCAACACTCACCTTTCTCTACTTGAGTATATCATTTATATAACAATGATAATAGCCAGTTTTTCATTAAATTTTCATTAAAAATCAATAAATCGTACTAGCTGCATTCCTATTCAAGTTCTGAATAGTAAGAACCATACCAGTTGAAGCAGAATTCACTTTCACCACATATATTCAAGGCCCGCACTGAGGCGATTATGATGACGCAAAAAGCGATAATAATAGAAGAGATGAGCGCCATAAAGGCGACGTGCATCCTTCGAGATAATCTATTATTAACTACAGGTGCAACACTCAATAGCCCCCTAGATAACAAACAAACCCCCATAGGAAACCTACGGGGGCTATTTATTTAACAACGACCATATAGCTAAAAGAGAAAGAATACGATATCCAAAAGGATTGTAATTGCTTTGTATCTAGGAGTAATTGCATATATTTGGATACCTGTGTGTAAATTTATCTATAGTACGTAAGGGTTGTCTATATATAAACTGCTATACGGTCATGGGTTTAGTATAGACCTAATGACGCTACTATTATGTGATTTTTTTCACACTTCTATATAAAAATAAAGAGGTAACGACTAGTGCTGTTACCCCTTCACTAGTTAGCTATTGTACAAAAAGATTATTTAATAAATCTACACTTAGAACTTATGCGTAAATCCTGCATTTATGCCCCCAGTCTGTTGGAGGTCACAGATAAACCGGTAGCAACGTCAGCAAATACGCTATTGTTACTGTTAAAGCCATAATGTCCACCTGAATGCCAATTCAGTCCAAGTACCTTGAGATCTTGTTTGTTAATTTTGGCACAACGCTGCCACTAGAGAATGCAGTTTTCTTTACATTGCTGTGAAAGCATGACCTGCTGCAAAACGTGTATATAGGTTACCATTGCCGAACTCGTTTACCCAATTCAAGGCCAATTTTACCAGAAGTGCTATTTACACCAGATTGATTAACAGATACATTATCTACATTGAAGTTACGGCCACCGAAGTGTGTAAAGTTCAATTGTGCTTGTGGTTCTACATAGAAACCATTAGCGTATTTCAATGTTTTACCGTAGCGAACACCGATGCTGTACGCATTGGATTTTGTATCTCCAGACATAGCTTCGCCAATTTCATTACGCGCTGTGAAGTCATTAGATACACGACCTAACTTGTGTTTCTACATGTACATATTGATCCTTACCAAGGTCTTTCAAACCATAAGCGCCAACGGAGAAGGATTTAACCTTACCAGAACCATCGAATACATAGTCTTCAGAACCGCGTAGGTAGGATACTTGACCACCTACAGTCCAACCACGGCTGATTTTAGCATCATAACCGCCTTGGATGCGTGTGTGGAATCTATAGCTGTATCGATACCGCTGCCAGAGTAGCTGTATTTACCGCCACCAATGCGAGCCCAAATACCAGTTGGTTCACCTTGTTGCAATACGCGAGGGCGATACATATCGTCAGCTACTGTACGCCATGCATTGAAATTACCTACTACAGCGGAACGAATACCACGCATATGAGGTGTATCGTACGTACCACGAACAACAAAATTAGGATTTACTGGTGTAGGTGTAGGAGTTGGAACTTGAGGTTTTGGATCTGGAGTTACAGGAGTAACTGGTTTTGGTTCTGGTACCACATAGGAGCCTTGTCCATTACCGTCTTTCCATGTAATATCCCCTTCTTTTTGGTCTGTAGTCAATGCTTTTTGATAGCTAGACACGATACCTTTGGAAGTGATAGAAACAGTACCAGAAAGGTTTCTTTCACCTTTTACATAATTTTCATAATAGAATTTATGGGCCAAGTTATCTAAGATCTTGTTTACATTACTTTCAGAAGAAGTATCAAGGTTATCACCTGTTACATAACCATGCACGCCAGATCCAGCTGCAGCGGATTTCACGATGAAGTTACCGCCCTCGATGTCAGCCGCATCAAGACCATTTTTTTGAGAAGCTGGTTTACCGAAGTTTAGACCAGTACTTGCGCTCATATCATAAATAACGTTGATATGACCATCTAGCTTGTTAACATGAATATCGCTGCGGGAATCTTGGGAAATACGGCTGAAACCTTCGCGAGTACGAGTGCCTGTGAGGGTATTAATACTACTACGAGCCTTTTACCATCGATCATGAAATCCTCTAAGCCACCCATATTATCGTGGCTCCACATGCCTCCATCAAAGGTCATGTTGATCTCGCCACCTTTATCTTCTAAAGTATTCACTGCTTTTCCAGAGAATTGGTTAGGACTATTATGAGCGCGGCCTAGTCCGATATTGATAACAGATGGTTGCTGTTCTTGATATGGAGGCATTGTTTTATCGGTTACGAGCACATCACCTTGCATGTTCAACACTTTATGTTTTACAGTACCCTCATCATCAATGCCGAGATTGATTTTACTATTATACGCAAACGCTACTGGATATGGAGACTTCCATGGCGCAGTAGTCACGTCCATAACACCGCCATCTACTTGGATGGAGCTATTATCTAGCATGCCTGAGATGAAAGCTGGTTGACGATAGCGTTTAGGTAATTTATATGCATTAGGAGTGTCCAAGGAGCCAATCGTAACTTGACCACCGTTAGACGCTACTACACCATTCACAGTCGTATTACCGGTACTTTTAAATTTACTTTCCGAACCTACTGCAAACACACGACCATCAGAACCAAGACCTGCTGTAGCCCATGTACTTGGCATAGCCATCGTAGATGACAATAAAGTCATCATAACAGCAGATAACAAAATTTATTTCTTGCTCTCATCCTCTTACACCTCAACTATAAATACAATTACAATCACATTTGTGAAAGTTCCTTCATAAAAGAATATATATCAGTAGGTTTATTTATTATCTTAAATAGACAGAAAAGATAGATATATACTCGCCTTATTAAGAACTTATGTCCAACACTTTTAAAATATGTTTAAAATATTACACTATTTTTTCGTGAATTGTAAATGGATTTTGTAATTTTGCTTAATTGTAGAATGAAATTGAACACATAAAAAATCCATATTAGTACAAGTGATAAGATTAGAGTATCAAATTCGCAATCAATCACGAGGTACTAATATGGACTGCTCTAATCTTATCACATCATTGCGCACAAACAAACACTTAAATTTAGAGGAGCGCTTTTATCTTGAAAAACGCCTTCTTGCTGGTGATCCTATCAATACTATTGCCAAGGCATTAGGACGCTCTAGAACTACGATTTATGCTGAGAAAAAGCGTGGAACAGTGGTTCAAATTAAACAAAACAAGGCTGTTCTTATGTATATAGCAGATTGCGGTCAGCTTGCCTATGAAAGAACCCGCCAAGGTTCTTTCAACACTTTGAAAGCAGGTTCTATTGAGCCCTTTTTATCTTGGGTTGAAAACAAGGTAAGAGTCGATAAATGGTCCTTAGATGCTGCTGTTGGCTACGCCTTACGTAAGGGTTTGTTTGTACGCAATGAAATGGTGTGTACTAAAACTTTATATAACTACCTTTACCAAGGCATTTTAGGTCTTAAACCAATGGATTTGCCTTGTGTTATTCGCCATTCTCATAAGAAGCGACATAACAGGCAACACAAACGCAAGTTAGGTAAATCCATTGATCTGCGTGATGAATCTGTTGCTACCCGCGAAGAATTTGGTCATTGGGAGCTAGATACGGTCCGAGGAATAAAGAATAAAAGCGATGAAGTAATTGTTTCATTGTTAGAACGCAAGTCTCGCCTATATGTAGCCTTACGTTGTCTATCCGCTAAAGCTGTGGATGTAAAAATGACATTAGAAAATTGGTTGAGTTCTTAAGGCCGTTGCTCCGATGTATCCATGTTATGTAAAACTATTACGGCTGATAATGGCCGTGAATTTGCAGACATAAGTACATTAGAAACAGAGGATTTATCTATTTTCTTTGCTCACCCGTACTCGCCTGGAGAACGCGGTTCAAATGAACGACATAACGGACTATTACGCCGCTTTATCCCAAAAGGAACGCCCATAAAGGCTGTGTCAGAAGAAACGATTCAGCGGGCGTTACATTGGTGCAACAATTTACCCCGTAAGCTGTTGAATTACAAAACGCCTCAAGAAGTCTTCATTGAAGAAGTTAATAAAGTTATGGATTTACAGAGTGTTCAATTTCATATTGCAATTTAAGATTTTGTAATTTTATTTAAAATTATTTAAAATATTAATAGTTGAGTTATAAAAATAGAATATAAAAATATATAAATAAGGAGCTGTAACAAAACAAGAACTAAGGTTTAAACGATTTTACATAGAGGAACTGGTGAGCCTAAAAAAATATCAAGAAAATTTAGGGTGTTACAAACCTAATTTTCTTGATATTTCTTATATTATAAAGGGGCTGCAACTAGAATATTGTAAAACCACATTCTGTTACAGCCCCAATTTGTTTAACAACGACCATATAGCTAAAAGAGAGAATATGGTATCCAGTAGAAATTGTAATTGCTTTGTAACTAGGAGTAATTGCATATATCGGATACCTGTGTGTAAATTTATGTATAATACGTAAGGGTTGTCTATATATAAACTGCTATACGGTCATGGGTATAGTATAGACCTATTAACATCAGTATTATGTGATTTTCATCACATTATATAAATAAAATGCCCTAAAACCAAAAGAGATAACGACCGTCATCATTACTCTTTCGTATATATATTCAGTTATATACTCATTAGCGAATGCGTTTAACACGGTTATTGTTGTCACGCATAGCTTGTTGCAAGCTGTGTATTACCATTTCGTTCATGTAGAAACGCAATTCATTGTTGTTCATGCTTTCAGTATTCTTTTCAAGAATAGCTAAGATTTGACGTTCATATTCAGCTTGGTTCATTTCGGATACAGTCGTATTATTCGTAAAGAATTCTTTGTAATCCAAGTACAAGCGATCTAATGCTACACGAGCATAGCTATCTTTATAGCGATGGCTTGTGATGTACCAGCTACGGCGAACATTCATGTAGTACAACGCATTGTTAGCATAACGTTGTTGACCGACATCACACGGTTGTCATCTTTGATCAATGCATTGCGCATACCCAATTGGAACGCTGCGAATTCAGAAACAACGGCTTTTACCTCTTCGCTAGAACTGCAAGAGAAACCTCTCGTTCGCTCACAGTCATAGGAGCAGATACTTGTTCAGGCATCATTAGTGGATCTTGAGCTGCATTAGCTTGACTACAAAACATACGGCGGCAATTGCCATAACAGGTAATAATTTTACTAATTTCATAAGTTCTCCTCTCTTGAAGCACCCTCCCCAGAGCTACTTCAGTTATCATACACTAGATATTATCTATTTAGGAACTGTTATACTCATAGAGCCCCATACTAAGCATGGTAAATTTATTGATATAGTAAGCATCCATCAATAATAATTCTGGTAGCTTACAGTTTCATTAGTATACTCGATGCATCGCATTTCGTCTATATAATTTATCTTAAATTTAGAAGATAAATACATAAGTTCTATATAGTTAATTCTATGACAGATACTATAAAAGCCGCCTAATAATAAAGTTATGATTCTACTATTAGGCGGCTTTATTTATGTTAACGATTGTACAAAGGATTATTTAATAAATCTACCCTTAGAATTTATGTGTAAATCCTGCATTTACAGACCAGCCAGCTTTATAGTCGCCAGATAGACCTGTGCTAAGATCAGCAAAAATGCTGTTATTTGCATTGAAGCCATACCGGCCACCGAATGCTAGATCAGTCCAAGTACCTTTCATGTCTTCGGATGTGTATTTAGTAGTAGCACCACTTGTGTACGTAGTTTTCACTGTACCGAGAAGGCGTGGTCACGCCAACACGAGTATATAGATTACCTGCACCGAAGTTTTACCGATTTCAAGGCCAAGACAACCTACTGTACTACTCACACCAGATTGTTCTACATGTATGCTGCCAGCATTGAAGCTATCGCCACCAAAGTGAGTGTAGCTCAATTGTGCTTTGTGGTTCAATGTATGTACCATTTGAAAGCTTCACAGTTTTACCATATGCACCGATAGAGTATGCATTAGCTTTAGTCTCGCCGCACAGTCTCTTCACCAATTTCATTACGAACTGTGAAGTCGTTAGAAGCACGACCCTACTTGAGACTCGATGTGGATGTATTGGTTGTTACCAAGATCTTTCAAGCCGTACGCACCAACAGCAAAGGCTTTCTCTTTACCAGAGCTGTTGAATACGTAATCATCGTTGCCACGAAGGTAGGAAACTTGACCACCTACAGTCCAACCGCTGCCAGTTTTAGCGTCGTAACCACCTTGAATGCGTGTATACGTTGTATCTGTGTCGATACCTTTTGCATTGAAGCTGTATTTACCGCCCCCAACACGAGCCCAAATACCTGTTGGTTCACCTTGTTGCAATACGCGTGGACGATACATATTATCTGTTAATGTTCTCCAACCGTTGATATTGCTCATAATAGCAGAACGAGTACCGCGCATATGAGGCGTATCAAAATCACCTAATACAACATGAATATGACCATTGTTTTCAGGTTTAGGCGTTGGAACCGGAGTCGGTTTAACCTCTGGTTTTGGAGCCGGACTGGTTCTGGTTTTACTTCAGGCTTAGGAGCTGGAGCTGGAGCCGGTTTAACCTCAGGTTTTGGAGTCGGTTTTACCTCTGGCTTAGGTTGAGGTTTTGGTGCTGGTTTATTTTCACCATACATGTATTTGCCTTGGCCATCTTTATCTGCTTGCCAAGTAATAGCGCCTTCCTTAGCATAACCTTCAGTCAATACTTTAAAGCGTGCAGATTCAGCACCTGTAGAGGCAATAGCAACTGTACCTTGAAGGTTTCTTTCACCATTTACATAATTGTGGTAGTACACCTTATGTGCCAAATTATTAAAACTTTATTTACATTATCCTCACTAGATACATCAAGACCTTTTTGAGACGTATACAAATGAGCAGCTGCATTAGACTCTGCACTTGTAATATGAATATCTCCACCCGAAGGATTCGAGTCAAACCATTATAGGTTTTCGTTGGTGGTGTGTATTCTGGATCTTCTGTATCGTCGTATTCACCATTAATATCGTAAAGAAGTTTACATGACCAATTAACTTATCAATGTGGATTTCATTGTGCTCATTTTGTACTACAGCATTTTCAAAACTGCGATTTTTAGATCCTACTAATCGATGTACACGGCTTGGTGTTGTCATTGAGCTGTAGCTAGTGCCATTTAAACCGCCTTCGTAGAGATGATCCCAATACCCACGTTGACCAAGGTATACATTAATATGGTTTGCTTGTTTTGAATTTTTATCTGCTAAGTTAATAGCAAAGCCAGTCCAAAATACTTCATCACTATCTAAACCGATATTAATTACAGATGCATAATTAGGGTTGCCATCAATACGGACATCACCTTCAATAGACATATTATGCCCAGTAAAATCACCTGTATTACCATCTACACCAAGATTTACAGTACCACCTTTAGAAATAACAACTGGATTACTACTACGACCAACTTGAAGATCACCATTCTTGATATTCACAGTACTGCCATTTTGACTAGAAATAATAGTATTACGTTCATCGATTAATCTACCTGTTACGTAATCTGCATTAATGGTACCTTCAAGTTATCTGCATCAAGCTCCCATACATTATACCTTGCGGTGTTCCTAAATCTACAGTTTCACCCTTAGTCAAACTAAAAACAGGATATTCTGCCATTGCATATAAGCAACAGAACTGCAATTGTCAGCGCAATCGCTAAAGATAAGTTCTTTTTGTACATGCGTTTCATAAAAGCTCTCTCTCATTCACATACTATAAACTATATTTAAATAATTTAATTATAATTTATATTCAAATCATTGTAAATATGAGATAAATTTGCCACATAACTATAAAATTACCACAAGTAAATCAGAACCACCCGTAAAACGGGTGGTTTGCTCACGGGCTATAAGCCCGTAGTACTAGGCCAGCGTCTAGGCGCTGGTTTTCACTGCGTTCGCCGCATAGCCATTGACTCGTAACGGTCCCCTTAAAGGATATGTATTACTTGCTACCCTTAAAAGGGTCCTCATATTCTTTTACACTAAGTTTATCTTTCATTTGGTCATGTAACTCTTGCTCACGTATATATTTTTTTACGGTAGCTTCATTTAATCCTACCGTACTTACATAATATCCCTCGGACCAAAAGTGTCTATTTCCAAATTTATACTTTAAGTTTGCGTGTTTATCGAACATCATTAGCGCACTTTACCCTTTAGATATCCCATAAAAGATGAAACTGATATTTTAGGTGGAATTAACACTAGCATATGCACATGATGATGCCATAAGCCCTCTATAATCTTGACGCCCTTATATTCACATAAACGTCTCAGTATTTCACGTAAGCTATTTCTGTATTGATTATATATAACTTTACGTCTATACTTAGGTGTAAATACTATGTAGTATTTTGCATAACCATTTTGTGTGCAAGGCTCTGTGTCTTTTGTTGTTATATAAAATCACCTTCCTTTCTTTGGTATATAATGCGGCTTGAACACCCATAGCGGATTTTTTGTATAACTTTGTTGCCGCACCCGCATAAGGGTGGTTTTATGATTCATGACTACGTCGCGAACCAGTCTAAAGATATAAAAAAGCAGTAACTAAGTTACTGCTAACGTATACGTATATATATTTTTGTATATTTCTATAAATAGATTCTTATTGATTCGCTTATATGTTCGCCATATAATAGACTTAGGATAGCCGCGAGGTTGGGCCCTCTTCGTTAATGAAGGAGGGTTGTCTATGAGTGATTATGAGTTGATCATGATAATTCTAGAAGCAATGACAGTTGTCATTGCCTTTGGTGCACTTGTGGCGCTTATTTGTCTTGAAAGACAAATAGCCCTTCGTTATCCTTGGATAATTAGGTAACTGAAAGGCCATTTCATCAATTTTTTGTAACTGTGAGATGAGCCCGACGGAACCACTCGCTTGGCTATCTGTTTATATTATAGGGTTTATATCATATATCGTCAAATACAGATAAACAATACTAATATGTTGTATTATAACCAAGAGGCAGCGACTAAGTCACTGCCTCTTATCTTTTTATCTTTATTTACGTGCCACGCGCATGGCCGCCATCATGCTGGGGATTTCCACGGATTGACCATTGTCTGAAACGAGTTTGTTGTTATAGTAGAATACATCTGCATTGTAATAGTTACTATCGCTAGATGTTACCTTATAGCTAAGGCCAGATGTTGTATACACCGTAAAGTTGAGTACATCCCCTACTCTCTTCACAGAGTCTTGGTCCACATACCAACTGTTACCGTTATAAGTAGTAGCATACACATCTGTGCGAGCTTCTACATCATGTGTATTAATACCGATCAACACGAGTAGCGCCGCTAACATATATAAGAACTTACGCATTAGAATTACCTCCGTTTTATCGTTGGAATACTTGTTTATTATACCAAAACGGTAAAACTAAAAATTCTGTACCATACATGATTAACTACTTTCAATATTAAGAATCCCAAAGTCTTAATCTATCTTTATATTAATATGTAACTCTACAAAATACCGTTGTTGATTATTACAATTTAAGTGCAAATTATAATGTCTTTTTAATTATAATTATTTATTACATGATACGCCTCTTTCTAAAAGTATATCTTTGATAACTATATACTCAAAAGCTATTCGCTGTTTAAAACAATCTAAAACAGAAACAATTACACCATATATATTAAGGGCTAATATAATAATAATTAACGGTATCGTCCATATCACATTAATTAAAAGTTATATATTGCTAAGAAAATCATCATCACAAAAAATAGAACATAAAAACACCAAGCTTTATTAGTACCTAGCCCCAAGTATGTTAATGAAAGCCAACCTAATAATGGAACGGCAAAGTCTAAACTGATTAGAAAAATCACTAACGGTGTTAGTATAGCCACATCATATGATGATAAATTATCTGAAGTAAGAAATTTAACAATCTTATCTATATTAGATAAAAGAGCTCCTAAAACCCCTGCTAAAAGAATCTCTATCCATGAATAAGATAATCCTGCATTATACTCAACTGATTTATGACTTAATAAGTATAATAATCTATCTGTATCTAATTTTGAATATACATTATAACGTTTTTATAAAACTTATGCAAATATCTAGATATATAAGTTCCTTCACTGACAGAAACACGTAAATTCTGCCAGTCACTCCAGATACACTTAATATTTCTACTAAAATTACTAACTATAGATTTACTTATACTCTTTAAATTCATAGATACCTCTCATTTCAACTATATTACTATAAGTACAAATATATTATCACATTTAATGGAATTAAATTGTCTCAAAATATCTAAAAGGATAATTAATGTTTAATAAAAAGAGTGTAGGTTCACAGTTCTCCACTCTTTTATAAGAATTTACTTTATAAGATATTAAAATTGATAGTTAAGATCTACTCGGTAGTAATTCGGAAGCTTATCGTTGTCACCGATGCTCTTATTTGTTTTTTATTGAAGCCATAGTAGCCTGTTACGCCTACATTGTCTCTTGCAATGCATAGTGAGCCGTTGCCAACCAACCTCTGTAACCACGGTAGCTAAAACATGTTGACCACCATGGAAGCAGGATCATAATAACGGTTTGTCGCATCATATGGTACTTCTCCCAACGAGAGGATTGAAGGGCAATGTTATCGCCAAAGTTGAAGTATTGCACTTTTACATCCCATGTACCGCGTTTGGAGATTTTATAATCCCCATAGCCAAGGCCAGCAGACCAAGCTGTACGATTAGGAAATACTAGCTGCTTTTCACCCATTCGCCACCAACCCAAACTTTATCAAAATTCAAGTCAGAGCTGAAGCCGTACATATTTTTAGCCTCACCATTTACGCGTTTATTAACACGTGTATAGAAACCACCGAGGTTTACATGGTCGTTAAGTTGACCTTTTAAGCCCCTGTATAAGACCATGGTAAAGTTTCCATTTTTATCAATGGTGTTTTGACCATAATATCGGTAGCAAAAACACCCTCAATACCATAACCATATGCTGCTTAGAAATTGCTTCTATGATTGCCTGCGTTGAATTGAACACCGTCAAAGCCATCGTCATAAATCAAGCATTACTACTAATCATTTGATTGAAACGACCTGCTTTCACAGATACGCGTTCACCAAATTTATGATTTACATAAGCACGGTCGAAATGGATATTTGTTGGTCTATCGCGAAGGGATGAACCAAAAGAGGATGTTTGGAAAGAATCACCTATTTCCATATTTCCTGTTGTAGTACGGATTACAACGTCGGTACGATTATTAACCCTTGCATTGAATTGCAAGCGAGCACGCACATCGAATTGGGAACCTTTACTATAATCTAGACCACGCATATTCGTGCCATCATTTACGAATTTACCATCTTTTCTTGGGATCCAAGATAACGAAGACGTACATCGCCAGTTACCTTCACATTACCTACGCGGTCTTCTAATCGAGCCACACGAACACCCAAATTGTTCAATTCATTAGAGAATTCATCAGCTAAGCGATTAATCATAGTTTGTTGCTCTGCATTTGCACGATCTTGGTTCGCCATAGCTTTGCAATCATTTTTGCGCCATTTCCAAAACGAGTAATTTCGTTTTGCCCTTTGAAAGGCCCATCTGGGTAGCCATTTACGATGCCTGCCTCAGCTAATCGAGACACCGCTTAATACTGCTCCTAAAAATTAGAACACGCCTGTTCTAATTCCGGAGAGACCATATTCATAGCCCCGAGAGTACTAACAGCTAATATACACCGCTATTAGTGCTCTGGGGTTATTTTATATATAGACTATATTTTCAGATTATTTTAGGTAAACTTAGTTTAGAACTTATGTGTAAATCCAGCGTTTACAGACCAGCCTTCTTTATAGTCACCAGATAAACCTGTGCTAATATCAGCGTAGCTGTTGTTAGCATTCGATACCATAACGGCCACCGAATGCAAAGTCAGTCCATGTACCTTAGGTCTTGTTCTGTGATTTTACATGGAACCACTTGTATATGTAGTTTTCACCGAGCCAGAGAAGGCATGGTTAACACCTACACGAGTATAGATGCTACCGGCACCAAAGGTCTTACCAATTGGCCAAGACCGCCAGCAGTGCTGCTTACGCCAGCTTGGTCTACATGCATGGTGCCTGCATTAAAGCCATCTCCACCAAAGTGGGTATGGCCTAAATTGCGCTTGTGGCCTCGATGTATACACCATTTGTAATTTCACAGTTTTACCATAGCGAGCGCCGATAGTATATGCATTAGCCTTAGTTTCGCCGATAGGCTTTCACCAATTTCATTACGAGCTGTGAAAGTATTCGTTACGCGACCAACTTGGGATTCAAGTTGAATGTATTGATCTCGGCCGAGGTCTTCAAACCATAGCGCCAACTGCAGTGCTGGTCTTTTCGAAGCCATTGAACACATAATCATCATGGCCACGAAGGTAAGACACTTGACCGCCTACGGTCCAGCTACCAGTTTTAGCGTCATAACCACCTTGAATGCGTATAGGTTGTGTCGGTATCAATACCTTTGTGCATCATAACTGTATTGACCGCCACCGATATGGGCCCAAATACCTGTTGTTGCGCCTTGTTGCAAATGCACGAGGACGGTAAGTATTTGTTAATGTGCGCCAACCATTGATATTGCTCATAATCGCGGAACGAGCGCCACGCATATGAGGAGTATCATATGCCGTTGTTTGAGCAGATTGTGGGGCTGGTAACGGTTGTGGTGCAGGTTGCGGTGTTGGCGCCGGTGTTGGTGCAGGTTGTGGTGTTGGCGCCGGAGTTGGTTGCGGTGCTGGATCTGGCGTTGGTGCTGTTGCGGTGTTGGTGCGGCGTTGGGGTTGCGGCGTTGGTGTTGGTGTTGGTTGTGGCGCCGGTGTTGGCGTTGGTTGCGGTGCCGGTTGTGGTGCTGGCGTTACTGTTGTATTGCCGTACACGTATTTACCTTGACCATTTTGGTCGGCTTGCCATGTAATAGCACCTTCTTTAGCATAACCAGATGTTACTACCTTAAAACGTCCAGATTCAGCACCTTCAGAAGCAATGGCTACTGTGCCTTCAAGGTTTCTTTCACCAGTCACATAATCATGGTAGTACACCTTGTGTGCAAGATTATCCAAAACCTTGTTTACATTATCCTCAGTAGACAAGTCCAACCCTTTGGCTGGTGTATAGATGATGAGCGCTAATTAGGGCTGTACTTGTGATATGAATGTCGCCACCCCAGAAGGAATCAGCCGTTAAACCATTATATGTTGTGGTTGGCGGTGTATATTCTGGATCCTCGGTATCTGCATATTCACATTAGGATCATAAATAAAATTCACATGGCCTTCGAGCTTATCAATATAGAGTTTATTATGCTCATTTTGCTCTACCATATTTTGAAAGTTACGATTCGTAGAGCCAACGAGTCGATGTACACGGCTAGGCATAGTACTACTATCAAGGTTAGTACCATCAAGGCCACCTTGATATAATAGCCCTAACTCTCTTCACCAAGGAACACATTGATACGATCATATTTTCTGTCATTTTCATCAGCTAAATTGAAAGCTAGCCCAGACCAATTGGATTCCTCACCATCTATACCGATATTAATGGTTGAGCTATGAATTGGATCATGTTTAACTATAACATCGCTTCAACGAATATTTTATCACCCGTAAATTCGCCGTGATGATCATGGACGCCTATATTAATTGTGCCGCCTTGAGCAAGGGCAACAGGTGTATTCACTCTACCAGAATTATATACACCTTTTCAATTTAATGTCTCCACCATTTTTACTGGTAAATGCACTATGACCATAGCCAATATTAGAATACCCGTCTTCAATAATAACCATACCACCATTCTACTATAGAAGATATATTTTATCGTATTCTGGGAATACACGTATCATATCATCACTGTTAGCTACGAAGTCTGTATTATCAGTATACGGAGCGGTATAAGCCGCATCTACCACCATATTAGGCATTACAATCCAGCAATCGCCAGTGCCACAGCTAGCGATAGCTTTGCTTTACTTACATGTCTCATAAAATCCTCTCACCTCACAATATAAATAAACTATAAATTATCTTTAAATTATAATTTACAATTTGTTATTTGTAAATATGAGAGAAATAAAATTAGTATAGACCTGTAGTAATCTGTTGATTCCTTTAATACTCTCCTAAAAAATAGAACAGGCCTGTTCTATTCGAGAGACCATCCTCAGGCTATCTACAAATTAGAACACGCCTGTTCTATTTCTAGAGAGACCATATCAGGGTTATCTTTACAAATTAGAACAGGCCTGTTCTATTTCTAGAGACACTATATCAGGCTATCTTATTAATTACTACAGGCGTGTTCTATTTAAAACCCTGATAAGTACCGAGATACTCATCAAGGGGATTGTTTTAGTTATGGAAAAGACAAATAGCCCTTCGTTATCCTAGGATAGCTAGTGAGCTCAAGTCACATTTTACGCTTTAAATATAACGCCATTATGCTCTAGTTGTTCCACTGTTTTTACCAATGCCTGGTAGCATCAATACTTTTGTTTAGTAACTGTTTTAAAATCAGCTACTGTATAGGCCAGCTTGTGAAAGTGTAATTTGTGCACCAAACCGTATATTGTCATATACCGGATTGCTCGCACAGCCCCGCCTTTAGCAACCTCTACGGGACCTCATATGAGCTGACTCGCGTTTTCCTATATAACTATCATTAGAGAACCGATTCACAACAATTAGACCGGTAACACATTCATACGCATCATATAAAGTCTGCCATAATGGGCTTTCAAACTCACCAATTGAGTCGGTAAAATGAGATAGCAGTATATAAGCTTATTAATTCCTGCATCAAAAATCTATATCAATCACTTGGTCTACCATATACATAATGGTCTCTAAGTGGTCTTCCACAAAATCGTTCCACCGCGTTGCATCTTGTAATAACCAATCAACATCTTCATATTCGTCAACAAGATCTGCTAATACATCATAGGCAATCTTACTTTCACCACACTGCAAAGCCAATAAAATATACAACATATGCATCGGCAACATGATATCCGGCGCCTGATTAAATGCATTTTGTATATAATCACAACATGCGAGATAGCGCTGATACTCCTTGCCCACGATCCCAATTGGCAGCGCCACAACAAGCAACCATCATGTACACAAGGAATCCTGAATGATCTTGTTTGTCCCCGTGAAAGACAGGAGTAAAGCATGCAATCGCATCATTATACATATTGTATTCTAAATATATCATCCCCATATCGATGAGGCATCGCTATAAGGACGAGCCCTCGATTATATGCCAATCCATTTTCTTAGGTTTTTCAACGATTCTACTAGCTGTTTTAGCTGATGAAGTTGAAAACTTGGATGCAACTCAAGAGCTATAAGTTCCCGTTTAGCATCTACTTCATCAGGACATAACGCAAGAATCTTATTGTACAATTTCTTTGATTCCTCAGTCGTATCAGCCTCTTTTGCAGCCCTCGTATAAATCACGTAATTTCATTTCTATCGTATCATTAAAATCACCACGATTATATTGAGTCATAATGCTTCTATCAAATCCTCAATAGATTTGAATTCAGCCTCATGTTCAGATACAAATTGTTTCTGTAAACGTAATAATAACTCACTTTGAAAGCTAAACATAGAGTGTCTCCATACATATAAACGTAAGAACACTACTTCATCTGTAATATATCACGGAGGTATATTAATTCTAGAGGTAAGGCCTTGTTCTATTAATATCTCATCTGAAATTAGTACAGGCCTGTAGTATTACCTGGACCCTTTAATACTCCTAAAAAAATAGAACAGGCCTGTTCTATTTCTAGAGACACCATATCAGGCTATCTTACAAATTAGAACACGCCTGTTCCTATTTCTAGAGACACTATATCAGGCCTCGTCTTGCTAATTACTACAGACGTGTTCTAATTTAAAACTCTGATAAGTACCGAGATACTCATCAAGGGATTGTGTTAGTTATGAACGATACCAATCATCATATTAGAATTGGTAGTTAAGGTCTACGCGGTAGTAGTTGGAAAGTTTTCGTTATCGCCAGTAGCCTTGTTTGTTTTGTTATTAAACCGTAGTATGCAGTTAAGCCCACGTTCTTTGTAATGCGTAATCAGCAGTTAATAACCAGCCTTTAAAGCCTTGATAATTCATTGTACTAGTAGTGACACCAGCTCCAGTTGTAGCC